>Ga0214921_10001182_pt1 | contig 45182 bp, 17 predicted proteins | sample LL1505_MetaG_FD_177992 | JGI IMG/M metagenome (GOLD analysis project Ga0214921, IMG submission 177992) | Freshwater microbial communities from Lake Lanier, Atlanta, Georgia, United States - LL-1505 | ecosystem: Environmental > Aquatic > Freshwater > Lake | place: USA: Georgia | collected...
CGTCGTAGGGGCTGCTACAGGAGGTGCCATCGTCGTAGGAGCTGCTACAGGAGGTGCCATAGCAGGAGCCATCGTCGTAGGGGCTGCTACAGGAGGTGCCATAGCAGGAGCCATCGTCGTAGGGGCTGCTACAGGAGCTGCTACGGGAGCTGCCATAGTCGTAGGAGCTGCTACAGGAGCCATCGTCGTAGGAGCTGCTACAGGAGGTGCCATAGCAGGAGCCATCGTCGTAGGAGCAGCGGTCATTGTAGGACGAGCGGTGGTTGTTGGACGAGCGGTGGTTGTAGGACGAGTGGTTGTAGCTGCACGAATAATAGCTCCTCCCCTAGTCTTCTTTTTACTTTTATTTTTAGATTTTTTCGACGTCTTGTATGGAAAAAATCCCCCTTTATATGATGGTAAATTTATTCCATCTAAGGAATTTGCCAGTTCATTAATTTCTGATAAATTGTTTATATCAATACTAGATACCTTATTTATAATTTCCAACGCCTTATCATTTTGTAATCCAGGTATTATACGAGATATCATAGACATCATCGAATTTTTATATGCATCTTGTGATATACTATCGTTCGGAAATAGGGTCAATGCCCTTTTTCCAACAACATCCGGATGTAAAAGCCAAATACGAATACCAACCCCATTCAATCCTTCAGGTGCAACCTGTGTTTCCATTTCCTTTTTTTCGCGCTCACCAATCATCTCATTCTCTTTTGTTTGTAATAAATCTAGGGTATTATTATACGATTCCTTTAAAGAATCCTTATCAATAGTCAACCCCTTCAACTTATTGTATATATTACGTATTTCAACATAGCCGCTAGCATTTTGTATCATACCAGACATTTGGCTTAGCTCTTCAACCAAATGCTTGTCATGGTTTTCCATTCTATTTTAATGTAATAAAATATTATAAGATAGCCACACGCCCCTCAATAAAGGAAATTCCACATTGGTCCTTGTATCGATATGTTTCCAAAAGTTCCCATTTAGAGAGCCCTCTAAGACCCAATCTATCGGGTCGTACTTTGCATCCCTCATATTAGTAGAACTCTTTATTCGATAACTATTAAATAGCACGGGCTCTTTGAAACAGAATATAAATACATTCTGATCATTGTCATGAAGCTCCCCCATCATATAGGGTGTCTTTTCGCCCGTATGTGGATTCCAGAGAATGGAACTGCCGATACTACGTCCGTATTTCATAAAATCGATTCCACCAATATAGACCTCTTCCATATCCAATATGCGTAGCCGAATATATTTGTACCGGTGCATTTTCGTATAGGTGAGCTTCTCTTCATCCAGCTCTTCGTATATATCGCGATTGACAAAGGTTTGCCCAGTTCCCACCAAGGGTAAATTCATATATGTATCTATGGAAATATCATCCGTATTTCGAGCAACATCATGGCCAAATCCGGACATTTCGTACGGCGCCCGTTGAATGGCCTCTTCCGCTATGGGTTGTCGGGGGAGTTCTAAATCAAATGTCCGTGAAGGCCTCGTATAAATAGAGGGGTCAATCACAAATTCTGTAGAGCGTTTCGATGGTTGTTTTTGTTTTTGTAATAGTATATATGCAGATACTGCAAATACCCCAATACATAACACATATATATCACGCCTCATCTCATCTATTTTAGAAAATTAAATATTCGTTCTGCATACACATTCGCTCTCTTAAATGCATTTTCAGGATTGATATATTGCTCTGGTAAAGGAGTTCGCATCGTTATCGATAATTGATTCAATACATTTGTCATCAAACTTGCATATTTTTCTGTATTGAAATAGGGGGAAATTTGCTCCAAATTATATTTGAATAAATCAACCATATTCAATTGTATATCACTGCCCACTTTGAAAGCCGTTTCTGGAATATCCTTTCGTTTATCAATATCCGGATATGTGCAAGATATCACTTTACCATTCATAGTATTATTTCCCAATGCGGTCCATGAGCGATTCGCGTCTGGACATACGGAATCCATCATCAATTTCAGTGCCCCGAAATTCCGTTGTAAAGTACACTCTTCCGTTGCAAGTGCCATATTGATCGTTTCCAAATCCGTTATGAGATTCCTCTGGGTTTTTCCTGTAGGGTCCAAATTGCGATAAAAAATATCATAATCGAGAGAAAGGAGTCGAGCACATGCATCTGCAACACCTGGCGAACCTGCCGGTGGATTTTTACAAATCGTCGTAACCTGCGACTGAATATAATTGGTGTTCTCATCTTTTACGGCAATTGCAGAATATACTGCCCCGCTCAAATCACTGAACATGCCCTGTAAATTAGTCAATTTCGTTTCAAAATCGGTCTTGGTAGCAGTCAAATCGTCACAGGATGCCGTGGAGGCATTCGATGTTTTTTCGGCTCGTGTATTTTCCCGTATTCCACTTTTTGCTAAAATGGCGGTATTATATTCACTACGTTTCGTTTCATTTTTCAAGGCATCTCTTGCTTTCACAACATCATATCCATTTTGCTCTAGGGCATAATATGCCTGAGAGGGTGAAAATAGGACGGGAAATATATCAAGACCACCTGGGCCATTAATAATACTATTCAATATATCGGAAGAAACCATATTATAATTCGAACGATTGAAATCACGAACATATGGCGATGGATTCGGTGGCTTTACTGCAAAACAAATAGGATAGCCTCTTGTTCCAGATAAATAGGGTGGTATATCTTGTACTCGCGCTACACTATCGATTTGCTCATCAATACATCTGCTATTTTTTTGCTTCGGATAATATAATTTCGTTGTCTCGCCCTTTACCCATCCACCAGGACACCAATCTGCCCCGAACTTACCAAAGGCGGTAGTAAGTTCTTGTAAAGTAGCCAAATCACCCCCATATTCTTTACAGGCGGCAACCGCTTCATCATATGTATAGCTATTTACTGGATTGATAGGTCTGTACAAATCCACGTAATTATTGGCATTACCAAACTGATCTGGTGCAACTAAAAACACCTCTTTGAAATGGCGGGTATAATCCACATTTTCATGAAAGGTATTGAATCCCTCTTTTTTTTGATAAAATGCCACATATAGAATAAGTATGGAAACACATATTCCTATTAATAAATAGTGTATGTGTTTCATATCCCCTATTTAGATTTCCGTTTTGAATTTGTATATCGGAGATGCATTTCCTATGTAGTGCGCCTTCTCCGTTTTTTCGTGATAGACTTCCCAATTTCGCCCATCATAGGACCCCTCCATTTTCCAGCGAGAGGGAAGGCCATCCATAGGGCTTTTCTGATCGGGGAAGGCGAATTGAAATCCGATGATTGGAGCCTGCGGATATTCGATGAATGTGAATATGAGGGGCATTTTATTGTAATCGACCCATCGAGCTTTCGTCGTTGATTCGAAGAGGCTTTCGGGAGAGTCTTTAAGAGAGCGACGAGAACCCATAGGGTTGCTGACACGAACCATGGATGACTTCACAGGTCCTGCCGATGTATGAAACTGAAACATACTCATGTGAACGAATTTGGCCTCAGGATCGTATGTTTCCAGTACACGGAACTGCATCGTTTTTATGCGCCGTGCCTGAGTGTTCAAGGGCTGATATAGCGTGTTCGCCGGTAAGGTGGGTTGTTTAACGAGCGGAAGAGCGTATCGGGGTTCTAGGGCCGTTTCATCGGGCTTGAAATAGGGGGTCTTATCTACAAACGGCTCGAGTAAGGGGGATTCCACTACAGGATTTTCGAATCCTTCCAAGGCCGTATTTGTTGCAAAGGGCTGGGTTGTAAGGGCTTGGAGAGCTCCACCAGCTGTGGGGAAATATCCAGGAATATGAAATGTGCTTATAGGGGGGTATGTAAATCCTGTCTGTGTATGGAGCGTTTTCCATGTTCTTCCATTATAGGACCCGTCTAACTGAAAACTTGTAGGTAAACGAGAGGCAGAACCGGTTACAAATGTATATGCATCTATCGTTAATAAATCACCTAAATCGATCAAGAGATATTGATCCGGTTTTAGTCGTAGTCGTTTTGTGGAACTATTTGCATTCACTAATATGGAATTTACTTCGCCATATGTGCCTGTTGTTATACAGGTGTTCGTGTTTGTCGTATATTTAGAATCACTCGTATATGTTTTTTGGTAGGAATCATTATAATCAACATATCCTATACTACATGTTCCAGCCTTCGAATATTCATATTTTGAGTATATTAGAGGGTCTTTACGAGTATCTACCACACATATATTATAGGATGTTTTATACGGGTTCGATATTTTCAAATAGCCCCCACTACAATCTGTATTTCGGTAATTGTAGTAATTCGAACTGATATCACTTATACGAAATCGTGCACTCTGTAAAAATATTCCAGAGCCATTATTATAAAATGATATTATATATGTAGTCGATGTATTAAATGGCGTATTAGATGATAATGCTGAGCTGTCAAGTGTAACTTGATTTCCATTCACATTCTGAACGATTCCACTATATATCGTAGTATTCGAACTAGAAATCCTAATAGTCATATTTGGTTTGAGCCATGATGGCACTGCTTGAGTAAATGTGACTATGTTATTAGAAATAGTAGAAAATGTAGTAGAATGCTCGTATGACATAAAGGAATTTTCATAATTTACACCACTCCTTTTATAAAAATACAGGCGAGTAATTTCGGCATAATCCTGTGCACTGCTTTGGGACACTCTAAATCGCAAAAAACGGAATTGGGTTGTTAAAGCGGCGGATGGTTCTTGAACAACATGATTTAATTTATCAGGGGTTGCAATACTGGTATAGCCGCTTGTGTTTACTGCAGAGCTTGTAATAGCCCCCATAGTAGGTGGAGCGCTTCCTACCTCCACAGAGTAAATCATATAGTTACTAGAAATACTATCGACTGATGTAATAGTGTTTTGAGTATTTATTGCCACCACATCTGGGGTTTTAGCATATTGTTGTCTGAATACAACCCTATAGTATATATAATCGGTGAATGTATCTGCTTTTCCATTATATAATCGTATATCTGCCGGTCCATTTTGTCCGAATTCGGCAGATTTACAGCGAAATGTAATACTATCGGTATTTGGATCATACCAATAGCCATTTATATCACCAATCACCCTTTTGTTTTGTGTATCAGAAGCATAATAATATTTTATATTCCACCAATGTCTGAAAAAATTTGCATATATCACACTTGTTCCATCTGTAGGCACTGCATTTTTATTCGGTGAACTTGAAATATCTGCTCCACGAATCTCACTGATTTGACAATCTCCATAAAATGTGACTCGCTTGTATGTCTGGTTAAAGGGCAATGTATCGAGGGCTGTTATTCTGTATTCATATGTATTGCCCGATATGGGCTTTTCTACTGCAATAGGATAACCCAATATTGTTTTTAATGTGTTGATTCTTGAAGAACTTGAAGAACATGTATTAGCTGATAAATTCGTCGGTATTGTATTATATATCAAACTATCTGAACCAGCCGGTCTTGTAAATGTATAGGGCGTTGTTCCGTTACTACATGTATTTATTCCTGTCTGTGTAAGACTCGTTTGACCGGTAGATTTCTTAGCAAAATCACTCGAACAATCAATCCAATCAATCGGCGAGAACGCCTTTGGTATAGTAGGATACGATTTCGGGCGCGCGGTCTGTTGTATAGTATAGGATGTTCCTGCCAAAAGATTGCCACCGCTTGTTATTGTCAGCACCAGATTCGTTTCGGAATAACTTGCTATAGTTCCTATAATGATGCTCGTATCATTTTTAAGGAATATATTGTACGAATCGGATGGATTACTTAGCAATGCTTCGATAGAGGGGAAGTTGCTTAGCGTAATTTGAGTACCGCTTACACTGAATATAGAGCCATCGTAAATCTGTATTCCGCCCGTTTTGGTAGAAATAATTACATTTGTTCCTGCTACTAACCACGAGGGCGCCAAGGAGGTGGTGACAACTTTCTGCGAAAATGATGCCGGCGTATTGAAAAATTTATTGACAAGTTGGAAAGGTTGGCCGGCAATATAAGAAGTGTTCCCCTTTTCTACTCTTAGGGTAGTTCCATTTACAAAGGCGCCCGTTCCAAGTGTAATCGGTCTTGTCCAGCCCCCTGCACTGCTTGGTTCTGTGGGTGTTGCATTGGAAATCGTGTAGTTCTCATAGAGAAATATATTGTATTTTGTTGTGGTGGCCAACGTACCGCTGTTTAGAGCAATCGTCGTACCGCTTATAGTAATTGTATCATCATATACAAGAGTCCCTGCAGGATCTGAGAAAATTTGTACTTTTATTCCATTTGTTAACCATGATGGGGCCGCTCCTATAATGGTTGATCCCGTAGCGGAAACATATTTATTAAAATCCCCCTTTGGATTAGAAAAATTATAAAGTGTGATAGTATTGCCCGTCTTTCTTTGAACATTCCCCTCCAAATGGGATGACGCCGATTCTATAAATACAGGTGTTCCCAAAAATGTCGATGTTTTGCCTTGTATCCATCCAGGCATGGTTCCAAATGTAAAAACAAGAGTGTCATTAAATGAAATGTGATTGGAACGTATAACTCCTGATGTGTTTATAGGCGGATCAATAGCGGAGCGATTTACAAGTAATGTTGCAGCATTCGTATTATCAGCAGTAATATTCTGTGTAGAATTTACAAGACATCCGTTAATAGTTGCTCTATATATGGCAGTTCGAGTATTATCCTCCTTAAATCCATTATTTATACTCATCGTCGTTTCATCTACCATATAATCGCAGGTATTCGAATTAAATGTACCGACCCCCTTGATTGCAGATATACGTGTTGAAAAGTTGCGATTATAATTCAAAAAGCTATATATAAGCTGAGGGTCGCTACATAGTAATTCACACGTACTCAACCTTTTTATTTCTCCAAATGCCCCCCATGTATTTTGGCGATAGTTTATGACGGCAGATTTGATACCATCGCCTGAATCCGAAACGTGTGGTTGGACTATGGTGGATAAATTCGTATATATATCATTCACAGATTGCTTAAATGTTTGCATCATTTCCGTCGTATAATTATATACCTGTGTTAGCAGGGGCGTATTGGATTGAATATATGTCCCAGTAGTTGCATCCACAATTTGACTATCCTTATAGTTATATGTACATTTCCATGATGCAGAATCGAATCCCACATCAATATCCATGCGAATCTGTTTTGGTACATTTGGACTGCTAGTTGTATAACATTCAAACTCGCATTGTGTGGGTGCTGGAGTAACTGCTTTCGATACACGTAGAATCGTATCACTTTTTGATGTATTATGGCCCTGTATGACACTATCAATCACATCTAGGTCAGAGCATGTTTTATTGGAGCACGTATCATTTGGAGATTTAAGAAACACTTCTGTTATGGTGGGTATGGGCATTTCAATTGGTGTGGGGAATGGAGTTAATGCTTCCGTTGGTAATATACGGGCCTGTATCGGAACAAAATAGTCATTTGAAACTTTCCAATCATATACATTTTTAATATATACAAAATTACCTGTGCGATCAATTGTTGTTATCAATTTATTTGTCACTGCATCCTTTTGAATTTCTTTCCAACTAAATTTACATGCCTTTGCATTCATGAGTTCAGCGGGAGCGGTAGAAGCTGCATATCCAGTAATGGAGCTTACATAATAATTATAGCCCTCTTCATAAAAGCTCTTATTATTTATTAAAAAATCCGGGTGTTTTATATTCATCATGTATTCGTGCATAATTTTTTTCGCGTCAGTTTGACAATCGATGGCAGGAGAATCGCCGGTATTAAAAAACTTAATTGTCGGTTGATAATTTATATTGCCCACAATCGAACGCATATTTTTAATATATCCGCCATTGTATTTCGGGTTAAATGTAAATACATCATCTGCTTCGGATGTTCCTACTTCACCGCCTGAATATCCGGTAATTTGTATGTAGGAATTGTTGACAGCTACACATTTGTTTTTTTCCGTTGAAGATAGTTCGCTCGATGTATATATAGTTGCATAAAATCGTGCAGTCCAATATGGATTAAATAACTCTTTTGTTGGTGTAGGGCACAATTCTGTATTTGTCGCAAGTTGTGCACTCATAGTATTTCCCACTCGTATAGTTGCTTCACGACGAGTTTCATCGCTTGCAGTTGGAATCTCAATATATGATTTATCAAGTAAAATAATATTGTATGGACGAGTTGTATCGATGTTCTCTCCAGCTGCATATGTTAAACGAACATATGCAATATTTAGTTCGGAACCTAAATTGATAACTAAAAAGTTATTGCTACTATTATCATAACTCGTATCACTTTCGTATATATCTGGTTCATAGCGGGGCGTTGTTATACCATCTATAAGAAAATTCATATGTTTTGCCCGAATTTGTTGGCGCAATAGTTCCAAATAATTATCATTGGTTTCGCTCGTTTTCGGGTCATTTTGGTCAGTTGCTATGATATTTCCATCCGGTTCTTCATAACTATATACTTTCGACTTTATATTTTCGTATGGCCCCCATGTAACTTTTGTATTTATAGCAACATTTTGATTTGTATTATCAATTACTTCAATTTGGGAAAGTTTTATATGGGAAAAGTCACGGGCATATATTTTAATATATTGAGCAAATACTCCACAATCCACACTGGAATATCCATATACAGCATCTTCGAGTTCAGACATTAATTTGTTTTTTTGTGTCGTATAATTCAAATCGAGTTCCACCCGCTCTTTTTCAGAAAAATTAGAATTGATATAGGAATCATAATTATCATTTAAGGTTTTAATTGTTGATAATACTTGGGCAGTTTTAACAGGGTCACGCTCTGATACACGAAATCGCGTATCAAATATCGTATTGCCCACCTGATATATGTCGATAAGTGTCGTCATTCGTATACCTGAATTGGGTAAATTATTCGAAGAATTAAGATCATAAAAGCATTGAGCAATGGCATTTAATATAAGTGAACGCTCATCACTTGTTATATTGCGTGTTGCAGCATTTTTGGATGTGGGAGTTGTAAACATAATAGTGTATACATATGACCAGGGTATTCTGTTATCACTTGAATCGACAAAGGCTGACCGATAATATGGGTCTTCTATGGAGCCTTCTTTTACATTTGTACAATCCAATGTTAATATACCCTTATATTGGTCTAAAGGTGAGAATGAAACGATCGTAGCATCAATGAAGGAGTGCTTTTGATTTGTATCATCTATTGCAAATACTTCTACTGGAGTACCCACGATATTATATACATTATTATCTAAATACGCCAAACTAGTTGTTGTCATTGTTAGCCTAGGAACTCCAATAATAGGTTTAGACCCACTTGCCCGAGTAAACTGGATGGATTCTGTAGTTTGAATATAGGATTTATTATTTGAATTTATATTCGATAACAAATTAATAGTTGGATTTGCTTCATATGTATTCTGTATCATATCATTGGTTATATCAGTTGTGATTCTATTTTTTTGGGTCATATCTGTTACCCTATTCGTCAATGCCTTTAAAATTCCTATACGACGCTGTTTCCCCCAGTTAGTAATGTGTAAACGTGCATCATATGTTAATAAATTTATGATATCTTGTGTAAGCTCTACTGCTTGATTCATATTAAAATTATTTGCAACAAATGCCTCCTCTTCAAAACTGAATGCTTTTGACATCATTAACTTATATGGAGATGTCTGTGTATATAATAATTGTTTGGTAGTATTGTTGGGATCTGAAAAGTTGAAATGCTGCATATAAAATACGGAACGTCTTATTTCGTCCATATTTATTGTTTTCATAGTTCCCATAATGGGAATCGTTTTTGTTAAAATGCCCGTTTGATTGCTCATTGATATACCCTTTTTTGCCAAAAATTCGTCTCTTACTCGATCGGCAATAATTTTTCCACTCAATACTCTATCAGCTGGTACTAAATCAACTAGACGCCATTCACTTGGATTCAATAGGATATTTTTTTGACTTTTTTCATCTGTAAGAGACAGGGAATTCGCATAAAATGGACTACCATTATCATCATTCAATACGACTCCATCTGGCTGTGCTTGGATTGCTCTTCCAGTAGGGCCAGGATAATTTAAAACTTCCTCGCCAGGTAGTAATTTTAATGGATCATACGATGGTTTATTGATTCGACTTTGAATTTTCGCCAAAAATTTACCAACAGGATACAATTCAAAATCTTCATGCACAACTTCATAATCAAACCTTTGACTTATAATGCCTAAATAATGTTGTATCTGTGCTGTATAATCGATATTATTTGGTTTTATCATATACCAACTCTGTAACTGCTCATCTGGACATTCATGTCCACTATGACAACTGCGACAATCATTATGATACCTGGCTGCTGTTCTATTTATAATCCCTCTATCATCTAATCGTTTATAATAATGTGTTAAAATTCGTGCAAGTGAGGATGCATCTTCTTCTAATATTCTCGAAAGTTCTGGTGACTTGTTATGAATCCACCAACATTCATCCGAACAATTCTGATTACCTATGTCAAAAAGTGTATGATAACTATACAATATCATATGATAAGATGTTGGGCCACCACATTCCTCCCAACGAAGATAAATTAGCTTTTTCACTCTCTTAGCTTCTGTTACATACTTGGTAAGTAGTTCTATTAACGCCTTTTCCTTTACTTTCACCTTATTTAAAGTGGTTTGTAATGTTAGACGAAACATTTTTGATTGTACGTATATGGCCTCTGGATCAAAAATGGTATAAGATGAGCCGCTTATTTTATAATTATCCCAATCTGCAGAGGGACCATATGTAGCAACTTGAAATCCCTCCACAGGTTTTTTCCACCATTTCATATAACAATACATTGCCAGGAATATTATTATAGATACTATTCCTAGCAATATCCACCATTTCATTCTGCATATATATAAGATTAAATAGATATGATTATTTACCGCCGGGTCAAGTAGCTACAACATACCCACTTGAATCTGTATTAGGGACTTTAGTAGCTCCAGAAGAGGAAAACCCCTTTATCCGTGATTTCGTATCTGTCAAATCAGCATAAAACATATATTGTAGTTGTATTTCTTTTCCATCTTTGCCACGGGCAATGTATTTCTCATTTTCCAATTGAAATGTAATATCTGCTATGATATTTTCTCGGATATTTAGGATATTTCTTGAGGACGTCGATTCATCCGTAGTGACTGATATATAGCTATCAATATTGTTTACATCAAACCAGAATCGATATTCATCTGACCATACTGCTCGTTTAATTTGTATTTGATATTCGCAAATAGTAGGGGAAACAATAAAGGCATTTATAAATTTCGTAATAGTGTTATATTTCAATGGATTATTATTGACAGGTGTCGTATTATATTTTGAGGCGATCTTATTCTTTAAAAATTCAGTATTATAAAACTCACTTAAATTGAATAAATCATTCGAAGGGGTAAATTTAACAATCGATACGTCAGATTGTATGCCGAAAGGGTTACTCGAAATATCCATTATATTCTTATTGATCTCATCCTTTGTAATTAACACTTTTGTTACTGCACAATTCGCGATTTCTACATCAAACTGATATTGTCTCAAGAAATATTTTGTATTAAAACGTGCCATTTTCGGATCATCAGATTGAATAGGCGAACTTGTATAATCCTCATAATAATCCTGCTGTTCAATCAGCTCAATATGGCATTGTGTCAGTGTTCCACCCAGACCACCTCTACGTATTTCTATTATGCTTCGTTGTATATAGCCATATTGTTCTCCTGGAGTATAACTGGGGTAATTTTTATAATTGTATTGCCGAATGATTTTCGTCAGCGTATCATTATCGCGACATGTTAAATTTACACAATCACCCATCGTGCGATTTGCATATATTTCATTAAATATCCCTTTCATTCTGTTTTCGGATGTTTGACTTACATCCTCTAAAATACTACTCCAGGTAGGTTTCATCGATTGATACATCGATATTGCCTGATTTATAAGACGTCTATATCTATCAACAAGTGATGTTGGCCATATGTATGGAGGACTTAGAGCAAAGGTATCGGGAGACCCGCTATAGGGATCCACCTGATTTAAATTCAATATCCATCCTGGATTAGCTTGATCCTTATAGGTATAGGTACAACCATTTGAGGGAATCATGTTAAACCGAAGAAACTCGTTTTTAATAATACTATCTCTAGAATTGGGGATTTGTTTCGACATTTCCACCTGATATTCACATTCCGTTTTTAAAGTATAAGCACGTAAGACCTTTAATATTTTCGTATCAACATTGCTACTATTATATTTATCCACTAGACGTGTCACCAAATCAATTCCGGAACAATCTCTATACGCCTGATTTTCCGTGCAGTTCGGAATCATAGATAATAACTCGGGCTGGGGTAAGGGAACGGGTATTTCAATATATTTACCTATTTCGGGAACATTTGGAAAAAACAATTTAGTGGGCGCGCTATCATATAATATATCATATAGACATCTGGAGGGATCTGTGTTCGAAGGTGTAATTACAAAATTGAGTATTTTGTTTTCGGTAGTTTGTTTATATTCCTTCTGCTCTATATTATAATCTGTGTATACATGTTTAGTATTATATGTGCATATTCTTTTACTAGGGTCATTTTCATATACGGACCATGTTCCATATGCTGATATGATGTATATATTATATGTTTTATTGGACCAATTTTCAATCAGTCGGACCAAAATTGTCCCTGTATTGTTTATTTGATTATGATTATTTATATTTATTAGGACATCAAATGTTATCCTCTTTGTAATCTCATCTGTTTGTTTATTTTTGATTTGGAGAGGATTTGCTTCTGGAATATTTGATAATATTTGTTCTGTCTTAGCAGGTGTAATATATGTAATAACAACATAGTCGTCATTTGATAACATAGTATTAGGTGAAAATTCTAAAGTAATCTTATTGGTATCTCTACCCTGTATTGTTATATTTTTGGTGTTATAGGACCCTGCATTAAATATAGTTATTGTTAATGCCCCTGTAGTTGAATTATATGATACTACATTTCCATATATAGTGTTATTATCTAATATAATATTTATATTCATACTAGCTTGTAGCCATGAAACAGCAGTTCCTATTGTAATATTTATGGTTGTAGTTGAAAAAAACGTTTGACTGGGGAACGTATATGTATACGTGTATGGATATATGATTGTTCCTATATTATTATAGCGCAATGTAATAGCCGACGTATTGATTGTTGATGCAAGTCCTGAAATGTATGGAGTAAATGAAGCAATATTGTTTTCATAATTTGTGACAACAGCATTAAAATTCGTGTTATCACTTCTGGTTATATGTACACTATTGTCAGTAACCAGCCATAATGCATTATTAATGGGAACACTATTTAAATTCGCCGAGCTAACTACTGATATTGTTTCTGTGTATGGATATATTATATCGATATTTGTTAGTTGATTATTTGTAAAAATTCCTTCAAATCTATAGTTTGTATTAGGGTCCTCTAGTAAAATGACCTCTCCATTAGAGGGAGGGCTGGGATTATTCCCATATGTAATAGCAATCCCCATGCCATCTGTTGGTCTTGTTCCTATTTGTATAGTCCCTTTCAATGTTCTATTAATAGTATTAGGATTAATGCTGGGATTATAATTATATATTTTATTAAATTGAGTATATAGTTGTTTACGTAGTTTATATGTACCACATGTCATTTGACTATATAATTTACAATCTGCAGTTTTTATATTTATACTCGGCGAATCTCCAGCCTTTATATCCTTTCTTGGGTCTACAGGAGCATCAATGGGAGAGATTTCATTAATAGTGGGAGTATTTAAAATAATATTATTTAAGGGAACATACGAACATGTATCCTGTTTTAATTCATAATTAATACCGAATGATATAATTTTATTAGTAATCTCGAATTCCTTTGTATTAATAGGGTCAAATCCAGTTTGTTCCACATCATATACGCACATATTGTTATCAGGATATGTTCTAATTTTGAATATTCGTTTTATTCGTTTATCTGTGAAAAAATCAACATATTTCTTAATAGCAAGACGAACATTATATCTATTTATACATACATTTTGTGTTAATGTCATATTGCTACATTTGTTATAATTAGCAATATATCCAGGTGAATAATCTATAGTGGGACCACGTTCTATTAAAAAGGAGTCTTGATCCTTATTTACGACGGATGTTAGCACATTTCCATTAACTACATACGTCCCCTCTTGTTTTTTAACATCCATATACAAACAAGCCAATTGATCCAACATTCCTGTTGCATCGAGAGTGGTAAGTAATAGCCCTCCTGCAACTTGCCCCCTAATACCAAGCCCAGGCGCTTGTGCAATAATTGAGGTGCCAATACCCTGTATAATAGTACCAGCGCGTTGTCCTGGCGAGATAGAACCAGTTTGTTTCACATTCCAAATTTTTGTTGAATTGGCAGACCATCTACTAGGATATAATATGACACCCTCTACCAAAGTAGTAGGGGTATTATTTGTTAAAAAATTACCGCGTATATTGCTTATGTTTCTGAACTTACATTCTCTGAAATTCCCATTTGTAGTGGTAGATACGATGATTGCATCAAATGATATTTGTGAATCTGGGTTTCCTTGAATTTGTGCACGAATACGTGCAGGTATACCATTTAGATCTTCATTATAACTATATCTGCTTCCATCATCGCGTACGCCGATTCCATCACCGCGTAATGAGTTACTATTTCCTGTGCTAACTCCTGTATAACTTGCTGATTTTGTACATTTTAATGATAAATGATTCGTTGTTTGATCGATTTCTTTAAATGTCAACTTTTTATCACTTGTCAAAGCAATTGTTAATTGAAATAAATCCCCATTATTTTTAACATCCTTTCCATATACCATTCCATCATACATAATGGAACGCACCTGGTCATTAGATGTCGTCCCCTTTTTGGTATATTTCATAGGGGCACTTGACAACTTTGAATACATATTTTGACCCCTTGTCGTATTACATGCCGCGTCATTTGGAATTGCATCCATGGAACTATAATCAGTAGACAATGTAGGGTTAAAATAGAATGTATTCGGATTTGATACCGATACTACTAAATCACCTGCATACCCTGCCGTTGTACTATCAAACGCCTGCGGTGCAGTATAATCTACACATGTACATCCTGTAATAATATATCGCATCATATTATCATTCATTAATATATTCCAATCACCTGCACCGCTGTAAAAGGTGGCATCGCGTGTTTGTAAATTCGCGATGCTTGACTTTGAAGAATCTGGCATTTTATAGTAATATTGTATTAAATTGCCATGAATTGTTTCATTATATAAATAATCTTTATCGTCCACGAAAAAATAAAACCGACGATCATGATATGTATTGCCAAGACCATTCGATGGCACTATAATACGGGATTTTAATACGCCTGTTTCTGCATATAGCGTGTCAATAGTAATTTCACATTGTATATCGCATGAAAATTTGGTAGAAGCAGCTACTCCATATATTTTCGATATATATTCGAAACTTATAGAGCCATCATAATTTGTATAGGGTAAACGTCTAGATGTCTTATAGTAATATTCCGCCATTTTATTTAACATAGTCGGATGAGAAAAATCAACCCAAATCGGTGGGGCGGCTTTACGATTTCGGTTTAAATCACCCGCTTTTTGCATCATATTTATATATCGATTAATCGACCGAATCGCTATAAGACTATCGTAATCATAGCCGACTAATTGATAATATTGCCGCTGGTCATTATAGGCGGGATCATCCTTTGGAATCAATGGTTTATCGCTCATTGCATGTATACTGAGGGATGAATCTTGATAATATAGAGGGGCTTCATAATATTGTTTGGCACGTGCTTGCCCTGCAGTATTATGGCATAGATAAGGACCTAGTGCATTTAATAAATCACCAATAACAGGTATATTTACTACAATTTCCCAGCATACTTGTCCACAATTTCGAACAACATCTTCTTCTGCATTATATGGATATCCAGCGGGGCATACACCATCTGGTGGTATAAATGCTGACATAAGAACAGGTAATACGATAACAATAGTTGCAAGCCAGACTATTTCAAAAAAGATGACAATTTCTCCAATGACAGGAATTGGAGCAAATGCTGCCAATGATGTCATTGCCCTTGCCACTCTTGTTGCTAAAGCTGTCCCAATATGGGTAGCCGCTTTACCTCCCACTCTTGATCCTTGTATACGCGAACCACCCGCTGCTCTATTATGGGATGGATTTAATGCTTGGTCTTGATAATGGCTAATTGCCATATCAACTCCGAGGAAAAGTCCTATTCCAAGTGCTGCAAAAGGTTGCCCAGATGCCCCTGCAACTCCTGCTGCAACTATAGCTCCCCCTATCTTTCCCCCTGTTTTTATTTTGCGCGTGGTATTTAGTTTGGTTTTATAATCAGGCCCCAAATATTCGCGTTTTCCTTTTATATTATCTATTAACCGCGCTCGTTCTTGCTGAGATTTATTTCTGAATTCTGAGCTTTGATTTAGTACTCTTAGTTCGTTCTCCATTGCCTGTATTTTTCGGTCGATGGTTTCATTTTGATTCAGATCATACCAATTTCCATGCCGATTCCTTATTAGCTCGTATTCGGCCGTCCTTTCTGATAGGGCACGATGATATAAAGGGTTATCCTCTATAAATACTCTTTCACTCTTTAATAGTGATGACATGCCTGTCCAAAGACCGCTTCCAATTTTGTTCACAATATTTTCTACTGCAACACCTAGTGCAAAATTTGTAATGAATTCGGCAAATTTAAACATTGCAATATTTTCTTCACCACTCACCTCTAAATTATTAAAAACGGGAATAATATATGTAAATATTTTTTCTTGAAAATCAAAATTCATATTATTGATACTGCTATATTTGTCGCGTGTTATCCCACTAAGAAATATTTCTTTTGTACATTTCGGATGGACAAATCCCCATAATACTACGTTTGGATCTTGATCTTTATTGTCAAAGTCCCACGGCGGACCATTTGTATAGTCATATTGATTTAATTGTGCCTTTTTATTGAACTCTTCTTGTGCAGTTTGTTTATATGGAGGAGGACTGCGAACATTTTCTTCTTCGTATCGGTTAAATATTTCCGTTTCTTGACTTGTTTCTGGTGGTAACCGATTTGGATCATCGGGTAATTCACATACCTTTGAATTTGCATTTTCAGGTAAATTACACATGACAACTCGCTCGAGCTCATTAATTGATTGAAACCCCTCTTGTAAGCTTGAAAGCTCTTTTCGAAAATAATATACAAGGAATACAATTCCTAATAATAATAGTATACCGCCCAGGAAATACCAAGTCATTACCTAGTGATTATCTATATTATTTTACATCAAAATATTGCGCATGATGTGTGCTAAGTTAGATACAAGGATATACCTAACTTTGACATATGCCGTAACGTCTAGTAACACTTGGCGGTATTTTAACATTTTATATCGGCCAGTTTAATATCGAACATTTTTAAGGAATCTGTCATTTGATTTATCATTTGCTCGTTTTGTTCCAAGGTAGCCTTATTTAACATTTTTACAATTTGTTCTCTTAATGCCTTCATAATTGCACATGTGTTGCTATTAGGATTATAATCTGCCGGGTCAAATGATACGGGACTTGTTTGTTGCGGAGTTGCTGTCTGAAATCCTTCTCGGGATGATTTTATATTAAAAAGCTGTAAAAGTAGGATTGCTACCAGAAGAGCAATAATAATATACTCACGAAAAGAGTTCATTCCTATTATGATAGACTCAAAATATTTGTCGCGTCTTTAACGTATTTAACTCTTCCACATTTGTACATCCTGAATCAATATACATCGGTATTAAATCGCGATATATATATTGTTTCATGGTAGATACACTTTGCCCCACATTTGTGCTAATAGCACGAATCGTATTCGGCGATGTATCATCGCGTATAGTAGTAAACGTTGTTATGCCACCTTTAAGAGTATTACATACATTGGAATTTGCCCCTACTTTTGGACAATATGTCGTGCTCGTATTGGATAAGTGATACACGATAGATTGTATACTCGATAAATTTACATCGTGTACGCTACTTTGAAATTTCCGCGTATTATTATAGGCATATTCAAACGATTTAAAGGAATTCAAAAGACTATTACAATATGCATCATTTGTCTGTTTTTCTAAAGCGGGCGATATATCGTTATCGCCTATATTATCATAGGGACGATAGGACGATGTAACATCATCATATACATTCGGTCCAGGCCGATTATAACATACATATTTATTTGGAACATTACTATCTATATTTACATTATAGCACATATCATAGGATATGACATTTGTTGGTATGCCATTCGTTAATTTATCTTCTGCTTCCGCTTGTGTATCACATAGATATGTTGTTACACCCTTAGAAATATCGGTTCTCGTATTACATTCAAATCCTTCCTTGGAATAATATAATAGACTACATATATATAAAAGTGCAATTATCACTAAAAGGAATAGGATGATTCGTTGAATCAATCGTATTCGTTTTATATTCATTCTCCTATTCATAGGTGCAGTTTTACCGCCAACGCCAAGTACTAGACGTTACACGTTGCCGCCAAGTACTTAACTTCAGTACTAGACGTTACTCATCCTCATCTAGTACATCCTTCAGGCGCTTGAGAAGGGGCTCACACGCCCGTGTCCATGTATATTCTAGGACACGCTCCCGCGCCTTTTTTCCGTGCTCCTCCCTCTTTTCGCTATTCAGCACATATTCTTCCATACCAAGACATACGTCATGAGGAGTACAGGCCTGCGCCTCTCCTCCAACCGGGCTGAATCCATTGGGCATATAATACCGGACACTTGGTTTTACCAGGATGGAATTCTCATTCGTACAGAACTCCTTGAATCCTCCAATATCCGGAACAACTTGAGGAACGCCCACGCCCATTTGTTCGAACTGACAGAGGCCAAATCCCTCACCATCGGCCGTGCTAATACCCACATCGGCGGCATTATAGAAGAGGTTGATTTCCTCATCCTTGAATGCCATATTCTGGCTGGTAATAATCAGACGATTGCCGAACATTTCCACAGAAACGCCGCGCATTTGGAGTTCGCGCTGAAAGAGCTCGAATAGCCACCATCCACCCTTGTCGCCCTTGTCGCATACGCAGAGCAAATAGAGGGGCTTCGTGGGAAATTTCACGATGAGTTCCACAAAGGCCATGATGAGAATATCGTATCGCTTTCGAGGCTGATTGCGATTGAGATTCATGAAGAGGAATATGTCATCGGGCAATTGTAGCTGACGACGTGCAAGCTCTTTCGGCATAGGGAAAAACATGGTGCGCTGAAATCCGTGAAGAAGAATATCCATCGGGCGAGTTATACCCTGTCCCTTTAGACACTGCTTCCAAAAGGGCGTGAATGTGAAAATGCGGTCTGCATCGCGATTGAGCATATCAAGAAGGACCTGGGACTGCATCGTATATACTTGGTCGCAGTAGACCCATATTTGGAATGTGCGCGGTATTCCGGACTTGCGAATCTCCTCCATGAAACGGGCAACCACGCTCAAATCATTATAAATCATTACCACGTGAGGCCTCTTTCGCCGAATAACGTCGGGGAGAGCCTGATAGGCGAATCCTTGGGCCGCCGGCTTCTCTAGAGAGGTGGCGTCAATTACCTCTACATTCGACGGATAGGAGCGAAATCCGGTAGGAACACCGGAGAATTTCTGAAATCCATAGTGGGTCAATTGTAGCCAGGGCTGCTTCGAAAGCTCCGAAAGGAGTCCATAGCTGATTTTCGAATATCCAGTGAACTGGTGAACATGGGTGCTTACCAGCATGAACTTGAGCTTCTTTGTAGTGGAGGCAGTTGGTGTCGTCTCCGCCTGAGGCTTTTCGGCCACCTTTTCGGTAGCCGATTCGGTAGGTTCCATATCACTGGATGCTAAAATGGCCTCCAAACTTTTTAAGTATGCCGGAACATCATCCATTCTATGACAGATAATTACAATCACTTTAGATGGAGAATCCATTCCGTTGCCTGCTTTTTGAGTTCATGTGTCCATAGTGTCCATCCATTCAGAACCTTTTTCCGATAAATCTCAAGCGCCTCGGGCCTTGATATAAGGGAATACATGACCTTCGTCGCCTCTTCCCATGTCGATAGAGATACAAGAGGTATATATTGCGATACCCATAGAAACCATGCTTCATTGAGCGGGGTTCGAAGAACAAGAGGAATACATCCCGCTTCCAGTGCCTCATAGAAGCGGAAGGTTTCTGCATTTTGACCAATTGGGCATGGTACAAAAATAGAATTTAATAGGATGTCCAAATATTCCGACTTGGAAAGATTTTCGGGATGATTCCATGACTCATAAAATTTATAGGATTTATTCACTTTCATATCAATGAGGGCTGCCATTTCATTCGAGCGATTTTGCCAATTGGTTCCATGAAATGACCAGTGAAATTCGCGGAAAGGTAGCTGGGGAGTTTTGAGAAGTGGCGGATGTTCTAGATGTAATTTACTCCAGTGATATCCGAGTGGAATAATCTTGATTTTCGATTCGGTTCCTGGCGGAAAATCCTTTCTCATATAGAACCGCAGAATACTTATGCAGTTGGGGAGAGAATAAGAGGTTAAGGAATCTCTGTGTGAAGGATTCACAAACTCGTCGGCCATATGGAGAATTTTGAAACGGATACCCCTTTGATCCCATATTTTCATTAATTGCGTTGCCTCTTCAATATAGGGGCGCGTTAATACCATAATAGGAATTTTATCAATTGGCGATGTTTCATCGACAATTCTTATTTGAACATTTTTCAAATTTCCCATGAGACTACAAAGCCATGATGACTCGTATAGGCACGTAAAATCCGTGGAAACACCTTTTACACTTACAAATTCTGTAGGGAGTATACCATACTTTTCCGAAATTACATTATTTGTGGGGACGATTCTCTTTTCTGTGTTGCCACCCTTTTTTACTTCAAAAATCGAACGTAGAAGTGTATTCATATCATATGGAGTATTATTGACAGGTAGCTTATTCAAGTCAAATCGCTCATCATTATTCCAAAGATCGCTATCAAATGTGTCGACGCGCGAGAAATTGTTGAAGTCGCTATTTGCATAGGAGGGGTCATCATCCTGAAAACACCCTGCAACGACCGGTGTCAAAAAATACAAGTTCATGGTATCACATGGACTACACATAATATGGTCGGCACTTGTCCAGTAGCCCCGATTTTGTTCCAGCGCCTTCATAATCTTGAGTGCCCCCTGGCGTGATAGGATGTAGCTGTATGCACAGGAATGGAAATACGTGTTCGGCGGCTCTTGTCCGAAGAAGTTATGAGGCTTAATACGGCTATAGTATTTCGTAACAGGCTCCAGTAATTTCTCGAACATAGCGCGGTTAGGAGGAAGAATCCCTCCGAGGTAGAGCACATCGTAGTCTTCGGGTACATGTGCCATCGATTTACTTAGAACTTCTTGCCAACCGGGATGAAACTTGACATCATCCTCTAAAATCAGATAATTCTTGATATCGGGGTGATCGTTCACTAGCTTCCACCAGACGCTCAAATGGCTGAGTGCACAGCCCATGACTGCCCGCTTCCAGAAGAAGTCATTGGGTTTGAAGAGCTGTGCCAACTCGGGGGTCAAGACGAGCGTTTTCCCATCAAAGGCGGAGATGCGCTGGACACGTCCCTCTAGTTCCGGATGCTGTGTATAGAGTTTTTCCAGCCGATCTTGACGACGATCCAGATTAATCACGAAACAATCGGAAATGCCCGGTAAGAAATCAATACTACTATTGAAATTTCCCCGATGAACATAAATGGATTGGCCCTGTTGAAAGGTCTTTCGCATGCTGTGATCGCCGTACACCTTATCAAGAGGATAGGTGGGAAGAGCGTGGCGACGCATGAGTATACTTAAGATGCTCTGATCCTGGCGATGGCCATAGGATTTTCCATCCGTGCCCACGCCCGAAATGCGCGGTCCTACGAGAATATCCTTATCCTGGGCAAGGGCAAACGCCTCTTCGAATAGTTTCGTAGGTGCAGTATGGCCGGAACGGAAACAGAGAATGCCGGCCACTATCTGTTTCTTATTCCGCTCCTCGTCGGTTACATTGAGGCGACTACAGAATAGATCGCCACACCAGCGATCATTCTCCTCTCTCGGATCTTCTAGGAAGCAGATTCCATGTTCGGCTGCCATTCCAATCCATGTAGTGGGCCACCTACATAGGACGGATCCGGCATCCATATAGAGAATCAGAGAGCCCTGTAAGGATTCGCGCTTGACAAGAGTATGATATATCCAGATTTTCCAGCCATAATGTGTGGGTTCCCAAAAATCGGGGAAATTCGGGGGTGTCCAATCTGCCGGTACATACTCAAAGGAGGCAAATGGATATGTCTCAAATAGGTTGGCACGAGTTTCCTCTGAGACATCTGGGCCCATAAATACGATCGCCTTCAATTGCGGTAGAACGCGTGTTTGTGCTCGTATGGCCGATAGCCAGTGTTGTAGGCTACCGAGGAAAGAGAAGGTTACGTATGTCACCACAACGGGCAACTCGGGTCCAGTGGCGACTGCTGTGGCCACTGGGGTCGCCTCCCTCCGAAAATAGTCCATTCCCTGTTTTGATTCGGGGCTTCCTGCTGCACACCCCAAAAATCGCGGCATCGTCTTTAGAGCGGCCTCGGGTACACCCATGTGTTTATATAGACGAGAGGCGCATTCGGCCAGAGTGCGTCGAACCAAGTCGACACGATATTCGTCGAGGGCGGGCGTCGATGCCATCTTGCGCCACATTTCGTCATTCGTATCGACCTCTTTTACGGCGCGGATCAGCTCATCAGGCGTGGTGAAGTTCCTTGCATCGATACATCCTTCAGTATCAAAGTCCCTTTGAAATTCGGGATCTCCCCAATAAATCGGAATTGTCCCTGCCGCCTTTGCATGTAGATATTTCTCCGTACAATATCCCATCGCCTTGGAATTCTCATAGGTTATGGCGAACTTATAGTTCATCATGAACTTCGTCTTCTTCAACTCGCCGCCGCCACCACCAAGGCCAGCCGCCAATTCGTCGCCTATGGTATTGAAAAGGGCTCCACCACTATCAACGGACTTATACTGATTCAGCGAATGAAAGGCCTGATTGCGAATCGGATTTGATGGATTAGACACAACAAAGCTACAGAACTTCCCACGAGATTCCAGTGTATTTTCATACGTCTGTGTACATAACTGGAGGGGAATCGGTTTCGGATTCACAAGGCGCTCCACATCTGCTTGAAACCAGTCGATTTCCATCATCCACAGCGGGAATCGCATATAATTATCCTTTATCATATAGCTGTGTTGATAGCCCATATTGAGTACCACGTCATCCCGCTGTATCGGTGGAGAATTTTCTCCCGTAAAATGGACTTTTGGAATATGGCTGGGAAATTTCATCCAATCGTTGCCAAAGGGTCCGAAAACAATGAGATCGGGGTTCTGTTCCATATCCCATGTCTGTATATTCCATCCTACAACCGAATATGAGGGCGTCATTTGTTTTCCTGCTGCATTGAGAAGTAGCGTAAAAAAGTTGTAATCTCCTTGAAACGAGGAGCTCATTCCTTGAGAAACATGTTCCATATCAGTGAACAGCACATGTTTAATAGGGGAATCCACTTTGGGAACAAGTGTAGGCGGGGCGTGCATCACAGGAGGCATATGAGGTGTAAGAAGTGCTTCCCATTCCTTTCGAATTGAGGGGCTAATAGGGGCCCATTTATGGAGAATTCGCTCTCTGCATTGATTGTGCATACTCGACCAATTTGGATGAAGGCCGCGCTTCAGCACATTTACTGCATCCGATACACTATTATTCGGGTAAAAGAGATTCCTATCGTGTTCCACCACATTCATAAAGACGGGCGAATTGTGTACTACAGGAATACCTGCCCACGCTAAATCGAGCAAAATGGGGCGCAAATTTCGAAAGCGTAGATGTACGAGGGCGAGTGATCCAGGCTGTAATGCCCATTCTACTGCACGCTGACGGCCCACACAGGAACCGCTCAAATCGGTATGTTCACAATGTTTCCATACATTTTCCTTGAAGAACTTCGTCTTTGCAATATTTTCTCCATTGTGGAGCAACCATGTATCAATCGGCACCTTATTACGCTTTGCCTCATGAAGAATCACGAGTGGAATCGTGCTACTACTGGAATTCGTAGTGTTTGTATCGGCAATGTGGACCACGAACTTTCCGTCATCGCTCATTTTCCATTGAGGAGAGCCGATAGAACGCAGGTGTGCCTCTGCAAGAAGAGGTGTCCATAGGAATGAAACGCGGCGAACAGGTACTCGCGTATATGTTTCTAAGACGCTGACATCATCTGGGGAAGTCACATCATTCATAAGCCATGCTTCTACTATTCCATCCATGCATCGCGGGCTTGTCTGCATATAAAAAATCGTATTTTCAATTTCCGATAGAACATAGTGTTTCCGAATAATCCAGATGGATTTCTTTGCAAATTGGGCCCTGGCCTCCTTTGTCAATGTATTTGTCCCCACCTCGAATACGAGATCAAATGGCTCTTTTAGATCGGATAAAGAAATGACATTGGCGATTTTCTGAATACCACGGCAATCATCCCACCAGTCAGCTCCTCCCTCCTTTAGATTTACAAGAACCACCTCATGCCCAAGAGCTTTCATCAGTTCCACGAGAGCAATACATGTATTGGTAGTTCCTGCACTGAATACGGAGTATTCAATAAAGCACGTGATTCCCACGAGCATTCCTTCTTCTTGTGGAATATGCATGGAAATGTTTAGACCGCCTTTGGCGGTAACGTCTAGTACTTGGCGGTAAATAATCAAAAAATGTATATTCAACTAAATAAATGAGCCATAAAACAACATTCGTAACATGCTTTTATGCTTGTACTCCGGATACAGATATCAATGCTTATTTTCGAACTAGTATGCGAACATTGGTAGCGCCTGTGCCCCTCGTCATCTATTGTGAACAGAAACACGAGTATCTCTTTTTAGGCTTACGAGTTCTGTGTGGATTGGGGCATCTCACAAAGATGAAAACAATGCCTTTAACGGAACTATTTTTCTATCAGTTTAAGGACAAGGTTGATAGTAATCGGCGCGCCTTTTGGCCCACCCGCGATGCCCGTACAAATTCCACAAGTCATTTGATAACTTTATCAAAATTCCAATTTATGAAAGAAACGATGGATACAAATCCATTTCAAACAACGCACTTTGGATGGATCGATATTAATTTATTTAGTAAAACATGTAACAATTCCCTGAATTATATAAAAAGTGATATTTATGATATGCTACAAAAAATAAGTTATAATCCCAAGCCGAAATTCAGTATACAAATTCTAAATTTTTGGAAGCCAGACGATTATAGGGATTTGAAAAAATTTTATTCCTCTTATAAATGGATTGCTGCAGGATGTTTTTGGACGACGGATTTAGATACTGGGAAGGATATTATTGAGAAACTAATACGTAAATCCATCGAAATAACGAATTTAGGATTTGGCCATGGTGAAGAGGGAATGTTTGCATTCGTCATTGATGAAAATGTTGATAGTTTCAATTTATCCATTGGTGATTATCAAGATATTATTCATAATTATTATAAACCGACAACAAATACAGGATATATCAATCGAATCATTGATAAATATAAGGCGGGAGGCCGCCAAGAACGAATCGAGAAAATCATGAAAAACTGGACAGCCTAGCCCCGTGCATGAATCAAATTGTCCCAGGCAAGCTGATTCGCCGGATTATAGGGTGAATGTTGCCATGTGAGAATATTTGCATTCGCCTTATAGGCTTCCAGGCGATTTGTGTGGCCCGAATAGGCTATTTCCAGCTGTTTCGCGGCAAGATCAATATTATTTCCCGTATAAGAATACCCGAACTGCCCCCATGCATCCGTATTGTGAACGGCGGGAAATCCACACCACATCAGTTCCATAGTCATGTAGTTATACTCATTATTGACCTGATGCATCATAAATAGGGCGCTCGGATACTCCTTCATGACGCTCAAAATATCCATACGATCCTTGCATGTGACAAGGCCATCCTTGCAAATATCGAGATACGGGGCGATCGTATTCTTGAAATGCGTCGTGTCTGTCACACGATCGCCATTAACAACGATCACCTTTCCCTTCCATGAACGATTCCCATTACGATACCAGCGCTCGATCGCCATCAGCGGCACAAAGCAGCACTTTTGGAAAGAAATATTGGGCTCCATGATGACAATCACGTCATCCTCAGGCGCCGCGCGCGGCTTCCAACGAGGAAACTCTGTGTAATCGCGTGTGAGAAAGCAGGGATCCCATACATAGGGTGCAATCATCCGTGTTAAATCGCTAGGAGGAGTTACATGATTCAGAAAGGAGGCGTATTCGGCATGCTGTCCATAATGAGGAGATACCCAAATCGTATCGATTTTTTCAATTACATGGTGAGTAAAGAACATTCCGGGATAAAAAATCGGCGTCTCAATATCAATATTGAGAATATTTCCGAGATAGAGTTTTGCTAGACGCCCACCCAACATTTTCACGAATTGACGCAAAAGGGGGTCGATACTCATACCGATTTCAATCAATGCAACGACCGGAAGAGGTTGACGAATAATTTCATCCGTTGTCATCATACGTGCCGCGCACATCATGGAGGGAACGCTATCCAATGTTTCCGGTTTTTCATTAATTACGAGAATGGGGGCATATCCCATTGCATCGAACATCTTATAGATTATATATACATTCTGAAAGAGCCCATTGCTAAAAATGTTTTTCTGGGTAATCGTGGCAGTTGCAAGTAAAACCACTTTTCGATCCTTTAATCCCACAAGTTTGGAGGCATTAATAAACGGCATCACAGATTGAAATGGATTACCGAAATTCTCCGTCATTCCAGGCAACTGGTGTGACATCTTTCCTATTATCATTAGGAATTGTTAAAGCCCCTTTCTTTTTCCAATATGGATACGCGTTCTTGTAATATAGACACACGTTCTTGTAAAGATTTCACTGCCTGTATCAATACGGGGACTAATTTCATATAGGACACTTTCAGTCCTTCCGTCGTTTCTACCACGGCCTCAGGAAGGCCTGCCTGAACGTCCTGGGCAATAAGACCAACGTCATTTTCACCGCTATCATTCCATTGAAAATGAACACCCGTCATGAAGGACAGAATTGTCTCATAATTCGTGATTGGCCGTATATTTTTCTTCAAATTTCCATCGGAAAGCGTGATGAAATTCGATGCACTTACGGAGCCTGTGAAAATGGCATTGCCGCTGCTTGTAATAGAAAGGGTTGAACTAGAGGTCTGTGTGAAATAGAGCCCCCCGTCTGCTTGAATTTGTAATTCGCTCGTTCCAGACATAATAGAGGAAAATCCCGATGCAGATGTTCCACCACCACCACCGGTTACTGCAACATTTGAAAAATTTATGGGCGAGACAACCTGTATAGGAGTTGCATCATAATTAGAAAGAACATTCACATTGATCCGTTTTTGATCAAAATTCACCATCTTTTGCATTTGATTTACCTGATTTGTCAAATTTCCTACGGCTGATGTCCCTGTAATACTTGTAACCACATTTTGTAATTCCACTATGTTCAATACACTCATCTATTTTATAAGAGGATATCATTTCTAAAATGGTGGCGCAATATAGAGAATGAGTACATATATAGTAAATCCAAGTACATCCGTGGTTCTCTTGGACACATCCGTTCTGACTACAGGACAATCCGCCATAGTTCTATTGTCAAGTTCCACTATCCCGGGACGAAATATTACGATTCGCGACTCTGCAGGGTATTTATCAACCCCTCAGACCATCATTGTGAGTACTATGAATGGTATACGCTTCTTAGATGGGACGAGTAGTATAGAAACCTCGCAGGCGAATACATCTCTGACATTCACCTCCCATGATCCTCAAACATGGATGATCGTGAACACTTTCGGATTTCCACTATATACAACGATTGCAAATGTGAATACTCTCCATGCATCTACAATTTCTGGAACAACGATTCGCAATTTGGGCCTAATAAGTACATCCGGAATTGTGGGACGATTTTTGGATGTAAATAGCACATCTAGAATACACGGAACAGCATTCATAAGCACATTAGTTATTGGAAATCCTTCACAATATGAAACTCTGCCTGGATACTCTTTGTATGTCGAGGGTTCCTCACGTATTACATCAAATGTCAACATAACGGGAAATCTCAGCGTTGGCGGTGGTAGCCAACTACAAAGTTCGATGATGATTTCCTCTAGTCTCAGTGTGGGTGAATCGGCATCTATTGGCGGAAATATCTATGCAGAAGGGTCCATCGTATCTGTAGGCGCGGGGACATTTCGGTGTGAATCTGCCAACATACGTAGTACACTTGCAGTAGTTGGCCAGGCCACATTCGGCTCGAATGTATTCATTGCATCCAATCTCCAAGTACAGGGGAGTATAACGGCGGCCACGACAACAAGCGCGAGCACGATTCAAATCAATACGACTGCAGGGGGCTATCTGCAACTAGGATCGGGCCCCATCTTATCCCTCCAATCCGGCGCTGCAAGTTGGAATAGCCCGATATATACACCCTTTTTGAGCACACAGCAGCTATTGAACTCCGGATATTCCCATGTAAATGTATTGGAAGTCTATAGCACTATTTCCGCCCCCACGCTCACACAATTCCTACTTGGCTCAACAAATATACAGAACCCGAATGGAAGTCTCATAATTAATAGTATTAATGCGAATACATTCACCCTATCAAATGCCTTAACGATTCCCTCTATACAATCGTCTAATATAAGAGCATCCACTATCACAATACAGGGAAACCTGACGCTTACATCACCTATCGGATATGTATCGGCGACGACCATGTATACCTCCTCCGTGTATACTACTACTCTTTCTACTGCAAGGCTGATTGCAGACTCTTTTCAGACACCTCTTATTTCAGTGAGTACACTTGCAGTTGGAGAGACTATAGAGGGTGGACCCACATTCAATACGTTCTCTATTCCTTCGACCACTATAGTGAACTCACAGGGTATTATTACAACAAGGAACTTATATACAAGTCTTTGTAGCACAAGTAGTATTACATTTCAAGGTGGTGGAACTATAACAAGCCCCTCCACGATAAGCATTCAGACTCCTAATATGTTTATTAGTTCTGTGGTAAATATGAGTTCCATCAGCACAACCTCCTTAGAAGCGAGTACGATCACCACATCTCGTATTACCATTGGAACCCCTATTACAAATACATTGCCCGAATTTCGGATAGATACTAGAGCCAATATTTCCATATCAGGCGGCCCTGGAAATTATCTCACCCCCTATATACTTTCCAATGTGAGGCCATCAAATGATCCATATACGACATATGCACTATTTACTGCAAACTATTTTAGTCAAACCCCACCTCCTGGTCTCGTTGTTGGATATACTGCAACTCTTTTTTGGGGAAATAACTTTGATGCAACGCTGGGTATTACAGGCGGGCAAACTCTGTATGGAACGTTTGGATCCGATCAGACCATCACGGGAACAATTCAGACAAACACTTTTGAAATTTCGGCAGCCCTGGGTGGTAATAGTGCAATCAGTGTTACATTCGGATTTCAAAATAGTCCTAACTTCACAAGTATTGACTCGAATGCCGTGATTGAATTCAATAATGGAATTCTGCACTGGAATTATGCTCTGAATGGGACCACTATACAGAATTCCCTGAATGATATTTCTACTCGAAATCTATTCTATTATGGTAGTCTCAACTTCGCCTCTGATCCTCGTGTGAAAGAGGACATCGAAGAGGCGAATTTAGAGGAATGTTTTGAGACAATTTCAAATTTGCCCCTCTGTAAATATAAATATATTGATGAATATTGTACGAAATTCAATGTCCCTAATACGACTCGCCTAGGATTTCTTGCAACCGACGTCTTGCCCCATTTTCCGAAGTCGGTACATGTGTCCGATACTATCTTTCCAGAGTTCTCAACTTCTCTTCTTACGATTGAGACTTCGCAAATTGAAATGGCCCATATTGGTGCAACCAAGTATTTATTGAGAGAGATAGAACGGCTGGAAAATCTTATTCGAGGAACTGAGTAGAGATATGAGTATAATACACCGAGATACTTCCATCGTCCCTGTAGATACAAGGTATTTACAGGGAGGACAGCATCATATAGTATATATATCCTCGACGGATGTGATTGGCCAAATCGTATCAGTATATGATATCTTTGGTCATTTATCATCGCCACAAACCATTGTTATTTCATCCCTTTATTCCACATTTACACACACCCTGTATCAGCGATATTCGTATATGACTCTGCAAAATGTTTCAAATAACTCGTGGAAAATCATCTATGAAAATGCCATTTCTGATACAAGTAACTATTCCATGCGTGGAATATCGTATATATTAATGGAAAGCCAATCGATAAATATATCGAATTTAATATCATCCGCTGCTCTATATACACACGTTCTCAATATCAATAGTTCATTCCGAGCATCAGCTCCTTTGATATGTAGCACATGTTCTGTAAATAATAGTCTACAAACCCCTGAATGTGTAATTACAGGTTCCATCTATAATAGAGGGGATTATGCTATTCTGAGTTCGATTCGGGTTGAAGGAGCAATGAGTGTATCATCGGCAATTATACAGGGCCCTCTCTCTACATTGGCAGACATATCAGTAGGAGGACAGATTACATACAGCTCCAACTTATGGATCAATGGGTCAATTTCAACCACTTTAGGGACAATAGTAGATGGGCAGCTATCCACTGGCGGTCAAATATCAATGGGTTCTGCCATCATACAACGAAATATGGTCGTTTCGAGTATAAATGCAAATGCTATTAATGCATTTACGCTAATAACGAACGATCTTGTTGGTCAGACGATGTATCATACATTCCGCAGCGACATTTCCGTTGTCGATCCCACATATTCCGGTCGTCTAACTCCTGTTGTGGAAGTCTTCCCTGGGCTTGTATCAATACCTACATCCATTCTGGATTGGACGACCGCTTCCTATCTACGAACAGATTCGTTGGTTGTTTCCAATGCAATTCTTGCTCCTACACTATCATCCTTTATAATGAATAATGCCTCTATAAGTGCAGGATCATTACATATATCGTCGATACAAGCACAGACATTGGCCTATACCACACTATTAGGTCCAGGAGGTCAGTCGAATATATCGAGTATAGGAACGAATACAATTACTGCATCCTCCAATATAAGTTCTTTGTACACGATCACGTGTGGAAATATAAATAGTGCAAATATATATTCGGGATTATTACATAATACTACGATTCGTACAAGTACTTTACTTGTTGGAGATGGCACATTAGCGACAAGTAATTTGACACTAAGTACCCTTTTTATTACATCGGCGACAAATACGAATTCATTGAGTTCCATCGTGATATCAAATGCAGGATTACAGGTCGATCAAATATATACGGGCACTATGAATACAAATAGCACGATCATTTCCAGCTTACAAACAAATGGGATCAACTCGGCAACTATATTCCGTATGAATACACCTGAAATTCAAATATCGTCTGTTAATGCCCGCGAGACCAAAACGAATTATCTAGAAACTGAGCAAATTATCGGCAGGCGTATCGATTTAGGCACGCCTCTCCAATACAGCACAATAAACTCCACAGCAGTATATTTGATCCCATCTACGACGGCCGTACAGACTCGCTATGAATATGTGAATGGTCTGGGAACCATATACAGCCCTATTCGGGGAGTCGCTTCAACGGACCGAATCATAAATTTATATCCGGGAAATACGGACTCATTTTTAACATCCTATTCCACATCGTATCTAAATGTGGAATATACGTATACAAATAATGGAAGCGCTTCAGGAAGTTCCGGATTACGTATTATGAATTCGAATTCCCAGAGCACTATTGTCAGTTTCAATGCAAATCCAATATCTCCTATACAACGTAAAACCCTGTACAATTACCCGATTGATAGAAATATAACATCGATTAGCACGATATATTCGATAGATGGTATAAATTCCGGTCAACCCCCTCAAATTACCAATTCTCAAAAACTAGTCTCGATAGGAAATGGAACAGGCAGTATATTTTTCTATAGTCATGATGGAGGTACTGCCTGGACCCAAGTCAATACTAATATATTCAATATTGCAGCGCGCGTAGTGGTATCAAATGGGCAAATATGGCTTGCAGGGGGGCAGGGGACACTGAATACTTTGGCCTATTCCTATACAGGTACTGATTGGTATGGACTCGGCCTGATGGGAAATATTAATACTATTACCTGGAATGGTACTCAGTGGCTATTAGGAATGACGGGGGGAGATATTATGGTCACCTCTTATAATGGAATTGCTTGGACTGCCGTGGGATCCCCCTTTACATCTGCCGTCCATGCTCTTGCAACGAATGGAACGCTATGGGTGGCAGGTGGCCAAGGAGGATATACTATGGCCTATTCCTACAATTTAATAGGATGGATTCCAATATCCAATACATTTACACGCCTATATGGCCTTGCAACGAATGGGACAGAATGGGTTGCAGTCGGCGAAGGCACTTCAAAGATCGCACATTCCTATGATGGTGTTGCTTGGTCGAGTGTCATATCACCCTTTACAACTAGAGGTCTATGTGTGGAATGGAATGGGGTGCAATGGGTGGCAGGAGGGGTCGGCGCCTATGAAGTTGCCTATAGCTCCGATGGAATCAATTGGACAGGCGTATCACTTACATCCCCTATAACATCTATAACCTATACTGACCAAGTATGGATTGGAACGACCAGTGCCGGCGATATTCTAAAAAGCACGAATGGTATAACATGGTCTACCGCCAGTACGGGGGGATTTTCATCCGGCGGCACAAGTATTGCAAGTTTTCGTATTCCATCCTTCACCGAATTTTTATGCACGACGAGTCCGAGCATTCCATTCAAATATAGTATGGGAAGAAAACGCTGGATAAATGTAGTGTCGATTATAAGCGGTCAAGTGAATTCCTATGCTTGGAATGGTCGACGTTGGCTCGCTGGGTTATCCGGTGGAGATGATACGCTTGCATATTCCGATGATGGAGTGAATTGGACAGGTTTGGGTGAATTCGTCTTTACCACCGAATGTTTTCAAATTGCCTGGAATGGATATCGGTGGATTGCTGTAGGCACAGGAACAAACACACTTGCCACATCGGTTGATGGTCTTACATGGACCGGTCTTGGAACATCCATATTTTCAACACAGGGACGCGGAGTCGCTGTAGGTGGTGGGAAAGTGGTTGCAACGGGTACAGGAACGAATACGCTCGCCTATTCCTATGATGGCACGACATGGACGGGAATCGCCTCTCCTCTTATAACAGCGGGCCGAAAACTCGTATATTCAGGGACACGATGGGTGGCAGGTGGCACAGGGGCAAATACGCTCATATATTCCGACAATGGCATTTCCTGGACTGCTGCAAGTGTTCAGCCCTTTTTGACAGAGACCTGGGATATTGCAACCAATGGATCGGCCTTCGTTGCCGTGGGAGATACTACCAAAGTCGCCTATTCGACAGATGGAAATACGTGGACCTCTGTTACCATATCGAATTCTGGCAAGGGAGTCACATGGACAGGAACACGATGGGCAATCACGGGGGCAGGCGCTGGTAACCCTATCATATATGTAAGCACAGATGGCCTCACTTGGTCAAGTGAAAGCCCGACGCAGACCGGTCCAGCATATACACTTGCCACCCGTGCATCGAGTATTCTATACGAAAGCATTATGATTGGATGTGGTGGTTCCACTATGGCGATTACAAACGACGGCTATTATTGGAGATCCGTTACACATACCTTAGCACAAGTCTATTGTGTTGCCTGGAATGGTTCGATGTGGGTGGCGGGTGGTTCTGGAACAGATAGGATCGTCTATTCCATGAATGGTATAGATTGGTCCCCTGCAACCACACAGCCGAATATGACGAATGTTCAAAGCCTTACATGGGGTTCCAAATGGGTGGCAGTGGGTGAAGGTCCAAACACCTATGCCGTATCCACGGATGGTCTTACATGGACAAGCTATAATGCCACATTTGTGGGAGCAGCCTATGGAATTATTTATGCCCAGGGCCAATATATAGCAGCAGGAGTAACAACGGGAGGTCTTGCAACATCGGTGAACGGAATAAGCTGGACGGCCATAGGAGGCTCGCTGTTTTCCACGGGCAGATCTGTTGCTGTCAATGAGACCCTATTGGTTGCAGTGGGTGAAGGATTAAATACCCTCGCCGTGAATGTGGGTCTTGGCTGGATTGGACTGGGGACCACCATATTTTCTGTGTCAGGGTATGCAGTTGCATTTGGCAAAGGGGTCTGGGTTGCACTGGGCGAGGGGACCAACACGATTGCCATTTCCACTGATGGATTTAGATGGGTAGGGCTGGGATCGAGCATTTTTACCACACGTGGAACTGGCATAACATGGAATGGCAGCATATTTGTTGCAACGGGCACAGGAACCAATACACTGGCAACATCCGGCGATGGAATCACTTGGATTGGCCAAGGTTCCACTACATTTCCAGGATCAGTATCCAGTGTATCTTCACGCCGTTCGAGTCCCTACGTCGCCACGACCATCAAAGAAACGATTGTCTTTCATTGGAGTGTTGTAGGTACAGCCGTCATTTCCAATCAAGCATCCGTTCGTAAATTGGCCAATGGATCGCCTGCCTGGGATTCGGCGGCCTTTTCCACCGACGGATTCACACAGAATATATATTTTTCCTGCAAACTCAATACAAGAATCATGTGCTTTATAGGGCTTTCGGAAAATCCTTCGGTGCTCATATCAAGTCTGAATTATGGCTTCATGTGTTCTGCAGGAGGACAACTCGATATTTATGAAGTGGGATTCTACGTAACGACGGCAGGCTCCTATAATGCAGGAGATACATTACAAATACAAATGAATGGAACAACCATATCGTATTTTAAGAATAATGTGCTAATACGAAACGTCACACGCGCCATAGGGGCATCTCTTTATGCCGCTGCCGTCATTTATACTCCAGGTGGCCGTGTTGACGAAATAGAATTCAATACGCGCTACAGAATTACGACGGCCTCCGTTCCTGAGAGCAATTCAAACTATATTGTACGATCGGAACCAATCATATCCAATACGATGATTACGCCGCTATATTTTTCACTTCTGTCCGATTTACCAACATCGTCTTGGCTACTAAATATATCACTAAGCGGGAATGTATCTACGAGCCTGTATGCAGATATATACATAAACAATACGATGCGCTTCAGCACAAATACGATAGAAACATATGTTAGCACTCTCAGCACATATCAGTTCAGCTTCGATGTTCCGGATCGGATATCGGTCGTTTCCGGTGATATAATGAATATACGATTTATGGGCACAAAACAGCAGGGCGATTTGTATTTCTATGGCTCACCTATAAGTTCTTCTATTGTGTTTCGGACAGGCAATCCCAATGGATTTCAATATCTTCAGTTCTTTCATACTAGCCCTCAAGGTCTACAGACCAGCGAACTTGCCGCCTGGATTTCTCCGCTATCAACCATGACAACCACATATATGGATTCGAATAATGGTATTGAAATGAATAGGGGCTATATGAAATGGATGTCATCGCTACAGGGCGTCACTATTCAAAATAGATTCAACGATATATCGACGCGCTCGTTATTATATACGGGCGCTATATACAATGCCTCCGATAAGAACTTGAAGCGCGACATAGAATATATATCATCCGAGAATTATGTTGATACATTCATGGCAATCCCTCTACGGCGGTTTACTTTCACGGACATGTATTGCTCCACGTTTCAAATACGGGACCACCATCAATTGGGAGTGATTACTTCGGAAGTGAAAGAGCACTTTCCGGAAATTGTTCATACTACCGCGACAAATATCGGCAACTTGTCGACGATTGAAATGGTGGATAGGGGTCAATTACGTTATCTGCATTTATCGGCAACGCAGGAATTAATCAAACGGGTTTCCACTCTACGTGGTCAAATTACCCACTTAAGATACCTCAGCTCTTTGGTAGAAGCAAAGTCGGGATGAGTAGTCGACCCATATATAAACCATATGAATCGGATACGGATACTTCTTCAGATACAGATTCCTCAACTGATACAGATACATCATCGGATACTTCGTCTACAAGATCAACAGGGGCGAATTTCTCGGAACTTGCCCGAGGATTAATAGGGGGATTCGCGCCAATTATAGACCCCTTTCAAGATATATCAGGAAATAAGGACATTTCAGGAAATACGGATGTATCAGGAAATGCCGGCGTATTAGGAAATGATCCACAAGATTCAACTAATATTTCGAATGCCATCGTTCCTCCAGGCCCTCTTATTACATTCAAAAATTATGAACTTACACCGGATGCATCCGGTGTACCATTTGAAACAAATGTCCAAAGCATTACAAATGTCGTTATGGTAGATAGTCGCGACAGAGATCGCAAAGTGTATGCCCAGCCTACAAATGTTACCCTACGATTACCCCGGATATATAAACGGGTTACGGGATTTCAATTAGTCCAAATAAAACTCCTCTCAGCCTTTTATTATTTCAGTGCAACGAAACAAAATACATCCATATCGATTTTGGAATTGGGCCGTAAAGTCTCGAATGGTATAACGGATATTAGTGATATTATCGTGAATACTATTCGAGAGGGAACATATGATATCAATTCGCTTATTAGCGAAATTACAACGCAATTGAATTATACACCCCTATTTTATGATTTTGTCAATGGATTTTCGGATTTTGCCACGAAATTCTCCGTAACGGGCGATTTTTCTCTGAATTTCAACAATCCAGGTGACACCTATTACGATTCCCTTTTGGATGAATACATACCGAATCCAACCATCGAGCTGATAGTATCGAAATATTTTGTAAATCGGTATGCAAACTTATCCTATTATACGATTGAACAAATCCGAGTTGCTTATTACTACCCTTCTCTAAAAGAGATACTATTGGATACGATGTATGTGCTACCATATGGCGAGCTAAATCTGACCCTTGTAACTTCTGCAGGGGATTTATTGGAGGGAGAAAGTCCCCGTTCCCGCGTCATATATACATTTCAAGGAATCAATGATCCGGTTGTATTAGAGCTTATTAATTTGAATATCGATACCCTCACCGATTATCGCTTGAAACATACATTCCGATATTTTTTGATCAATAAGTATAATGTATATTATGAAACCAACTCTAATCGTGTCGTATTTACATGTCCGAGTTTGAATACGAGTTTGGCGAATTTACTCACATATAAACAAAATCAATATTTTGCAGAACAATTATCGGCAAATGATATTACACAGGCTGATTATGATAATTTGAGTTTCACAAATGCCGTCATCTTAGCTGTATTAAATGATATGGTAAATACATATAAGCGTGCACTTTCAGTTCATTTCGGCATTCCATTCGATACATATACCACGGATTATTTATTAAATTCAACGTATCACATATCAATCCGTGACGGCCTAAATGCTATCGGTATTAGTTCCAACTTCAGTGGATCTATCAGCGGCTCCAATAAAGAAATACGTACAAATGTCCTATCACCCTTTCTACAGAACCCCTCATATTACTGGAATCGAATGAAGGATCTACCGGATGGAACATCGGCCTATATGAATCCTGTTGTTCCGGGGGAAACCGGCGATAAAGCGATAAACTATAGCACATGGAATACTGATACCGATTCTCAAGATAGCCTACACCCTATTGTTCTAAGCAATGTTCTCGATTCAAACAATCCGAATACAACCACCATTGGAAATCTATATATTAATAGGCGCACGCAATATGCCGATGTAATCGTGCCGATCGAGGCCGCCAAGTATACGACATTCCGTTTCAAAAGTCCCGTGCGTCAAACACTCCGTGTAGAGACCCTACCGCGTCCCACAAAATACAGATATCCTGCTTATAATGCAATAACCTATGATATTAGTAAACAGCAATTATTCGATAATAGCTATTGCTTTGTGGAGAATACGGCAAATCAATCCATGGATATTTCATCAAATGATGTGGTTATACGGGCCATTCCTGGATTTACTGCTCCGAATCAAACGGACTCCTTTGGTGTATCCTATTCTACATCTCTAGCATATTGGAGGGGATCAAATATTACCTTATCCGTATTAGAACCGCGTGCATTTTATGAATTCTATACACCCTATCCACCTAGCAGTGGAGCTCCCGCCTATACATACCCTCTACGTCTCACCATATCCTATTCTCAAAATCCTGTAACCCCCCTCGAATTATATGTGTATCAAGATCGGGGGGCATTTATGGCGGATATATCAGGAAATAGACAAGAGCAGTCTATTCATTATATAAACACACTATCGGCGGTAAGCACGGCCTCTATTGATTTTATTGCATATGCAAATAAACGCTATTATGTATTGGCTAGACCACAAAGTGCATCCTTTGCTACGGAAAAATTCACCATAGTCCCCTCATTTCCGTCGACTAGCTTTTTCACGAGCCTCACATCGGATTTGACAGGATTTAATCCTCTGGCAGATCCGACGAGGGAATTGACAAATTACAATTACGCCCAAGTTGCCGATCCCAACCTTATTAAATTACCGACTTCAAGTACACTTTATAGCCCCCCTGTTCTTGATAGCAGTTTCAGCGCCCTAACATTTTCGACAAGTATAATGGGATATGATGTGAGTGGTGTTACCACTGATCTGACAAACTATATCGGATTTTTATCAAATGTTGCAGGAAGTAATTCTGTCCCCAATTCCATTATTCGTATTGATCCCACAAATGGATTTTTGTTTCAGGCAAAATCCCCCTATAATTCCACTACGGGTGTATACATGAGCGGCTCCAATATTATCTTACTTCCCTTTGGCGGCGGCGTATATACTCCTGCTTTACAGCCCTATCGTCAACAGAGCATCGTTCATTGGTATGGAAATACCTTCATTCCACCCACTCAAAATCAACTTTTATATGATGCAAACTCCCTTTCTGCATTACAGCCTTTTTACGCCTCATATCCTGCTCCCACGTATATTGGAGGCTATGACTATCAAACGCGTATGGATATCAACGGCGACGTATATTTGAATACCCCCTCTCTATTGAACTTGGGTGATGGTGTAATGGCTATTGGATTTCTTCCCTCAGAGGGAGTATGGGATATTGACAATTTCATGTTCAAGAGTGCATTTACGAATTCCAATCACGATCCGAATTTACAAATTCGGTATATTGGAATTTTCCCTGCAGCAAGAGTAACCTCCCAGTCGATTCAATCCCTAGAGCTTACAGGAGCTCAGGCAGTTCTTTCATTCACCTCATCTATAACATATAATTCTTCCAATCTCAATTTCGGATTTGATGTAGGTGGTGGTACATACTATAACTTCACACGCTCTTCTGCATATTTGACTGGCTCAAATTCCTATACATACGGATATACTCAAAGCCATAAAGAATATAATTTCGATATCAACGCCTATTATGTTGCAGTGCCTTTTACGGCCTCTTCCAATGTATGTTATTATAATGCTCTTGTCGGCTCTATTGTTCCGTATCCTCTCTATTCCGGTGTGGAAATTGTCAATTCTGCTCCCTCTCCTATAGGCCCCCTGACTCCGCCCACCCAAACCCAGTTTATTATTCCAAATGGCACAATTCCTGGACCACCTGACCCAATATATGGACCACCGGCAGGATATGATGATAGTCAATCCAAATACGAGCAATCTATGCCGATTGGAACGAATCTCCTCTTATATGCAACCCCCTATCCGATCAATACGATTGCCGACCCCTTTAAACCCTGGTCACCCCTGGCCTATACACCCACAGAAATCATAGGGGATTGTTCCGGATTTGTGCTAACGAAAAATACCGATTACCAGGTATTAACATATCCGATTGATAATGAATCCACCATATTCCACACAACACAGACCTTTACCTTAGATGAGATCTTTCCTTCCAACTCGAACATAAATTATCTGGGTGTGGCGGCAAATGAATCTGTCTTTGCCTTCTTCGGATTATCGAATGCTTCACCTCAACCCTATTTATGTATTCGCACATTCGACCCGGTAACGGGATACATTGAAACGGCACATAGCGAGCCATCGCCCCTGAATTTCCAATCCAATACGACCTTGGTGGATGCCCTCTACAATAACTATGGTGGCTATGTTCTTTCTGCCAAGACCTATAATTCTACGACGCTTCTTACAGATATCAATGTAGTTGCAAAGACGAATAGGGCCACATCGACGTTTACACGTTTCGAATGTCAAGTGACAAATTCCACTATTGATCGATTTATCATCGGCCAATCCCCCAAAGAGCAATATGGGCGATTTTGGGTATTTCCGCATAGAGAGACATTAGGAGGTGTTCAGGATTTCATGGAAGTCAATCCGAATGATATAAATGATACGGCCCCTCCAGGCACATTTAAGGCGGCGATGACGGGTGGTAAATACGCCTCGATTTACCCATATTATGTCCCTGGTGACGTGTATACATCGCCGGTTGTTACACGCGACGTGGCAAAGGATCGGATATTTTTCCTGAGCCTTGGCCAACCGACGAAATTTTTCGAACCGGATATAATTGCCTATACATCTACACCGAATGTGGTGACATCCTATTACGATTTCCCTGTAGCACCGACTTCCCTGCGTACTGGGGCGAATGGGGCGAAATGGGCACAGATCAATAGCACACTCTATGGAAATCGCCGAGATGCTGTGGACGCTCCCAAGATGGCGTCGCAGGTATGGCAAACGTTTTACCCGGTTCAGCGTATCGTATTCCATCAAATTGCAAAGAACTTCAGTTTCCTATTGGATTTATCGGGCAGAGAATATCCGGAATATCCTCATACTGCAGTTGCAGTGTATGATTCGTCAGGGGCGATTACGTCTGATATTTCAGGTCAGTGGGGCCTAGAATCCTCTTCGAACTTCATGACAGCCGATTTTTCCTTTTCCGGATATTATTTCAATGCCTATGACTATATAGTACCCCTACAAGACAATCGGGCCAGCAGTGATTTTTATTACATGAATTTACGGAATTATTCGCCCACGGAGAAATCACAGGTCACACTTCGTATTAGTGCCCCCAATAAATATACATTCGGCTATGTGACACCAACAGATATTTCCGGTGAAATTAGCACGGCCATATATGTGGATTCGAGTCGTGATCCCCTATATACATATTATTGGGATGATGGTTATGTTAACTCTATTACGGCATTCAATTCCAACTTTATCATTGATTCCAATGGAAAGGTCTTTGGTGGAGGTGTGATAGAGGGATATCCTGGTTCAAATATTTCCAGTGTGAGCGGGTTTGGTGATTTCTATGGTCGTATGGTGGCATTATACAGCACATATGCTGTAACAAGTATTCTTGCAAGTACGATTAACATGCAAGTAAAAAAGGATGTTTCCAGTTTCATTCAGACGGAACTGAAATATATCATTCCTACGTCTGCACTAAATCGACAACGATTCACCGATCCATTACGTTTTTCGATATTATGGAAGAGTGCATTGAAGCCCCCTTATACGACAATGGAAGAAGCGTGGGGTCTAGGGTGGAATTTGGGATATACGAAGATCGATACTCCATATGAAACCATTCAAAAGGGTGCGTCTTTTTTCAAGATTATCGATGATTATATTGGCTTACGAATGAGTCCGGAATTCGATATGAATCGTATGGATACGGGATCAAAAGAGAATTTGGCGACAACCCATGAACCTACCGGATTTACGAAGGCATTCTATGGAAAATTATTATTGGCGAATTTTGGAAATTATGCACAGACACTTATTAGCAACCCGATTGCCTATTTGAATCCGATTGGAAAACTGGATAAACTGACATTTCAGTGGATTGATAATACGGGGGCTATATTGGATAATAACGATTGTGAATGGAATGCCGTTATACAAATTACGGAATCTATTGAAATTGCTACAACTAAAAAGGGGCCTATGTTCAATCCGGTTCCGTGAAACTAGATGGAAGAAATTTCCTGTAGCAGGATAAGAGAATGTTATATAGTGGTCTTCCGAATTATCCTTTAGAAAGAGGCACACCGGTTGGTCAGGCGGAGACAACGAATGAGGGGCCGAGGCCCTTTTTCCCCCCTATGTGTGTATCGTCGCATTGGGATCCAACCGCAATTATCCGGAAAACTCTTCCGACCGAATATGTCCCGCAGATGCTTGATCCGAGACCATGGGCGAAGATATGTACGGAATACGTAACGACTGGTGAGGATATTCCACCGGCACATATTGACGCCGATATCGTAATGCCGTCCGGCGGAGGAACGTACCCTATTGGACGATACATGGAGGCCATTGATAAAGAGTCGCAATTGCGCCGGTTAGATAGACCTTTAGGGACATGTGAAAAGGATCAATTCACTCCGAATGCAAGTGGTGATATGTTTAATGCCCGTATGTTGGTTCCGAAATCGGGGGCCATCAATCCGGGATTGATTTCGGAGGTTTCTTTTCCCAAAGTATTGATGATGAATGGTCCCTATGAATGCCGTAAAGAGATGGACGATATTAATATGAATTTATCTAGAAACCTGTTCAATAATGCAACGAAACAGGACCGCTACAAACGGAAGGGGCAGGTATAACGAGCGGTCTAAACACTTTGCCCTATATGTTTCAGATGGAGAAGGTCGATCTACTCAACATGTTACGAACACGTTTAGTGGATATACTATTCAGAGTTGAAAATGACCCATGGTCATTATTGATATTTCAGACATTGCTTTGGTCATTTCGTAGATGGTCCATATATCATTTAACATCTCCGGAAATAGATGGATGTGTGAAAGATTATATCTGGGATACATCCATTGATTTGGTAAGTAAATTCGCTCCGGAGGGATTGAAAGAATTTGGCGTTGTGTGGCTGAGCCCGAATAATGTTGGAGATCGTATTGATATTTTGGAGGAGTTAAATGAATATTTTGAGTGGATGGTGGATCAAATGGATATCTCTATTGAAACCGAATCCGATGAAATGCAGAATACTCTTTCCGCGTTTTTGGACGATACCATTCATGAAATAGTGGAACAATGGTTGAATGGAAGAGATCATTTTCGAATTTATCCCCGAAAGGAGGAAGATACGGAGAAATTTCCTTCTGGTAGAATTTTTGATCTTATGCGGAGAATTTTAGCACAACAGCCTCCGGCACCTCCAGTTCCTCCAGCTCCTCCAGTTCCTCCAGTTCCTCCAGCCCCTGAACCTATCCCAGAACCTATCCCAGAACCTGTCCCAGAACCTGCTCCAGAACCTCTCCATGAACCTGTCCCCGAGCCTGTCCCCGAGCCTGTCCATGAACCAGCCCCTGAGCCTGTAAAACACACGATTGCCTCTGCACTACGAGCAAGACGCACGATGCGTATTAAAGGAAATAGGTCCTATGACAAGGTAAGAGACCGCGTATCAAAAACAAGAAAGCATGTATTAAATAGGTAACAATGAGCTATATGGATAGATTACGAAGGATTCCATATGTGGCAACAACAACACAACCTGCTGGTTTACAAGCGAGTATGGTATCCATTTTGGTCGTATCGATTCTAATAGCGCTTATTGGCGGTTTTATAGGATATCAGCTATGGATAGGATATAGACCGATGTCACGCGAAGGTTTTGGAGGTCCAGTCAAAGGTTCCGGGTCTCCGGATTGTCTACGTTCTAGCACAGAAGCCGCTCAATTATATGATATCGTAAATTCAACAGAACCTGGAACAGAAACAGGTCCGGATGATCTTCGTGAATTCAATGTTCTCATTGGAAAGCTGGCCTGTTTTAAACGGGATTTACTGAGTTCCAGTGGTATCGTAGAGGCCACGAGAAAACAGCCTTTTAGCACATCTCATGATATGGAGGCGATAGCCGAAACAACAGCAAGATGTTTTGCAAAAACTATCCCGGATCGTGATTTGAGACTGAGTTTGGAAAAATGGAAAACGCGTGGTAATTTATTACTGAAACGTCTTTGTGTCAATATGAATGATACGCGGTATAAAGAAACAATGGCTCTATTCAAGGGATTTATGAGCGATATTTCGAGTTTGGCCACCAATGTGTGTTTGAACGGGGATGCAGTGATTGCAGGAAAGCCTGGGCCGCGTATGGTTGATGGATACGAACCGACAAATATATCGAATCTTTCCGAATATAAGGGATACTATTAAAACGTAGATAACGGCTAGTACTTAAATTAAGTACTTGGCGGTACAGATAAATATTAACATAGGCATTTGAATGCTCATGTTAATATTTATAATGTCTAGTACTGAAGTTAAGTACTTAGCGGTATTACTTCGGCACACGTATATGAACATGATTTATACATATATTTGTATGATCGGTCATATCAACCCGCTTTACATAAGTCTTACAATGCTCACATTTGGACATAGTTTTATGTAACATGATATTGATACATGCACTACAGCAGCATATACAAATTCCATTTAGAACGATGTATACAAGTATAGTATAGCCAATATATGAGGACCAGGATAATGTAACTAATTCATTTGTTGCTACAGGAGCTATTGGTGTAGCTACCGCGGTAGGTGTGCTTGAACGAGTAATAGTAGTAGTGCCAGAGCCAGTTCCAGACCCAGACCCAGTCCCAGTCCCAGACCCAGACCCAGTCCCAGACCCAGACCCAGTCCCAGACCCAGTCCCAGTCCCAGA
>Ga0214921_10001183_pt1 | contig 45162 bp, 80 predicted proteins | sample LL1505_MetaG_FD_177992 | JGI IMG/M metagenome (GOLD analysis project Ga0214921, IMG submission 177992) | Freshwater microbial communities from Lake Lanier, Atlanta, Georgia, United States - LL-1505 | ecosystem: Environmental > Aquatic > Freshwater > Lake | place: USA: Georgia | collected...
ACTGCCGGGCGTAGAGGTTCTGGTCGCCGCTGACGGCGTTTGGGAGGATATATTGCACCCGGTCCGTTGCCTCCAGGTTGGCAATCAACCGGGGCACCCGCACGCCCCCGCCAAGCGTCGGTGCGCCGGTCAGGGAGAACCGCGTGCTGGCCCGGTCGACCGAAGAGAAGCCGGCCCGGCTGCTGATCGTCGGCCGCTGCGCGGGAGCCTCGTCACTCGTTTCCAGCAAATCACTCTTGGGTCGGCTGGAGACGAGCGTCGGGTTTCCAAAGAAGCTGATGTTGTCCCCGATATTCCGCACCAGGCGGTCGTGCTTCAGGATGTGCGCCTCGTGTCCGGCAAAGTCGCCCGTGGCATCCATGCCGGTTGAACGCATCCAGTTGAAAGCCTCGACCGCCGGGATGAACCCCAGGGAGTTCTTGGTCGTCCGGCGCCTGCCGGTAATCGTATCGATCGGGAACGGCGTATCGAACGCCGGCTTCTCGTCAGAAATGATTTCGACGATCTCGTTCCGCTTGACCGAGAGCCGCACGTACTGCTTCTTGGACCCGCCCGGCTGCTGAAGAGCTGCGGCGCCGACGCCGACCCGGGTCTGGTACGTGTAGATCAGGTCGAGCTCTTCCAACTGCTGGTTGGAGTCGTAGTAGGCCCTGTAGTTGTCCCGGTTGAACCACATGATGCGGTAGTCGCTACCGACCGGGCGGAAGAACCACAGCCCCTTGCCCTGGGAGATGAAGTCGTCAACGATCCCTTCAAGCCGTTGGTCGATCTCGTTCTCCTCGATCAGCTTCTCCAGGAACGGATGGCGGAATCCGTAGGTGTCCGTCCGCGGGTAGAACTCAATGCCCTGCCGCAGCATGAACAGGCGCATCTGGGCAAGGTGCCCGGACACGATCGTCGTGTCGGCGCCGCTGTCGCTCTTTCGTTCGCGGGCCGCCTCGAGGATCTGCTCAAAGCGGCCGGGGTCTTGTTGAGCCATGAACGCATCCTAGGGATAGCACCGGTGCCAGACACGTCACTCGATGCTGGTTTTGCCGCTCACTCAATGTGGATCTTGCCGCGCCGACAACTCTGGTCCAGCAAGATCTGGAGGGCGTCGGCGCAGTCGTCGTGCTGGCTGTTGCCCAGGTTCACGATCTCGTCAAAAACCACGCGGAAGTCCCGGTACTTGTTGAAGACGACCTTGCCTGTCTCGAACAGGCCCATCACGCCGCGGAACCGGGCAAGCTTGTCCCCTCGGACACCCGACACCGGCGAGACGCGCAGGTTGAACAGTGGCTGGCGGACCAAGCTGGACTCCCGATGCGCGATCCGCTTGAAGTCGCCCTCGAACGACTTCTGATAGGCAACGGCCTCCGGCCAGATCGTCACGTCCGAACCGGTCGGCAGGTAGCGGCCGTCCGAATCCTGGTCCAGCAGGTTCCATTCATGCAGCAGCTCGCACAGGGCCTCGACCTTCTCGATGTTGCCCATGCTCTTGATCCGCCGTTTGTCGATGACGTAGAAGGTGTCTCCGTCCAGGCCGCCCAACATGAAGACCGTGAAGTCGTTGCGCTCCTTCAGGCCGGACGAGAGGTCCATGCCGACGCCAATTAAGTCGAATTGATCGGGAATCTGCCCGCGAACAAACAGTTCTGGCGAGATACCCAGCTCGGTGGAGCGGACCGCGCGGTTCATGTACTGGTAGGCAAACGAGACCCGGTCTTTCTCCTGGAGGTCCATCAGGTACTCCAGTGACCACCATTCCGGCCAGTAGGACCGCGGCACGCCCTCGTCGTCGTACATCAGCGCCGCTTGGACCATGACCTTCCAGCCGTTGCGCTCGATGAACGTCGTCGCAAAGACGTCGTCGAAATGGAAACGAGTACCCAGGGCGATCGCCCGGGCGCCCTGGAACATGGTCGGAACGATGACGCTGTTCCAGTTGGCCTCCATCTCCCGGCGAATTTCTGGGTTGTCGATCGACTTCTTGGACTTGATCAAGTCGTCCAGCACGACCAGGTTGGATCGCTTCGAGGTGATCGCACCGGCCAAGCCAGCGCAAGCCAGCGTGAAGGCGTCTTCTCCTCGGACGTCGATGTCGGCATGCTCAAAGTCAATCGACCAGAGCTCGTCGCTGGTGCGGGTCTTGGACAGTCGGACGCAGGGGAAGATCTCCTGATAGGCGTCCGAAAGGATCGTGTTCTTAATGGCGGCGCTCTTGCCGCGCGCCACGTCCACAATGAACGAGACGTAGAGGATCCGCAGCAGCTTCTTGGCCAGCGTGTGCCGTCCAATGCACCAAGCCAGTAGCAGGCCGATCACGGTGCTCTTGGCTGACCCTCGAGGGCTCAACAAGCAAGAGTCCGGCCCGGCAATGTCAAGCAGGTGTTCGTTGCTGTCCCCGGTGACAAGCTCGCGGTGCCACTCCAGCATGTGCGCGGCCGCAGGCTTGCCCATCGCCGTACAGAACGCCCCGAAGTCCTCGCGAGCCCGTTTGACGCGTTCGCTGACGACCTCGATGTCAGCCTTGGATTGCGGAACGCGGCGCGCTACGAGACGCCCAGAACGTTTGTGTGCCCTGACGAGCGCGAGATCAGCCATGGCAATCAGCGTAGCCGCTGACTACCGTTCGTCGTTCACCTGGCTCCAGAACGATTCGTAGCCCTGCTCCAGGGCTGCTTTCATCTCATCGCTCTCTGCGAACATGTCCTGCAGGATTCGCAGCAGGCGATCCGCGCCGGTAAGCAGAAGACCGCGGCGATCGACCGCCCGGGTCATGCGCTCGACCTCGACCAGGTGCCCGCGCAGCTCCTTGGAAAGCGAGGCAATGTTCCTGGCCGCGTCGAGTGGCTTGATTGGTACAGCCCCGTCATCGCCGGAGCCGACCATGCCGCCGGGGTCGCGCAGGCTGGCGATGTCAGCCTCGAGCTTGATGGCCTCGGCCAGGAGCATCTTGCGTCGATCGAGCCGGGGGTATCGCTTCTGCAGCCAACCTTCGAGCTCCAGGAAGTCCCCCTCGTAGCCCATGGCGCAGGCGTACATCCAGGTCTGCAGGGCGGAGTCGCGCGCTTCGCAGGCCAGGAGGAATCGCTCCCTCTGCCCACTGTCCAGGGACGAGAGAAAGCCAGCGACAGCCGGGGCGGACTCAGGCAAACAGTGTCCGCCCCCGGTCGCGAATGGCCCCGCGAGCGTCCGCGCTCAGCGTCAGCTTGGTCTTCCGCTCCTCGTCTCCTTGCAAGCCGATCTGCTTCTCCTGGCTCTGGTAGCCCTCGCGCTGGCCAGCAAGCGCGGTATCGGAGACGTACTTCTGTCGCTCGAAGTCGACCTTGCCTTGGGAGGCGATGCGGCGGTCTTCTGCGTCAGAGGCAATCCCTTGGGCGGCTTTCTGGTACTCCACGGCGTGCGGCATCATCGCTTTGGCGTAGTTCACATCGCTGTTCTGCTTGAGCGCTGCTGTAGCGGAGTTGTAGAACAGATCGGCACCAGCGGCCCCGACGGCCTTGTTGCCCTTGTTGCTGTTCAGCCACCCGGTGATCGAAGCGTTCAAGTCGCCGCTTGCGCCATAGAAGGAGCTCGGAGTGTTGTAATCGGGCTCCGGGGCGGGATCCGGCGCGCGCTGAGACGCCTGCTGGGCCGCCCTGGCCCTGGCCTCTGCTCGTGCGCGGCGCTCTGCTCTGCTGCTCATGGCTTACACAAATGCACCGCTGATCTCTGATTCCTGATCACGGAGCAATCTGAGGATTGAGGCGCCCATGCCAACGACGGGAGCGAGCTGCTGCGCAAACTTCGCAATCCCCTGGGGCTGGTCCATCTGCCGCAGCTGCAGCACGGTGTCCAAGTAGTTCCGCTGTTGGCGCTCATTCGAAGCTATGGACTGCGGCATCAGTCCAGGGCCGTCACCGATGAACCGGTTGGCCATCGCAAGTTGCTGGCCGCCAGTCTGGTCAAGGACGTCCCTTAAAGTGCCCCCGATGAGCTCGCGCCTGGCTCCAGTCTCCGCAAGCGTTTTACGGATGTCAGCGTCTGTTTGCGAGCCATATAACTTGCCCTGCCCCTCGTAGTCTGCGCCTCTTTCTGCAATCCTTCCCCTGACACCCTCTTGATTCAGGCTCTTTGCGTTGGCTACCGTGCTGCTCTGGAAGCGAGTATCCCTGTCAAGTTGAGATTCCGCGCCGCGGATGTTGACGTCTAGGATCTTTCCTGCCTGAGCCGGAAGCCTGTCTTCGGCTTGGAGTCCTAGCTGTTGCCTTCTGGTCTCAAGCTCCTCTGCCCTCCTCTCAGCCCTGATCTGATCCCGTCTAATTTCCGCCTGCAGGTCCCTGTACTCCCGTAGCTGCCGCTCCCGCGAGACGGAGCCAAAGGCGTCCGCAACCGAACCGATGCCGGTTGCGGCGTCACGAAGAAAACCGCCTACGCCCATGAGGTGACCCTGCCTCCCATCGCCCGATTCTAGGGGGAATGGCAAACTGCTCGCCCTGGCAAGCGGACGTGAGCTACTGGCTGAAGCCGTTGTTCAAAATACCCGCAGCGAGAGCGTCGGTGCTCCCCGTCCACGGGAGCGTGTTCGACCGAATGCGGTTCAAAAGGTCCGTCGTATCGGCAAAATCGCCCAACTGACCGTTCAACGTCGGCGGCCTGCCTGCATCCAGGAGAAGTTTCTGCAGTTCAGGCGATCCCGCAAAACGGCCACCGGCGCCCGATCCGGAAAAGCCAGACAAGTTGCTGGCCAGATTGGACAGCCCAGCGCGTACACTGTTTTGCCGGTTGACTTTGGCGTCAAACCGCCGGAGGGCAAGGTCTCCTTCGTTGCGAAGTCGGACCTGGTCCAGCATGTTGGCGTTGTTGGCCTCGACCTCTTTGAGTCGGGCCTGGTTGTTCATCCGGTTCAGCTCGCGGTTCTGGAAGGGCGTCGACTTGTAGTCCCAGGCCCCAGCGAGCAGGTTGCCAAACGACTCGGGCGTAATCACCGTCATCACGCAATCCCCGAAGACAGGGCACTGGCCATCAACTGCGCGGCAGCGGGGTCCGTGTAGGACCTACTTGGGTTCATGGCCGCGCCAAGCAGCGCTTGCATGTAAGCGTTCCTGGAGTTCAGGTCCGCAGCAATGGCGGCCCTCCGGGCATCAGAAGCATCCTCCGCTCGCTGGTAGGCCATCTGCACCGGCAGCTGCTGCCAGGCGGCCATGTTCTGCGTCTTCATGGCAGAAGCAACGCGCCGTTCATTGGCCCCGATCTCATTGCCGACGGGGTCACTTGTCAGGGACTGGATGCCCTTGACGGCGCCTGCGCCGAGAGAACCGCCTAGTGCACTGCCAGCGAGGCCGCCAATGGTCCGGCCGATGAAACTGCCGATCGGCCCACCGAAAGGAGCCCCGAGGACGCCTCCAGCCAAGGCTCCCGCTGCGCCGAGCCCCAGCGATCCGACCGCGCCGCCGGCGTTGGCCAGGGGGTTCGTCGGATCGCCGTTGAGCTCATTCATCGCGCTCAACGCGATCGGAACGCCACTCAGCGCAAAGCCCGCCGCACCGATGGCCCGCTTCTGCGCAGGGGTCAGGCTGTTCAGAAACCCCTGACGGGCCGGGATTGTGGGCGGGATTGTGGCAAGGCCGGACATGTTCTCGCTACTACAAGCCTGCGCCGATTCTAGGCGGCAGATCCTGTCCATCTTCGGCCATGTATTTTGGCCTCACCGGCTCCGTCCAAGGCACCAATTCTGAAGAGTTGGCGATCGTGCGATCGAGCTTCGGGCAATAGACGGACCCAGGGGCGCCCGGGCGGGGATCGATACACGCTGTGCAGGCATGCACGTAGTCGATGTTGTGCAGCCGATTCGGATCCTCGATCGGGTGCCCAAGGTCAGGATCGATGAGCCGGTAGCGCTCCCGGTCGTAGGGCACGTTGTACGCCTCGATGTAGTGCCAAACGTCCGCATCGCTCCAGTCCCGCAGCGGGAACAGGGCCATGGCCCCATCGGCGCGCATCACGGCGTCCACCTTGGTGCCGGCCGGGCCGCCCAACACGGCATCAGTGTCGCACTCCTTGTGCCCGATCCAGAACGCCTGGAGCGGCGTATGTGCGTTCAGCCCCTCCTGGGTCGGACGGCGTGCCATCTCAACCGCGCAGACCCAGGGCTCTTCCCTGTCCTCGCCGGCGGGACCGGGGCCGCGGTGCGTGATCCCCGTGGGGCAGGAGAAGCTGCCGCCATTCAGCCGGTAGACGTTCTGCAGTTCGAACTCATCACCATGCGACTGGAAGGCGACCAGGCTCGGGTGCCAAGAGATCACCTGCAGTCCCCAGTCCCGGATCAACCTGTCATGAAAAGAGTACCGGCGCGGCTGCCATGGCTCGCGGAAGAAGATCACCGGCGGCTGGAACCCGAGGTCGTGTAACAGGTGCAGCAGAACCATGGAGTCCTTGCCGCCCGACCACAGCACCGCGTTCAGTGGGAACGATTCGTGGCCACGCTCAATCAGCGCCAGGGTCCGATCAACGCGTCGGGAGAAGCCGTCCATCGCGTCAGATCAGCGCGAAGCCGGCGGTCACCGCAGCGCTGACGGCCGAGCCAGCTGCGACCTTGCCCAATTCGCCGGCAAGGTTCGGAGCCTTGGCTTTGCTGGAGCCCTGCTGGTACATCGCCCCAAGTTGACGAGCCCTTACGAAAGAATCGGTGTTTTTCTTATCAATTTCAAAAGCATTCTTCTGGTCTTCGCTGTCGAGGTAGTCATCCATGAACCTCGTGTTGCCGTAGTATTTCGTGCTGCTTCCCGGCCCAGTGGCCACATCAGCGCTCAATCCGCTGGTGTCGAATCCGTTGGCTGTGAAACGGCTTGCCATGACTACTTGATCCCAAAACCGGACATCCAGGTCGACGGGCCGATCGATGCGCTCTTGTCCCACAGACCAGAGATCGCCGATCCGCCGCCCTTACCGAAAAGCCCTGCGAGCCCGCTGGCGGCGGCGTTACCGAGGAGGCCGCCCGCCTTGCTTGCCACGCCGCTCAACCCCTGCTGCAGGGCAGAAGACCCGGGTGACTGCGCTGCGGCTCCGCCCTGGTTGGTGCCGCCGTACATCATCTGGGCGTTGTCGCGCTCTTGCTTTAGCCCGGCGCGTAGCTTGGTGTACCGATTCGCGCGCTCGCGGGCCGCAGCCGCCCCGAAGACCTGCCCTCCGTACGGATCGCCGTCGCCGTTCACGCTGGCTCTCGCTCTGTCTACCTGGGCATTCTATGCAGCGCCCGCGATGGGGCTGCCGGACAGCTGCGATTGCTGGACCATTTCTTCTGCTTCCTTTGCAGCGAGGCGATGCTCCTCCAGGTTGCGGGCGCGGCGCACCTGCTCGAGCAGCATCGCCCCGGCACCGGTGATCCCCAGTCCCGCCGAGGTGCCGGCCAGGGTGCCCAGCAGGAGCCTGGACTCGACGTGATTGGCGGCTGCCGTGTAGTCCTCGACGGCTCTTGCGTGGATCTTGGCCGCTTCTTCGGTCGTCAGCTTCCCGCCGCCGGGGGCCTCAGGCGCAAAGCCTCCCCTGGTGTAGGTCAAGTTGAGCTTCGCTTTGTCCTTGGCTTCCCTGAGGGACTGGAGCTCTTCGAAGCGGTTGCCGCCCGGTGCGTTAGCCAGGCGCTTGCCGGCCATCCGAAGTCCAGCTCGGCCGGCCGCGAGACCACCAACGAGCGGCAGCAGGCCGGTCAGCAGGGGTACTGATTTGCCGACGAAGTTGATTTCCGCTCCATGGATCCCATCCGGAGTGAACTTGACGAGTCCCTTGTCGCCATGAAGGAAGGCCTTGTACGACTCGTACTCCCCGGGCGACACGTCGGGGCGCTCCTGGACAAACTCCTTGTAGGGCAGCAGTGAACCGCTGCGGCCGACCGTGCGGTAGAGCCTCTCGGTGATCGGATCGGCACTCTCCTTTTTGTCCTCCTCGGTGGGCAGGACAGCCCCGTAGCCGGGCTGACGGAACAGGGTGCCCGATGCAGCGGAGGCGGCCAGGACGAGAGGGAACGCCGCGGCGAACCTCAGCGACGGCCGGGTGATCGGGGACCCCAGGGGAGCGTGAGGAATCGGCTCTTCCCACGGCAGCAAGCGGCTTCCCAGGGCTCCGTGTTGCGTCTGGCTGGCAGCTAGTACCGAGGCAGCTTCTGGAGCATTCAGGAACCACCAAATGCTCTGCAGCCCTTGCGTCGTGGCGTCCTTGGCGGCAGCGCCGGCGAACTGAGCGCCGCGGCGAGCAAGGCCAGGCCCGCGCCCCTGTTTGACGTCCTTGCCGTCAAGTTCTGGGAAGTCCCCGACCCGCAGGGTGTTCTGCCGCATCTCGGGGTCGGTCGCCCGCTGCTCGTCGAACGCCTTGAGCTTTTCAGGGCCGTACCCAAGCAGGTATTCCGGGGCGTACTGCCTGGCGGCGTCGAGGATGTTCGAGCGGCGCATCAACCACGCGAACGGATCTGCGACGCTCCCGTAGGACCTGAAGTCCGGGTCGGCCATGAAGGCCTGCTTGAAGACATCCCGCAGCCCAAGGCCCGACCTGGGAATCCGAGGGACGTCCATCAGATGGCACCTTCGCTCATGCCACCGCCAAACACCGGCAACTGCAAGCCGGGCGGGAGCATATAGCCGCGGATCCCGGCAGCGGCCAGGGTCTCCCGGCGAATCTCTTCGTCGCGGGCGGCCTGCTCGGCACGCTGCTGCTCACTCACGCTTTGCTCGTAATTTTGGTAAGCCTTATTGGCGAAGGGGCGAGCTTCAGGCGGCAATGCCATGTACCCAAGTGTCTCGGCGCCGAGCTCACTGGCACTCCTGAGCCCCATCGCCATACCGGGCGAGAGATTGACGCCCGCGCGGTTCGCGCCGGCAATCAGTGCGCCGCCGCCCAATCGCCCAAACGACTGCAGTCCCAGGCTGATTCCTAGGTCCTCCAGAAAGGTGCCGGTCCGCAACAGTGCGCCGGTGCCTTCCGGTTGGTTCATGGCCGTCATGCCAGCGAAAGCCACGTTGGGCACGACGCTCGTCATCCACTCCGCGCCGGTCTGAGGCAGGACCTCCCGACGGACCGCCCGACCGGCACGGCTTCCAGCTAGTCCCTTGAGCCCTTGCAATGCTTGAGCAGCGAATCTCATGACGAATCAGACAGCCGAGCTGGGTTGAGAGGGAGGCTGGGACAAGGCGTTGAACGCCTGCAGGCGGGCGGAGAAATCGTTGAAGAAAGGCTGCGACTCCCGACTTGCGGCCGCCTGACCAAACTCTCCTTTGACGCCGATCTGATTGAACGCAGTAGACGGCGCCTTGGTCGGCACTCCTTCCTGTGAACTCATTGAGACATCGGTTGTCTTTGCGCGCTGGTCATTCGCGGCGCGAAGCGCAGTGGCCAAGCGGTCACCGGCGTATCGGTTCTCATTGATGCCCGTGTAACGCACTGCCAGAACCTCGCTGAACGCATGCTAGGTGGACCGAAAGGACTCCCCGCCGGCTACGGAAGGAAGCCCATTTGCTCGACCTGGGGCGTCACGGTGCGCTGAGCGCCTGCAGCAGTGGCTCTCCTGCGGGCGGCGGCCCGGCTGGCCAACCTTTCGGATGGGTCAGCACTCACGGGAAGCCGCACCACGCTGTATCCAGCGTTGCCGCCTTCGCTGGTGCCAGCGAAATCGCTCCACATGGGTTGCCGGTCGCCTAGCCCCAGCTCTTCAGGATCAAATTGCGGCTCGGAAGTGCCCACTTCGGGCCTCGCCAGCACTTCCCGCAAGGAAGTGACTGAACGGAAGGGGCGTTCCTGACCAACAAAGCTGTACCCGCCCTGCTCCTGGCTGGGGCGGTTGGGAGACGTCCGAACCAGTGCAAACCCCCTGCCATCGATCGTGCGACGCATGGCTGCGTCGTAGTCGGCGAGCGTTGGATCCGGCAGGGCGCGCGGGATCGAATCGGGGTCGAACCCAGGGATCATTGGCTGCGAAGGGTCTACCGCGGAAGACGCGTACTGCCCGGATCGCGCGGCCCTCTCCATGACCTCGCCCAGTGAAGGGCCTTGCGGCTCGCGCCGGCGCAGCCAGGGGGCGCTCTGGACGCCTTTGAGCGCGCCAGGGATCGCCGGCTGGACGTAGTAAGCGCGGTTGGCCAGGGTCTGCGTCGCGTCGAGGAGCCGCTGAGTCGATGTTGAGGTCCGCAACCCCGCGCCAAGGGCAACGTCGAAGACCCCGGGAACGACTGGGCTGGCAAACTGCTCGAAGCCCCCCGTAATGGGCGCTGCGGCGTAGTCGGCTCCCTGGTAGGAGGCAATCGCGTCCAGCAGCTCCAGGGTGCTCCATCTCTCAGGATTTAGCCGGGGATCTTTTTCGACGAACTTGCGAACCCCGGGTTGGTCCGAGAGCAGGCCCACTCCCTGGAAATTGCTGCTATGGAGCCCCTTGTCCCAATCTTGCTTGGGAACCTTGATCCAGCGCTCTTGCCTGCTCGAGAGGGCTGGGACCTGGACGCCGCTGTTCCCGCCGCCTTTCTTCTTTGTTGTCCGAGGGATCAGGTAGCCAGCATCAGAGCCATCGGCGCTGCTGTAAGCGATCATTCCGTTTTCGTCCGGTTCGGACAGCGCGTATCCGGCTTCTTTTGCTTGCAAGATGTCGAGGTCGCTGGCTTTCTGCAAGGCGTTTCTGTTTTCTCTGCCGTAATTCTTGTGGTCTTCTTCTTGGAATCTTGCAACCCGCTCTGGCGTTGACAGCTGGATTGTTTGAGCATACTTGCCGCCAGTGACTCGGCCGAGTTCACCTAGTAGGGCGTCGGTGTTCCTCTTTGTTGGCCAGCCGATGCGGAACAAGTCCGTTGGGCGCCCCTTCCTGTCCAGCACGTTGTAAACCGGCAGTTCGGCCTGGACGGCATGGGTCCGCAAGTGAGCGGGAAGGGCGGCGTTTGATTGGACGGCAGCACGGACCTCGGGCAGGTCAAGCCCCTGGAAGACGGGATCTACGATGCCGTTTTCGTCTATTCTCACTGTCCGACGAATACTTCCCACGAGGCTATCTCCCTCTTGAATGTCTTCGCTTGCCTCGCGAGGAGTAAACGAATCAACCGGGAAGCGATTGCCGTCGTCGAGGGACTTGAGAAGTGTATTGCCGTCGTCGAAAAATGACCCCTTGAAAGCGGGCGTTTTGTATTTATCGTTTAATTCTCCAATGAGCTTGGCAAGCGAAACGTCCTGCTGCCTCTCCCAGGCGGCCGTGCTGTCGGGATCCATTTCCCTGGAAAAGACTGTTTCCAGGGGATCGACTCGCATTGTGCCGTACTGCCCCTGTTGATCACGAGCGGCAAGGGTCAGCATGTCGCCAGTTGCGGCGCGGCTCTCCCTGCTGTCAATTTCAACCGCTGGGGGAACGGTCCGCTCGTAGGTGTTTCCTGCCCTTTTTGTCGTGTACGGATCGCCTGCTTTTTTGATGAGTTTGCGCCACCTGGATTGCGCTCCCAGCCCCTCATACCGGCGCAAGTCTCTTGGGGTGCGGACCTCGTCGATCAGATCTTCGCGACCCGCGCTCCTGAGTGCCTGGATCACTGGACTTGGCGTTGGCTCGAAATAGCGTTCATCCCGTGGTGCGCGCTTCTCCATGGCGCGATCTCTTGCGTTTGCGTAGTCATGCAGAACGTTCTGCTCAACCTGGAGGATGTCACTTCCATCGGCCGCCAAGTTGATCAGGTAACCCCTACTGCCGTCGGGCCTTTCATAGGTGTGCACGTCGGACCTGGTTGCAGGGCTCGCTGTGTCACCAAGGGCAGTTGCAACCGGGACTGGCTGGACGGCGTAGCCGGCGGCTATTGCTTGATTGACGTCATCTTGCGAGATCCTTCTTCCTTGGTTAAATGTTCCTCTTAGCACGTCTCGGCGAATTGCATTGGCAACTCCTCCAGGCTCCATGCCGGTCTTGCGGTCAAACACTTTGGCAGGGGGTAGCTCGGTACTCCTCTTCGTGGGCCAGCCGATAAGGCCGTCTTCACCGGTCGTGGCGTACGGCAGGCGGATTGCGCCACCTTCGCCGGGCGAGGGGGTGTAAATGCTGCCCAGGGGGTTCCCTTCCGCCACTGCTTGAATTGCGCGCGCTACGCTGCTTTCCCCTCTGGCTGCGTATGTTGCCGGGTCAAACAGCAGCCCCTGAGTCGAATAGCCAGACCTTCGGGGCGCTGGCTGGCCGACGCGCGCCATGTCGGCGTCGGGATTGACTGCGTACGTGGCCGTATTGAACAGCAAGGGTTGATTTGGGTTTTCCCCCGGACTGACGACCTGCTTACTGCGCCAGGGGCCAGGGTTCTGGAAGCTTGGCTTTGGGGGTTTCGTCGAATCAAACTTTGACGGCTGCGGGTCGTAGTACGCAGGGGAATGCCTGACGGGTTCGGAAAGCGCTAAGGCCTCGAAAGCCTCTTGGGACGGCGCGGAAGGGTTTTTGAGGTCAAATTCGGAGCGTCTGACGGTTTCGGGCTCCGCTGGGATTCCCTTGGCGACTAGGTATTCCCTGGCCTCCCCTGAGCGCTGCGCATTGCGCTCGGCAAGCCGTCGTCGAATCAGCTCAGCATAGCCTCTGATTGCAGCCGGCTCGTCATACCCGGGCATGCCGGGCGCAGCGGGGCCCATAGGCCTTGGACCGAGCCTTCTGCGGGCGTCACCGGGGTCGCCAATGTCCCGAAAACCGCCGATTCGCCTCGCCATTGCCCGCCTGTCCCGCGAATTGCCGTCAGATCAGTCTATCGGCGTTGATTCCTGGGGCTTACAGCGTGTTCAGGGCCGCAGCGGACGCGCGCAAGGGTAATTTCGCCCCAAGATTCGTGGACCTGAAGCAAAAAAGGGCCCTATAGGGGCTTCAATTTTTTGTTGCGCCGCGCCACATACACCTAAACCCACCCTCAGTAGCCTGAAGGCTGGAGGAAAAAAAAGAATTGCGTGCATTCAGCGGTACACACGCGTGTCAATAGCGTCGCGAGCATGCGCAGCAGCCAGCAGAGGCGTGCGTCAGAGGTGCAGTAGCAGCCCTCGCAGGCCGCGGCGATCGCAACCGCTATAGCGCACGCAGCCTACGCCTTCAGCTGCCCACGATCGCATGCAGCAGCAGCTCACGCTACGCGTGCGCGGCATTCGCTGCGCTCATGCAGCAACAGCCGCGTACGCATCACGCGCTGCTCATGCACTCTCACACGCTACATCTGCACCTTTTGCGCATTAGCTTTACGCCTGCAATCCTTAGACGCTCTTGCACCCTATCGCACACTCCCTCGCAACCCCCTGACGCCTCATATCCACTGCGCCGCAACGCTTCTCACCTGCATATTCAATAGCTCCCCTGCACATGCGCTACGCGCGACCACACGCTCCCTCTCGCACACGCCCACGCAGCGGGGGAGGCAGAAGGAATGATCGTGAGCTCACTCAGCAGTGCACACATCTGTTGAGCAGCTTACATCACCTCGCCCGGCAATCGCCGGCTTTGCTCGTGATCCGCATCATCTCCTTCGCTGAGAACAACCCCAAGGCTTACATCTTCGGATGTTTCGCGCTGGGAACCATCCTTCGCCTGGCCATGTGCCACGGCAACTGGGGGATCTTCATGGACCCCCTCTACCCGCTCATCCACCGGGGCTAGTGCCACATCTGGCACCCCCATCTTGCCCCTGGTTCTGCACGCGCAGAATCGGGGGCTTTTCTAGTGAGCTCACTCAGCAGTGCACACGCCTGTTGAGCAGCTCAGGGACACTCTCGCCCCGGTGAAAGCCGGATTCCCTCAATGGCTACCGCTACCACCAAAGCCCAACTCGCCGAGGCCCTCGAGGCCGCCACCAGCCGCATCAGCGAGCTGGAAGCCCTCCTCACTGCCGCCCAGAGCGAGCAACAGCAGCCGACCGCTGCCGCCCATCTGGACCAGGTCCTCTGGATCCAGCGCAAGCCGCTCGCAGAGCGCACGCCTGACGGCAAAGGCAACATCGGCTACACCCGCAACGGGATGCTCACTGTGCGCTTCGCCGCGCAATACGCCTCCCTCGACAAACGGACAGGCACCCGCACCTTCGGCGTCTGGAAGTTCTTCACTTCCTACGGCGAAGTCGCCCAGCAGGTCATTGACCTGATGCGCACGGAAGACCGCCTCGTCCGAGTCCAGGCCTACGAAGAGCCCTGGTCCAGCGCTCAAGACCCCAACGCTCGCAACAGCGACTGGGTCGTCAGGGGCTTCAACCCTATCGGCCGCGGCGCCGGCGCTCCTCCGGAGCTGCCGCCCGTACCCGCCAAGGCCGCAGCTCCGGCTGCCCCTCAACCCCAGCTGGCGCAACTCGCCTTCTGAGCCCACGCCCCCGGCTCCGTCTCTCGACGGAGTGCGGGGGCTTTTTTATTGGCCCCACTCAGCAGTGCACATGCCTGTTGAGCGGGCGCCAGTCCTCTCTATTCCCGGCGAAAGCCGGGTCTCTCTGTCATGACCGAATCCCGGCTCTATGACCTCTCCCAGCAACTCCGCCTGCTGGCCCGCCGCGACTGCAAGGTCGGGCGCCACGGCGGCCTCCTCGGAGGATCCATCGACCACTCGATCGAAGCCGCTCGCGAGGAACTCCTCCTCGCCCTGGAACTCCTCCAGGACCGCCAGGCCCTAGACGTCCAACACCTGGACGCCATCGGCTATTGCCAGGAACTGGCATGGCGCAACCGCCACCAGATCCAGGCCCTCCGTCGCCAGGCGGAGTTCGAGCAGCGCCTGGAGGCCTCAGCCCCAGCGCCGCTTCGCCTCGAAGCCGCCTGACCTCCTCCCTACCGGGGTAGTGCCACATCTGGCACCCCCGGTCCCTCTTTCCTCTCGCCCGGCGGAAGCCGGTTCTCTCCAGCATGCGTGTTGATCTCACTCGAGGCGTCCTCTTGGGCGCTCCTATCGGCTATGCCATCGGGCTTTTGACCTACGGCGGAATCGGCTACCTCGTGGCCGGTCAGACCGGCCTCATCGTTGGCAGCGTGATCGCCACGGCGTTCGCGGTCGCCGGCCTGATCCTCTGCCTGCGCTTCGTTGAGGTGCTGACCTCCCCGGAGGTTCCTTTCTGATGGACCTCCCCAGCATGACCGTGCCGGGGCTCCAAGCCCTGGCCAACCGGCTGGCAGACGACTGCCGTAGAGCCGCAGCCCGCGGCGACCACGCCGCCGATAGCGCCGCCTTCGAGCAACTGCTCCCCGTCCTGGCGGAACTCACCCGCCGGGAAGAAGCCGCCGCCCGACCGCCCGGGCTGACAACCTCTGCTACCCTCCCCCCGGACTCCGTCCGGCTATCAATGTGATCACCATCACCGCCCCCAGCGGCCAACTGCTCGCCGACCAGCGCGGGCAGTTCTTCTATTCCCACCAAGGCCAGACCGTCTCGGTCCCGCCGACCTCGTGTCGCTGGGACCTGGCCGACATGGCCCGCCTCTGGGGCGACATGTGCGCCGCCACCGGTGACGCCTACGTCCTTCGCATCTCTCCTCGCGCCTCGCGTCAGCCCTGACTGACGCCCTGTAAACGTCCCCGTCCGCCGTCTCTACCTTGATGGCGGCGTGAATCGGGGATCCGCTCTTGCCTGGCTCGCCCGGGCGAGAGCTTTCATCCCTCCCCCATCCCATGATCAAAGGTTTCTGCGTCTTCATCAGCGCCGTCGTCGCCGCGGGTATGGCGGCCGGCGCTGCCGCTGACTACCAGGCTTTCCGCCTGGAGGCGCAGGCGGGGATCCCCATCCCGGCTTGCGCCAACGTCAGCCTTTTGCGGCCCCCGTGCCGCTGACTTTCGTTGCCAGCCAGCTGCGCAGCTGAGCCTGGTCGATCAGGATATCGTTGCCACGCCAAGCCACGGCGTGCACAGGGATCTCCCGCTCTGGCGGCAACGGCGGCTGCCAGCTGTACCAGCGCTTGCCGCATTCGCGGCAACGGCGCCAGCGGACCCGCCCGCCTTCCGAAAAGACGGCTGGGCGACTGGTCACCACCTCGGCGACCCCGCCGCACTTCGGGCATTTCATCCTGACTGCTCCAGCGGTCAGGCAGCTTACCCCCTCTCTCCCCACTCTCTCTTCATGATCCTCGAGATTTTTCTCGGGCGCATCGCCTATGGCCCCGCCATGGGCAACGCCCGCCACCTCAGGCGCATCGCACGCGCCGTCGAGCGCTCCCACCCGGGTGCTCGGGTCGTCCTCTCTCCAGAGGACGGCTACAGGCCCTCTCAGCTCGCCGCTTTGGCGGCTATCGCCGATGACGGCGAGCGCGCCATGCGCGAGCTGATGAACCAACCCACCACCCCCAGCACCAATGACTGACTACGCCCCCATCCTTGCCGAGCACGCTCAGTGGCTGGCTGATCCCGCCACCGGGCAGCGCGCCAACCTGCGCGGCGCCAACCTGCGCGGCGCCGACCTGTACAGCGCCAACCTGCGCGGCGCCAACCTGCGCGGCGCCAACCTGCGCGGCGCCAACCTGCGCGGCGCCAACCTGAGCGGCGCCGACCTGTACAGCGCCAACCTGAGCGGCGCCGACCTGAGCGGCGCCGACCTGTACAGCGCCAACCTGAGCGGCGCCGACCTGGGCGACGCCAACCTGCGCGGCGCCAAGCTGAGCGGCGCCAGCGGGCTCCCTGTCGTTGCTGACTCTGCTGAGCGGCTAATCGCCGCAGCGGCAGCTGCAACGGCTAAGCCCGACGCCCTCGAGATGGAATCGTGGCACACCTGCGACACGACCCACTGCCTTGGGGGCTGGGCCATTCACCAGGCGGGACCGCTTGGCGCCGTCCTGGAGCAAACTCTCGGCGCTCCAATCGCTGCTCTTCTGCTGCTTGGGCCTGAGGCTCAGTCCCACTTCTGGGACAGCAGGGAGGACGCTCTGGCCTACCTCCAGTCCGTCCTGGACAAGGCCAAAGCATGACAACTCAATCCCTATCCCTGCGCCTGGCGGACGACCTCGCCGCCAATCCCCTGACCTGGCCGGGGCTCTACCCCCGCTACGGCGTCACCAACGACGGCCAAGCGCTCTGCCCCGACTGCTGCCGGACGGAGCGCAAATGGATCGGCACCACCACCGGTTCTGACGGCTGGTGCCTCATCGACGTTTCCGTCGACTGGGGCGACGACAACGTCAGCTGCAGCCACTGCAGTAAGCCCATCCTCGACGCCTGTCTTGAGGAACCCCAGGTCGGCGCCGATGCGCCAACCGTGGAAGAACGCAACTCCCTGTCCCTCGCCTGCATCTGAAGTGAAGCAAATCTCCTATCCCGAGCTGGAGGCGCACTTCCACCCCGAAGTGCACGACAGCCTCAGGCGCGTCGCCAGCCATCCTGGCGCTACGCACCTGGTCTTGTTCCAGAACCAAGCCCTTGATTCATCCGCTCACGGCCTTTGCTCTGCATTGGCTGTCGGCCCGGGCTGCACACGCGCCTCCCTCGAAGAGGCGTACGCCGGTCACCTGAACGACCTGCCGTCCCAAAGGCAGCACCCAATCGCCCACTGCGAACTACCCATCCTCTGACCCATGGCGCTTTCCACTGGCTCCCCGCCCTGGTCCGAATGGTTCGACGGCCGCACGGCCATTCGTGACCTGCCGGCTGACTGCATCAAAGACTGCTCGGCTCGCGAGAGCGACGTCAGCGAAGCCGTTGGCCACTGGGTCAAGAAGCTCCAGCTCGAAGCCCCGCCCTGGCTGTTGCGCGAGCACCTCCGCGGCACCGGGGCCTGGGAGCCCTCCGAGCTCTGCGACCACCAGGAAAACCTGCGTCGCCTGCTTTGGATCTGGGCCTGCGACTGCCGCGAAAGCGGCCTCAACCTTCCCATCTATCTCGCTCGATGACGGCCCGCTCTGCGCTTTGCCTCTGCACCAGCATCTTCACCTGCGGTGTCTGCCTGGCGGATCTCGTCAGCCGCAACGCCGCGGACTTCTCCTTCTACCCCCAGGCCTGGATCCCTAGGCCCCACCCCTCCCCTGCGGTGGTTGAGCTCCGCGAGCTCCGCCGCCAGCGGACGCTCACTGACGCACCATGAACCTCCCACTCACCCTCAAGGTGGAAGCCACCGGCGCCACCAACGACGACCTGCTCATCGCTCTCGACGAAGTCAAACGCCTCATCTCTGAAGGCTTCAGATCAGGCTTCGACTCCAACGAGAGCGGCTCTTTCGACTTCGAGTACGACGACACCGCCTGGAGACAAACCAATGAATCCTGACCCCAACGCCCCTCGGCCACCGACGCCCCGGCGGTTCGTGTCGATCACTCGAACCGTCCATTCCAGCAGGGACGGCTACTTTCTCGATGCCATTGCCGACGACGGCACGGCCTGGTACTGCCTGTACAGTCCCCTCCTCGCCCCCTGCGAGGTCGGCTGGAAGCAGCACGGAGCTCTGCCGCCGATCAGCTGAACACCGGCTCGGCCACGCCTAATGACCGGGGGACAGCTTCCTCTTGGATGTCCGCCACCCGGCCAGCCCGGGCGCGCATCAGTTCCCTGACGCGCTCGCTCTCGGCGCCCCATCCCATCTCCGGCAGCGCAAGCCCACTCATCAGGGCTTCCTGCCACAGAGCTGCTTCGACCAGCTCCGCTAGCTCGATCTGATCGCCCGCAAACCTGTCCACATCAGGCGAGCGGGCTGTTCTCTGTCCTCTCGCCTGTCTGTGACCCCTCCTGCATGAATCCCATCAGTGCCAGCAACTGCTGAGCACCAGCTGTCATCAACGCACCACCGCCAACCACCGCCGTCGGCAGCACGCCGCGGCGGACGTACGCGTTCCCCGCGATCCCCTCATTAACCATCTCCATGAACCCGCGGCCGGTGAACTCACCTGGTCCGCGGCGCATGGTCGGAGAGTATTCCCTTGCGACCTGCTGCCGGCCCTTCTTGCTCTGCAACAGCGCTTCGATCTGGCTCTCCATCCCCGCTCCGGGGACGGCTTGTCCTGCCCCTGGAGACATGCCGCGCGTGATCCGTTCGATCACCTTCTTCCTGTCGCCATCAGTCTGCGCTCCCTCCACAAAGCTCACGTTGCGCGCAACGCCAGCGGCCTTATTGCTGCTGGCACGCTTTGCCGCCTGGGAGGCAACCCAGGAGTCCAGGTTCCCGGGAGCGCTCTGAACCCAATCCCACATTGCCGTTACCTCGGATCGCTTGATTCTAGGTGGGTTTTGTGGGTCCACTCAGCAGTACACATGTCTGTTGAGTGGCCCATCTCTCTGTTGGAAATCACCATGCCCTGCATCACCCTCGGCCCCATCGAGCTCCGCTTCAACGCAAATACAAACGGCGTCAACTGGAGCGACGTCGAACTCGCCTTCATTACCGACCGCAATCAGGCCGGCTTCGCGACCCGCGAAACAGCCCTTCGCGCCGGCTTCAAGAGCGAGCACGCCCTTGAAATTTTCGGCGAGGACGACACCACCTCCACTGCCGTCCTCAACGGCACCACCTACCACGGCAAGCGGATCACCGGACCCGACGGCCAGTCTTACACCCTGACGGCCGAGCAGGTCGCCGCCAAGGCCGAGTATGTCAAGGCCATGCGACAAAGCAAGCTTGCCGCCCAGCAGGCAGCTCAGTTCGCCAAGGGGATCGATCCCTCGATCCTCGTTGACGCCACCGTCACCGCTGAAGCCTGATCATCAGCCCCTGCCACAATCACAGCCTCGGCGTGCGTCCTGCATGCCGGGGCTTCTTTGTGAAAACAGTGACCGCTATGGCAAGCAACTGCCCTGCCGCCGTGCTACACGTCCATCGCCTGCGTGACTGGGCTGCCATCTTGCTTCGTCAAGCCAAGGCCAGCTTCGACGCCGGCGACGGCAGCCAGACAGCCGAGTCCGTCGCTGCCATCCGCGAAGTCCACCGCTCGTTTCAGCAGCGAGCCCAGCAAATCGACCGAACCCTTTCCCTATGACCATCGCCCCAGCCAAACCCGAAACCCCTTCCCTGTTCCAGCTGACGCTGGACAGCCAGGAGATCGACGGCGAACTGGCCGTCGCCCTGGCCAAGGCCGGCTCCGAAGATCCCGAGGAGCAAGCCGAGGCCGAGGCCCTGATCACCGGCCTGCTCGAGCGGGCCAATGACAGCCAGCGCATGCTGCTGCGTAAAGCCAACGGCATCTGCCAGATCCGCGAGATGCTCCTCGGCAAGGCCGAGTTTCTCCGCAAAGGCGCAGCCGAGCGCATCGCCAAGGCCGAGGCGGAGGAACGCGCCGCCCAGCGCCTGGAGGACTACCTCCTGCGCTGCCTCCAGGCCCTCCACCCCGGGCAGACGAAGTTCGAACTGCCCGAGTTCACGATCGGCTCACGCGTCAGCGAAGCCGTCGAAGTCGACACCAGCCTCGACGCTCCCGACATGCCCGAAGAGTTCACACGCGTTGAACTCAAGCTCAAACTCTCAGGCCACGGCAGCACCAAAGCTTGCGCCATCGAGCAGCTGCTGCGCGAGGTCCTCGAGGACATGCTCGAAGGCTGCCCTCCTGGCACCTACCAGTTAGCCGAACCCAAGGTCGAGCCCGACAAGACGGCCATCAAGGCCGCCATCAAGGAGGGCGCCACCATCTCTGGCGCGCAACTGGTCAAGCGCCGGCGATGGTCCATCAAGTGACCATCAAGTACCCATCAAGTACCCGTCAAGTACCCGTCAAATACCCGCAGCCCGACTTCCTGCGCGTGACCACGCCGTCGGGCCGCTTTCTGGTCACACCTCAAAGCGGCAGGGCACGGTTGGCCCTCAACCAGCTGTGCGATCCATCCCTGCCTCGTATCGGCGATGCCCTCCTGCTCTCTCCTGAGCAGGCCGCTGGCGTCGCCGGCTACCTCCAGTCCCTCTCCTTCTCTGTGTTCTCGTGGCATTCCACACCATCACGTCCGAACCCCGCCCTTCCATCCGCCACCACGGCTGGCACTTTGCCTACTACGACAAGACCGCTCCTTCCGGCCGGCAGTGTGTGGTCACATTCCCGGCAAGCATTGCCGACACCATCAAGCCAGGCTTCAGGTTCGACGAAGACACTTCTGTCCGATGGGACGACGCTCTCAAGGCGTCTGTCCTCCATCTGGACTTCGATGAGCTCGAAAACCTGGCTGAGCCTTCGCTCCCACCTGACCCTGAAGCCGGGTGGGGCGACATTGACTGTCCCACTCCCACCCCACCCGCCCAGCAGCCGGAGCTGAGCTCGCCTGGGACGGCGGCCGCGCCCAGGCCCATGCGTGCTCCTGCACACCGCAGGGCACAAGCCCAGGTGGCTGTCACCCAGGGCGCGCAGCTGCCCGCCGCCTACCTCCGGATCAACAGGGAAGTCGCCCAGGCTTTCCTCTTCCAACTGGCCATGATCGGCACCGCCGTCGGCGAAGCCCGCCGTGCCGACGTGGCACAGAAGCTCACAGCCATTGCCTCGATCCCCTACTACCGCCAGATCGGCGTCGAGCTTTCAGAAGACGACATCAAGGGCATGACCTCCCTCTGATGAGTGCGCTCTTGTGAATGCACTCAGCAGTGCACATTTCTCGTTCCTTGTTTTGTATGGAATCCACCCTCGCCCCTGTGCAAGGCAACGCTCTTGCCACTCTCCCCGCTTGGGCTGCCCCGGCAACGCCCGAGCGCAGTTACACAACCGTCGGCATCTCCGCCGACGGCCTTCTCTACATCTACGGCGAAACCGCAGCCTCCCCGGGCCCGCTTCTGCCGAGCGTGATCGGCGTCGTCCTTGACGTCCAGTTCACCCAGCTCGGCGGCACCAGCCGCTACGGGATCCGGGACTACCTGGACCTGTACCTGGGAACTGTCATCCCAGGCGAGTGCGTCGTTCTCCGCCTGCCCTGCGGGGCGCGGCCGCACCCCGAGACCGGCGCCCTGCAGACACCTTGGTCCATCCGCAGCCTGCTGGGTGCCTTACTCCTGCTTGACTTGCAGGAGACGGCAATCAAACTGCAAACCAAGCGTGGCAACACGACCACGTTTTTCAGGGTCTTCCCCCACTCCGCCGACGGAGTGGAACAACCGGAGGTCCGAGCCGAGTCCATCGGCCCGGGGCAGGACGACCTGGAGGCCGCCGTCAATCGCCTCCGCGGCCAGCTCGGGCTTCCTCTTCTCCCACTCTCAACCATTATCGATGTCTGACCACGACGCTGCTCCCGATCGCGTTTCGCGAGAGGCCCTTCAGGCCCTCCTACGGAATGCGCCAACTCCCGGAGCAAGCGACAGGAACCTGCCACTCGGGACCGCGGTACCCGTTCTCCCTCTCGATAACGCCGACTTCGGCGCCGTCGATCTGGTCGTCCTGCTCGAGCAGGTCCTTGCCGCAGCCGGTGGCGCCACCTCGCTCCACTTGCTGCACGCCAGCAGTTACCTGCTGAGCGTCGTCGCCGACGCCATGGAGCGACGGCTCGCCGACCCCGACTTCAACGACCTCAGCGGAGTCGCCGGGATGCTGTTCAAGACGGCGACTCGCGCCTTGATCACCAGCATCAGCGCCTGCGCCAGGCAGATCGATGGCTTTGTCGGGCCCCTCACTGTCATCCACGTCGAAAGCGTCGGCGGTGACCTCACCAGCCGCAAGGGGCTGATCAGTGACGGCACCCTCACGGCGCTTGGTATCGACATCGAAGCCTTCGATCGCGAGTTCAAGCGCCGCGCCTCCTGACCCACCTTCCTTTCCCTTCCTTCCACCTCCTCTCTGTACGCACCATGTCCCACGAGTTCACCTCCGGCGTCTTTGCTCACGACACCAAGGCCTGGCACGGCCTCGGCGACGTCATCACCGGCACCCTGCCGGCTGACGAGATGTTCCGCCGCGCCCAGGCCCTCTTCCCGGTCGAAACCCTTCAGCTCCACGCCGGCGACATCGATAGCCCGGCCCTCCTTGACGCCGTCACCCAGGCCGCCGACCGGCCCTTCAGCTCCCCCGAGGAGCGCGGCATCGCTATCCATCGCGCTCTTGAGCAGCACCTGCTCTCGCTCAAGGAAAGCCGCGTCGGCATCTGGCGCCCCGACGAACGCAAGATCCTCGGCACCGCCAGTCCTGGTTACCGGGTCATCCCCAACCAGCGACTGCTTGACTTCGCTCAGGCGATCCGCGAGGAAGCCGACATGGACGCTTGCGTCGTCCTGCGTGGCGGCGCCAAGGTGGCCTTCACGGCCAGGATCCGCGGCACCGACCAGCAGGTCGTACCCGGCGACAAGGTGCACCGCAACATCGTGGGCTACCTCGGTCATGACGGCTCAACCGCTTTTGGCGGCATGTTCACCGACATCCGCGTCGTCTGCGCCAACACGCTTGGATTCGCAATGACCGACGCCAGCCGCCATGGCCGGCAATTCACCATCCGCCACACGGACAACGACGTCGCCCAGATCGACGGCATCCTCCAAGACATCGACATTGCCCGGCAATCTTTTGCCGCGGTCCTCAGCGACTACCAGGCCATGCAGGCCACGCCGATGAGCGTTGACCTGTACCGCCACTGGCTGGAGCAGGTCTACCAGGTGCCCGACGTCAAGCTCGACGGCGGTGACACCCGCCCCGGCCGCATCGAGGACATGCCCCGCAAGTGGGCCCAACTCGAGCGTGCCTGGCACTACGGCCTTGGCCGCGACATCCCCGGCGTGGCAGGCACCGTCTACGCCGGCCTCAATGCTGTTACCGAAGTCGAGACCTCGATGAAGACGCAAGGCGCCGGCAAGCGCCGTCTCCACTCGACCCTATTCGGCGCCGGTGCCGGCGTCGTGCGCCGCGCCAACGAGCTGGCCCGCGAACTGGTAACGGCATGAGCACTGCATGCCCGTCCCCAGAGTTCACCAATGCAGTCGAAGCCCTGGCATCAAAGTGCTACGGGCTGGACTTGCAGGGCGGCGACGAGCGTCGCTACCTGCTGCGGGACCTGTTGACCGACTGCCGTCACTATGCCGACAGCCACGGGATCAACTTTTTCGATGCGCTCGATGGTTCCTACCAGGACTACCTGGAAGAGCTTGACTAACTCCAAGTACGTCAAAAGCCGGAACGTCACTGATCCGACCCACCTTCACCGGGCCGTCTCGTGGGCGGCCCTTTCCTTGTCTCTGCCATGACTGACACATCAGACACAACGAATCCCTTGCGTGACTATCGACTGCTGCAGTTCGCAAGGGAAATGCTGGAGCGCTTTTCTAAAGAAACCTACGCCGGCCGCCTGCGACGCAGGGAGCTCTTCAACAGCGACCGCACCGCTCGCAACATCCTCTCCGATTACGACTTTGACGAGCTCGACGAGGAAGCCCAGCGGCAGGTCTTGCTCAACCTTGAGGAGATCCCAACCCTGGCGCCTGCGGCCAGTGAGGCGCTTCTACTCGAGGTCGCACGCCAAGCCCTCGGCTCGGACAACGCCCTCAACATGAAGTACTGGCACAGCGATGGCGATTTCGGCTGCGCGCCCGGCTGCGGCACCTCTCACTGCATCGCCGGCTGGGCAACCACCGTCGCCCGGGAAGCAGGGGTGCTCCTCGAGAACGAGTTCGGCACACGCATCGCCGGCGCCATGCTCCTCGGCCCGGAAGCCACGGCCCATTTCTTCGACAGCCAGGAAGGCGGCGAGCGGTATCTCCAATCCGTCCTCGATCGCAACACCTGATCACTCCTCCTCTTTGTTCCCTCAATCTTTCCTCATGGCCAAATTCCAACTGACCATCAGCTCCGATTACGTCAGCGACTGGAGCGCCTACGAAGGCGTCCGTGAGTCCATCCAGAACGCCCTGGATGGCAGGGATGCCGGTCATCCCATGCACATCCGTCATAACGGTGACACCCTCAACATCGCCAACTTCGGCGTCAAGCTCGACCGCTCCGTCTGGCTGATGGGCAGCACCAACAAAGCCGGCACCGATGCCCGCGGCCACTTCGGCGAGGGGCTCAAGCTCGGCGCTCTCGCCCTGGTCCGCGCTGGCCGCAAGTTGCGCATCGTCAACGACGACGAGGACTGGCTCTGCACCCTCGAGGACTCCAAGGCCTTCCCGGGCCAACAGGTCCTGACCGTCACCACCCGCAAGCGCCCCACCCCACTGGGTGCCTTCTCGGTCCAGGTCCTCTGCTCCGAGGAGGAATGGAGCAAGTGGCAGGACTCATTCATTGACCTCAAGCCCAAGGCCTTGAAGTCCATTGCCGCCGGCGGCGTCCAGATCCTCACCGATCCCACCGAGCGCGGCCGCTGCTACGTCAAGGGCATCTTCGTGGAGGAGAAGCCGGACCTCTATGCCGGCTACAACTTCAACCGCGACGTTCGCACTGATCGCGATCGCCGGGTGATGAACTCCTTCGATTTCGACTTCCACGCCGGTAACGCCTGGATCAGCGCCCTCACTGATGGAGAGATCACTCCTCTCGGCATGCTGGCCATGCTGCAATCAGCGGCGCCAGATGCCAAGGCAACGGGCGATCGCTACTGCCCCGCTTCCGGCATCGAGGCCGTCGGCAACGCCTGGACTGCCCTCCATGGCGCTTCTTCCGTACCTGTCCTCGATCAGGCCGGCGCCACCGAGGCCGGTCACTACGGCCGGATCGGCATCATCGCCAGCCCCGCAACCTGTGCCTTCCTTGACGATCACCCAACGCTGAGCCTCAAGTCCCTGCGGGCGGCGAAGCGCAACGACGTCACGGCCACCTACGGCCTGAGCGATCTCACCTACGCCGAGCGCGCGGTTTACCAAGCCGCCATCGAAGTCATCACCCCCACGCTCAACTCCATGGGCATCACGCCCATCGCACCCCGGCTCAGCCTCGTCGACTTCCAGTGCGACGACGTCCTGGGCCTGCATCGCTTCAACCGAGAAGAATCCGTGCACCAGGTCCTGGTCGCCCGGCGCACCCTCGACTCTCTCCCCCGCTTCCTGCAGGTGCTTGTCCACGAGATCGCTCATGATTTCGGCGGCGACGGCGAGGTTGCGCACGAGCGCGCCGAAGGTGAGATCTTCTCCAAGGTCATCAGCCGGCTGCTCGATGCCGCCCTGGTCGCATGACCGGCGGCGCCTTGCGACAAGTTGGGACGCCCTGCCCCGACTGCGGCTCGATCGAGCGCGGCCCAGGCGCGCAGCAATGGTCGATCAGATCGATCGCATCGAGCGCAGCCTTGCCGTTCTCAAAAGAAACCTACCCCCTGTCAGTCAATGAGCGACCACCTGCCCCCGGGCTTTCACACGACGCAGCTTGACACCAGCGAAGCCACCACGGTCTACGTCAATCGTTTGAAACGCAAGGCGTACCGAGTCAAAGCTATCGGCGAAGGGCTCCTCAGACTTCTTGATGCAATCGAAGACGAGGAATGTTTCGCGTCAGACGCTCTTGCTTCTATTGAAAATCATGGCAGAGAGCTGCACGACCTGTCAATGATTGCTCATACCGCTGACTTCAAGTATCTCCATCACGTTCTTCACTCCTGATTCATGTCCCGTAACAACTGGACCCCCGTGGTCCTCGACTTACTGCACCTGCTCACCGAGGAGGGCGGCGCCCGCCTCCTTTGGGTTGACGACGGCGGCAGCACCACGCACCTGCCACCGCCTTCCCCCGATGCCGACCGTTCGTCGATCCGCCTGCAAGCCGCCGCAGCTATCGCCGCTGTCGATGCGTCCACCCTGCAGATCATGTTGGACGGGAAATTAGCCCTGCTTTCGATCGTCCTGGGCAACGAGCCCGAGGAGATCGTCCAAGACTGGGTTGCCCCCAACTGCACAACCATCTACTGGATGCTGGAAGCGATCACCCGCAAGTTCGCCAGTCAGTGGGAGGGCAAGATCTGCCCGGTCATCCCCGACCAGTACCGCTGGTCGCATCCCTACGCCTGGCTCCAAAGCGTGTCAGCGGAATGGGACCGCGAACGACTTCTACACGAAGTCCATCGCCTCGCCTTGCAGCACGATTCCGATTCACTGCAAGACCTCTATCAGGGCGAAATGGAGAGAGACGGCTACTACGACCCACTGCCTCAGGCGACATGACTTCCATATTCGACAAGGCCGACTACCGGGATCGTTGCCGCACGCTCAATCGCACCCCCTCGCAAGCCGGCTTCTGGTAATACGTCCTTGAAATCCGCCACGGCATCCACCCGCTCCCGTCCTCTCATGTCCCTCGCTCACTCTAATCTCCACCCGCTGGCTGTCCTCGGCAAAGCACCGCACCCAACCGGCCGCCTGCGGGGCTACTGCAACACCACCTACGCCGCCCTCTGTGCCCTGCTCGGCAAGCCTCACGAGTTCGACCTCGACAAGGTCAACGTCGAGTGGGCCTTCCTCTGCAACGACGGCACGACCTTCCACGTCTACGACTGGAAGCTGCCCGCCATCCCTGAAGACCCGTACGACTGGCACATCGGCGGCAGCAGTGACTCCGCCCTGGATGCCTTCCGACGCTTCACGGGCCTGCCCGTCATCCATGCAAGATCTGTTCTCTGCCTTCCTTCCTCTCGTGCCGATCAACAAAACGACAGCCCTCAAGCTCAAGGCCAGCCTGCTTGAGCATCGCGTCCTTTCCGACTTTCACAGCCTGCCCAGAGCCGACCTGGTGCAAAACATCATTCACGGCGCTGGCCTTGCCACAGCTCTCATCCCGATGATGGAGCGCTACAAGAGAGACCACAGCACCGCCAAGTGGGGCATGCACATGGCGGTTGTCGATCCCGGCGAGCGGGACTTCTGCTTTTGGCATGACCGCTCAGAGGCCATCGACTCGGCCTACGCCCTCATCGAGCTGAGGCCAATGACCGACTACGTCGGCACGCTTGATACGTGCAACTTCTCCAGGCTTTGGTGGTCCGCCGGGGGAGCTTTCTCCAGCTTCGCTGGCCTGCTCGCTCCGGACTGGCACAAGGTGTACGACGCGATACAGCTCAAGGACCGGTGCGACGGGCGCGCTCACTGGGGCGATCAGGCCCGCAGGGCGTTCGCCCAGGCCTTCGACGAGCGCTGGGCTGACGACAGCCTTGTGCTGCAGCCCACCGTCAAGGCCGACGAGCGGTTGTTGCGCTTTGCGACGGCACCGCGGATCAATCCACCAGCCACTGTTGCTTCTGATTCATGAGCATCCAACACACCATCACGGCGGTCGAGGGAAAGATCAGCCTTGCCCTCGAAGCCCTCGATCTTGCCGCTCACTTCGGCGGCACCTGGGGTGAACATCCCGAACACGAAGTCGGCGCCTGGGCCGAAGAAGTCGCCAACGAAGACACACGCCTGGGCTACTGGGAATGGGTCGCCAGCCGCATCGACAGCGGTGACTTCGACCTCGGTGACGACGACACGGACAACGGCGTCACCGAAGCGCCAATCCCGCCCAAGATCGAGGCACCAGGCTGGTGACTGACCACGACCGCTACATCCAAGCAGCCCGAGCCAAGTGGGGTGGCGACGGCGACATCTGCATTGAGGACGGCGACGTCGACACCGTGACCGACAGTGAGGGCGCCTGGGTTTCCGCGCGTCTCCTTGTGAGGCGCGACGAGCTCGAGCCCGCTCCAGGCCCGACTTACAACGTCTGGATTGCGGAGCAAGAGGAACTTGGGTTGGCCCCGGGTGGCACCTTCCTTGGCGACAACTGGACCTGGACATTCGACCAGTCCTTCACCTGCGATGACGACCCCGACGGCAAGGGCGCACGCCTCAGCGCGCACGCCTACGCACGCTCCCTGCGCAACATCTACCCCTGCGCCTTTGTGGCCGTCAGGCCCAGCGGCAAGTCTCCACTGCCGATCAAGCACTTCACTGAATCCTCTGCTCCTCATGCCTGAAGAACCCCTCCTCTACTGGCTCGTCAGTGGCCGTATCCCCTACGACGATGACGACACTCTCTACGCAACGCCAGGACGGTGCACCAAGACGCAAGCCGAGAATGACTACCGCGGCGCCATGATTTCCATTGCGTTGGAATCCGACGACGAAGAAACCCTTAGGCGGGTAAAGCTCGACAACATCACCGCTGATCAGCCGATGACCGACGGCGTCATCGTCACAGCGTTTGCGTCATCTGATTCACCGATCATCATTGACGGCGACTTGTTCTAGCCCCTTTTCTACCGCTTCCTTCTTTTCCTCTCATGGACCCTTCCCGCTACGTCGTCCTGGACTGCACGTCCGGGACGTTCTTCAACGCAGCACACGCCGTGCTGATTGATGTCGATGCCCTCCCCGAAGGCCTCGAAAAATCGATGCTCAACGAAGGCAGCGACACCGAACGCCGCGAACTGGCCGACATCCACGGCATCGACCTCGAGACCTGGTCGTCACCGGGCAGCAAGGAGGCCCGAGCTCTCGACGCTGTGGCCTCATTGCTCGACAACGAGCAGTGGAGCTCCGACCACATAGAAGCTGTAGCCGACATGGTGCGCGATACGGGCCGCGCCATCGGCGACAACTTCCATGCCGATGCACCTTCTGAATCCTCTCCTTTTTGAACCTCATGGGCTGGCTATTCGACACTCACCCGACCTCCAAGGCCAACTACGTCAAGGAACTCTTGGCGCGCAACTTCACATCAAACTCACCCTGCGCCTTGTTGGACCACTCGCTCCGAGGCAACTGCCTCTGGATTCTGGCCAAGCCAGCAGGGCAAGAGCCCTTCATCGGCCTGTTCCTGCTGGAATGCCACGACGGCTGCTGGGGCTACAAGGACATGGACGAATCCTGCGGCCCCTACTACCACAGCTGCCCGCTCAGGTTCCTTGAGCAGGCGCCGGAGCCTCAGGGCTGCAACCGCGACCACGCCGGCAGTGGCAAGAGCTGGCGGGACTTCGTCCGCGAGCATCACGCTGCACTCAAGCAGCAGCGCAAGCGGCCGAGGCCTGCTATCGGTCAGAGGATCCGCCTCGATGGCGAACGCTTCCCCGGCTACGAAGCCACCTACACCGTCACTGCAGATCTGGGCCGCAAGGGCCTGCTGCTCAACAACTACCTCCGACTCAACGCCCGCCAGATCAAATGGGCTGAGCTGGTGCAATCCCCCGTCCCTCTCGCGGCAACGTCATGAGCAAGCGCTACACGCACTACTTCGACGTGCGCCTGGCTAACTCGTTCCAGTCCGACATTGAAGACTTTGACGAGGCCTTCGACGCCTGGTGCGACTCCTTTCCCGACAAGCTTTCTCTGCGCGAAAAACTGCTGGTTTCCGATGAAAGCACCATGTCAATCCTCAAGGGAGTCCTTCACAGCGACACCTGCGTCAATCAAGACACCTCCGCTCCGGCAGCAGCCGCTGATAACAAATGACCGGCCCAGTTACCTGGCCCGTCTGGTGGGCTGGCAACCAGTCGGATGGCTCCGCGTCCGTTCTTGCGGCGCAACCGTACACGGGGCGATACCCGCAACATTTCACCCACGTTTTACGGCTTGCCGCTCCAAAGACCCATCGCGGCTGGTTGGAAATGGCCGTTGATCTTCGCACTCCCGCCCCGGCAGCAGCCGGTTGATCCAATGCCTCGTGACAACTTCAAGCACGGCTACCCGCTCATCTACAGCGAGGACGCCTATCCCCCGCAGACCGATCCAGCCATGTCTCGTACGCAAGTGTTCGCTGCCCTGTCCGCAATCAACTCAGACAGCTACCGGCGCGAGCGCCAACACCTGCGCCAAGCGCTGTTCTTCCAGCAACGCGAGGAGCACTTACTGGCCGCTATGGACCGACTGATTGCCAAGCAAGGCGGGCCGGCCCCGCAGGGCAAGCGGCCATGAGCGAATCCCTCAAGCCTGTTATCGATCAAGTCATCGAGCTTGCCCTCGAAGGCCTGAGCTACTACCGCCAGGTCATCGGCGATCCCGATGCCTACCCCGGCGCTGACGAAAACATCCAGCTCATCGAAAGCCGCCTCCGAGAGCTCGACTCAGACTTCGCTTTTGCGTCTCTTGTCAACCGAGAGTTCTCCACCTACAGCGAGAGTCAACGCGAGCTCATCGAATGCGCCCGTGAACAGCCCTACGTCTGCGATGGCCAAGTCGAGATCGACGACGCGGCCATCATCAACAGCTGCGATGGCGGCGCTTACGTCTCCGGCTGGGTCTGGGTTTACGACGAGGACACGGGTAACGACGATGAAACCGAAAACGAGGATGACAACGATGACTGATTCACTGGCCGACGCCATTCAGGTGGCTCAGATGGAAAACTGGGCGCCAGGGCTCAAGCGGGACTACATGGCTCGCTTCGCTGCCGGATGGGACTTGGCCGCCAACGGCACCTGGTTAACGCACGACCGTGACGCCAAGGGCATGCGCCTCACCGCAGCCGCCTGGGCACGCGAAGGCCATCCCATGCCCGAGGACCCCGACTACGCCGAATGGCATCGCGCCTTCTACCACCACGAAGCCCTCGACTCCGACGAGGACGAACCCGACCCCTATCCCAACCGCGCCATGTACCAGCTCCCTGCACAATCAGGCGGCGAGCAGCCTCAGTTCACCCGTCATGACCTAAGCGGGCCGTACGCCAAGCTCGCGCGTCATATCACGGCGATGCACGAAATCATCCGCCTCGCGGTTACCGATGACCCTTATCGGGCGAAAATCGCGGAGCACGTCCGCGAGTGCATGGAACTGATCTGCACCCAGGAGAAATGGATGCTGAACCCTGTTGCCGTTGTCAACCCCAGCCCAGCAGGGCGGTCTTCCGGTGAAACCTTCCGCATGGTCGATCACGGTTCAGCCCTCGGCTCTGGTCCCAGCCAGGGCAGGGATTTCCTCGATTCCGATTTTGTCCGCAAGCAGCGGGAGATGCACGACCGCCTACGCACCGACGACGACACCGCTGAAACCAGGGTGACCGACAGGTAACTGCCAGCCCCTGACCCCAGCTCCAGCCTCAACAACCAGCCCGATCTGCGCAGGCAACAGCCGCGGCAGGTCGGGCTTTCTTGTGTCCTCTCAACCTCTCATGAATCTTTCTCGTACCGCTTCTCACTTCCAGCGCGGCATTCCTCTGTTCGGCCGCGGCAACAGCAAGCTCCCGGATTCGACGCTGACCTTTGCGCTGCCATCTGGTCATACCTGCCCCGGTGCCCTGCAGTGCCTGGCCCTGGCGGACCGGGAAACCGGCAAGATCAGCGACGGCCCGCAGCAAACCTTCCGCTGCTACGAGGCCTCCATTGAGAACTTCCGTCCCAGCGTTCGCGCCAATCGCTGGCGGAACTTCGACATCCTTCGCGGCCTCAATCCCAACGAGGTCACCGACCTCCTGCTAGCCGGTATTGGCGCCGTCCTCGATCACAAGAGCACCCACGTCCGCTGGTTCACCGGCGGCGACCTCTACTCGGCCGTTCTGCGAGACGCCATCTTCCAGACCTGCCGCGAGACCAGGGGCCTGACCCACTACTTCTACACCAAGAACCTGCCGCTGCTCGCCCCCTCCTACGAGCGCGTGATCGACCTGCCCGACAACCTGCGCGTCGTGGCATCCTGGGGCGGCAAGTTCGACTACCTCGCCCCTCTCTTCCCTCGCACCGCCCGGGTCGTCCACACCCGCGCCGAAGCCGAACGCATGGGCCTGCCGATCGACACCACCGACCGGCTGGCCTGGCAGGACGAGCCCGTCCATTTCTGCCACCTCAGTCACGGCACCCAGCCATCCGGCAGTGCGGCCGCCCAGGCCATCGCCTCTCGCCGGCGTTCTGGCGACTTCACCGGTTACGGAACCAGCTACAAGAGGCAGCTTGCTGCCTGACTCGCTCAAGATCACCAGCCACTGCCTGTTGCGTCTCTGCACCGCTCTCGCCCTGGAGGCCGAGGGACTCGCTCATGGATTCCCTCTGGCCACCTTGGAGCTCAACCAGCAGAGCGGCCGCGACTTCACCGCCAAGCAGTGGCTGCAGATCCTCGAGCCCTTCTACGTCCAACGCTTCTCCCCCAACGATCCCAGCTTCCGTCTCGTATGACCAACACCTACTCGATTACCTGGGAGCGCCCCTGCCGCCGCTTCGGCTTCACGACGATTGAGGACTGCGCCAGCAGTGAAGACGCCGCGGAATACTTCATCGATCACGTCCGCGGCAAGGATCCCAAGGTGCCAGCCGACGCTGAGATCTCAGCTGTCCGACTGGCGAAGTCCAGCTGACCCGCCCTGGTCGCAGCTCAGCGATCGTGCTCCAGGTCCCGCAGGCGATTCTCGTGGTCGCCCAGCATCCGCTGGATACCCTCGAGGATCGTCCCGGTCCTGGCTTCAAAACGGCCAAGGCCGTTGGCGATCTTCCAGAGAGCGACAACGCCTGAGCTACCAAGAGCCACCAGGGCAATGATTGCTTCTGGGCCCATCGTCGGCGGTGCTGTACGCGTTCCGCACATCCTAGGAATCGCGCTTTGGCGAAACCGCTCCGGCGGCAAGCGGCCCAGCGTGCCTGCCTAGGCTGCTAGCTCTGGCTCGCGCAATGGGCTACCTTCGCATTCACCTGGTCCATCGCGATACCCGCGAACCCGTGAGCGCCAGCGGCTTGACTCCCTGCGTTCTCCCTCACGAGATCGACCACGCCAATCAGCACCTGGAGCAGCGCCAGCTGCCCTGGATCTGGGTGCCCACCACCGACGACCTGCCCCCATGCGGCTGACGCTCGACTCCTCGCTCTTCTCTTGCGCTGCCTCCTTCACTGGCAAGTACGGCACCGACAAAGGGGTCGAGATTGCGCCTTTGCGCGCCGGAGACCCGGAGTCCGGCGTCACTGTCGCCGCCTTCAATCGCGGCGCTGTTGGCATGATCGGCTACGACCCAAACGGACGTGGTGACGACAGCATCCTGCTGTTCCCAAGTTCCAAGTTGACCTTGGCGACCAAGGGCATCAAGATTGCCGATCGCGACATCTGCATCGAAGGCGACGACGTCGCTGACCTCACAGCCCGGGTGACCACCTACTACAAGGCCCACAACACCCACAAGGATTTCAAGGTCACCGCCTCCAAGGACCTTCCGTGCTACAGGCCCGCTATTGCCGCAGCTCTCGATCGCTGGGGGGCCACTCCTGCTGTCTCCGCGACCGCCGGTCGCTACGACCTTGGCTTACTCCTGGCTGCTGTCAAGGCCATGGTCGACGATGGCGACTCCCTGGTCATTTCCGGATACGACGGCGGCCCCTTACGCCTGCAGCGAGAAGATCTTCAGATCGTCGTTCTGCTGATGCCGCAAACCGCGCAGCCCATTCCCACCGCCCCCGACTGGCTCGCTGAATACGCCGCTGCCCACTAGCCCATGCATAGTGCTTGCCAAGGCAGACAACCGACCTATGCTGGCGTGCCCCCTGCAGCATCTCATGAGCTATGCCTCATCAATCGTTGCCCTGAGCGAGAGGGTTTCCGCCTTTTCCGCCGAGGGCAAGGACTACCTGCAAGCTGAGGCTGCCATCTGCGGCCAGGAGCCCGTGACTGTCTTGCTCCGCGCCTACGCCGACAGCGTCGCCGCCAAGGCCCTGGCTGACCGGAACCCAGGCGATCGTTTGATCGTCTCTGGCGAGGCCAGCCTGCAGCAACCGGATGGCGACGTGCCGATCATCACGGCATCCGTCGTCTCCAGCGCGTTCGATGACCAGTATCTCAACGAGGTCGTCATCGTCGGCCGCATCGGCAGCGACGCCAAGGACGCCGAGAGCGGCAAGTCAACCCGGCGCTCCGTCGCCGTGAACCGCTTCTACCGAAGCCCTGACCCTGCGGCCCAGGAGCCCATTGAAGTCACCGACTGGTTCTCCATTCGTGCTTTTGGGTTCACCAAGGATCGCTTGACAGCTGCCGATGTTGGAGCGCTCGTTGAAATCAACGGCTGCTTCACCCAGATGACCAATGCCGAAGGCAAGCCCTACAGCGAAGTCAAGGCCCGCATGGTCCGCGTGCATCGCGGCTCCAAGGGCGGCAGCAACCCCGCTGCTGGTACCAGCGCTGTCGGTTACGACCACGAGTCCTTCCAGGGCCAGCCCGACGAGTGCCCGATCAACTGGTAGTGCCTGCGTTTTTCGTTCCTTCAAGCAACCCTGCTCCAACCCATGTCGATCTTCCCCAGCAACTACGTTCGCTCCGACCAGGACGACCCCGCGATCCCCGCCAAGTACTTCGACTTCAAGAAGCTTGCTAACGGCGAAACCACCACCGTTCGCCTTTGCGGCACTGCCACCAGCGGTCACTGCATCGCTGGCTACAAGTACTTCACAGCGGATGGCAGGCCCCGATGCTTCCCCACTTGGCCTAAGAACTACATGGACGACATTGGTCTCACCTATGAGGCCAAGAAAAACGGGACCGAGGAGAAGGCTACGCCGACTTTCTTCCTTGCTTGGGCCTGCAGGCGCAAAGAGGCTGACGACTATCAAGTCCTCGAGATTGGCCAGTTCAAGGTTCGCGAAGCCATCGAAGCCGTTCTCGGTATCGAGGACTATGCCATCGAAGACGGCGAAATGGCCAATTTCTACCTGACCGTCACTCGCCGTGGCTTGATGCTCGACACCAAGTACGACGTGACGCCCGTCCTCAAGGCGCCCAGCGCCGCCGAGGCCAAGCATTGGCGCTCTCGGGCTTCTTCCATCTGGCTGCCTGCCCTGTTTGAGGGGGGAGATCCTTTCGAGGGCCGTCCTTCGGGTGTCAGCGCTCCGTCCTGCGAGCCCTTGACCCGCCGGGATGAGCTAGGCGCCGACGAAGAAATTGAGCAGCCTGTGACGAACCTCACATCCGTTCCAACCGAGGGCTGGTAGTAGGCGTCCGTCATTGTGCACTGGGTCGAGTCTTCCCTGGCCTTGGCCCAGTGCTTCACTGGACTTAGCTTCCTCCTGTACTCTTTCTCTTCCTTGTCTTCGCCTTTCATCGTTATGGCATCAGCGACTGAGGCCACTTCCGGCTTAGCCTCGCAGTCACCTCCCGTCAGCCCAACGCATGAGGAGCTTCTGGCGAACCTGGTGACACAGCTCGGCTTTCCGTCTTTTGCTGTCCCGGTAGCCCACCCTTACAAGCCCGGCTCCAAAGCCTATGCTCAGGCTTTGTTTCTTCCGGCTACTGCCTCTCACCTCGCTCCCTCCGTCTTCGGGGTGCTCCGTGGCAGTGGTCAGATTCTTGATGCCCCCGGGGTGACGGAACACCACATGAGCGACTGCGCTCTTTCTCTTCAACACAACCTCATTGCCGTCCTTGTCCTGCGACCCGACGATCCTGCTCGCTCTGCAGCGAGCCACGCGCAGCTCTGAAGTCAGGGCTCTCCTGAACCGCCATGATCGTCAGAGCGTCAACAGCGCTTGGCAGCAGCTGAGCCCAGCTGAGCGCGGCGCCTTGCACCTCTGCCGGCTATTCGATGGAACCATCATCCTCGACCCAGAAGGGCCTCTCCCCGAAGCCTGTCCCGACCGAGCTGAGCGAGCTGACGAGGATCCGTGAGCACCTGGCCGCTCTGCTTGCCCATGCTCAGCAGCACGGTGAGCAACAGAAGCAGATCAGCCGGCACCTGTCTGACGTTGCGCGGCTTCTCGAGGGATTCACCTCGGGCGGCTCCTCGTTCCAGGCCTACCAGGTCAGCCCCCTGGTCCTGGTCTATGCCGCCATCTTGGGTCCGATCCTTGGCGATCGGATTGATGGCGCCCTCCCCAAGGAGGGCGACTACCTCGATGAGATGACCAAGGGAGCGGCTGTCATGGCTCGCCAGCTTTTGCGCACTCTCGACGCCTACCAGGGCGAGCGGGGCGTCATCGATTACCTCGAAGCGAACTGCGGCGACATCAAGCCGCCTGATCAGGCGAGCGCTAGCGGCTGATCGCGATCGCTTCTGCTGACTGCGGCCTCCTTTGCGGGAGGCTTCTAATTTCGCGTCTCTCCAGACTCGCTACATTCTCCGAAAGAGGAGGTGGAGGTGACGCGGCCGACCCGGTTCGAAATCGATGGTGTCCGTCACTATCGAACCGGCGACCAGCCTGATCGCTTCTACCCTTCTGTCACTGCAATTCTTGGCAAGACCGCCAGCGCCAAGTCCAAGCAGACTCTTGAGCAATGGAATCTCAAGAATCCCGGCGGGAATGTCGCTGCTGCCCAGCGTGGATCAATCATCCACAAAGCCTGCGAAGACTACCTGCGGGGCAAGGCCGTCGACGTCCCACCCCACCTCCTTCCGTACTGGGATGGCGTTGCTCCCCATCTCGACGCTTTTGACCATTTCATCTGGTCGGAGAAGCCTCTGCACCCCAGCTGGGCCTTCTGCACTGGAGATGACGGCATTTCGCGCATCTGGTCCCACAAGCACGGCTTTTGCGGCTGCCCGGACATCGTCGGCGTCCGCCGGGGCATCGTCACCCTTTCTGACGTCAAGTCAAGTAACGGTCGCTACTGCCGCTACTTCCCCAAGGGCGACCTGAGCCGCGAGTTCTACGGCGGCTGGATGAAATTCAACAAGTGCGCTCTTCAGCTGGGCGCCTACGCCATTGCCCTGGAAGAGACCCTCGGGATCTCGGTTGAGATGGCTCAGATCCTGGTCACAACTCCTCAAACCACTCAATCCTTCCTGCTTCGCGGACACGAGTTGCACTCCTGGCGCTACAAGTGGCTGCAACGCGTCGCCGACTACTACCGCTTGGTCGCCCTTGAACAGGAGCTTGCTGCCCTGCCGAGCGCCAAGGCGAGCGAAGTGAAGACGCCTTCTAGCATGGGCGAGAAGCTCTTGATCGCCGCATGAACAACCCGCAGCAAGGCGGTGCTCCTGATGAGCGCCAACGCGTCCTGAACAAGCACAAGGACCGGGCCAAGAAGATGATGCGTCGCGGCAAAGACGGTCAGCCCGCCGATCAGCAGCAGGGCGATCCCAACCTCAAGGCCGGCTATCGCCCCGGGCAGCGACCCAACCAGCCTTCCGGCGCTCAAGGGCAGCAAGGGGGCAGCCAAGGGAACTCCGACCAGCAACAACCCGCTCGAGGACGCTGAGGTGGGCCCATCCGTCCCGATCGCTTCAGCTCCGCGGTTGCCAGCAACGTCGACGCCATGCGCATGGCCGGCAGCAGCCCCGACCTGCAGACAGCCGTCGCCGGTTCGCTTGCGGCTCTGGGGTACTCCGTCCCTGGCCTGTACAGCACGATCGACTGGTTCACCGGCGACACCAACGGCGTCAACTCCGGCGAAATCCCTCTGAACGTGCTGATCAACATGCTCCCGATGCTGACGACTAGCGCGGGCTTTGCCGCTGGGGCTACCACCGCGCCGGGGTTCCTCTCCTTGGTCGACCGCCATGCACTTGATGACCGGCTTGAGCAAACACTCGACCAGCTCAAGGACCTGAACGATCTGCAGCGCACCAAGGGGACTCAGCCCACTCCCAGGATGAAGCAGGACATTGCTGACCTTGGGCAGAAGATGAAAGCCGAATACGACGTTGCAAACGCCGCCGTCATGGACAAGGCTCGAGCCATCGCTGCGCGCCAGAACGCCTCCTCTCCGGCCAGCGAACAAGAGGCGGTTGATCTGATCCACCGAATCGCAGGACGCCGCGGCGCCTACGGAGCCCTGGCCGGCGCGATCGCGGGTGGGGTCCCAGCCGTCATGATGATGCGGGATCAGGAGCAGCCGCAGCGCTCATGACCCGCTTCGCTGGCGAGCGCATGCAGAAGGCCATGTCGCAAGGCGGCACGAAGGGATCCTTCACTGCCTCTGCCACCAAGGCCGGCATGGGCGTGCAGGAGTATGCCCGGCATGTCCTGGCTCACAAGGACGAGCACAGCCCTGGCCTGGTCAAGAAGGCCAACTTCGCCCGCAACGCCAGCAAGTGGAGCTAGGGGTCGACTTTTTCCGCAGCGAGATCCGCGAGCTCTTCGGTGGTCACTGATTCCGTCTTGGCCATCAAGTCTTCCATCAACAAAGACCAGCCCAGCGGCTGCGCCCTGAGGCCCGGACAATCCCAGTGCCCAGCCAGGTGCTCGTAGGCGAACTTGCGAGCCATGAGCTCATAGGAGTCAGGCTTGTCCCCGGAGCCGTCCCATGGGCGCAGCCCGGCCGACCAGAACGTGACGGCCGTCTGGAAGTCCCTGGCGCAGATGGCTTCGTGTACGCGCTGCTGCGCCCTTATCTCTTCCTGCTGTTCGTCCCAGCTCATCCCGTTGAAGCGGGCCGATTCAGCCTCGAGGAGCTCCTTGCCTGTCACGGCCGCGCCATCGCGAATTGGGTTCAGCTTAACCGTGGTCTCCGCCCGACACGGCTTGCGTTCCGTCTGCCACTCCTGTAGAACACCCCTGTATCCCAGGCCTTTTCATGGTTGACCCCAAAAACCCCTTCCGCTCGTCCAGCCTTTCCCTCGAGGCCGTCTCTGCTGGTATCGCAGTCCTCGTCCTCATCGTGATCCTCGGCTTCGGCGGTTACGGCTGGGTCCGCAACGTCGGCAAGCTCATGAGCGGCGACTGCGGCCAGAACACCGGCTGCATCGCTGTTCGCGCCATCGGCATCCCGATGGTTCCGCTTGGGGCCGCTGCTGGGTACTTCTGATCGTCGAACAGCTGCTCAACCCCCGTCCGCGGCGGCGGAGGAATCCAACCATTTCTTAATCACTTCCTCCCTGCCAGCGCAGTAGAACGCCTGCTCTGCGTACCACTGCCAAACGTCGCAGTGGTTCTTCGAGACGTTGCACGGAGCGCAGGCTGGCACCAGGTTCCCCTTCTGCGTTGTCCCGCCCTTGGCCTTCGGGATCACATGGTCAAGGGTTACTTTCTCTGGCCGGCACCCGCAGTAAGCGCAGCACCCGTCCCAGGCGTTGACGATCTCTCGCCTGAAGCTGTTTTTGGTGACACGCTTTGAGACTAGTTCCGATCCTTCGATTCTGTGAGACACAGGCTTCCGTCTCGCTGGTTGCCAAGCGCCATCCCAGGCTAACGAGGGCGGCTCACCCTCCCAGCCATCTCTCCGCGGCGGCGCGAGTCGCAGGGTCCGCCAGGTTCCGCACTGGGATCCTGTGGCCCTCGGCGGTGCGGATGGCGTGGCCAGTGCCACCGATGGCTTGCGCGCCTGGTGACCAGACCACGAACTTCTCACGAGGCGTGTCGAGCCTGGGCCCCAGCAGCACCAGCACGTTGCGGGCGTTGTAGTTCCGTCCGCCCGGGCGGTACGGGTCTTCATACTGCCTGGCGATCGCATGAGCCTGCTCCCAGGTTGGGAGCCGGCTGGCGTCGAAGACACGTCCCCCGACGTACTGGGGATCCGGCCCACGAAGATCATTGGGACCAGGCAGGAGGATTGACAGCGCCTCTGGATTGGTCACCAGTCGCGATGCAGCCCGATCCGCGCCAGGGGCTCCGCCATGAACAATGCGCCCGCCGCTCTCGGCATGCTTCTTGCCGATCTGGGAGATCAGCTCAAGCACATCCGGTGGAGTCGTTCTTGCTCCACCAAAGGCCCAGATCGGCCCAGTCGGCGCTGCAGCGGCGGTGATCAAGGCGTCTCCAGCCATGCGAGGGGTCGCAATCACGCCCTGGCTTGGCAGCTGATACAGCAGCTGCTCCATCCGGCCGTTGTCCAGGCCGTTCTGGCCCATGTACCAGCGCAGGAACTCCGGCGTCCAACGTTCAGTCTTGGACAGTTCCTCCGCCATGGAGGGGTCGACCATGCGCTTGCCGGTCACGATCACCGGCTGCCGGCGGCCATCCCTGTCCGTGAACAGGACGTTGGCGCCAGGCTCGAGGCCTCGGCTCAGCCCTTTGCGCAGCGTCGATGTGCGCAGACCCTGGATGATGGCATCCATCGTGGTCGCCGGCGTACCCGGCGTGCCATAGAACTTCCAGCCATCCGGCCCCTGCCGGGTGTACTTGAAGTTCATGGGCATCTGAAGTGTCATGCTGTCTCCGGCCAGCTGCTGGCTTGCGGCAGCCATCGATCACTTGAGCCCCGCAGGGCGTAATCGGTGAAGCAAATACGACCTCCCTTTTCGGTCCCTCGAGCGGCCAGCACGTCTCGCGCATGCTGTATCGAAAGCACGGGCAAAGTCGACGGGTCCTGGATGTTACTGGCCCAGAACAGCCCTACATCGGGTCCACCATCGACCAAATGGTCGCCTTCCGCGTACTTCCTGGCAATCAGCAATGCCAGTTCTTCGCCTGCCATGCGTTTTTCGACGGGCATCACCAGCTCCAGTTACAACTCCAGTACCCCGGCGTCGTCTTGTCGTTCTTCTCGCTGCAATTGTGGCGTGACTTGAAGTTCGCCCGGCGATCCTCGTCGCCATGGCCGCCTCTGCCGTGCGGACCGTTGCGGTAGTTCTGCATCGATGGGTCTCCAAAGCGCACGATCTTCGGGTCACCGTCGTTGTCCTTGACCAGCACCGCGAACTTCTTGTTTCCGCCAGGCGTCCGCTTGGGTTGGTTGTAACCCTGAAAGACTTCGCCGGCGTAGCGGATGGTAGTCATTGCCAGGTGCCGTCCAGGATTGCTTCGTCAGTGCTGACGCCCAGCGGTAGCAGCTCACTCCTCCAGAGCCCTGATTCCACGAGGTAGTCCCTTGGGTCGCTACCTGCAGGGTGCGCAAGGTTGTCCCATGCGCGCAGAGCTTGCATTTGCGGCGACTCAGGCGGCAGCTTCGAGATGCGGTTCACCAATTCCGACAGCCCGATCGCCGCGGAGACCCACTCCTCTTCTGTCCCATGCGGGTCGGCCAGTGCGGCCATGAACGGCGCTGCTTGTTCAGTGAGGGCGTTACCGGCGTAGCGGATGGTGGTCATCAGAAAGGCAGGTCGTCTTCAGCCAGGGCTCGAAGATAGGCGAGCTCCAACTCCCGCTGGGCTGGCAGGATGTTGTGCCCGACTCCAAGATGCCTTGCTCCATCCCACTCTTCCGTGGCTTGCATTCCCAGCAGGTTTCTGCGCATCACGCTAGGTGCATTACTGCTCCACATCATTGGCAGACTCGGATAGGCCGGGTCGTACATACTGCCCTCCGCCTCTGGTCTATCTACTGGAGTTTGATTCCGCCAGCTCAGGCCCGCATATTCAGGGTTCCCGGTGTAATGAGGTACCCCATTTTCGTCGTAGTAACCAAATTGAGCCTTGGGATTGCTAGCGGCAATCTGTTTGGCCTTCTCCAAGTACCTTGCAAGAAGTGCCTCCGCAAGTGGTTCGCTTGGAGCGCTCAGATACTGCGAAGCTAGTCTTGCGTACGAAGCGGGAGGCATGGCTACTCAACCGTTACGGCAATTCTAGCGCTGCTGTGATCTACCATTTTCAGCTCCTCCCAGCCTGCTGAAGCTGCGCCTCGAGCTCACGGATGCGCCGGTCCTTGGGGCTCTCCATCCCGAGCTGTTGGGCCAGCAGGGAGCCGATCGCCAGGCCGCCCATGATACCCACCTCGTCACCAATGAACCGGCCCGCAGCCCGGCCAACATGCTCACCGGTCACCGCAGGCGCCGGATCCAGCAGTGATCGCAGCGTCTCGCCAATCGGGCGATCGGCGCCAGGCAGGAGGTCGTCGCTGCCCTTGTAGTGATCGGCCACCCTGTTGATGGCCTCGTCGATCGAGCCTGCTGACTCCTTGGCCATCACTCGCTCGACCTGCTCGTACTCCTGCAGCAGGGCATCGAGGATCTTCTGCCGCTGCTCAGGTGGCATCGACTCAATCCCACGCATGGCGGCGGCTCCCGTCCTGCCGACCTTGACTTGCGGCGCCACCCGGGCAAACGTCTCGGCCGTCAGGCCGTACCGCTCAGTAAAGGCAGCGGGATCCTGCGCGGCCTCGCGGGCCATGCGCGCCGAGGTGTCATTGATCAGGCCTTCCTGTACGGCCTGCTTCATCATCATCCCCTGGTGCTTCAGGCCCTCGGCTGTCGTCTCCGAGCCCATCAACCTGCCCACCATGGCAGGCATGCCTTCCTGGTTCCTGAGGGCGCCGGGATGAAACTTCTTGCCTGCCGCGGCGCCAATGCGGCGACCCAGCATCCCTATCCCGATACCACCGGCAATCGCGGCTGCTGTCTCCAGCGCCGTCTGCCCCCAGGGCTGATCGCTGCCAATCTGAGAGGCGCCTGCCATCAGGCCGCCCATCGTGCCCTCGAGGAGCTCTTCTCCCAGGGGGTCGGTCAGCAAGAAGCCGATCAACCTGCTGCCCGCCATCGGCGCGCCTGATGCTCCTGCTGCCACCGGTTGCTTCCTCTGGCTGGCGCCCGACAGGTCCAGCTCCAGCTGGCCAGGCGATACTGCAACTCTAGGAACCTCAGCAGAGGCCTCCGCCGCGGCCCGCCTGAGGTATTCCACCAGGGCCTCGTGATCGCCAGCGAGGGGCCCATGCTCGCCTATGCCGGGCACCGGCAGGAGCGACCGAGCTGATGCCTGGTCATGCACGCTCGGCCCCTGGGCAGCAGCGAATGCCTCAGGGCTCAGCGGATTGGCGGACTTGTACGGGCTGGCGAAGCGCCCGCCCTTGCGGGTCACGTCCTGCAGGCGCAGTGAGAGCTGCTGAGCGCCCATGAGCTCAGCCTCCCGCCACCGGGTGGGGCATGTACACCCCCAGGTCGATCACATCACCCAGCAAGGAGACGACCCGCATCGGCAGGTTTCCGCTCTCCACCAGCCCGTACACTTCTTCGCCGGTGACTTCGCCGGACATCAGCCCCTGGCGGATCCCTTCGTAGAGGGCCAGGTCCTTCACCGACAGGTCACCCTGACGTTGCCGGAGGCCACCCAAGTTGTTCCGCGCGTGCTCCTCTTGCGTCATCTCGCGCGCGTAGGGCGGCGTGCCCTGCTCGATCAGGTGCTGAGCCAGGGCAAGCCCACCAGCGCCGAGTGCAGCCCCGGCCCCGAGCGCGGCTCCAGCCATTCGCATGCCGCTCATTGCCTTGCCTCCTGCCTGTCCCTATCGGGTGCCACCAGCGCGATCCCGGCGCCGGCGCCCAGGGCCCCGAGCAGCGCGGCCCCGGCCATGCGCCTGGGGTCGTGATCGTCATACAGCGCCTGCAGGCTCATGAGCAGCTTGTCGTTCAGCTCCCGGTTGACCGCCGCGGCCGCATCGATCTCCGCAATCTCCTCTGCCGTGAAGAGCCTTCCCTCGGGATGCCCCAGCCTCTCAGTGATCTGCCGCTGCGCATCCTCGCTGGGCACGTCGCGAAAGAACATCGGCAGACCTTCGATGTTCACCATCACGCCATCGCGGGCGGCGCGACCGATCGCTGCGGCGGTGCCGCCCTGCAGCGCATCAGCGACTCGACGCCCGAACATCCCAGCTGTCAGACCGTCTGCCGACTCTAGCGGCCGTCACCAGGCAGCAAAAAAGCGGGCCTTTCTCAAGGGCCCGCTTGTCCTCTCTGTTGGTCGGCTTATGGCTACCGGACCTCTGCCAAGGTACCACATCGGTTCACGCCACGGCGCTGCGCGTGCTGAAGGCTTCCCGAACCGCCTCCTCGTCCAGGTTGACCGCGACGCTGAAGGCTTCCACCAGTTCGTCGCTGAAGACCCCCGTCGTGGCCAGCGCTTCCAAGGCCTCCTCGGTCAGCCCCATGCGCAGCCGCAGGGCAGGGGAGACCTTGGCGTTCTCCAGCTCCTCGAGCGGCCAGGTGTAGCGCGCTGGGGCCGGCTCTGCCTTGGGGTCCTCGGCGTCGCCGCAGCCGATCGCTCGCTTGCCCAAGTCGCTCATCGCCTCCAGAATCGGCGCCAGGTGCTCGACACCTGCATCAGACCGCAACCAGGACGCAACCTCATCAAAGCTCAGGGCATTGCGAAACTCTCCGGTTTCGTAAAAGCAGACCAAGGCATCCAGCGTGATCCCCAGCAAGCGCGCTAGCTGACGGTTGATCCCTGTCGCCACCTTGAGCGGCTGCACGCGATGGCGAAAGTACTTCTGAGTCGTGCCAATAGTGATGCCCAGTTCAGTCGCTAGCCTGCGCTCACTGAGCCGGTTGCGGATCATCGCCTGCCGAAGCGCTTGGGCAAAGCGCTCGACCTGAGCAGCCTCTTGGGCTGTTGCCGTTTCAAGCGGGGCGGTAGCCCCGGCCTTGTCTTCCAAGACGCTTCTCCTTGACGCAATGAATTGTACCAACACATTCAATAGCGCTCGACCTGTCATACAACCGGTAGCCGCGTATTTGCTGCACGCTTTATTTCTTGACATCGTGCAACTTTCTTTTATTTCTCATCTGTGTCTTAGCTTTGAATACTGGTTGGCGCATGCGTCCGGCTTCAGCCATACTGCTGCACGCCGCAGCAATCGCTTCGCATGACACCAAGACCATCCCATCCGCCCCGCAGGCTTTCGAGCCACGGGCCTTCCGGCAAGAACGCCTCCCCCGAGATCTCCAGGACTTATGCCGCCTGGCTCAGGATCCAG
>Ga0214921_10001184_pt1 | contig 45145 bp, 38 predicted proteins | sample LL1505_MetaG_FD_177992 | JGI IMG/M metagenome (GOLD analysis project Ga0214921, IMG submission 177992) | Freshwater microbial communities from Lake Lanier, Atlanta, Georgia, United States - LL-1505 | ecosystem: Environmental > Aquatic > Freshwater > Lake | place: USA: Georgia | collected...
ATATCGTGCCACCCCCGAGACGCCATATCGTGCAGAATCCCGACGCCATGAATCCCGCCACCCAGGATGAGGACCCGGACACGCTGGGGCAGTGGCTGCTGAAACATTAGGCATCCCCGGTGACGGCGGTCATCCTGCTGGGAGAATCCGCGCGTGATGACAGGACCGTGGACGACCCGCGGGCCCTGCCGTATGATTATAACTTCATTGGCATTATAAATCTCTTGCCGCGAATTTTCAGCAAAGGCGACAGGAATTGTCCATACAGAGACCTGACAGGTTTTTCTCCCACGCCGTGATCGAGGCCCGCAGCGTCCGCTGGCTGCCCATCTTTTGTCAAAGCGGCATCCTCCTTGATTTGAGCCAGGCCGGTTTCAAGGTGGAGATCATGGGCACGGTGAAGCACAAGGCCGGAGATCGCTTCTGGCTACACATCCCGCTCGCCGGTTTCGCAATCAATGAACTGACTGCCCTGGATCTCCGCGCCGAGGTGAAATGGATCGATGCTGAACTGAGTCGCATGGGCGGAGTCTTCGTTGGGATAGACGCGAGTTCGAAAGAACTGATCGACCGGATGCTCGGAAAGTTATCGAATCAGCCTAAAGCCAAGATGTAACCTGGACATCGTCGTTGGATAAAGTTGGAGTCGAATGACAGCGGAGTCGAAGGAATGACTTTCAAGTACAGCACCAGCCCACTCACAGGCAACAGGGTCCCGGTCATCATCGAAGGAGCGCGCTCGCCCTTTGTGAAATCATTCGGGGCCTTTGCCGAATGTGATGCGCTCGAGCTTTTCAGCCGGACTATTGACGGCCTGGTCAGGAAAGCCGACATCCCGGTCGAAGCATATGAGGAGATCATCTGCGGCGTCGTCACCCCGCAGGTCAAGAACACCAACGTCGCGCGCGATGCGATCCTCAACCTTGGCTTGCCGTTTCACATCCACGGTTACTCGCTGAACAGGATGTGCACAAGCAGCCTGGAAACCATCAGCAACGCCGCAAAGAGCGTCATGGCAGGACAGGCGCGCATGATCCTTGCCGGTGGCGTTGACGTCCTGAGTGATGTGCCGATCACGTATTCGCGGGAAGCCCGCAGGTCGCTGTTGCGGCTCAACAAGGCAAAGTCGACCGGCGACAAAGTGGCGGCGATCGGCAGTTTCATTCCGAAAGCCCTCGCACCGAAACCGCCCGGCATCACCGAACCACTGACCGGCATGTCCATGGGAGAGCATGCCGAAGTCATGGCGAAGCTGAACGGAATCTCACGACAAGACCAGGACGCTTTCGCTGTTCTGTCACACCAGCGCGCGGCCGCCGCCCAGGAGTCCGGAAAGTTCAGGAAGGAGATTGTCCCCATATGGCCATCTCCGTCGTTCACGACCTGTGTTGAGAAGGACAACATCATCCGCCCCGACACGACCTTGGAAGGGCTCTCACAGATTCGACCAGCCTTTGACAGGAAGTACGGGACCATCACCGCAGGAAACGCCTCGGCGTTGACCGATGGCGCCGCGGCCGTGGTGATCGCCGATGAAGCCTGCGCCAGGAGCCTGGGCCTGAAACCCAAGGCACGCATCCGCGATGTCGTCTTTGTCGGTGTCAATCCCTACGAGCAACTCCTGATCGGACCGGCGCTGACGATCCCGATGATCCTGATGCGCAACAAACTTGGCATCACCGATATCGACCTGTTCGAGATCCACGAGGCATTTGCCGCGCAAGTATTGAGCTGCCTTCGCTCCATGGAGTCCACTGATTTCTGTTCGCGCCATCTGGGCCTCGCCAGTGGATTTGGCTCGATCCCGCAGGAAAAGATCAATGTCAACGGTGGCGCGATCGCCATCGGACATCCATTCGGCGCCACTGGCGCGCGCCTGCTGACGTCCATGACAAACGAACTGAAAGTTCGAAACGGCAAGTTCGGTGTCATCGCGATCTGCGCCGCGGGTGGCATGTCAGGCGCGATGCTTGTCGAGATGATCGAGGGGGCATGATCATGGCTAAATTTTTCCGTTATCAAACCGGCAGCGACGGCGTCGCCGTTTTGACCTTTGACCGGCCCGACAAGGACATGAATATCCTGTCTGAGGCAGTGTTGCGCGAGTTGAACGACCACCTCGACCATTTCGCGGGTGATTCGTCGGCCAAAGGGATGGTGATCACCAGTGGAAAAGCCGACCAGTTCATTGTCGGCGCCGACATCACCGAGATCCAGAGCCTTAAGACCGAGGAAGAGGCGACTTTTGGCGCGTCGATGATGCAGGCGCTATTCAGCAAGATCGCCGGATCCCCAAAGCCCGTCGTCGCCGCGATCAACGGGACATGCCTCGGCGGAGGCCTTGAAATGTCACTGGCCTGCGCGTGGCGCGTTGCCAACGCGAACCCCAAGACAAGAATGGGACTGCCGGAAATACAGCTGGGTGTCATTCCGGGCGCGGGCGGGACTCAGAGGTTACCGCGTCTCGTCGGGATCCAGGCTGGCCTCGACATGATTCTGACCGCAAAGCGAGTGGACGGTACGCGCGCGCTGAAAATGGGGCTTGTCGATGCTTGCGTCCCCGACAGGATGCTGCTTGATGTCGCGCGCCAGTTTGCCTTGAAGGGAAAACGTCCTCGTCGTTTCCGCGCGACCCCAGTTACGTTTCAGCAAAAGATGATGACCTCCGCGCTGGAGGCGAATCCAATCGGCAGACGTTTCATTGCCAAAAAAGCCCGCGAAATGGTCATGAAGACCACCAAGGGTTTTTATCCGGCAGCCTTCAAGGCGATTGACGCGGTCATCGACGGCTTTGACCTTCCGATCGACAAGGGACTTGAGCTCGAGGCGAAATCATTCGGTGCCCTGGTACAAACCCGTGTTTCGAAAAGCCTGATTCATCTGTTCCATGCGACGACAGCCGTCAAGAAGCATCCTTACAAGGACGCAGGAAAAGAAAGATTCTCCGACAGGGAAATCCGGTCCGTCGGACTCGTCGGCGCGGGATTCATGGGTGCCGGCATAGCAACCGTTTGCGCGGACAAGGGGATTCGCGTTCTCTTCTCCGATCCGAGTACCGAGTCACTCGGCAAGGCTCTGGCCCATGCCGCGGCATTCTTTGGCAAAAAGCTGAAGCGTAAACGCATCAAGAAGTTCGAGATGGAACAGCGCCTCGCGCACATTTCACCGGCGACGTCGCCAACGGGTTTCAATCACTGCGATATCGTCATTGAGGCCGTGTTTGAGGACGTTAACCTCAAGCGCAAAATCCTGGCGCAGCTTGAATCCCAAAAAATCCATGAGGACTGGATTTTCGCGTCCAACACATCGGCCCTTCCCATCCATGAAATCGCCGCCCAGTCCAAACACCCGGAAAGGATCCTGGGCATGCACTTCTTCTCTCCGGTGGAGAAGATGCCCCTTCTTGAGATCATCACGACCGACAAGACCGCGCCATGGGTGGTCGCCCGTGCGTTCGAGCTCGGAAACGCGATGAACAAGCAGATCATCATCGTCAAGGACGGTCCTGGCTTCTATACGACCCGGGCGCTGGCATTCTTCCTGGCCGAAGCCTCACTGGTCCTGGCTGAAGGCGCAAAAATCGAGGCTATCGACGGAGCGCTCACGGAATTCGGGTGGCCGGTCGGACCCATCACGCTGATGGATGAGGTTGGCATCGATGTCGGCGCCCATGTGCTCGAGACCATGGACAAGGCTTTCCCTGACCGGCTCAAGTCCCCCCCGGGACTGGATGTCGTGAAGTCCTCGGGGCGACTCGGACGCAAGAACGGAAAAGGCTTTTATCTTTACAAGGACGGAAAGAAAGACGCTCCGGATCCAGATGTTTACAAGTTCCTCGATCCGAAAAACGCGACCAGTGCCACTGCCTCGCCAGAGGAGATCGCGACAAGATGTACCATGGTATTCATCAATGAGTCCGCAAGGTGTCTTGAAGATGGCATTTTGCCCTCTGCCTACGAGGGCGATGTCGGGGCCGTGTTCGGACTGGGATTCCCGCCGTTCCTTGGTGGCCCGTTCCGTTACGTCGATCATCTTGGGGCCCAGGCTGTCGTGGAAAAATTGCGGGAACTTGAGTCGCGCCACGGTGCGCGTTTCAAGCCAGCCAAAATCCTGGTCGAGCACGCGGAAGGGAAGAAGCTCTTCTTCCCGGACGAGGCTTAAGCGCGTTCGCCACGCCACAGTTTGAAAGATGCCGCGACGGCGGAGCCTACGATCACACCGAAAAGCAGGCCCGCGGCGACATCTGCCGGATAATGGACGCCTAACCAGACTCGGCTGAGCGCGACGAGCAACGCAGCCGAGGCGGCTGCTACGATCCAGCGACGGCGAACCAAATGGGCAAACTGCGCCAACACAGCGACGACGGCGCCCGCGTTCACGGCATGATTCGAGGGAAATCCGTACAGGCCTCCACAACGGCCGCCAGGCAAGGCGACGGCGGCGAGCTCATGGCAGGGCCGCCATCTCGCGACCCAGGGCTTGAGCGCGTATGCACAGAAAGAATCCGAGACTGCAACAGCCAGGATAACCAACGCGATCAGCCGCCAGAGTTCACGGTCCTTTGAAATCACGGCGCGAATGATCGCCAACAAGAGCAGCGCCACCCAAAGGGAATGACTTGAAACGACGATCATCAATCGGTCCAAGACGAAATTGTGAAAGGCATTCTGGTTGATGATCGCGAAGAGTTGTCGGTCAAGGTCCAACAGATCCAAATACCAACTCCAGCGTGAGAATCTGACTCAGCACAACTTTTGATTGACCGGCCAGCCAATTATTGATAGTCCCTGATATCAATAACAAATTCGGAAAAAACGGGAAAGGCTCACTTGCTGCGCAAGCAAGCGGTGACGGCGGGGGCCTTCACGGGTTCAGGTCATCGGCGACTTTGCCATAAAAGTCTGCCCTGACACCCTCGTCGCGGATTCTCGCGCCCATGAACAACTCCGCGTCGCGGGAAAACTTCACCCGCGGCTGCGCGGGAGTCCCACTCACGGACAGGCGGTTAAACCGCAGACGCTGCGGCACAAACCGCGTGACAACCTCTCTTTTGACTTTCGGAGTCGCGCGCGCGGGTTCCAGATCGTCACGGCTGACGATCATCGTCGGCGTCTTGAGCGTCAGGCCGGTGGGATTTGATCGCATCGAGCCTGGCTTGATGGAAACTGGAGCCCCCGGGTTTTCTGGATCGATCACATAGGTTTTTTGCCCCGAGGCCAGCGCGATTGGACCCATCCCGGAGGCTATCGCCATCAACGCAGCCAGGACTGCCTTGGACCACGACCGAGCCACGTCAAATGATGTCGTATCCGCGATGTGATTTCTCATCTGAAGCCCCCCAAACAGACTTGCCCTCCTGATATCGGAGGAAATTTCGGGGACTTGACCAACCAAGGCCTCAAACATCTTGGATTTCTTCCGACATCTCCCAAAGGTGATTCTTCAAGGGGCTCGATTTGATTTTTCTGAAAATCCAATCTGAAAACGGTGGCCTCTCACGGGTTGCCATCAATCACTTTCCGGTCACGATCGGTCGTGATCCCGGCAACCAGATCACGGTTCCCGATGACCGGATCTCGCGCTTTCACGTTCGAATCAAGCGTCGCGGAAGGCTCCTGATCGTCGAGGATCTCGACTCGAGAAACGGTACATTTATCAACGGCGACCGCATCGTGAACGCTGTCGTCCGCACCGGGGATAAAATCCTGATCGGCAGCACTGAGATCGTCGTCTTTTCCTCTGAGGCTGAAATCTCTCTCGAACAGAGAACCCTTGATAGCCAGGGGCTCGAGAGGGGACCTGAAATCACCGTACAGCCGGCCCGCTCCGGTGACAACGAACCAGACCTTGTGCCGTCGGCGAGAATTCCCCTCCAACCCGACCCTGGCATTCCACTGCCGGGGCGCGTCACCCAGGCCATTTATGAGGCTGAAGGCGACATGATCCTCAGCCGGTCCGGAGATGACGCTGGCCGTACCATCCTTAAAGCCATGCATCGGCTGCTGCCATGGATTCGCCGCTCCGCCATTTTCCAGTGGCATCCGGAATCGAGGAAGCTGACGCCGCTTGCCACGCGCGGTCAAGATGCCTCGGGATACGTCACCGTCATCCAGAAATCTCTCGAGGACGCAATCAACAGGGTCTGCGGAATCTACGTGGGCCAAAAGCACGAAGGTTCAACTCCAGGGCGTACGCAGGCTCATCAGGAGTCCGCCCGTTTTGCCCTGCCAGTTGTCAGCCACGAAAGAATCACGGCCCTGGTTCACATCGAGGCAGACCCGGTCCAGATCGAGGACGCCCACCACCAGATCCAACCGGCCCTCGCGCTACTCGAACGCGTCGCCGCGACCCTGGAAAATTTCATGTTGCGTAACGAACTGGACAGCTGGCTGATCGGCGTCATCGACACTCTCGTCGCGACCATTGAAGCCAAGGACACGTATACGCACGGCCATTCCGAGCGGGTCAGCCGCTACAGCCTGGCGATTGCCGACGAACTCAAACTCGGGCGGGACCTCAAGCGCCAGCTTCTCATCAGCGCGCTTTGCCATGACATCGGCAAGATCGGCGTCCCCGACGCGGTCTTGAAAAAGGCCTCACTTCTGTCCACCGAGGAATACCTGGAGATGAAGCTCCACCCAGTGCTCGGGGCTGAAATTGTCCAGCGACTTCCTGGATCATCGCGATTCCTTTCCGGGATCAAGTATCACCACGAAAGGTGGGACGGCTCAGGATATCCCGATGGGCTTCGCGGCGAAGACATCCCTTTCTTTGGACGGATTGTCGGGATTTGTGACGTCTTCGACGCGATGGTCTCGGGGCGGGCCTACTCCGGCTTCATGGACCAGTCCGATGCCGTCGAGCGGCTGCAAGAGGAGAAGGAACTTTTCGACCCCGAAATCCTCAAGGCCTTCAATCGTGCGCACGACCGGGGAACCCTCACAATCAAGACATCTACCCGCCAAAACCGGGGTGAGCAAGAACGCTCACTCTTGAAGATCGAGATTGAGGATTCGGCAAAAGACGGCCGTAAGCGCCGATAGATCAACCCATTGAACGACAATCCTGCCGATAACACCGGTTCCAGCCAGTTTTGCGCTACAATGGAATAGTCACCGTACTGTTATTTCACGGCTTTATCACTCCTGGAGAGATGCCATGTGGGCTGAACTCGCGCTGAGTTTCAAACAAGGCAACATCTATGTGTTGACCATGTTTGCGATCGGATTCGTCGCCGCGGTTGTGTTCTTCGAACGACTTGTCATGGTGCAGTTTGTCTATAACATCAACTTCGACCGTTTCCTCCTGAACATCCGCCGCGCGATCGCGGCCGAGGATCTGGACCGGGCTGTCTCCCTCTGCAAGAACGCGGGGCGCACTTCCCTGCCGCTGATCGCGCTGAAGGCACTCGAGGCCGCGGAAGCTGACCCGACAACGGTGCGCGGCGCAATCGAGGAAGAGACCATCCATTTCCTTCCGCGACTCGAGGCAAGACTCACTTTCCTGCCAGCCCTCGCAACCCTGGCGATGCTCATCGGCGTTCTCGGGACGCTGGATGGAATCTGGTCAACATTCCATTCCATCGACGTGCTTGATTCCGCGAAAAAACAGGCGACAGTGGCAAAGGGACTCGCCGGGAGCCTGAACCCGATGGCAATGGGTATCCTGATTTCGGCCCTGGCAATCTTCGCCCAGCAGATCCTGAAGGGTTTCGCGATTCGAGTGATTGAGAGGATCCACCTTGGGGTCTCTGTCCTGAACAACCTCCTCGTTCCGAGCGAATCAACCGCGTTCGTTCCGATCGCCGCGGCCGGCATGGCCGGCGCGTCAGGTGGCGCGGCTGTCGCTGCTTCGGCCGCAGGAGCAGCAGCGGGACACGATGGTGGCAAGGGGCCTGAAACCGGAGCAGGAGCAACAGCAAATGCAACTCCAGTCGTCACTGCAAGCGAAGATATCAAGGACGAAGAAGAAATTATCTAAACCGGCAAGCCTCGTCCCGGGAATCATCGCGCTGACTGGCATGGCAACGTGCCTCGCGGGTTACATGGCGCTGGTCATGGCGCCTGGAACTCACTCCGTCGTATCGACGGAATTCCCGGTAGTGCCGGCCGCGATCGATGATCCGTCACTGCACAGGTTCACCGAACGGCCAGGACACTTCATCAAGGCAACAACCCCAGCCGTTGTTCTTACGATGGATGCGTTGTTCCTCGGTGACATGGACTCGTTCTCGGAGCGTTACCTGGACTCGAGGAGCAAGATCAGGATTGGTCACCGGAATCGCTCTCCACAAGTTGGAAAACTCATGGCGACCATGAAACGTTGGATAGAGACAAGGAAACAGACGCGCGGCTGGCGCAATGAGGGGGTCCTCGTATTTGCTCCCGCCAGCAATATTCCAGCGGCCATTGTTATCGAGGTGATGAACGCGCTCAAAAACGAGGGATCATTTGAGAAAGTGATCCTTGCTGGCGGACTGATATGATTTTACCCGGAAGAAAACGCGTTCGCTTGTACCAGGAGGCGGTTGATCGCACATCGTGGCGATTGACTCACGACCTGCTCAGCGACACTGGCAGCGGCCTCGTGCCGGGACTCGTGATGGCATTTTTGGTGGCCCTTGTAGGCCTCGGTTGCGCTGTGAAGGCCTTTGAGGCCGCAAATCCGCGATTGTCGTATCCAGCGAGGCCCTTGGCGTTGGAGGCCGAGAGTGATGACGCCGGTCGGGGCATCTGGCTCTCCATGAGCGCACTCGGCGAAAACGTTTACGTCACGACTGACGAAAAGAAGACCTTCCAGTGGCCACTGGATCCCGAGGAGGCCGTTGAGAGCAAAAGCTACAAGGAATTCAATGATTTCCTTGGCGCCAGACGAAAGCGGATTATCGAGGACATGGTGTTGTCCATGGATCGAGACAGCATCGAGACAAAGTCGCGCACCATCGTGGCTCTTGATGAAACCCTGACGTACGCGCACTTCAAACCGGTCATGCTCGCCCTCGCGAACGCCGGGATCAGGTCTTACGGGTTCGAAACAAGATCAGACGGGGAATAACGGGTTGGTTGCGGCAAAGTCAAAAAACATGATGCTCCATGTCGAGGTGCTGCAAAACGGCGCGCGTGTTGCGTCCGTTGAACGCCGCCTCGGCCGCACGGGCCGCATCTGGATCAGCGGTGGCAATTCGGGCCCACTGCCCATTCCACTGTATGGTGACAGGGCCAACACGGATCTCTTCCGTTCTCACGGCGGCAAGACATTTCTCGAGCTCGACCGGTTCTGGGTCGGGTTCCTTGTCTCGAGCGGCGAGGTATTCCAGGTCACCAGGAAACACCGCCCCTCGGGCCCGCTGGAAATCAAAAAGGGGGACTACGGCAGTCTGTCCAACGGTGACTTGACACTCCTTTACCGGGCCGGGCCCAAGCCGAAGCAGTTACAGCCGGCCATTTTGAGGGCTTACCGGTCCGGTCTGCTCACGGGAGTCATTCGTGACCGGATGGAGATCCCGTCGGCGGCCTACGCACTCCTTTTGGCGACACTGCTGTTGGGCGGATTTGGACTCGGTTTGCTGCGCCACCCGGGCCCGCCAAACATGCGGTTCGAGACCCTGGATCCGGAATTCAACCTGCCTTTCATTGCCCCACAACATTTTGAGACGGCGCCCGAGGCGCTGCAGAGCAACCTTGTACGCTCGAATCTCACCGCGAGTGTCGTCGACTTCTATCGTTCTGTCATTGCCGCGCTCACAGGCCAGGGGAAAGATACCGACAAGATGAGTTTTCCCCAGACGAGGCAAATGTCCGGCAAGGCATACAGAGACCTGCGGCGCGAACTCGCGGAAATGCACGCTGCCCAGTCGAGGGAAACCGCCGTGGTCCTGAAAAGACCCGCGACGGCGATCATGGCCATCCCGGCAACCGAAGGCATCACCATCTCCGGCGAAATCCAGCGTCTTCAGGACAAGGTCGAAATCTATCAAAAGGGCCTGCGCAGGAATCTCGACATGAAACGCAAGGTCGGGGGCTTGTTCCCGAAAGACACCGACTACAATTTCGACGCTTACCGGGATATCAAGCCGGGAAAAAAGGGTATGCTGAACGAGAAAGCCCTCGCAGCCCTGGCGAAGATCCGTCCCTTTGCCGAGATGACTGATGAGGAGGCCATGTATTTCTTGGCAATGACCACAGGTCAGCTGGCGCGGGCATACGGCAAATCATTGAAAGCGGCGACAACCGGTCCACGGGACAGCAAGGCCAGCCACGTCTCGCTCCCGGTCGGGCTTTCAGCGAAAATTGCGTGGGCCACGTACGCATTCGACCCGGACGCGATTTTTGACGATGGAAAAATGGATGCGCTTCAGGGTTCCAGCATTGACCCCAAGGCCGTGAAGATTGAAAAGGTTGTTGAGCCCCTGATAGGGGAGATCGATCCCTCTCTGGTTGAATCGGCAATCCAGAAATACCGTTATGAATTACAAGCTTGCTTTGAGGGGGCCCTGAAACGTGACAAGTTCACGCGGGGAGCCATGGAGTGGCGTTGGCGGATTGACTCGACCGGACGTTTGGATGCCCTGGAACTGGTCAAGTCAAACATCAATGACCCAAACATGGCGCGCTGCGTCCGCCAGAAGATGAACGCATGGAAATTCCCGAAGCCGCGCCGGGGAAGTGTTGAAATCACCTATCCGTTTGAATTCAGTCCGTCCCGCGGCTAAACTCAGGCCTTGGATCAGCCGCCAGAACGAGAGCAGGGGCCTGCCTTGAATCCCTCAACCAATGAATCGAATTTGAGTCCTGATCACGACAACGACCGGGTGAGGATTATCCCCTTCGGCGGATGTGGTGAGTTCGGAATGAATCTCACTGGATACCTTTTCCGCGACAAACTTTTCGTGGTGGATTGCGGAGTCATGTTTCCGGATCCATCAAAACTCGGGGTCGACGCCATCTATCCGCACATTGACCCCTGGTTTGAGCAGTTTGGCGGAGTTCACGCGTATCTGATCACCCACGGGCACGAAGACCACATCGGCGCGCTGCCCTATGTCCTTGATCGTTGGCCAGCGCCGGTGTACGCGACCCCCTGGACCGCGAGTCTGATTGAGTCGAAATTTGAACGCCGCAACGTCGCGGGACGATTTCCCGTGACACGCGTGTCGCCGGGCGACCGCATCCAATTCGAGAATGTGAAAATCGACTGGATCCCGGTAAATCATTCGATTCCGATGGCTTCTGCCTTGTTCATGGATTTCGACGGGAAGACCGTTTTTCACACTGGTGATTTCCGCATTGATTTTGAGCGTCAGTATGAACCTCCGATGGACTTGTCGCGGATCCGGAAAATTGGCGACAAAGGCGTGGACTTGTTGCTCGCAGACAGCACCAACTCCCATCGCCCTGGCCTTGGACCGAGTGAATTTTCCGTGCTGGGACCACTTGGGGACTTGATCGCGGACACTCCTGGCGCGGTCATCATCACAACCTTCGCCAGCAATTACTGGCGGGTGAGATCCATCGCCAATCTATGCGCGAAGTTCGGGAAGAAACTGCTGATTCTCGGTGGTGGTTTTGACCAGGCCATCAGGATCGCCGGTGAACTTGGCTTTGACCCGCTCCCGGATGGCATCATGGCCCCTCAGGATCAAGTCGGCCTCGGGAACATCCCGCGCGACAAACTTGTTGTGCTCGCGTCAGGCAGCCAAGGTGAGTGGCGTTCTGCGCTTTCCCGCCTGAGCAATAACGAGCACCGCGGATTCAAGGTCGCCCCGGGAGACACCGTCATTTTCTCCTCCCGGATCATCCCCGGCAACGAGAAGAGCGTTCTTTGGCTGATGAATAATTTCCAGCGCCGTGGGGTTCGCGTGGTCACGTCACGGGAAAATCCCGGGATCCACGTCAGTGGTCACGCGTACCGCGGCGAGATCAAGACGCTGGTCGAACACTTGCGCCCGAAAACGTTCATACCGATGCACGGGACTTTCACTCATCTTGACGCGAATGAGAGCATTATTTCGGAACTCGGGCTTGATGACACCGCGACCCTTCTCATGGAAGATGGCGACATTGTCGAACTGACTGCTGCGGGATGTGATTTTTCCGGCCGGATCGAAGTAGGCACCTTGTATGTGGACGCCGATTCGCACGCGTCGATGACCAAGGACGTTCTGCGGGAGCGATTGAGGATCGGTGAGGGTGGCTGCGCTTTTGTGACCGGGGTCTTCGATACCGGCGACAGCCGGTGGTTGCGCTCGCCGGAAATCATCCTCCAAGGGATCGAGTTCCGGCCCGAGGAAGGCCATGCCGGGCCCGTCGACAAGACGCTTTGGCTGGAGGAGGCTTCGATGTATATCGCTGACGCCGTCGTGAGGCTCGCGGCGCAACAACCCGGCGCGACTTCCGCCGACATTGACGAGGAAGCGCGCCTCACCCTGCGACGACTTCTATTCGGTTCGCTCAGTCGCAAGCCACAAGTATTTGCCAGGGTGCACTGCCTGGGATGAAAGATCTCCTCATTCTATCGGCGGCGGAATTCGAGGTGCGGCCACTGCTCGCCATGCTCGGGCGCCGGGGCATCGACGCCAACAGCCTCGAGGTTGGCATCGGAGCCCTTGAGGCCGCCTCCCGCGCGCCCGCCATCGCCGCGGTCGCTAAGGGAATGAACGTTGTTTTTATTGGAACGGCAGGGACATTCGGCGCATTCACGAAGCCCTGGTTATGCACTGCGGGGCGTGTCGTCTGGATGCCGGCATGCGAACGGCTGGGACTCGGATACGGCATCCCCCGCGGGACCGTCCATCAGGTGAAAGTTCCGGAGCCCGCGCGATTCGCCCGCAAACTTCCAGCCATGACGGTCCTGTGTTCCCCAAGCATCAGTCTCGACAACCGGTTTGACGAGTCCATCCGCGCAAAACTTGATCCGCAGGATTGTGTCGAAAATTTGGAGTTGTATTCCTGCGCGCGTGCCATCACAGCCACGGCCGCCAGTTTCGAAGTGGTGATGGGAATCACCAATTCGGTCGGGCCCGGCGCGCATGAAGAATGGAAAGCCTGGCATGAGGAAGCTGCCGAAATGACGGCAGCATTGATTGACGGGCTCGTTGAAGGAAAGTCATGAAACTTGAATTGCTCAAAAAGAGAGTCCTCCTCGAAACGATTCCGTTCAATGTCGAGGAAATCAATATCAGATCAGACCGGGGCGAGGCGCGACACCCGTACTACCGCCTTGATTGTGCCGACTGGGTGAATATCCTGCCGGTCACGACCGGTAACAAAGCCCTCCTGATAAGGCAGCCCCGCGCCGGAGTCCTCGGGCCAGTCCTTGAGGTCCCCGGTGGCATGATTGATCCCGGAGAGAAAGATCCGACAATGGCCGCGTTGCGCGAGCTCGAGGAGGAAACCGGATACACGTCCCAGAGGTTGCTCCCACTCGGAAGCATCAACCCGAATCCGGCGATCATGACCAACCGGTGCCACTTCTTCCTCGCTCTTGGTTGCCATTTGAACCCGTCAAGAAAGCACTTTCCTGACGCGGAAGAGTCGATTGAAATTGTCGAGACGGAGTTGACCGATCTGGACCGTATGGTCCGGTTTGGGGAGATCAATCACGCTCTTGCCGCCTTGTGCATCATGCTCGCATCGAAATACGTCAATACGGGTGGATCCAAGTGAGAAGAAAGGTTGAGGCGATGGGGGCCACAGATGTTGGCCGCATTCGCCAGACGAACCAGGACGCCTTCATGGTCGACCTCAACGACCATCTCTTCGTCGTCGCCGATGGAATGGGAGGACACGCCGGGGGCGAGGTAGCAAGCCGTATCTGTGTCCAGGAAATCGCCAGCTACGTCCAAAGTCACGAAAGGATGTTCAAGAACTGGTCGGGAAACCATCCAGATTCGCGGTTGGCCAGCGTGCTGGCAGAGGCCATCAACCACGCCTCCATGAAAATTTACGAGAAGGCCCTCGAGGAACCGGATCTCAAGGGTATGGGAACCACAAGCACGTTGCTCATGGTCATCGATGGTTTCGCTTATTGCGCCCACGTGGGAGACAGCCGCCTGTACCTGATCCGCGAAGGGTTCATCTATCAAATCACTCACGACCACTCACTGGTCAGCGAACAATTGCGCGCGGGCCTCATCACGCGCGAGCAAGCGAAAGTCCACGAACGGCGGAATGTCATCACGAGAAGCGTCGGGTATCAGGAATACGAGGACGTCGACAGTTTTGCTTTCGCGACAGCCCCCGGGGATCTGCTGGTCCTCTGCAGCGACGGGCTTCACGGAAAGCTAACAGATGAGGAAATCTCCAATAAATGCGGGGCTTTTGGTTGCGCCGCGGTCCATGACCTGATCGCCGCAGCAAATGCCGGTGGCGGGGATGACAACATCACGGCCGTTGTCGTGAAGGTCCCTTGAGGCCAGACGGCTAAAGTTAAGGTGCGGGGATCCGAATACACCCGCATGAAACGTGTCACGATCCTGATCATCCCGGACGGGGCCAGCACGGCCCGGCAATTTCATTTGCCGGGCTTCGTGGTCAAGTTCGCGTCCCTCGCGGGCATGATTGCCCTGTCTATCTCGGGATTCTTCGTGATCGACTATATGGAGCTCGTCAAACTCCGCCACAACGTTCGCACAATCTCAGCGGAAAACGAAGGCCTGAAGGGCGAGGCACGCATCCTCGAGAACAATCTTGAGGATGTCAAAAGATCGTTGCGAAGGGTCAATGATTACGCGGCGAAACTTTCCGACCTGACGCAGTTGCGAGTTCGCAGCGTCAGCAAGAAAACCGGGATTGGACCGCTCTCCATGGAGGAGTACCAGCGGTCCACGGCCCAGGATCTTCGCCAGAAAGCCAGCGGGACTTACCTGCCTGTTGGCCTGAACCTGGATAAACTTGCGTTCCGGACAGCCTTTGACCGTCTAGGGTCACTCGGTTCGGATGCGGAGAAGAGCGCCATTGAACTCCAGCAATTGCTATCGAACATGAGTCAACATCAAAACATGTTGTCCTCGATTCCGGCGGTAAATCCGGTCAACGGCTGGATCACTTCCGGGTTTGGCCGCAGGATTTCACCCTTCACGGGAGACCAGGCTCAGCACAAGGGACTCGATATCGCTTCGCCAATCGGAACTCCGATTTTTGCCCCGGCCGATGGTGTTGTTGTTTTCACCGGAGCGAAAGAAGGATTTGGCAATTTCATCATGATTGCGCATGGTTATGGGATCGTCAGTGCCTACGGACACAACTCCCAGAACCTGGTCCAGCCAGGTCAGGCCGTTTCGCGAGGAGACCAGATTGGCACCGTCGGCATGACCGGTCGCACAACTGGTCCACATCTTCATTACGAAGTCTGGGTGAATGGCCGGACAGTAGACCCCAAGCGCTTCATCCTCGACATGGAAGATAACTCTTCCATTTAGATTGAATCCTTAATTATAACATTAACTTGCCTCAGAATTCCCTGAGGTTCGGGGCGCGGTATCTTCGCGCGTCCAAATATGGGAAGCCCAAGCCATGATGGATATGCTCAAAAAGATTTTCGGGTCCAAGAACGAACGCGAGATTCGACGCATCCGCAGTGTTGTGGCCCGGATCAACGAGCTCGAGGCTTCCGTGAAGGCTATTCCGGACGAGGCTTTTCCCGCGAGAACGGTTGCGTTTCGTGAGCGTCTGGCGCGCGGCGAGACACTGGATGCGATCCTGCCGGAGGCATTCGCCACCATTCGTGAGGCAGCGCGACGCGTCCGCGGCGAGCGCCATTTTGACGTCCAGCTGATTGGCGGCATTGTCCTTCATGAAGGCAAGATCGCCGAGATGAAAACAGGGGAGGGGAAAACCCTCACCGCGACGGCTCCCGTTTATCTGAACGCGCTGACCGGAAAAGGAGCGCATGTCGTGACAGTCAACGACTACCTCGCGACGCGTGACGCCGACACCATGGGCAAGGTGTACGCTTTCTGCGGGATGACGACCGGCAAGATCCTCCATGGCCTGACCGATGAACAGCGTCGCGAGGCATACGCGTGTGACATCACATACGGGACCAACAACGAGTTTGGATTCGACTTTCTCCGCGACAACATGAAAACGGAAGTCGCCCGCCTCGTTCAGCGTGGACATAATTTCGCGATTGTCGACGAAGTGGACTCCATCTTGATCGACGAAGCGCGCACGCCATTGATTATTTCCGGTCCGACCGAGAGCAATCTTTCCCTCTTCGTCATCGTCAACGCCGCGATTCCCGGCCTGCAGAAGGATTCCGACTACATCGTGGACGAGAAGGCCCGCGCCGTGATGCTCACCGAAGACGGCATCTCGAAACTTGAGAAGCGCCTTCGTGTCGAGAACCTTTACGACCCCAAGAATATCGATGTCCTCCATCACGTCCAACAGGCCCTCAAGGCCCACGTGATCTTCAAAAAGGATGTCGATTACGTTGTGCGTGACGGGAAAGTTGTCATCGTTGACGAGTTCACAGGTCGTTTGATGCCGGGGCGGCGCTACAGTGACGGACTTCATGGCGCACTTGAAGCCAAGGAACACGTCGCCGTCCAGAATGAAACCCAAACCATGGCGACGATCACTTTCCAGAACTACTTCCGCCTTTACTCAAAACTTGGCGGGATGACCGGAACGGCTGACACGGAATCCGTCGAGTTCAAGAAGATCTACAACCTTGACGTTGTTGTCATTCCAACGAACCGGACCATGGTCCGGATTGACCACCAAGATGTCGTTTTCCGCACGGCCCGGGAAAAGTTCAATGCCATCGCCGACGAAATCGGGGAAGCCCAAAAGAAGGGTCAGCCCGTTCTTGTCGGTACTGTCTCGGTGGAAAAATCGGAACTCTTGTCAGGCCTGCTGAAAAAGCGTGGCATCGAGCACGACATCCTGAACGCGAAAAACCATGCGCGCGAGGCTGAGATCATCAAGAATGCGGGGCAAAAAGCCACCGTCACGATTTCCACCAACATGGCTGGCCGCGGGACTGACATTGTCCTCGGACAGGGCGTCGCGGAAGCCGGTGGACTCTTTGTTGTGGGCACCGAACGCCATGAATCGCGGCGCATCGACAACCAGCTCCGTGGTCGCTCCGGGCGTCAGGGAGACCCGGGCGCGAGCAAGTTTTTCCTGTCGCTCGAAGATGACCTGATGCGGATCTTCGCATCAGACCGCCTCTCGATGATCATGGAGCGGCTTGGCATGCAGGAGGGCGAGGCCATTGTCTCTCCAATGGTTTCCAGGGCCATTGAGCGCGCGCAGAAGAGGGTAGAAGAGCACAACTTCTCCAGCCGCAAGCATCTGCTCGAATATGACGATGTCATGAACCAGCAGCGACAGGTTGTTTATAAATTGCGCCGCCAGATGCTCGACGGCCTTGAGACGGGCAAGAACGCGGAGATTGATTTTCTGGAGACTGCCGCCTCCAACCTGGCGGCGGCGACGATCGAGCGCCAGATCCAGGCCGCAAACGCAGCCCAGAACCATGCCGGATTGACGGACGCGATCCGACACGCTCTCCGTCAAGAACACAACACTGACGTCAAAATTCCGGACGGCTTTGAAGTTGAAGGCGCCGGACTTGAATCTTTGATCGGCGAATCCACATCGCAGATTCTCGCTGGCTACCGTTCCAAATTTGACGAGGTTGGGCCTGAGCTCAAATCGAAAATCGAATGTTTCATCTACCTGCAGGTGATCGATCGCGCCTGGAAGAACCACTTGCTGGGAATGGACGCTCTGAAGGACAGCGTCAGCCTGCGCGGGTATGGTCAAAGGGATCCTCTTCAGGAATACAAGAAGGAAGCCTTCCGTCTTTTTGAGGAAATGATGATCCGCATTGAGGACGAGACGACACAGGCATTGCTCCATTTGGAGCGTCCGCGGCTCGAAGTTGCCGAGGACCTGCACCGCGAAGAGGCAGACGAAGAGGATTTCGAGTTCAAGCACCCGGAAGCCGCCCATTTTGAGGAGCCGGCATCAGAGGAATCAAAGTCAGGGATCGATCGCCCGGGCATCGCCGAGAAATTTGGTGACGAGACCATGGTTTATCATGGGCCGCGCTCTGCTCCTGAGGAGGTTCCTCAGGCAGTTGTGGCGGCACCCTTGCGCAGGACTGCAGCGAAAGTCGGACGGAATGACCCTTGTCCATGCGGGTCAGGGAAGAAATACAAGAAGTGTCATGGTCAGGTTGGATCTGAGTTCGCGTCAACGGAGCAGTAAGCACATGACACGGATTGTCGATTATGCGCCTTCTGACGAGCAGAGCCTGGTCTCGCGAATCCTGCTGTCCGTTCACCAGGCAGTGGACGAGGTCTTTTCCGGGAATCGCGTCAAAGAACGCAGCCAGGCAAAGACAGTACGTTCGGCACAGTATTTGGCAGGTCCTGCTAACAGTCCTGTGAATATCCCAGCACCAGCGGTCAGTCGCGCGGATGCCTCTCACCGGTCAGGGCGCTCTGTCGCCAACTCGCGACCATATGATAGCGCCTTCTCAAAAATTGCAGACGATAGTGAATTCGACCACATTCTGGCGGAAAAGCAGAAGTCCAGAAAATGGATCTTCTTGATCATCACACTGGCCACGGCGGCCTTTGTTGCCCTCGCGCTTCTTGTCGGGAATCGCGGGCTTCGCTGATCAGCCCTCCGCCGTCTGTCCTTCTGCCGCGATCTGCTGCAAATCGAACACCGGTCGCAAAGATTCTGACGCGGAATCGACAATGCTAATGATCTGGTCTTTGGTGAATGCTGATCTTTCCGCAGTACCCTGAATTTCAAGAATCTTTCCCGACTGGGTCATGACGACATTCATGTCAAGGTCTGCCGAACTGTCCTCGATGTAATTCAAGTCGACGAGAATCCGCTCATCTTTCAGCCCGACGGAAACCGCTGCCACCGCATCCTTCAGTGGGTTGTTTTTGAAACGACCGGATCTCAGGCAGCGATCAATTGCGAGCTTCAGCGCGACATAGGCGCCGGTTATGGAGGCTGTTCTTGTGCCACCATCCGCCTGAATGACGTCACAGTCGATAGTGAATGTCGTATCAGGACAAAGGTTCAGGTCGATGATCCCACGAATCGATCGGCCAATCAGGCGTTGGATTTCCTGGGTACGGCCTGACGGACCGGAACGCTCGCGCCGCGTCCGTGAATTGGTCGCCGATGGCAACATTGAGTACTCAGCCGTGAGCCAACCCTGCGGGGGAGACGCCTGGCGCAAGAAAGACGGCACGCCGTCTTCGACCGTCACCGTGCAAATGACCTGGGTCATTCCATATTCGACCAGTACACTTCCGGCGGCATGGCGCGTAAAACCCGGGGTGATCCTTATCGGGCGCATCTGGGCGCCGGATCGACCGTCAATTCGAGACATTATTTCTACTTCCTGGCGTCGTGAGAAGAGAGCGATGCCTTGATGAACTCGCGATTCAATTTGGCGATATAGTCAGTGCTGATCTGCTTCGGGCAGACGGCCTCGCATTCGTATTGGTTCGTGCAATTACCGAAACCCTCTTCCTGCATCTGATTGACCATGTTCAGCGCGCGTTCCTGGCGTTCTGGCTGGCCTTGTGGAAGAAGGGAAAATTGGGCGACCTTCGCCGAAACAAAAAGCATCGCCGAGGCATTCTTGCATGCCGCGACGCACGCGCCGCAGCCAATACAAGCCGCGGCATTGAATGCCTCGTCAGCATCAACCTTGCGGATAGGAAGCGCATTCGCGTCCTGGGCCGCCCCCGAGTTCACAGAAATGAATCCGCCCGCCTGGATGATCCTGTCGAATGCCGAACGGTCAACGACCAGATCGCGGCGCACGGGGAAACCATGCGCACGCCAAGGCTCGATATAAAGCTCTTCACCGTCTTGAAAGCTGCGCATGTGCAGTTGACAGGTGGTTGTCGCGTCCTGCGGACCATGGGCCACACCATTCACCATCAGACCACAACTTCCGCAGATTCCCTCGCGGCAATCGTGTTCAAAGGCGATTGGATCCTTCCCGTCCTTGATCAGGTCCTCGTTGACAACATCGAGCATCTCAAGAAACGACATGTTGGGGCTGATGTCGTTGGCGTCGTAAGTTTCCATGCGTCCAGGACTGGACTGATCCTTCTGGCGCCACACGTGCAATTTCAGCTTCATTTATAGCTCCTCGTTGCGAGCTTCACGTTCTCATAAACCAATGGCTCAATGTGTCGCTTGTGTCCCTTTGCCGGAGCATCAGTGGAACCCTCATGTTCCCACACGGCGACATGACAAAAATTCTCATCGTTGCGCATGGCTTCGCCGTCCGGCGTCTGATACTCGTTCCTGAAGTGACCACCGCACGACTCCTCCCGGGTCAATGCGTCAAGACACATGAGTTCGGCAAACTCCATGAAATCGGCTACACGCCCTGCCTTTTCGAGGGACTGATTGAGTTCATCGCCGGCCCCCGCCACGCGAACGTCATTCCAGAACTCGTCACGCAACTTCGGGATTTCCTTGAGGGCTTCCTGTAGTCCGTTACGGTCTCGTGCCATGCCGCACTTGTCCCACATGATTTTGCCGAGTTCCCTGTGGAAGGAATCGACCGTGCGGGATCCTTTGATCGAGAGCAGCTTGTTTACGCGCGCGCCACAGCCTTCTTCCGCCGCCTTGAACGCGTCGTGACTGGTCGTGATCTTTTCAAGCTTCTGCCCAGCCAGATAATTCGCGATCGTGTACGGAATCACAAAATACCCATCGGCCAATCCCTGCATCAATGCGCTCGCGCCAAGTCGGTTGGCGCCGTGATCAGAGAAGTTCGCCTCGCCCAGGACGTGCAAACCAGGGATCGTACTCATGAGGTTATAATCCACCCAGAGGCCGCCCATCGTGTAGTGAACCGCGGGATAGATGCGCATCGGCCTCTTGTACGGGTTCTCGTCCGTGATGCGCTCGTACATGTCAAAAAGGTTGCCATAGCGCGCGCGGATCTTGTCTTCGCCAAGCCTTTTGATCGAGTCGGCGAAGTCCAGGTACACACCAAACGCGCTTTCACCGATACCGCGACCCTCGTCACAAACCTCCTTGGCGCTTCGGCTCGCGATATCACGGGGGGCCAGATTACCGAAGCTCGGGTATTTGCGCTCAAGATAGTAGTCGCGTTCTCCCTCTGGAATTTCTGCCGGTTGACGCTTGTCACCTTTTGCCTTCGGCACCCACACACGCCCGTCATTTCGTAGGGATTCCGACATCAACGTCAGTTTGGATTGATAGTCGCCCTTCACCGGAATGCATGTCGGGTGGATTTGGGTGAAGCAAGGATTCCCGAATGCCGCCCCGCGCTTGTAGGCACGGTACGTTGCCGTGACGTTTGATCCTTTGGCGTTGGTCGACAAATAGAAAACATTGCCGTAACCACCGGTCGCGAGGATGACCGCGTCCGCGGCGTGCGACTCGATCTTACCGGTCACGAGATTGCGCACAACAATGCCGCGAGCCCGCCCGTCGACGAGCACGAGATCCAACATCTCCGTTTTTGGGAACATTTTGACCTGGCCGGCGCCAATCTGCCGGCTCAACGAACTGTATGCGCCAAGCAAAAGTTGCTGCCCTGTCTGACCACGCGCGTAGAATGTCCGCGACACCTGCGCACCACCGAAGGACCGGTTGTCCAGCAAGCCGCCATACTCACGCGCGAACGGAACGCCCTGAGCAACGCACTGATCGATGATATGTCCACTGACCTCAGCCAGCCGGTAAACATTTGCCTCGCGCGAACGGAAATCTCCGCCTTTGATCGTGTCGTAAAAGAGGCGGTAAACACTGTCCCCATCGCCGCGATAATTCTTGGCGGCGTTGATGCCACCCTGGGCAGCGATTGAATGCGCGCGGCGCGGACTGTCCTGGAAACAGAAACACTTGACGTTGTATCCAAGCTCACCAAGCGTCGCAGCGGCGGAAGCACCCGCCAAACCTGATCCCACAACAATAATGTCGAACTTGCGCTTGTTCGCGGGGGAGACAAGTTTCAGATCGAATTTATGGCGCTCCCACTTGCTTTCAAGTGGGCCTGACGGGATTTTTGAATCCAGTTTCATCTGCTGCAACCCCCGTTAATTCACAAAGCCGAGATAAATGGAGAGCGGAATTGACGCAAAGAGGCCCGCAATGCCGACGCCTATTGCCGGCCCGGCGGTCCGGACCAGCCGGTTGTAACGCGGGTGATTCAATCCAAGCGTTTGGAACGTACTGGAGATTCCGTGAGACAAGTGAAGACCGATCGCGACCATCGCGATCAGGTAACTCGCGGCAATCGAGGGCTTCCTGAAGGCATGGATCGCCATGCGATAGACCTCAAATTCGCCCATGGAAGCAATTTCCGGGTCCGTTGCGCGCCACGTGAAGTGCAGAAGATGGAAAACAATGAACGCGAGCATGACAAGTCCAGTAAGCACCATGTGACGTGAGGCCCAAGTCGCCTGAACCGTATTGTTAAAAACATAGGGCTTGGGCCTGGCCGCGCGATTGCCCAACGTCAGGTAGGCCGCGAACGAAAGGTGCGCGATAAAAGCCACAAGTAGCCCGACGCGCGCGCCCCACAAAAGCGCGGGAAACTTGCGAAGTCCCTCGGCGTATTGGTTGATTGCTTCTGGTCCGGCATAAATCAGCAGATTGCCGGCAACATGGCCGACCAGGAATCCGCTCAAAATCAGGCCTGTGATGGCCATGATCACCTTGGCGCCGATGGGGCTGGTGACCGCGTGTCTAACCCAACTCATTCAAACTCCCCTGTATTTCCTCACAAAAACCGTATCGAATCATAGTCCTATCAGAACCGTTTGTGCATAGTTTTTATCCAAAAATCTGCGGGCAGCATCGGTAACATCTCTGGCCCCGACGCCATCAATCCGACGGGGATATTCCAGCCACGCGTCATGCCCGACCCCATATAACTCCATGAGGGCCATGGTACTCGCCTGAGACTCGCCGCTCTGCAATTCCATCGCGTGGTTACCCTTGATGTAATTCTTGCTGCGGGACAATTCCTCGTCCGTCGGGCCCTTAGCCACCATTTCCTCGAGCTCTCGCCAGATTCCTGCCTCAGCGGCTGGAACCTTCTCATGACTGCACGCGATGTAAGCACCGATAAGGCCACGATTTTTTCCGTAGCTCAAAACAGGGGCAACGCTGTAGGCAAGGCCATCCCGATCCCGAAGGGTCGCAAACATCCTGCCACCCGTACCGCCCAATATGTTGCACAAAACATCAACAGCATATCGGTCGGGCGAGATCCAGCCGGGCCCGGGCATCCCAACCCCGATGTGGACCTGTTGCCGGTCCATCGGGATTGTTTCCCGGGAGAATGACTTTGGCGATGGCACCTTATCCGATGAGAAATTCCGTTGACGCGAAGAGGGATGAAATTCCCGCAAGCCCTTCTCGAGGAGTCGAACAGCATCCTCGGGGGGTAGATCTCCACAGCCGGCAATAACCCACGGGCCGCTACGAAGCCAACGATGATATGCCTCAAGCAAGGCACCTGGAGTCATCGCCGCGACCTGGTCACTGGTTCCGGCAAGATCCCGGCCGTAGGGATGCGCGCCGAGGACAGCATGTTGCAAACGCCTCATGCACAGACTGCCGGGCGAATCGGCCTGATGCCGGAAGTACTCCAGCGCCTCCCGTTGAAATGACTCAAACTGCTGACGGGGAAATTGCGGGTCCAACATCATCTCGAGCAATAGCCCGATGAAACGCTCGTGATCTTGAGTCAAGCACGTCAACCGGAATCCGAGAGAATCCTTGCCCGAAAAGGAAGACAGGTCCGCCCCGGAGCTTTCGATCATCCACGAGCATTCATCCGGTGACAGCCTGGAGGTCGCCCGCCCGAGGTTCGTGGCCATCGCATTGAAAATGCCCGGCGTGAATTCTCCATCGAACTCGGCTCGCTGCCCGCCTTCGGTTGCCAATACCATAGAAAGCAAACCAGACCCTGGGCGTTGCCTGTAGAGGAACGTCACTCCCGGCTGGATCTCACACTTCAACGTTTCAAACGCGTCTACACTGCGTCCCTTATTGACCGGCTTTTCCCGGGTCCCTGGCTGGCGGCTGGAACAGCCGCGCAGAAATGCTTGCTCAACATCAGTTTCGCTGATCCCGAGTCGATCCGGGGCAACTCCGACAACGTGAAACCGTTCCGGCTGGATCCACCGGTCCCACGCGGAGGCAAGATCCTCCACGGTCAGGCACTCGACTCGCTGCATCCAGGCTTGTTCGTATCGATGCTTCTGACTTGTTGAGACCCCGAATCCAACTCGCGCGAGTCCATCAATCGTCTCATCGCGAAATACCTTTTCCGCGCGAATCGCCGATTTGGCACGGTCGAGGTCAGCCGGCCCCCAGGCCTCGCCGGCAGAAAAGGAAGACAAAATTCCCGCGACGGCTTCAATGGCCTGGAGCGCCGCCTCGTCCGAGGTCACGATGCTGACTTCAAAAAGACCAGGGAACGCCGGCGAAAAAAGAGTCGCCGCGGCCGAGGACACAAGACCTGATCCGTCACGCAGTTCGCGGTTCAACAAGCCCAGGTCGCCACCACCCAGAAGAAATGCACACAAGTCCAGCGCAGCGGTATCGACATGCTCGAGCTCCGGGCAGGAAATCGCGAAATCAAACCGGACCTGCTGATAATCACCGCGGACCAGCTCGACCTTAATGCCATTCCTCAGCAGAGGAATTCGCGCATGGTAAGGCGTCGCTGACCACAATGTTCGCGCGTGCGAGGTGGTTGTCACCGTCGAATCCGCGATACCGCTGAGACAAAGGACTATCGCGTCACGACTGAAATCGCCCACAATGACAAACGCACAATTCGATGGCCTGTAAAACGTGTCACGGAAATGGCACAACTGCTCCCGCGTGATCGCCGCCACACTCTCAGCGGACCCTATGACTGGCCTGCCTGCCTCGGAACCATCGTAGGCACGGGCGAAAATTTTTTGCGCGGCGCGGGTGCCCGGATCGTCAAGACTCCGGCGCACCTCCTCGAGGATCACCTGACGCTCGCGTTCAACTTCGGCGGGATCAATTTTGCTGCGAAATACAGCGTCCGCAAGAAGTTCGAGCGCCTCCTCCGCGAATTCCCTGGCTACCGTCAAGTAATAAACGGTCCGGTCAAAAGTGGTGTATGCGTTGATCTCACCGCCCCAACCCTCGATCTTTGACGAGATCTCACCGACTCCGTGGGTCATTGTCCCTTTGAAAGTCATGTGCTCCAGGAAATGGGCTATGCCTCGTGGATGGCCCTCCGACTCAATTTCCATGATGGAGCCCGCGCGAAGCCAGCATTGTATGCTGACGACCGGCGCGAAAGACCGACCAAGGCTGATCAGTTCAATTCCGTTGGGCAATATTTCATAGCACGCCGAGGTATCGCTCAATTGATCATTCTCACATTGAAAGTTCGAGGTTCAAGTTGATCGCCTGGTGGGCCTCTTCCATCCGGACATCAGGACGACTCGCCGCGTAAGACAGCGAGAATTTCGGTCCAACCAGGGAAATACCTGCTGCTGCTGTTTCGCGCGCGTGACCCGGAAGTGGATCCTTGCCATAAGCGCCAAGTAGCCGAAGGTAGTCATAAATCTTGACAGAGAAGGACCCCGTAACCATTTGCTCCTCCTCGATCTCACCGGGGAGCATCTCACGTCTCAGCCAATCCAGATGCACACTCGTTTGCCCCTGGGACACAAGACTGGCAAGACCGACCCGGGTATAAGAAGGGGAATAGATGCCGACAGAGTTGTTGGCCAGCCCCTCCACCGAAAAACCAATACGAGTCGATGGCGTCAACAGCCCCACAACACCGGCATTCAAAGAAGTCCCGCGAATGGCTGCCGGGGACTTCGTGTCGACCTCAAAACTTGATGCTGGAGGCCCCGCCTCTGTCCACTGTCCCGACACGCCGGCGGCAAATGTCCTGAAAGCCCATGCGGCCCCGAGCCCGATGCGGCGCGCGACGTAACGCCCATCGGAACTGCCTTCGCCCCCGAAGGCCGCGTCATCAGGAGTGACAAAACTCGTGTAGGAAACGCCGGCAGCAACCGGACTTGTCTGGGAGTCAACGACCCCCAGCTTGTAAAACTCACGACCAAACGCTGGCCAATGATAGGCGGCCCCCATCGAGTACTGCTTCTCGATGGCCAACATCCCGGGGTTCAATTTGAGGGATCCGGGACCCGAATACGCGACACTTCCAGAGTTGCCGAAGGCGAGGGAAGGTCCACCGGCCACCTCGAACTCCTCGGGAACTGCCACTGTACTGACCGGTACCGCCGCCATGGCTCCGGCACCCATAAAAATTACAGCCGCGCCGAGCACACCCTGCAGCAAGACCCTTGAAGATTTGGCCAGAGATCCCATGTCAGCGCCTCCATCCGGTCTTTAGACTGTAACCCGAAGGAGGTCTGGCCGGAAGTGACGCGCCATGTCCCTGAGTACCAAGGAAGTGTGGCGCGGGCCCGCGACCCGGGCGTATGACGCCGCCTACTTGGACGCAGATTTCTCAGGAACTTTGGTCTGACCGGTAACGTTGGCCTTCATGACCTTGAGAGTGCTGTTCAAGGATTCAATCGTGACAAAAGAGTCAGCCACCGAACGGATCCTTCCGACAATTCCGCCGCTCGTAACGACTTCATCTCCCACTTTCAGGGCTGTGACCATTTCGGAATGTTCTTTGGCCCGCTTTTGCTGCGGACGAATGATCATGAAGTACATGATCGCAAGGAAAGCCGCCGGCAACGCCAAGGTCTCAAAAATCGACGGGCCTTTTGGCGCCGCGGCGGCCTGGGCATAAGCGATGTCAACAAGACTGAGATTCATGGTTCCGTTCCTCCAGGCGCGCCAAACTACCGGAGCGCGAAGGTTGCCGCAAGGACGCTTGGCGGATTCGTCCCAAAAAGCTAGGTTCGTCACCCATGAGTCACCCAGCCCAGCGCGTCAATCTGAACGACCTGAACCCCGAACAACGCTCTGCCGTTGAGAATTTCGAGGGTCCGATGCTCATCCTTGCGGGCGCCGGGACGGGCAAGACCCGCGTCATCACATACAGGATGGCCTGGATGCTCCAGCAGGGAGTCGCCGCGTCGCAGATCGCCGCCATGACTTTCACCAACAAGGCTGCCCGCGAGATGGGCTCCAGGATTGGCGAACTCGTCGGGCCGGAGCGTGCGAAGGGACTTTCTGTCAGTACTTTCCATAGCTTCTGCCTCAGGATCCTCAGGGAACACGGTCATGCCGTTGGTATTTCGAGTCGCTTCGGGATTGTCGACACCGGCGACCAGGTCGACCTGGTCGCACGCGCCCTCAAGGAAAAACAATGGGGCGGCACCGTGCCGGTGGAGGACCTCCACGCGGCCATCAGCCGCTGGAAAAACGAGCTCCTCGGACCGGAGGATGTCCTGGCAGGCAAAGGGCGTCTTGCTGCCGGCTATGACCGCGAGGTTTTCGCGCGGATCTATGATCTCTACGAGCGACAGCTCAAGATCAACCGCGTCATAGATTTCGACGATTGCATCTTCAAGACATTCTTGCTCCTGAAGAACGATCCCGGGTTGCAAAAGGCGCTCGCCCGGAAATTCCGTTACATCCTCATCGATGAGTTTCAGGACACGAATCTCGCGCAGTTGACCCTGCTTGAAATGATCGCGAGGCACCATGGCAACGTTTGCGTCGTCGGTGATGACGACCAGTCGATTTACAGCTGGCGTGGCGCGATGTTCGAGACCCTCGAACGGTTTGAGCACATGTTTGAGGGAACACGTCTGGTCAAACTCGAGCAAAACTACCGTTGCAGCAACGTCATTCTTGACGCCGCGAACACGCTCATCAGGAACAACACCAGACGCAAGGACAAGAGCCTCTGGAGCGAGAGTAAATCAAAACTCCCGATTCGCCTTGTGCCTCTTGAGACTTCCGACTCCGAGGCGCGCTGGATCGCCGACCAGTGCATGTCGCTCATCGGAGGCGGCAACCGGCACAAGGACATCGCGGTCCTTTACCGCGCGAACGCCCAGTCGCGTCCGATCGAGATGGCCCTTCGGGAGGCCGGATTGCACGCGAAGGTTTTTGGCGGGACCGGATTTTTCGAGCGCAAGGAAGTCAAAGATTTTCTCGCTTTTGTAAAACTCGCCTCGGATCCGGATGACCGTCTCGCATTTTGGCGCGCCGTCAGCGCGTGCCCGAGTGGCGTCGGGATCAAGACCCTCGAGCGCCTCGCCGCGCTGGCAGAGGAAAAAAAATGTAGTCCCATTCAGGCCGCGGAAAATTCCGGCGCGGACACCCTCGGCCGGGTCAAACCCGCGGTTGATGAATTCTGCGAAAAGCTCCGCGAAATCTCGCGCATGGCGCAAGGCGCAACGTGGGACGACTTGACCGGACTTGGCGAGGAGATTATCGGTCGCTTCAAATTGCTCGAGGAAGTCCTGCTGAACACCAAGGACAGCGCCGCGAGAATGCGAAAGATTGAAATGATCAAGGCCCTGCCGGCATGGCTTTCAAACGCGGCCAAGTCGCTTGCCGGGAACCTGGGTCAGGCAACCGGCACCAAAGTGGATTGGCCGGCGCTCATGGACCGGATCATGTTGTCTGGTGAAGACGATCGCGACAAGGGCGACGACAAAAACCCCGCTGATGTCATTTCCTTGATGACGGTACACGCGGCCAAGGGACTTGAGTTCCCTGTCGTCTTCGTTGTCGGGGTTGAAGAGGAGCTTTTGCCCCACAAAAACAGCATCGATCTTGGCGAACCAGGCATCGCCGAGGAACGGCGGCTCTTTTACGTCGCCCTGACGCGCGCGAAGGAAAGGCTATTTTTGTCCTACGCGCTGGACCGGTCGTCAAGAATGGGAACGTCAACAAGAAAGCCGTCTCGTTTTCTTTCGGAGATCCCGAAACACCTTCTGGCAGGCGAAGACGGGGAAATTGTCATTGCAGTTGACGCCGTAACCGACGGGGCAGCGATCGCGAAGAAGAGAGAAGAGCTGCGCCGCAATGAGACCGTTGCCCAGCTCGGGATGCTCAGGCAAAGCCTTTTTCGTGGACGAAATCCTTGAGTTTCTGCATCACGCGCGCCTCGATCTGCCGCGCCCGTTCACGCGTTATTCCGTAACGATCACCAAATTCCTGAAGCGTCATCGGCTGGATGCTGAGCAAACGGTCCTCGAACAATTCGAGATCCCTTGCTGAAAGACGTTTTTTGAACTCCTCAAGATGCTTCTTGAAAAGTGCCTGAACTTCCTTTTTTGCCAGCAGGTCTTCGACGCTCTCTTCCTGTGAGGCCACGGTCGCGCCACGCGTCACCTCTGAGTCTTCCGAAACCGGCTCGTCAAGGGACATGTCCGGCGCGGCAAGGCGCTGCTGCATCTCGATGACGTCACGTTCCTTGACGTTGAGGTTGCTTGCCAGCAGCTTCGTGTCGACGCGGTCGTATTCGGCGAGGAGCTTCTCGGCTTCCTTGCGCAAATTGAAGAACAGTTTTCTTTGGGCCGCGGTGGTGCCCATTTTGACCAGACTCTTGTTGTCCATCAGGTATTTGAGGATGTACGCACGAATCCACCACGCGGCGTAACTCGACAGTTTGACGCCCTTGTAGGGATTGTAACGTTTCACAGCCTGCATGAGGCCGTAATTGCCCTCTTGGATGAGGTCCAGCGTATTCTCCTGCGCCCGACGGAAATCATTGGCGATTTTTACAACCAGGCGGAGGTTTGCGGTGATCAAACGGTGGGCAGCGTGAACATCTCCCTCTTCGAAATGCCGGACGGCAAGTTCGTATTCTTCCTCCGGATCGAGCAAGGGATGGCGAGCAACCTCTTGCAGATAGAGCTGCAACGGTGAGACATTGGCTGGAAGTGCCCGGTTTGCCACGAAAAACCACCCTGAAGCAGGTCGAAAATATGCCAGGAATCGGGATCGTAACAAATCCAAATTCCAAACTGAACAAACGAAATCCCGAGCGACACAAGATACTCGGATACATCCTTGGCCAGCGCGGACAGCTCGCTGTCACCAACTCCATCGCGGAACTGGAATCCGTCGCCGCCGAGTTCAAGGCCAGGGACGTCGAGATCCTCGCCATCAACGGTGGCGATGGCACCATCAGCCGGACCTTGACGGCTTTCATCCGCTGTTACGGCGACCAGCCCTTGCCCAGGGTCGCGATCCTCGGAGGCGGGACGATCAACGTCCTGAGGACCAATCTCGGCATTCACGGGACACCCGAGGATGTCCTGTTTCGTCTCGTCGAACAGCACAGCGCGGGAGTTGAATTCGAGGTCATGAGAACCCGCACCATTGAGGTGGAAGGTACCTATGGGTTCATGTTCGGTGACGGAATTGTTGCCAATTTCCTTGAACTTTTCTATCGCAACAAAACCAACGCCGTTGGCTCGATCCTGCTTATGTTTCGGCTGTACTGGGCCGCATGGTTCAACCGGGATCTCTTCCAGTCGGTGGTCAACCAGCAAGATTACAAACTAAGTCCCCAAAATGGCCGGCCACTGCACGGCCCTGCCGCCGCGGTCATGTGCTCGACTCTTGCGAGAATGCCGCTTGGAGCCCGCGTCTTTACCCTGTTGGAGAAAAATCCTGATAAGATGGAATGCATCAGCTTCCAGTTGGATGAGTCCAAAATCCTGTGGCAGTTGCCTGTGATGCTGGCCGGAACCGCGTTGCGCCTGAATTTGTGGCAACAGCGGATCTGCACCGGAGAGATCGCGATCCAGGCAAACCCGCAGCGCGGTTACACGGTGGACGGAGAACTCTTCCAGGCGAGAAATGACACGATCAAAATAACGATGGGGCCACAACTTGACTTTGTCACCTTATGACGTTTCACCACAAGGTCGCGACCCACGCCCGGAAGGCTCAGACGTTAAGGAAAACACGATGCTCCCCACTCCGATTCCGACGGGCGCGCTCCCGCCGCCAACTCCGGACGAGCTAAAAGCGGCCTTGGGTATTGAGGAACTCACAATTGAATGGCTGGCTGGCGATGGATCAGACCGGAGTTATTACCGGATCAAGTCCCCCTCTCTCGCAAACCCCGTCGTCCTGATGCAACTTTCCGGAAACGACGCGCGCGCCCTCGGAGAAGGTCGCTACGACTGGCTTGAAGTCGCGAATGTCCTGGCTGTGCACGGGGTAAAGGTACCGCGCCTTGTCAAATCGATGCCTGCGCAAGCAGCCATAATCATTGAAGATTACGGTAACGTCATGGTAGAGACCCGCGCCGTCCAGTGGCTCGGGGCGGGGGAGCATGACAAGGTTTTCGAGCTCTACTCGAGCGCAAACCAGATTCTCATCCACTTCCTTGAAATTAAAGTTCCCACCGACTTGCGTCAGGAACGTCCTGTCTGGACGAGGCGCGCCTTTGACATGGAAAGATTCGAGTGGGAACTCAACTTCTTTCAGAAAAAGTTTGTCGAACCGGTCGCCAGGATGAAGTTCGATGACAGGCAACAAGCGGCCTTTCAACGCGAGTCCAAGGATCTTACGGCGACGCTGGCGCGCCTGCAGCAACACTTCGTCCACCGGGACTTCCATTCACGTAACCTCATGGTTTTTGAGAACAAACTTGCCGTCATCGATTTCCAGGACGCGCGCCTTGGGCCAGCCGCCTACGATGCCGTATCGCTTTGCTTTGACGCTTATGTGCCATTCACGGACGCTCAGCGATTGAAACTCATGGAACAGTTCATCCGGCAGGCCTCCAACCAACTTGGAAATGGAATCCGTCTGGAAATTGAGCAGCAATGGCGTGCCGTGCTCCTCCAACGGCAACTCAAGGCAATTGGAAGTTTTGGTTATCTGACCATTGACAAGAACAAAGGTAATTATCTCAGGTACGTGAAGCCCGCGATCGCTGCGATGCGCGCAGCCGATGTCAGTGACTCCCGCTGGCCATTCTTGTCGACTGAACTGGTGGACCTGATCGACCGCGCCATCAGTGCATGACCATGCGAGATACAAAGCCATCGTCAAAAGAGGTCGATACCCGCGTTGACAGGATTGAGGGTGTTTGTGGCTTTGTTCTTGCGGCAGGTTTTGGCACAAGACTGAGGCCTCTCACCGTCTTGCGGCCAAAACCGATGATCCGCTTTTTTGGCGTACCGCTCCTGGATCTGGCGCTGTTCCGCATGCGCGCGGCCGGTATCAGTGACATTGCCGTCAACGCACACTATCTGTCTCAGTCAATCGTCTCGGGAATCAACGAGTCGCCGTGGGGCGAAAATGTCCGGGTATCCATTGAAGAGCCGCGGATCCTCGGAAGGGGCGGGGCATACATCCCGCTTCGCGACTGGTTTGGAAAGAGGACAATCATCGCCTACAACGGTGATGTTGTCAGTGACATCGATGTTACCGCAGCACTGGCTCATCACAGGAAAACGCAAGCCGTAGCAACAATGGTCGTGCTGCCATTGCCCCTTGGGCGTGACAACGCGGTCTACTGCGATGCCACAGGCAAAATCGTCGCCATCGCGAAGGTCCCGCCAACCACCGGTGGCCCATACGCAGCCAGGGGATTCGCTTGCCTGCAAATCCTTGAACCGCGTTTTCTGGATTATCTGCCGCAATCCGGGGAATCAGACATCCTTGGCGCTTACGGCGCCGCCATCGCCAACAGGGACGTCATAACCAGCTTTGTCCACCATGGTTTTTGGCACGATTTGGGCAACCCCCAGCAGCTCTTTGCGGCGCACAAGGAACTGATGTCGTCCCCGGAAAGTCGCGGGCGCATGACCAAACAGCTGGGAATCGGTGCATGGCACAAGTTGAAAAATTCCACTCTCATCGAGGTGGCCGAAGGGAGCACTTGGCAAGACGACCACGGCGCCATTCGCATGACCGGCCCGTCTGCGTTCATCATTGGCAAGTCCACAGTCCGCGCGCCTGGTTTCCTGGTGGAATTGGGGCCAAACGTGGTCGCGGAATCCGGTTTCACGTGCAACGGTGACTTGAGGCTTCATGACGCAATCGTCTACGAGGGCGCGTCCATATCAACCGCATTGGCCAGAAACGGCTCCATATACGACTCTTCCCACGTGATCACGTGTACTCACGCTTGATCACTTGATTGATCACTTGATTGATCACCATGTGAGCAATCAGTGATCACATGGTGATCACGTCGTGAACAGGACGTCATTCGCGCGGCAGGTGCCATGTACCGGCGCCAGAGGCGGCAAAACGATTGTGAATGATCAGGGTATTTGATCACGCCTGGTCAGGCGTATGACTGGGCAGGGCAGGGGAGAACAAGGGGGGCATCTGGTTCTGTGATATCAACACCCGGAACTGAGGACAGCGTGCTTTCTTGTACTTTGAAAAGCTTCTGAACCAACATTCACCCGGTCGATTTCACAAAACACCGCGCGCCCGCTTTTCGATCCGCGATGCCATTGCATCGCCGCTGAAAATCACACGCTCATGACGAGCATCGAAAAGGGTTTCGCACTTTCCCAAACGTCTGCCAGAATTTTGGCGCTGGCCTTGCCGCCTTTGATCTTGGTTGCGATGCTATTGCCCGACTTCTTCATCTTGTTCAGAGTCATCTTGACTGAATCACTCTTCTTGAGAGCCGCTGAAAGTTGGTCCTGGTTCACGAAGTAGATCGTCGTGCCCGGCGTGAGGTTGTCCGGATCATCGATTACGTCGTTTTGACGCCAGATCGACTTCCAGTTCCTGTGCTTGCCGTAGATCCGCTTTGAGATGGTCGCGAGGGTTTCACCGGCCTGAACGGTGGTGACGCCACGGCGAAGACTCTCATAGGTCTGGGCAAAGGACTTCGAGGAATCATCCAGGACGTAATAGATCACGTCGCCCGGGTAAATCCTGCTCGGGTTGGCAACACCCGTGAGGTCGGCCAACTCGCGCCAACGCTTCATGTCGCCGTAGACACGCGCCGCGATCTTGGACAGGGTATCACCCTGCTGGACCACGTACGCCATCTTGGCACCCATTTCCGGTAGTCCGACCACGCTTGGAGCCGCCGGGGTTGCCGGAGCCGCTGCCGCCTGGCTGGCCGGTGCTGCTGCTTCCGCTGCCGGAGCGCCCGCATCCGCGACTGCCGCCTCGGCGTTTGCCGGAGCACTCGCCGCAGCATTGCCGCCAGTGGCCGCCGGATTCGCGCCGTTCATCTCGGAGATGATCGACTGCAGATCGCCTTCGGTGGAGTTGCCGCCAGCCGCTGGGTTGCCTGCCGCGGAATCAGCAGCGGGTGCCGCTTCCTCTGCAACAACAACATCGCCGCCGGAGCTATCCGCCTGGCCGTTGTTAAGGGCGGTGTTTGCCGCCGGGACATTTCCCTCCTCGGCCGTCGCAGCGTTTCCTGCGCCGTCCTCAGAGACGTTTTCTTCCACTGCTTCTGTGTCGCCTTCCTCAGAGCCAGTGCTACTGCAGCCGACGGCTCCGAAGTGAGCGACCAAAAACAGTGTCGCCATGACGAGATGGCGAGACCATTTGATCCTCATTTCTTCCTCCAAAAAAAGTTATACTTCACACCCGGACAGTTCTTCGGAGTGAATCTCGCGCTGCTTTAATTCCCCGCCAGCGGATTACGGCCTATAATCTTTATGATTTGAACAAAGGATGAGGTTGCCCCATGGGGCCAGCGGATAAAGTTTCCGGTAATTCATACGGTCATGTCACAGTTCTCCTTCGCGAGACCGTGTCCGCGCTCGGGCTGGTTCCCGGGTCATTGGCGGTCGACTGCACACTCGGAGGGGGAGGGCACACCAGACTCCTACTGGAGGCGGTAGGAAAATCCGGCAAAGTGCTGGCATTTGACCGCGATCCCATGGCGATACAACACGCGGAAAAAGCCTTCTCTCGAGAGATCGAGTCCGGTCAACTCATCCTCGTGCACAAGCCCTTCTCCGAGTTGGCCAGCCATGTAAGCATGGCTGGGCTCGCCGGCACCATTGACGGGATCATTGCCGACCTCGGCGTCAGCAGCCCGCAACTCGACATCGGTGAACGCGGTTTTTCGTTCTTGAACGAGGGACCACTGGACATGCGCATGGATACCAGCCGCCCGGGTACTGCGGCCGACCTGGTCAACACCGCGGATGAAAAGGACCTTTCCAGGATATTTCGGGATTTCGGGGAGGAACCCATGGCGCGCCATTTTGCGAAAATGATTTGCCGTCAGCGCGCCATCGAACCCTTCAGCACAACTCGAGAACTCGCGTCTTTTATCGAAAAACACTCGCCCTACAGCTCGAAGAGTCGCAGGCACCCGGCGACCAGGATTTTCCAGGCACTGCGGATTGCCGTGAACGATGAGCTGGGGGAACTCGATCGTTTTCTGGCCGGCGCGGTCCCACTCCTGAAAAAAGGCGGGCGTCTGGCCGTCATCACGTTCCATTCGCTGGAGGACCGCGCAGTAAAGCACTTCTTCGCCGAGGCTACCGGAAAGTCAAAACGCCAGCAGCTGGGACGGCATGTTGCCCTGACTGAGACCGAACTTGATAGAATGGTTGCAGCCAAGGGCCAGTTGGTCGCCCCTTATCCAATCGAGCCCAGTGAGGCTGAGGTGGCAGCAAACCCGCGAGCCAGGAGTGCGCGACTGCGGGTGTTCGAGAAATTCTGAAAAGGATGTTCAGTATGCGACTTCGCATCGCGAGTTCGATGACCAATGTCCCCCTCTATGTCGTGGTCATGATCGCGCTCTCAGTTGCCTTCTTGCGCGTTCACTTGCGAGTTAAAACAACCCTCACTGGATATGAGATCGGCCGACTCAAGAACATGGAGGGCCGGCTTCTTGCCGAAAAAAGCGAGCTCAGTGTCGAACTGGCGCGACTCACCAGCAAAGACGCCCTCCAATCAAAAGACAATTTACGCGAGTCACAGCCCGCCAGCGGGGGAAAACCTTGAACGAGCGTGATTTTCAAAGTGCGGCAGCATCGCGTTTTTGGCTGTTTCGCTGCGTTGCGCTCGCGGTCTTCGCCGTACTCGCATTTCGCGCCTCATACCTGCACCTTTTCGCTCCTTCGGGAAAAAACCTGCAGGCCCTGGCTGATCGCCAGTATCAGCTCCATGAAGACTTGAGTCCTTACCGGGGAGGCATTTTCGACCGCCGGGAAGAACCACTGGCCATCAGCATCAGAACGCCATCTTTGGCAGTGAATCCGAGGGTCTTCGATCCCGACCAGCGCCAGACGAGGGCTATTGCCAAGATCCTCGGGATGACACAAAAGGATGTCCAGCAGATCTCATCAAAGCGCGGGTACTTCGCCTGGTTGCAGCGTCAGGTTCATCACAAAGACGCGACTAGGATCATGGCTCTGGGGATACCGGGAATCCACGAGATAACGGAGTCGGCGCGTTATTATCCAGCTGGGCCGGCGGCGGCGCACTTGCTAGGTTACGTGGGCCTCGACAATAGGGGGCTTCATGGACTCGAGCTGTTTTACGATCGGGAACTTCGAGGACAATCCCAACGAATCAAGGGCGCGAAGGACGCCCGAGGACGCAGGATATTCACCGGGGACGATCAAGCGGAGCCTGAACTCCCCGGGCACTCGCTGCACTTGACACTTGACCGCGTGATCCAGGAGATCGCGGAAGAAGCCGTTCGCGCGGGCGCCGAGAGGGCCAAAGCCAAAGGCGCCTTCGCCCTGGTCTCTGACCCGCACACAGGAAAGATTCTTGCTGTCGCAAATCATCCGTCCTTTGACCCGAACGATTTCCGGCAGGTCCGGATTGATCAGACCAGGAATTCGGCATTGCTTGATCAGTTCGAACCCGGGTCCATCATCAAACCTTTCGTCATTGCCGGCGCCCTGGAGCATAAAAAAGTCAAAGCGGACGACGTCTTCGATTGCGAAAAAGGCGTGTTCAATGTCGGAGGCGTAACCTTCCGCGACGACCACCCCGCCGGACTGCTGACCGTCAGCGAGTCGCTGGTCCGCTCAAGCAACATCTGCACGTACAAGGTTGCTGAAAAACTTGGCCGCAAGGCGTTTCACGAAAACTACCTGGCCTTTGGATTCAACGGGAACATCCCAGGAGCAGGCCGTGACTCATCCTCCGGACCACCTGCGGCTGATGGCAATGAACAGAACCTGCGGGCGCCGCCGTGGCCGTCTGGTCGGGTCAGCAACTACGAAAAATGGCTCCCAATCCGGTTCGCCAATATCGCCTTCGGCCAGGGCATGACAACCACCGGCCTTGAAATCGTCCAGGCCTACGGCGCAATTGCCAACGGGGGCAACTTGATGCGCCCGACGCTGATTGACCGGATCGAGTCTGCTGATGGCAATATACTGGCATCATTCCATCCTGAGGTTGTCCGCCGGGTGATTTCCCCGGATGTCGCCAACACGATGCGCAAGATGCTTGCGAGTGTGGTCACACACAAAAATGGCACAGGCAGCAAAGCCAAGACGGCCTCCTATACCGTCGCCGGTAAAACCGGCACTGCGCAAAAGGTTGATCCGGTGCGACGTACTTACTCACCGGACAAGAGGATCGCCTCCTTTGTCGGTTTCGCCCCGGTGGAGGATCCGTACCTCGTCATCCTCGTCGTCATAGACGAGCCCAGGGAACGGCCGGCATATGGCGGGCTCTGGGCTGCGCCTGTTTTCTCCGAGATTGCGCAGAAGTCACTGAAGTACTTGAATGTCGCCCCCGATCTGGAGGAAAACAAACTCATGACTTCCGCGGGTGAGCCCGCGGGTGAGCTTGGCAGACTTTGAGATCACGACCGCAATGCTGAAGCACATCTCAACCACAATCATCGCGGAAGCGCTCCAACACGCAGGCCTCCTGCAATGGAGCCTTTTCGATACAAAACAGTTCCAAAAAGTTCACCTGACAACGTCAAGCAAAGCGGCTTCCGCGGGAACATGCTTTGTCATGTTCAGGGGCACGAAGGTGGACAGCCACGATTTTGCGATGGATGCTCACACGAAAGGATGCACGGTCTTTCTTGGAGACAACTCCGCAAGCCTGTCGCAGCTCCGTTCCTCCCTCGGGACCGGCGTATCGATTTTTTGCGTGACCAACGCTCGCGCATCCTGGGCCTTTCTTGAAGCCCTCGCCAATGGCAACCCCCAGACAAAATTTCCTCACGCGGGAATTACCGGGACGAACGGAAAAACGAGCACGGTATGGCTGATGCGGGGCCTTGTTGACCAGTGCGCCGACCCGATGGTGACCATCGGCACCCTGGGAATCTACTTCAAAGACCAATGTCTACCGACTTCCCACACCAGTCCCGACCCTGACTTTCTATACCAGGCCCTCGCCAATGCGGTTGACGCGGGCGCCGCAAGCTGCGGCATGGAAGTTTCCTCGCACAGTCTGGCACAGGACAAACTCTGGCCAGTCCGTTTCATCTTTGCCGCATTCACCAGTTTCTCCAGAGATCACCTGGACTTTCATGGCACTGAAGACAACTATTTCGCGGCCAAGATGCGGCTGTTCCAGGAACTGCTTGCTCCAGGCGCCCGGGTGGCTTTTCATCATTCGCTGGCGTCGCGCGCGCACGCCGCCGGTGTTGCCGCGAGGGACTGCTGGATTTATGGCCTTGAGATGCCCGCCGCGGAATCCATGCACCGGAATCGCGTGACCGGTTCAATCATTGGCGAAACCGCGGCCGGTTCAGAAGTCGAGATTATCATCCGTCCATCTGAGGGCGGAGAAACAAGATTCCGCGGTACGATTCCTGTTTTTGGGACCGTTTTTATCGATAATTTCATGGCCGCGTTGATCGGCTGTCACCGCGTTACCGGTCAATGGGCGTCTCCTGAAAATTGGGCCCGGCTTCGGCCGGTGCCTGGGCGCATGGAGCCCGTTAAACCCGGAAAGTTCGATCCTCTGGTTTTTGTCGACTATGCACATACGCCTGATGCCTTGGCGCAGGTGCTCGGTTTTGCGAGAAAGATGGCCAGCACCCGAGGAACGCGGGTCTGGTGCGTTTTCGGATGTGGCGGAGACCGCGACCGGGGCAAACGACCAATGATGGCCGCGGCCTGCGTCGGTCTCGCTGATGAGGTGATCGTGACCTCTGACAATCCCAGGTCGGAGAACCCCGATTCGATCATCGACGAGATCATGAGAGGTTTTCCCGAGAACTTCCGGACGCGCCATGTCAGACGGATCGCTGACCGGAGTCTAGCGATCGCCGAAGCAGTGAAGCTGGCTGGTCCCGGGGATGTAATCCTGATCGCCGGCAAGGGGCATGAAACGTATCAGGAAATCGCTGGTCGCAAATTTCCTTTTGATGATCGCGATTCCGCAGCAGACGCGCTTAAATCCCGAAGGGGAGTCATCCGATGATTCGCGTTCTTGTGATCGGCGGCGGAATCAGCGGTCTCGCGGCGGCCCGTCTCGCCAGAAAGCGTGGCTTTGAGGTCAGGATATCGGACCGTTCCGTCATTCCTGAAGAAACCAGGCATACGCTGACCTCAGCCGGTATCGAGGTGGCGGATGGCGGCCATCTTCCGTCGCATCTGGACCAGGTGACTCGAATCATCCTGTCTCCGGGTGTTCGTGCCGATCATCTTCTTTGTAAGCTGGCCACCGAAAGTGGAATCCCAATGGAGTCCGAAATCGATTTCGCGCTGTCCGGGTACTCTGGCAGGGTGGTTGCAGTAACCGGCACCAATGGCAAGTCCACCACGGTTTCCATGACAGGTCACATCCTCGATCGATGTGGTGTTGATGTCTCCGTAGGCGGAAATCTTGGTGACCCCCCCAGTGACATGATCGCCCGGGGCGATCTGAAGTCGAATCTGGTGCTGGAGATTTCCTCTTATCAACTGGAACAAAGCTCGCCTCATCCGGCTGTCGCTGCCGCGATTACCAGCTTTTCCAACGACCACGTCGATCGCCACGGAACCTTGGAGGCCTATTTCGCGGCTAAATGGAAGGTTTTCGACTGGGTCATCCCCGGGGGCCTGTGCGTGATGACTGACGAAGTCGCGCGATTCGCCGAGGGATTCGGAAAAATGCGCCGTCAAGATGTCAGATGGGTTGTGGTTCCCGGGTTCGCGCATGACTCCCGGCCCGCGGATTTTGTGCAAGAGGCCCGCGTCAGTGGCCGTCATAATGAAATCAACGCCGAAATTTCTGTCCAACTGGCCGCCCAAGTCACTGAGTCCGTTGATTATCGGGCCTTGGCGCGGATGATCGAGGACTTCAGGGGACTTCCGTTTCGGTGTCAACTCCTTGGAACACTGGCGGGTCACTCCGTTTTCAACGACAGCAAGTCGACCAATTGTGAATCAACCGTCGCCGCACTCGCCGGAATGAAATCCCCGGTTGTCCTCATGATGGGCGGCAAGGGCAAAGGCGAAAGTTACCTCCCTGTCCTCACATGGAAAAAGCATGTGGCTGCCTTGGTCTGCTTTGGCGAGTCGGGACAATCGATCGCCGATGAGTTATCCTTGGATTTGCGGGCTGCGGGCCTCGAAACGACGACCCGTCGCGGCATGCGCGAAGCAATCAATGACGCGGTTTCCCATGCCCGCCGGCTCGACTGTGGAATCCTGTTCTCACCCGGGTGCGCGAGTTTTGATGAATTCCGCAACTTTGAACACCGTGGACAAGAGTTCAATGACGCAATCGCGGCATTCATCGAAGGGCCACGCTAACGATACAGGAACTGAATCCGGGTTTCTGCAGAGCGCCTCTCTCGCCATCGTCGTTTGCGCCGCCATGCTCACCGGCATTGGCTTGCTTGCCATCTATGCATCATCGAGCATGAAGGGTGCCCAGCAGTTTGGTGACTCCCTCGCTTTTTTCCGCAAACAATTGATCGTGGCATTTGCTGGATTTGCCGGAATTCTTTTTGCCCAAAAACTGCCTTGGCGCTGGTTCGAGGCCATGACCCTGCCTGCCTGGGCATTCTCCTTCGGCACACTTGCCTTGATCTTTGTACCAGGGGCTTACTCTGTCGGCGGCGGTGCCGCCCGGTGGCTACATCTTGGCGGGGTGAGCTTTCAGCCAGCGGAACTCGCCAAGCTCACGCTCATCATGTTCCTGGCTCGGAATCTGGGACGGCAAAACTGCGATCTGCGCAAGTTTTGGAGTGGAGTATTTCCCAACCTGGCGGCCTTCGGCGCGTTCGCATTGTGCCTCATGAAGCAGCCCGATTTCGGCTCGACCGTTCTCATGGGATCTCTCACGGTTGTCATGCTGTTTATCGCCGGCCTGCCGTTCCGTTATCTTGCGATCATGGCCGCAACCAGCGTCGCGGGAATGGTTGCGGCTGTCTTGGCAGCACCGTACCGCATGGCGCGCCTCTTGAGCTTTCTTGACCCCTGGGCCGAGGTGCGTGGAGGCGGCTTTCAGATAATCCAAAGCTATCTGGCCTTCAAAAATGGAGGGCTCCTTGGAACCGGGCTTGGCGAATCCAGACAAAAGCTTTTCTTTCTTCCTGAAGCACATACCGACTTCATCCTTTCCGTGATTGGCGAGGAACTTGGTTTGGCGGGAATCCTTCTCGTCTGTGGATTGTTCCTCTTCATGTCCCTGATTGGACTGGAAATCAGCCTGCGCCAACGAACCCGCTACCGGACGCTGCTGGGAGTCGGTTGCACAGCCTTGATATTTGGACAGTCAGCCCTCAACATGGGCGTCACCATGGGACTCCTCCCGACCAAGGGCATGCCTCTTCCGTTTGTCAGCAGCGGCGCCAGCAGTCTTGTGGTTTTCCTTGCCGTGACTGGTATACTCGCCCGGCTTGCGCGGGAATCTGCTTCCCCCGCCGAAACATCTGTTCCTGCCAAGGAGTCCCATCGAGTCCATGCCGGCAAATCCACATACCAGATCACTTAAAAGACAAAGATTCCACTTCATCGGGATCGGCGGCAGTGGAATGTCAGGGCTGGCTGAATACGCGATGCACCTCGGTTGCGATGTCAGCGGTAGCGACACGGTAACGCAGGACACCACAAACCGCCTTGAGGCCCTCGGCGCAAGGATTTTCTCAGGTCATGCTCCGGGCCATATTGAGGGTGCCGATGAAATCGTTTTTTCCTCGGCCATCAAGGACGAGAACCCCGAGCTTTTGGCCGCGAAGTCGGCGCACATGCCTTTGCTTCACAGGTCCCAACTTCTCGCCCACTTCATGAAGGGAAAGAATTCCATCACTGTCGCTGGCACCCACGGGAAGACGACGACCGCGGCTCTTGTTACCCATATCCTGACTTGTTGTGGCGTCGACCCGGTTGCCGTCATTGGCGGCGCAATGTTGCAGAACCAATCGAGCATTCGCCCGGGATCTGGCAACTATTTTGTCGCCGAAGCCGACGAATCTGACGGTTCATTTCTCAACTATGAACCGGTCCTCGCAGCCCTGACCAACATTGATCGTGACCATCTGGATTTTTACGGATCATTCGACAACGTAAAGGCTGCCTTCAAGAAATATCTCATGACATCTGATCCGGATGTCGGCGTTGTGTGCTGCTGGGATGACAACTCGATCCGCGAGGTGTCAGAGGGGATTGGCCGACCACGTCTGACTTACGGGACGCTGCTTGGCAGCGAAGTCCGCGCGATTGATATCCAGCAATCCGGGATGCATACCACTTTCACTGCCGTTGTCGAGCGCGACCGCTTCCGCTGCAAACTACCATTGATGGGGCGGCACAATGTTCTGAACGCCCTATGCGGACTTGCCGTCGTGCGCGCGCTCGGGCTCGATGTCAGGCAGGCCTCACAATCGCTTGAATCGTTCAAGGGCGTCGCGAGGCGCATGGAACTTCTGGCTGAAACCCCTGAAATCCGCGTATTTGATGACTATGCGCACAACCCCGGGAAAATTCAGGCCTGCATCAGCGCCGTCCGGTCGACTTGGCCCTCACAGCAGATCACGGTAGTCCACCAGCCGCACCGGTTCTCGCGACTTGAAACAATGTATGACTTGATGGCGGGCAGCTTTCGCGGAGCCGACGACGTCATACTTCTCCCGGTATACGCTGCGGGGGAATCCCCCACGCGCGAAACTACTATGGAGTCCTTTGCGTCGGACCTCGCCTTGAGTTCTTCGACAAGAACACACGTTTTGCATGACAAAACCGCAGCTTGCCGCCTGGCTTTGCAACTTTCACGACATCCAGCGATAATTTTAACAATAGGCGCTGGAGATGTTTGGAAGGTCGGCCACATGCTGCGGGAGCAACTGGTTGGGTAAGAGCACAATTATCAGTGGGCAAAAGCCTGCCCGGCGCAAGCGCCGTCATGCTGAGGCAAGTCGAAAGAAAATTACGTTCGCTGCCCTTCGCTTTTTCGGGGTGGTAGGCCTTGTCGCTTTTGCCTTGATGCTCCCTGGTTATGTCATTTCCCGTGTTCAGCATGGTTTCAGATGGCTGGTTTCATCCCCGTCGATCCAGATTGAATTCCTTGGATCCGGCGGCAATCTGGCTGATTTTGACCGGGATATCCTCCAAACAAGAATCTCGGAGGCCGCTTCCTCGGGGAAGAACCTGGACGAAATCGCGAAACTCGCCGGTGGGCTCGCGCCATTGTCCCGGGTTGAGGTGATACGTTCGTCACCCGGAAAAATACTGGTCAGCTTCGAACGACGCGAGCCAGCGTTGCGGATTGACCGCGGATCTCAGAAACTTGTCGATAATGGCGGCTTCATTTACGGCGCGTGTTGCACGCTGCCAGCCCAGGAGAGCGAAGCGCAATTGCCCTTGCTGACGGGAATTCCATCGACTCAGGGAGATCAGGCGTTGACGCCCCGCGAAGAAGAGAGGCTTCTTCATGAGGCCCTCTCGTTGAATCGCGGTCTTTCAAGTCGGGGAATTCACGCCTCGGTCATTCGCTATCAGGCTCATCGTGGTTTTTTTGCGGTGATGGATCCGGAGGGTATTGAGATCGCACTGGGTCTGGCACCGTTTGATGACAAGCTCGGCCGCCTGACTGAGGTACTTCAAAGGGTCGACCGGACCAAAGTGAGCCGGATCGAACTCGACTATCATGGAAAGGCCTTCATCAAGGAGCGCAAGCTGTGAGTAGCGGCCGTCCACAGATTTTCGCCATTGACCTCGGCACGAGCAAGTTCTGCGTCGCCCGCCTTGCGGAATGCCATGACGCTGCCGGAGGGTTTTCCATCGAAAGCCTCGCTGTCCCAGCACGGGGAACCAAGCGCGGAATGGTCGTCGATTTTGTCGCCGCACTTGAGTGCCTTTCCGCTTTGATCGACGAGGCTGAAGGACGATGGAACTGCGACATCACAAACGGCGTGGTAGGCATTGCCGGCAGTCATCTTCGCAGCCACGTCGCCAAGGGCAGTGTCACTATCGCGCCGCAGGACGTGGTTTCTGCGGTGACGACGGCACGCCTTGAAGAACAGATGCAGTCCGCTTTCGCACAAAGCTCCGCGGCCGCTCAGCGTGATCTTCTCGATTGCATCGCAGTCAGCTATCAGATCGACCAGCGTGATCCCATCGACGATCCCCACGGATTCAGTGGCTCCGTACTGTCCGCTGATTTCCTGATGATTGATTCTGACAAGGCCTATCTGCGTGACGTAGTCCGTCTCGTCAACGCAGCCGGCGTCAAGGTAACTCGACTCGTCTCGGAGCCTCTGGCATCGGCATACGTCTGTGCGGGCGAGGACTTCCGCGATCTCGGCTGCTGTGTGGTTGACATAGGTGGGGGCACCAGCGACGGCCTCGTTTTCGCCAACGGAAAACCCGCTCTTGCATTTTCCGTCCCCATGGCTGGATTCGCCATGACGTCGGACCTTTCCGTCGCGCTTAACTTGCCCGTTCGGGAGGCAGAAAGAGTCAAGACCATCTACGGCTTGTCTGCCGCCCAGATGGACCAGATCATGGCGGAGGATATTCACGGCAACCAGAAAGCGATCCCTGGTCAAGTGGTGGCGAGCATCCTCGAGGCCCGGTGTCGGGAGCTGACCGTACACATCGCACGCAACCTGGTGCCTTTCAAGGGGCGCCTCGGAGGCGGAATTCTCCTCACCGGTGGTGGCAGCCAGTTGTTTGGAGTGGCCGAATTGATGGCGTCCTCCATGCGGATTCCAGTGCGGGCGGTGAATCCGAAGTGGCAAAAATCCGTGGGTGCCAATGGTCGCCAGGAAAAACTCGCTCCCAAGTTCGCGACCGCTCTTGGATTACTCGTCCTCGGCGTGCTTCCTGGCAACGGTACAAAGG
>Ga0214921_10001185_pt1 | contig 45124 bp, 45 predicted proteins | sample LL1505_MetaG_FD_177992 | JGI IMG/M metagenome (GOLD analysis project Ga0214921, IMG submission 177992) | Freshwater microbial communities from Lake Lanier, Atlanta, Georgia, United States - LL-1505 | ecosystem: Environmental > Aquatic > Freshwater > Lake | place: USA: Georgia | collected...
ACGTTCGGAAGGGATAACCGCTGAAAGCATCTAAGCGGGAAGCTCGCTTCAAGATTAGGTTTCTCATTGGTTTACCAAGTAAGGCCCCCAGGAGACTACTGGGTTGATAGGGTGGAAGTGGAAGAGTTGTAAGACTTGGAGCTGACCACTACTAATAGGCCGAGGATTTAACTACAAAGTTGCTACGCGTCCACTGTGTGGTTCTCGAGATACGGTCGAGAACCACAAATAAGGAGATCTTCTTTAATGAAGATCAGACTTCTTAGTTGTGAGTTCATGTCCAAAACTCAATAGCGTTTCGGCAACCATAGCGTGAGGGAAACACCCGGTCCCATTCCGAACCCGGAAGTTAAGCCTTACAGCGTCGATGGTACTGCACGGGTGACCTTGTGGGAGAGTAGAACGTTGCCGGACTTCTTTTATAAAAAGGGGCGCTTATTCGTAAGCGCCCCTTTTTTATTTCTCAAGAAGTTAGAATGATATAAATATTTAAGGAGATTTTGCTATGGAAGAACGTCCACGTAATAACAGCGGCCGTCCATCTTCCGGTCGTCCTTCCTCTGATCGCCCAGCTCGTGGCCGTCGCACAGAGCGCGCAGGCGCACCCCGTAAAGTCTCTGAGGGTCGTGAAGTCAGTGATCCACGCGGGTTTCGAGCGCCTCCACAAGAACGAGATCAATCTCGTATTCGCCCCCGAATTTTTGAACCTGATATCCCAGAAGATGTTACTGGTGAAGAGTTAGAAAAGAGCGTGCGCGCGGAGTTACTCAGTTTGTCTGCAGAAAATGCAAAGGTAGTTGCACGCCATATGGTCTGTGTCAATCTTTATATGGATGTTGATCCGGAATTAGCACATAAGCATGCTGTCGCAGCTGCCCATCATGCTGGTCGTTTAGCTGTTGTTCGCGAGACTGCTGGTTATGCCGCCTATCGCGCAGGACATTATGAAATTGCGCTGAAAGAATTACGCGCTGCCAACAGAATTTCGGGAGATGTCACGATGTGGCCGGTCATGGCCGATTGTGAACGAGGCCTTGGTAATCCACTGAAAGCTTTGAATTTAGCTGGTTCACCAGAGGTGAAAAGACTTGATAAGGCGGAGGAGATTGAGATGCGCATTGTGGCATCCGGTGCTCGTAGGGATCTTGGAGAAATGGATGCCGCCGTTGTCACTTTGCAATGCAAAGAGCTCAAGAATGAAAGTGACGACTGGGCGGTGCGACTTCGTTATGCATATGCCGATGCTCTGGAAGCTGCCGGAAGAGTAGAAGAGGCCACCGAGTGGTTTACCAAGTGCGCAGCTATTGATCATGAAGAATCAACTGATGCACAAGAACGGGCCGAGAAGTAGTTATCCACACTATTAAGTAATCGGTACCGAATTGTCAGCACTTTCAACCATCATCGCGACTGCGTGCGAATCAACTTGCACACACAACCGCGCATGAAGGGCTCACGATGACGACAGCTATTAAGAAGAAGCGAAGTAAAAACAAAGGGACAGATGAAACCGAGATCGATTACTCCTTAAATGATCTCTTGCTGCGGGGTCGAGTATCGGCGAAAGCCACTAGTAAGGAATTACCTAGTGGAGATAAAGTCGTTGAATTCAGACTCATAATCACTCGATCAGAACGCGAGGGAGTAGATACTCTCGATATTGCCGCATGGAGTTCTAAAAGTCGCAGGATCGCCCTAACTCTAGAATGTGATGAATGGATTGAGGTCTCCGGCTCGATTCATAGACGGTTCTGGCAGAGTTCTAATGGGGTCGCTAGCCGTTGGCAGATTGAGGCCGATGAAATCCTTCGCCTATAGCTTGAACGCGCTGGCGAGGGAAAATCGATACTCTAAGGCTATGGCTAAGACCCAACCGTCGGAATTCTTTTCAACGCTAAAGAGTTACGCCCAGAAACTTTCAGATGGGGAGCGCACACCTGCCGAGGTTGCGACAGCTCTCAATGACTGGGCTAAGGAGAGCGCCGATTCAGTCAAGGGACGAATCCATGACGAAGTTGAGTCCGCGGTATTGAAGATGGGTTTTGTAAAGCGTGAAGAGTTCGATGAACTTGCCGCCGAAGTAAAGCGTTTAAAGAAGGCTCAATCGAAGAAATCTGAGACGAAGAAGTCTGGTACTAAGAAATCTGAGAAGAAGAAGGAAAGCAAAAAATGAGCGAAGAAGAGTTAGATTTAGTGCAAAAGGTGCGCAAGGAACTAGAAGAGATTGAAGTCAGCGACATCTCAGAGCACTCTGCTCGCTTCGAAGTGCTCCATGAAAAATTACAAGAGTCACTTAAGTCAATCGATAATCTCTAGAGAGCTGCTATGAAAACCCGTTTGGATGCCGAACTCGTTCGCCGCGAATTAGCACGCTCGCGTGAACATGCGGCAGATCTGATTGAATCTCGATCAGTACTCGTAAGCGGAATTCCAGCGACAAAACCGGCTTCCCAAGTTGATGCCGAGACCTCAATAGTTCTACAAGGCGATCGTGATGATTTCGTCTCACGTGGTGGCCACAAATTGGCAGGAGCCCTCGATGTCTTTACGGGCGTGAAGATTGACGGGCGAACATGTTTAGATGCCGGAGCTTCAACGGGTGGTTTCACCGATGTGCTATTGCGCCGTGGAGCAAAACTAGTCGTTGCCGTTGATGTGGGATATGGACAGCTTGCGTGGGGTTTGCGACAAGACGCTCGGGTAAAAATTCTTGATAGGACAAATATTCGTCACTTAACAGGTGATCAAATCTCGGAAGATATTGATCTGGTTGTGGCAGATCTTTCCTTCATATCTCTTTCATTGGTCTTACCAGCGTTAGCTGCCGTTTCCAGGCCCGATGCTGATTTTGTCTTGATGGTTAAACCTCAATTTGAAGTAGGTCGGGAAAAACTAGGAGCTGGCGGTGTCGTCAGAGATCCAGCCTTGCGCAGAGCAGCGGTATTAGATGTTGCCGAGTCTGCCTACGATGTTGGACTTGGAACGCTAGGAATTGCAGCGAGTCCACTACCTGGACCTGCTGGCAATGTTGAATACTTCTTATGGCTACGACGCGGAGCACCTGAAATTAATGAGACTGCTCTCGATGAAGCGATTGCGGCAGGGCCGGAATAATGAGTATTCGTAGCGTCGCATTCCTTGTTAATCCATCGCGTCCAGAGGCGATTAGCGCTGCCGGTGAGTTAGCTCCGCTTCTTTTCTCTGCTGGATTTTCGCTCTACACAATTTCAGATATTGATATCGAGGGAATTAAGAAGGTTTCAGCGGAGGATCTACCAGAGATTGAGATAGCAGTCGTGCTGGGTGGCGATGGAACGATTCTTCGGGCCGCAGAGATCACCCTGGCTCGCAAAATTCCACTACTGGGAATCAATTTAGGACACGTTGGATTTTTAGCTGAAGTGAATCGTCCGACAATTAAGGCTATCGCGCAGAGCATTATTGAAAAGAGTTATGTCAGCGAGAACCGAATGGTGCTGCAATTTGAAATAGAGCGCGGCGGCAAGGTTGTCTCCAATGGTTGGGCGCTAAATGAGGTCACGGTTGAACGTGATGCCACCACGATGGTTGAGCTCTTTGTTGAAATAGATCGTCGCCCCCTATCGCACTGGGGCTGCGATGGAGTTATTTGTTCAACGCCCACCGGATCCACTGCCTACGCTTTTAGCGCAGGAGGTCCAGTTTTATGGCCCGAGATTGAAGCGTTGGTACTGCTTCCCATCTCTGCTCATGCACTTTTTTCCAGACCGATGGTGGTGTCACCAAAGTCAGAGATCATCATCACCGTCGAATCTTCCGCTGCGCTCTTATCAGCCGACGCCCTGCGCAAGATTCCACTGCAGTTAGGTGACAGAGTAATTATTATCCGTGATGAGCGCACAATAAAACTTTCTCACGTTTCGGCGACTCTCTTTACCGATCGTCTGGTTGCTAAGTTCAAGCTTCCCATTGAAGGTTGGCGCGGTGAGTGAACGCTCTTTCTTAGAAGAGATATCGATACGAAATCTCGGAGTAATCGAGCAATCTGAACTCGAATTAGGCCCAGGGCTAAATGTCCTCACCGGCGAAACCGGCGCAGGTAAAACAATGATTCTCACAGCACTCTCGTTAGTCCTTGGCGGAAAGAGTGACAGCGCACTAGTAAGACATGGCGCCGATCGACTCAGCGCTTCAGCAACTTTCTCCATCGCAACATCTCAGGTTCAGGGGTTAGAGGAGTTAGGTGCTCAACTCGATGACAACTCACTGATCATCTCTCGTACAGTAAATGCCGATGGGAAGAGCAAGGCAGTTTGCGGGGGAGTCACGGTTCCGGCTGGCACGCTGGCCACAATCTCCCAGAACTTAATTGAGATTCATGGTCAATCAGCGAATGCACAGATCACTAAGACTTCAACGCAAAGAGAGTTACTAGACCGCTTCGGGGGCGCAGCGATAGCATCTGTTCTTAGCTCCTACCAACTTAGTTACGCGAACTACCTAGAGATCAAAACCCGACTAGCAGAATTGAAGAGCTCTTCGAGTAAGCGGGACTCTGACATCGCACAGCTGCGTGAATTCATCACCGCCTGGGCATCCTTAAAGGCTGTTCGTAATGAGTACAGTGCAACTGAAGATGAAATCAATCGACTATCCAGTGTTGAAGACCTTCGCATTGCGAGTGAAAGTGCGAAAGAGGCTTTGGAGACAGAAGAATCGGGTGCTCTCACACTTTTACATTCAGCAAGACGAGCACTCGATTCAGTTAAATCAAAGGATTCCCGGCTTGAATCTATAGCCGAGCGCGTGAGCGAAGCAGTCTTTATTTTAGATGATGCTGCAACTGACCTTGCCTCCTATGCCACCGGGCTTGAGGCAGATCCGAGACGGCTCGATGCACTTAATGAACGTAAATCTCAACTCAACGCCTTTATAAAAAAGTGGGGTACAAGCGCCAGTGGCGATGAAGAACTTGTACTACTCGCGGCAAAAGCCAAGAGCGGTAAGGAAGTTATCGCTGATCTTGAAGGCGGAGATAATCGAATCGCCGAGCTCGAAAGCTCACTGACAGTTGCTAAGAAAGATCTATTGAAGTGCGCGAAGGCGCTAACGGATGCTCGAGGCAAGCAAGCGGAGAAGCTCTCTGATTTAGTAACGACTGAAATACATGCACTGGCAATGCCGCATACCCAGTTTTATGTGGAGGTTATTTCACCTGATTACTCATCTAACTTAAAGGAGTCGGATTTCACCCAACTTGGGTGTGATGAAATTTCGATGTTGATTCGCGCTCATATTGATGGCCCGAAAGTAGCCTTAGGAAAAGGCGCGAGCGGCGGCGAAATGTCTCGCATCATGTTGGGTCTGGAAGTAGTCATCGCCCAAACACACCCGGTGGGAACATATATTTTTGATGAGGTAGATGCTGGTGTTGGCGGCAAAGCTGCAATTGAAGTGGGAAAACGTCTACATCAACTTTCTAAGCAAGCCCAGGTAATCGTGGTTACCCATTTGCCGCAAGTAGCTGCTTGGGCTGATACCCATTTTGTGGTGAAGAAAAGCAGCGACGGTTCTGTTGTGGCATCGGGTGTGGCCAAGGTTCAAGATGCTGATCGCGTGGAAGAGATTGCCCGAATGCTTGCTGGGCTTGAAGAATCGACTAGCGCACGCGAACACGCGAGCGAACTTTTGGCGCTGCGCGGATAGGGCTCACTTTGATGATAGGTTGGTCTTCCATGAGCCAGCCGCATGTGACTAAACATATTTTCGTAACTGGCGGAGTCGTCTCAAGTCTCGGTAAAGGCCTCACAGCATCATCACTCGGTCGCCTTTTAGTAGCTCGTGGCATCCGGGTAACAATGCAGAAGCTTGATCCATATCTGAACGTGGACCCAGGCACCATGAATCCCTTCCAACACGGAGAGGTCTTTGTTACCGATGATGGCGCTGAGACAGATCTAGATATTGGCCACTATGAGCGCTTCCTGGATCGCAACCTTGAAGGTTCTGCCAATGTCACCACAGGTCAGATTTATTCGCGAGTAATCGCCCGCGAGCGACGCGGTGAGTATTTGGGTGAGACCGTACAAGTTATTCCGCATATCACCAATGAGATTAAAGAACGCATGCTGGCAAATGATTCAGATGATGTCGATGTTGTAATCACTGAAATCGGTGGAACTGTTGGAGATATTGAATCTCAGCCTTTTCTTGAGGCAGCCCGTCAACTTCGGCAAGATGTTGGTCGAGATAACGTCTTCTATCTTCATATCTCATTAGTTCCATATATTGGTCCAGCCGGTGAACTCAAGACCAAACCCACACAGCACAGCATCGCCGCGCTTCGCAGCATCGGTATCGCACCTGACGCCGTGGTACTGCGCTGCGATCGTCCAATACCGGCCGGAATTAAGAAGAAGATTTCCTTAATGTGTGACGTTGATGTTGAAGCTGTTGTCGCCGCGGTGGATGCTCCTTCAATTTATGACATTCCAAAGGTACTCAATAGCGAAGGTCTTGATTCTTATATCGTTCGTAGATTGTCTTTAGGTGGCCACGAGGTTCAGTGGGGAGAATGGGATGCGCTTCTTCATAAAGTGCATCACCCTGAACACACTGTAAAAGTTGCCCTGGTTGGAAAATATATTGATTTACCAGATGCGTATTTATCAGTTTCGGAAGCACTTCGTGCAGGCGGATTTGCAAATAGTGCAAAGGTTGAACTCGTGTGGATTCCTAGCGATGATTGCGAGAGCGAAGCCGGTGCTAAGAAAGCACTCGCCGGCATTGATGCAATCTGCGTTCCCGGTGGCTTCGGTATCCGCGGAATTGAAGGAAAGCTCGGCGCACTAAAATTTGCTCGAGAAAACAAAATTCCAACGCTCGGACTCTGTTTAGGTTTGCAGTGCATGGTCATTGAGGCGGCTAGAAACTTAGCTGGCATAGCCGATGCGAATTCGGCAGAGTTCACGCCTGAAAATGGAACGCATGTGATTGCAACGATGGATGACCAAAAGAACATCGTGGCGGGCGAAGCTGACATGGGTGGATCGATGAGACTAGGTCTCTACAAGGCAGCGCTCACACCGGGATCTATTGTCGCGGGAGTGTATGGAAGTACTGAGATTTCCGAACGCCATCGCCACAGATATGAAGTCAATAACAAGTACCGCGATCAGATTTCATCAGCCGGTCTAGTTTTCTCTGGAATCTTTAAGGAGCGCGATTTAGTGGAGTTTGTTGAGCTACCTCGCGATGTTCATCCATACTATGTTGGAACGCAAGCTCATCCGGAGCTGCGCTCCAGACCAACCAGACCGCATCCATTGTTTATCGGTCTCATTGCTGCAGCACTTGCGCAGAAGAAGTAGGTATAGCGCGGGGGACTGATGAACTTTCACACCGCCAGCACTAACTACCTTAATCACTTACGTATCGAGCGAGCCTTAGCGACCAACACCATTGAGTCTTATCAACGCGACTTAGCAAAGTTTGCACTATTTCTTAGCGATGGAAAAAAAGATTTCGCACATCTTTCGCCATCAAACATTGAAGCCTTTGAAGTTTTCCTAAAAGAGACAAAAATCAGTAGCTCGAGCATAAACAGATGTGTCTCAGCCCTGAAAGGTTTCTATCGATACTGCGCCCTTGAGTATGAGATTTCAAATCCAATGACTGAATCAACCACGCTCAAGAACCCACGACGCTTGCCTAAGGCGCTGTCAATCAGCGAGATCACCTCGCTCATTGAATCAGCGAAACGAGAAGGGGATCCAATCTCGCTCCGAGATTGTGCAATCCTGGAAATTTTGTACTCCACCGGGGCACGGGTGAGTGAGGTAATTGGAATCAATTCTTCAGATATCGCAACCCAAGATTTGGATGGCGAAAGAATCTCAGTGGTGAAATTACGAGGCAAGGGTTCGAAGGAGCGAATTGTTCCGCTCGGCAAGTTCGCATTTGCAGCCTTGGATGAGTATTTAGTGCGCACCAAGCCACTTCTTGCAGCTAAGAATGCTAAGAGTGAGAGCGCGCTCTTTCTTAACTCTCGCGGGAAAAGACTCTCACGGCAGAGTGCATGGCAGATAGTTCTAGATGCTGCTCATGCAACCGGCCTTGAGGGCAAGGTTTCTCCACACGTTTTTAGGCATTCATACGCCACACATTTACTTGATGGCGGGGCAGATATACGAGTGGTGCAAGAACTTCTCGGGCATTCTTCGGTGACAACAACTCAGATTTACACCTTGATTACTATCGATAAAGTGCGTGAGAGTTATAGCTCGGCGCACCCCAGAGCGAAGTAGTTAGATTCCGCGAAGACGACGAGCAAGAATGCTCTGATCACCCTTAGCTTCTAAATCGGCAATGATGACAGCGATTGATTCGCGAACAATACGACCGCGATCGACAGCTAGACCCAAATCTCCACGTAGCATCAAACGTGCTTGATCTAAATCAAATAGCTCATCAGTTGATAAGTAGACGGTAATTTTCTCTTCATGAAGTTCGCGACCTGATGGAGATTTCTCGGCAGCGGTAACCCGTCTGCGAGAAATTGTGCGAACACCCTTCTTCGTCTTGGGTGCAGAAGTTCCAACTGTCTGTGGGGTAGCAGTTGTCGCGGGTGCGGCTTCGACAACTTGTCGAACAGCACTAAGCGCTGGGGTATTGGCACGGAATAGTTCATCTGCTCCAGGCAAGCTTGCTCTGCGTGTCATCGGGCGCCTCCTCGGGCTATAAGTTCACGGGCTAGGCGGCGATAAGACTGTGCGCCACCAGAAGATGATGCGTATGCGGTGATTGGTTCTCCTGCAACGGTTGTTTCTGAGAAACGAATGGTCTTTGCAATGATTGTTTCAAAAACATCGTCAGGATACTTTTCGAGAATAGCCGTGAGAACTTCACGATTATGAAGTGTTTTACGGTCATACATCGTTGCCAAGATTCCAATCAGCTCCAGATCAGGATTAAGAAAACTTCTCACCTTATCGATATTTCCCTTGAGTTCGATAAACCCGTGGAGCGCGAAATACTCACACTGCAGCGGAACGATAACTTCATGTGATGCAACGAGTGCGTTGATTGTTAGCTGACCCATCGTTGGTTGGCAGTCAATTAAAATGACATCGTATTCTGAGCTCAGGCGAGCTAGTGCGCGCTTAAGATACTGCTGGCCACCGATTTCAGCACCAAGTGTCGTTTCAGCTGTTCCGAGATCGCGGTTAGCTGGCAAAAAATCTAAGTTTGCGACCGATGACTTAAGTACAATCTCATCGATATTTGCATCAGGTGTCATGAGCGCGTAATAGACAGTGTTCTCAAGTGGCAGGCTATGTGCGTTGACACCGAGACCAAGAGATAGTCCACCTTGAGGGTCAAAGTCGACCAGGAGAACACGTCGACCGAGTTCTGCTAGGGCGGCACCCAAGTTAATTGTTGAGGTGGTTTTTCCTACGCCACCCTTTTGGTTAAATATTGAAATGATTTTCGCTTGCCCATGCTCTGTTAAGGGAGCCGGAATCTTAAAGTTCTTTGGTTCGCGTCCAAGTAGGTTGGCCGTAGTTGCCACATCATCGTCAAATGTCGATTTAGCGTTCAAGCGAGAAACCTCTTTTCATTTGCCGCGACTCTACGCGTAATGCGCAGCGATATGCAAGTAACGAAGTACTGTTCGCACGTGGAAAATACCCTAATTCCGGTTCCATCACCGGAGGCTATCCCGGCTGATACGGGATTTAACGTCCACCTTTCCAACTTCGATGGCCCTTTTGATCTCCTGCTCCAACTGATTTCTCGCCACAAACTAGATATCACCGAGGTCTCCTTAAGCCTTGTCACCGATGAATTCATCTCATTTATTCGCAAATTGGAAGAATCGGGCGAGGGCTGGCGCCTTGACCAAGCCACAGAGTTCCTGGTCATCGCTGCGACCTTGCTAGATCTCAAGGCGGCCCGACTGCTGCCCAGTGGTGAGATCGAGGATGAGGAAGACCTCGCCATCCTTGAGGCCAGAGATATTCTCTTCGCCAGATTGCTTCAATACCGAGCCTTTAAAGAGATTGCCGCCTCCTTCCAAGACGCGATTTTGGCAGCCGACAAGTCTTTCCCACGCGTAGTTGCCCTTGATCCAGCGCTGGCCTCTCTGCTGCCAGAAGTCCTGATCGGGGTGGGTGCCCAGCGCTTTGCCGCGATAGCTGAGCGAGTATTGACCCCTAAGTCGCCACCAGTTGTAGCCGTTGAGCACCTTCACAGCGCTCTGGTGAGCGTAGCTGAGGAGTCTCGGACCGTTGTTGATGCCTTGCGAAAATCTCGAACCCTCTCCTTTAGAAATCTTATCCAAGGTGCGGATTCCACCCTCGTGGTGGTGGCTAGATTTCTCGCCCTCCTTGACCTCTATCGCCAAGGCGCCTTGCGATTTGAGCAGGTCATGGCCCTTGGCGAGCTTCAGGTCACCTGGGTTGGCTCCGATGAGGGTGAAGTCCTAGCAACTAACGAGTTTGATTTACCGCCAGAGGCGCAAAATGAGACAGAAAAGGCCGAAAATGTCTAATCCCGAGGTTTATAGCCATGAACTAGCACGCTCTATTGAAGCGATCCTTATGGTGGTAGATGAGCCAGTCACTGAATTGACCCTCGCCACGGTCCTAGAAGTTCCAGTCGAGCAGATCGTAGCCGCCCTCGAGGCCTTGGTGCCGAGTTATTCTGATCGTGGATTTGCCCTCAAGGCGATCAACGGGGGATGGCGTTTCTATAGCCACCCAGATTTCAGTTCAGCGGTCGAAAAGTTTGTCCTAGATGGCCAGCAGAACCGACTTACCCAAGCCGCACTTGAGACCCTGGCGGTTATCGCCTACCGCCAGCCGGTTTCACGAGCTCGAGTCTCGGCTATCCGAGGGGTAAATGTAGAGGCAGTGATGAAGACGCTGATTACTCGCGGCCTGGTGGAGGAGTACGGGGTTGAGAATGAAACTGGAGCGATCCTTTACAAGACCACTAGCTACTTCCTGGAGCGCCTTGGTCTAAACGCCCTGACTGACTTGCCTCCACTAGCGCCTCATCTGCCAGATATCGATAGCCTGGATGAGATCCTCGATTCGCTTACAGACTAGCTAACGCTCTACACTTCTCACTTCCACCCCTTAGCCGGCGCCTCGATTGTCGAGGCTCGAGCGGGGAGTTGACTGTCGAGAATGGATAGCCACATGGCCGATATGCGCCTGAACAAGATTATTGCCGATGCCGGGATTACTAGCCGCCGAGGCGCCGATGAACTCATCATGGACGGACGAGTTACCGTTGATGGACACCAAGTACGAGAGTTGGGGGCGAAGTTTGACCCCGATAAAGTCAAAGTAGCGGTAGATGGTGAGACAATTATACGTTCTTTGTCTAAGACTTATTTAGCGCTTCATAAGCCTAGAGGCGTTCTGTCAACGATGTTTGACCCGGAAGGGCGCCCTTCACTTTCAGACTTCATCAACCTACGAACCGAACGTCTGTTTCACGTGGGTCGCCTGGATAAGGATTCCGAGGGGCTGATTTTGCTCACTAATGACGGAGATTTAACCTTCAGAGCTACCCACCCTTCCTTTGGGCTTGAAAAGACCTACATCATTGAATTCGATGGAAAACTGCCGGTTGGAGTTGAAAAGACGCTTTTGAAGGGAGTTGAACTCGAAGATGGCATGGGGCGAGTTTTGAGCTTTAGCCACCTATCGCCACAGTGGATCGAAGTCGTCATTCACGAAGGTCGCTACCACATCATTCGTCGTCTCATGGAGGCGGTAGGGGTGGAGGTCCTTCGATTGATTAGAACCAAGTTTGGACCTATCTCTCTAGGGGAGACTCTCGAGGGACGATGGCGAGATCTTAATAGCGGTGAATTGGTAAGCCTACAAACAGCTTTGAATATAAAACCTTAAATCTATATCAAATTGTTTTATAGATAAGTCAATAAATAGATGCTACTGGTTATCGGTCTAACAGAATAGATATGTCGATAATCTTGCGCTCGATAATGACCTCTAAATATCGATAAATTGATAGTTATAGTCTCTAGGGATCTGCTTGCCTGCAGTGGGCTTGGATTTTGCTCGATTTGTTAGCGTTTAGTCGATAAAACGTTTAAAGAGCAAAACTATTTGCAATCAATCTCTTAGAAAAGCAGTTACGGCTACACTTGCCTAATGTCGGTGCGCGCAATCAGGGGAGCAACCCAAGTAGAGGCCAATACGGCCGAAAGCATCTACTCGGGCGTGGTTGAGCTGCTCTCTGAAATTCTCAGTGCCAACGGGCTCACCCCTAAAGATGTGATCTCAGTTCTCTTTACCTCGAGTCCGGATCTCAATGCAGCCTTTCCGGCAGCTGGAGCTCGCGAAATCGGCTTCGCCTCTGTCCCTCTGATTTGCGCCGTGGAGATCGATGTTCCTGGGGCCCTAGAGCGCACTATTCGGGTTATGGCCCACGTCGAGAGCTCATCCAGCGCTGAAGAAATCACACATATCTACCTGCATGGGGCTAAATCCTTGCGCCGGGATATCGCGCAGTAGCTCATGAGCGCAAAACTTCCCTTTTCAAGCGTCTGCATCATCGGTTCAGGCCTGATTGGCACCTCTATTGGCCTAGCTCTCTCGAGTAAAGGCGCCTCGGTAACCATGCTCGATCAAGATTCGCGAACACAGGGGATAGCTCAGGCACTGATGGGTAATGGGGGCGGAGAGTTATCTGGCGCCGATCTCGTTATCGCCGCCGTTCCGGTCTCAGCTTTTCCCATGGTCATTACTACCCTAGAAAGAGCAACCTTCAAGGGTGTATTGATAGATGTAACCTCCATAAAGGCTAAACCTGTTCTTGATGTATCAAATTCGTCTTTGATTAATTCGCAATTCCTGCCGACACATCCCATGGCAGGTCGGGAATTCTCAGGAGCTGAGTCAGCGCGAGCAGATCTCTTTGAAGGTCGCCCGTGGATGATTGATTCCACCGGTGTTGATCAACAGGTCGTTGCCTGGGGCAAGGCGCTTATTGAGTCATTAGGCGCTCAGGTGATTGATATGCCGGCCGCCGATCATGACCAAGCGGTAGCGCTGGTCTCACATCTTCCGCAACTTATCTCGTCACTGCTGGCAAAGCAGTTGGCTGGAAAACCTGCCGGGTGGCTAGAGCTATCTGGGGGAGGGTTGCGCGATACGACCCGCATCGCTGCATCAGATCCCGGAATATGGAAAGAGATTATCGCTGCCAATAGCGGATCTATCACTCCTCTTCTGAAATCCTTGGCCGCAGATCTCAACTCTCTGATTTCCAATATTGAAAGTGAAAACTTCGTTGCAGGTGTTATCAAAGATGGGCAGGAGGGTAGAGCGCTCATTCCTGGAAAGCATGGTGGCAAAGCTCGTGAATACACCCATCTGCCGATAGTTATTGAAGATAAACCAGGCCAACTAGCGGCGATATTTGATGAATGCGCTCGCGTTTCAGTCAATATCGAAGATCTCTCGATTGAGCACTCTCCAGGTCAAGAGACAGGATTGATTACTTTGGCCGTTTCGCGTTCAGATGCTGCCACTTTGAAAGCGCATTTAGAGAGTCAAGGCTGGGACGTGCACGCTCCACGTTCGTAATTCTTGGTATTAGGCACCTGCGCCTTAGAATGTAATAACTTATAGATGGGCTGTGAAGATGATTGTTGTTGCACTAGATGGCCCTAGCGGCTCTGGTAAATCCAGCACATCTAAGAACATTGCCATTCGGGCCGGGTGGAGTTATTTAGATACCGGAGCGCTATACCGCGCAATCACATTCATTGCTTTATCGATAAAGAGTGATGACCCAAATGACATTATTGCTGCCGTCATTGAATCACCTATTACATTTAACTCTAATCCGAGAGATCCACAAGTTTTTGTTGGCACAACGAATGTAAGTGAAGAGATTCGTAGTCTGGAAGTGACAGAGAAGGTTTCCATTATTAGCGCTCTGCCGGAAGTGCGCGCAGAACTTCTTACGCTACAGCGGTCAATCATTGCTAAAGCAGACCGCGGGATTGTGGTTGAAGGTCGCGACATCGGAACAGTGGTGTGTCCCGATGCAGCGTTAAAGATTTATCTGACCGCTGAAATTTCTGCGCGAGCAGCTAGACGTGATGCCGAACAAGAAGGTGCGGCAGGTGGTGTTGACGCTGTCGCGCAGTCACTTTCGAATCGCGATGAGATTGATTCAAATCGAACAATTTCACCGCTATCGATGGCAACTGATGCGGTCCATATCGATTCAACCGAACTAACCCTTGATGAAACTGTCGAACGTATCTGGGAACTTTTATCCCAGCGTTCCCTTTTAGGACTTCCTATTGTGGCAATCCTTGGACGTCCGAACGTTGGTAAATCAACTTTGATTAACCGATTCATCGGTCGTCGAGAAGCGATCGTTGAGGACACTCCGGGTGTGACTCGAGATCGCGTGCAATACGAATGCGAATGGGGCGGTCGTCGCTTCATCATTATGGATACTGGTGGATGGGAATCTAAACCAGATGGAATTTCAGTTCAGGTCAGTGCAAGTGCCGAACTTGCGATGTATGAGGCAGATGTTCTCTGCTTTGTAGTTGATGCACAAGTAGGCGCGCTCGATGAAGATGATGTGTTAGTTCAAGAGTTACGAAAGGCAAAGAAACCGACAATTTTAGTTGCCAATAAAGTTGACGGCGATAACGATGAGTCTGATGCGCACGCGCTTTGGAATATTGGTTTAGGTGAACCGCACTTTGTATCAGCTCTTCACGGTCGTGGTAGCGGTGATCTTCTCGATTCCATTACTAAATTGCTTCCTGAAGTAGGCGCCGCACAGGTTCAAGATGGCTATCGCCGTATTGCACTCATAGGGCGTCCTAATGTGGGTAAATCAAGTTTGCTCAACGCTCTGGCAGGGGAGAACCGTTCTATCGTTGACGATGTTGCGGGAACAACGCGCGATCCGGTGGATGAACTCATTGAATTCGGCGGCAGTATCTGGAGATTTGTAGATACCGCAGGGCTTAAAAAGCGGGCAAATCAAGCAAGCGGAACGGATTACTACGCAACGCTGCGAACACAGACGGCGCTTGAGCGGTGCGAATGTGCAGTCGTCATTCTTGATGCATCAGTTCCTATCTCCGAGCAGGATCTGCGAGTTATCACGATGGTCGAGGAAGCTGGAAAGGCGATGGTAATCGTCATGAATAAGTGGGATTTGGTTGATGACGATCGGCGCGCGCAGCTCGATAAGGAAATTGAACGACATCTAGACCAGGTCGAATGGGCGCAGATTGTTAACGTTGCAGCCAAGACCGGATGGCACCGTGATCGACTTGCACCGGCGCTTCGCACCGCAATTGATTCTTGGGAACGCCGTGTTCCGACCTCCAAACTCAACTCCTTCTTGGGCGCCCTCATTGGCGCGACGCCGCCACCTGTGCGAGGTGGAAAGCAACCAAAGGTTTACTACGCAACCCAGGCGGGCATCGCGCCACCAAAATTCGTGGTCTTCTCATCTGGCTGGATAGAAGCTTCTTATCGTAGGTTTATCGAACGTCGCCTGCGCGAAGAGTTCAAATTCCCAGGAACTCCAGTTCAGGTAGCTATTCGCGTGAAGGAACGAGATAAGGAGCAGTAGAGATGTTGACCATTCCTAACGCGCTCACATTCCTGCGATTCCTAGGGATTCCACTCTTCATCTGGCTCGCCTTAGGCCAACGCGCAGATGGTTGGGCCATCTTGGTCTTAATGATCGGTGGAGCTACCGACTACTTCGATGGAAAGTTAGCTCGCGCACTTAATCAGGAATCACGATTTGGTGAGATAGCCGACCCAACTATTGATCGACTTTATATCGCGGCCACCATCATTGTTTTATACATCAGAGATGCAATTCCGCTCTGGGTCATTCTCATTTTGGTGGCGCGAGATATAGCGATGGCAATCCTTGCCCTGGTTATCCAGATGAGAGGACTCCCCACTCTGCAAGTGACCTATCTGGGTAAAGCTGCCACATTTAATCTGCTCTACGCTTTTCCATTTCTCCTACTGGCCCTGAACACGAATTGGTATGGCATGGTCGCCTTCATCTGTGGCTGGGCCTTTACTGGTTGGGGAGTGGCGCTCTATCTCGCCACGGCCATTGGATATTTCCGCACCGGGATAAATAGCATTAGAGTGCGCCCACCCGTTAGTTTGTAGATAGTAGAGGTAGAGCATGTCGGTGATTCCAGCAGAGTTGCAGTACACGAAAGAACACGAGTGGGTTGCACCTACTGATACTGCGCTTCGCTATCGCATGGGTATTACTGACTTCGCACAGGGCGCATTGGGTGACATTGTTTACGTTCAGATGCCTAAGATTGGTGAGAAAGTAGTCGCCGATGCTGTGTGCGGGGAAGTTGAATCAACGAAGAGCGTCTCAGAAATCTTTGCACCCTTGTCAGGAACCGTTGTTGCAATTAATGAGACTCTTGCCGCCACACCAGAGCTGATTAACTCCGATCCCTATGGTTCGGGATGGTTGGTTGAAATTGAAGTAGCAGCGGAGCCAGCAGGACTGCTCTCGGCGGCGCAATATGGTGAAATTACCGCATAAATCTCCGCTTGATTTCTCTGCCGCAACTCTCTAGTGTCACCCTTAAGTTGACATCGAAGGGGGTGAGTTCATGGCAGAGGCAGATTCAAAGCCTGAGCTAACCAGCACTCTCCACCTGGGACTTCGTCCCGTGGTTGGTGATTCCTCTTCAGAACTCATTAAGGATTACCTGGCTTCATCGAGTGCCGAAGAGCAATCTGTTCTTGAATCCACCTTGGCTGGCGATGGCAAGTCTGCAATGGTTCTTATTCATCGCGGCCCCGGACGAGGTGCCAGGTTTCTGGTGACATCTGAGGGAGCAACTATTGGTCGATCAGCGGAAAGTGCGATATTCCTCGATGATGTGACAGTCTCTAGAAAACACGCAGTGATTGAGAAATCAGATTCCGGGTTCATCTTTAAAGATACTGGAAGTCTCAATGGCTCATATATCAATAACGAGTCAACCACTGAGAAGCAGCTCGCTGTGGGAGATGAGATTCAGATTGGCAAGTTCCACCTGTTGTTTATCACAGCACTAAAGTAAAAAGTTTCACAAGACAATTCAAGATCTACTAGGGGAGAAGTCAGTTGAGCGTTCCAGCACGGGCCTACTTAAGTATTGGTGAAGTTCTCACAAAGTTGCGCGGAGATTTTGCCGACATCACGATCTCAAAGATTCGTTTTCTAGAGTCTGAAGGTCTGATTGAGCCCCAGCGAACACCCTCTGGGTATCGCAAGTTCACGACAACCGACCTAGAGAGACTGCGTTATGTCTTACTGGCACAACGTGATCAGTACCTGCCACTGAAAGTTATTAAGGAAAATCTCGACGCGCTAGACCGTGGCCTGCAACCAGCTCCGGCTGGTGGAATCCCAGCTCCGCGACCATCACTTGGCCTTGCCACAGTCGATGGTGAATTCGCCCCTTCTGCCTTTGCCGAACAATCAGAGATGCGGCTATCTCGGGAAGAGCTACTTAAGGCATCTGCCCTCGATGATGCACAGTTGGTAGAACTTGAGTCTTACGGTCTCATCCAAATCCGTGGTCGCCACTACGACGGCGACGCACTCTCGGTGGCGCGCGCTGTTGCCGAGATGGCTGGTTTTGGAATTGAGCCCCGCCACCTTCGCTCATTTAAATCAGCAGCTGATCGTGAGATTGGATTAATCGAACAAGTGATTACTCCCTTCACAAGACAGAAGAGCACGGAAGCGAAAGCTCGCGCCGAGGAAGTTCAGAAGGAGATTGCATCCTTATCTGTTCGACTCCATGCCGCCTTGGTACGTGGCGGCTTAAATCGTCCTCGTTAATCGAATAAGAATTTCTCTCCATGTTTATTCCGGTTGAGGTCGTGGGCGTCCGTATTGAGATGCCCTCTAATCAACCCATTGTTTTACTCAAAGAGATTGAAGGATCAAGATTCCTTCCGATCTGGGTGGGAGCCGTAGAAGCGACTTCCATCGCCTTTGCCCAACAAGGGCTAGAGGCGCCGCGGCCGTTAACGCATGACCTCATTCGCGATGTATTAGACCGTGTAGACATCTCGCTGGCATCTGTCCACATCACAGCAATCGTTGATGGTGTCTTCTACGCCGAGTTAAATCTACGTAACGATAAGGGCGCTCTGCCGGCGCTCTCGGCCCGGCCATCTGATGCCATTGCGATCGCACTACGTACTAAGTCAAACATCTTGGTTGATAATGATTTACTGGATCAGGTGGGAATTGATATTCCAGAGCAGGTGGCATCGGAAGTATCGGCGGCGGGGGACCAGGAGCTTGAGGCGTTCCGTGAATTCCTCGATCAGATTAACCCGGAGGATTTCGCCGGATAGGTGAGAAGTCTCAACCTCAAGTAGAGGTTTTGTTCGTGTCGGTACTGACTATCTACGGTTGGCGAGCGTACCCTTCATCTAACCCCCTAGACGAAGGCGAGCCCCCTCTCGTGACAGAGCAAGAATTTGAAATCGGTTATCGCGGTGCGACAGCTTGTTCGGCTGCTGGAATTTCATATCGCCAATTAGATTATTGGGCTCGTACCGGTCTGGTTGAACCATCGATTCGCACAGCATCTGGTTCAGGTAGCGCTCGTCTTTATGGCTTTCGCGACATTTTGGTTTTAAAGATTGTAAAACGTTTACTTGATGCCGGTGTTTCACTGCAGAATATTCGTACCGCAGTAAATCATCTACGCGATCGCGGTGTGACAGATTTAGAACGAATCACTCTCATGAGTGATGGAGCTTCAATCTATGAGTGTGCAAGTCCGGATGAGATTATCGATCTACTTGCAGGAGGCCAAGGAGTTTTTGGAATCGCGGTCGGCAAGGTTTGGTCTGAAGTTGAGGGCTCACTTGCCACCCTTGCGGGTGAAGTAAACGGTGAGACTATCGTTTCTCAAAATAGTGATGAACTCTCACTGCGTCGAAAGGCGAAAGGCGCCTAATACTCATATATTTCGCTCATCTAATTTAAGGCGCTAGGGCCATAGATGAGTTGAATGGGTGGTCACGTGGGCGGCAGTAAAGGTTTTCAAGATAGACATATTGGCCCCTCTGGTGCGCAAGAAGAGGAGATGCTCGCTGTCCTTGGGTATTCAAATCTTAAAGATTTCATCGCCGATGTAGTCCCAGAAAATATTGTTATTGAGAAGAAACTCTCAGAAGTACTTGATGCCGCCAAGAGCGAGGTAGAAGTAATTGATGAGCTGCGAGCTCTGGCATCAGAGAACCAAATTTTCACATCTCTGATTGGCACTGGTTATTACGGCACAATCACACCACCGGTAATCAAACGTAATGTTCTAGAGAACCCGGCGTGGTACACCGCATACACGCCGTATCAACCGGAGATTTCGCAAGGTCGCCTGGAAGCACTCTTCGCTTTCCAAACTGTCATCACCGATATGACTGCTCTTGCTATCTCGAATGCGTCCATGCTCGATGAATCAACAGCGGCAGCCGAAGCCATGACCTTAGCTAGGCGCACCTCAAAAGCCAGCGACGATGCTCTATTTTTGATCGATCGCAATCTGCATCCTCAAACAAAAGCGGTAGTAATGACTCGGGCTAAACCACTTGGAATCAAGGTCCTAGAAGTCGATGCACTTGCCGTTGATGCCTCTTTCAATTTCTTTGGAGTTTTGGTGCAGTATCCGGATACCACCGGGGCTATCAATGATTTCAGCGATCTTGCAACACTTGCACATGCAAAAGATGCGTTAGTGATTGCAGCTACAGATCTTCTTGCACTGACCCTGATCACAGCGCCAGGGGAGTGGGGCGCTGATATCGCTGTGGGTTCAGCCCAACGCTTCGGAGTTCCGATGGGATTCGGTGGTCCACATGCAGGTTTCATGGCGGTACGCACTGGACTAGAGCGAGCATTACCTGGTCGCCTCATTGGTCAGAGTGTTGATGCCCATGGCAATCCAGCATTTCGTTTAGCGCTGCAAACACGTGAGCAGCACATTAGACGCGATAAGGCGACAAGCAATATTTGTACCGCGCAAGTTCTGCTAGCAAATATAAGTGCCTTCTATTCAATGTGGCATGGACCAAAAGGTTTGATTGAAATCGCTGAGCGCGTTCATGGCTACACCGCCGCTCTTGCAACTGTCGTGGACAGTGTTAACAAGAGTTACTTCGACACTTTGACTATCAAAGTTGGTGATGCTGCGGCTATACATAAGCAGGCGGCTGGATTACGAATTAATCTCGGGATAGTCGATGCAAAGCATGTTCGCATCTCTTTAGATGAAACTGTCACTGCAGTTAAGTTTGCTGAGATTGTGAGTATCTTTGGAGCGAAGGTTGTCTCAGCCCAGGGGAGTGGTATCTCACCGGCGGTTAAGAGAAGCTCCACCTTCTTGCAACACCCGGTTTTCAATACTTACCATTCTGAAACTTCAATGATGCGCTACCTTCGCACTCTTGCAGATCGCGATCTAGCACTTGATAGAACAATGATTCCGTTGGGCTCTTGCACGATGAAACTCAATTCCGTCACTGAAATGGAAGCTGTTACCTGGCCGGAGTTCGCATCCCTGCATCCATTTGCACCGGCGAATCAGAGCCAAGGCTCACGCAAACTCATCGGTCAGCTCTCTAAGTGGCTCGTTGAAATTACCGGCTATGACGCGGTCTCCTTGCAGCCTAACGCCGGAAGCCAGGGGGAGTTCGCTGGATTGCTTGCTATCCGTAACTATCACGACTCTCGCTCTGAACAAGAGCGCGATATCTGTTTAATTCCATCTAGTGCTCATGGCACCAATGCAGCCAGTGCGGTGATGGCCGGAATGAAAGTCGTAGTCATCTCTTGTGATGAAGCTGGAAATGTGAGCCTTGATGATCTGAAGTTGAAGATAGCCGAACATGCAGGAAAGTTAGCAGCGTTGATGGTTACCTATCCATCCACCCACGGAGTTTTCGAATCTGCCATCTCTGAGATTTGCGCCCTCGTTCACGATGCAGGCGGCCAGGTATACGTAGACGGCGCCAACCTCAATGCACTCGTCGGTCTAGCTCAACCTGGAAAATTCGGCGCCGATGTTTCGCACTTGAACTTGCATAAGACATTTTGCATTCCACATGGTGGTGGGGGACCGGGAGTGGGTCCAGTTATCGCTCGTGCACATTTAGCACCGTTCTTGCCTAACCATCCACTTGATGAAACTGCTGGGCCTATAACAGGTCCAGGGCCTATCTCTGGCGCGCCATTTGGTTCTGCCAGCATCTTGCCGATCTCATGGGCTTATATCCGCCTTATGGGGGGAGCAGGACTTACTCACGCAACAGAAGTTGCAATCCTGAGCGCTAACTACATGGCAGCGCGTCTTAAGAACGCCTATCCCATCTTGTATACAGGTGAGAAAGGCTTAATCGCGCACGAATGTATTTTGGATGTGCGAGAGATAACCAAGATAAGTGGTGTCACGGTTGATGACATCGCTAAACGTCTGATGGACTTTGGTTTCCATGCGCCGACTATGTCATTTCCAGTTCCGGGAACTCTCATGATTGAACCAACTGAGTCAGAAGATATTCTTGAGATGAATCGCTTTATTGATGCGATGATCGCAATCAAGTATGAAATCGATGAGATTATCGAGGGCAAGGTTGCCGTAGAAGATTCCGCTCTGCGCCATGCACCTCATACAGTCGGGGCAGTGGCATCAAATGAGTGGGATCGCAGTTACAGCCGCGAACGTGGAGCCTTCCCATCTACATTTACCGGTCTTATTCCAGGCGAACTCATCGGCATGAAGGGCAAGTACTGGCCGACTACCGGGCGTATTGATGGGGCATATGGGGATAGGAACCTGGTCTGTTCCTGCCCGCCGATAGAGTCCTTCGCGTAGCCTAATCTTTCTTACTTTACATAATGTAACTTATCGGCGTTAGGTCTCAGCCTGCGAGATAGACCCCAGAGCGTGGTCTGCCAGAGAGCTTCCACAACAATCGACTTGCTCATCTTGGAAACTCCGTTGACGCGTTCAACAAAGGTGATGGGAACTTCTATTTGTTCGGCACCAGATAGATCACTAGCCATCGCCATTTCGATCTGAAAACAATAACCAGTTGCTGTCATATCTTTAAGATTAAGTGAACGAAGTAAAGATGTACTGTAAATGCGAAAACCACCGGTGAGATCACGTAATGGGATGCGCAGTATTAACTGCGCATAGCGAGTTCCCGCCCGAGAGAGTAATTGTCGACTCCGAGGCCAATTAACAACCGACCCACCTGGCATCCAGCGGGTACCCAGAACAATTAACTTGCGCTCACCTGAGACTGAACTTGCAGCAGCAAACATTGCGGGCAAATCCTGCACGCGATGTGAACCATCTGCATCCATGGTAACTACATGGGTGTATCTATCTCTTCGCAAAACTGATTCAAATCCTGCGCGATATGCGGCCCCTAATCCGGCTTTGCCGGGCCTGCGAATAACTTCAACCCATGTATATCCAAGACCTTGTGCGATATCGGCAGTCCTATCAGGTGAATTATCATCTAGTACAACCACATCGAATTGAAAACGACTCTGAATGCTCGCTAGCGAGTGGAGCAGCTCCACAATTGAAATAGATTCATTGTAGGTAGGAATGAGAATTACTGGCTTCATCTTCTACTCTCCCTTCCTACCAACCAAGTGCTGATATTAATCTATCAACACTGGCGCCCAGCCCATACTCATCTTTGATTGCATAAATATCGGATAAGTCTGCTGGCTTGCTAGGCATTGCGATCTCCATCTTCGGGATCGCAACATTACTTGCACAGTTCACTAGCGTCGGAGCTATTTTTAAATAATCAGCGCCTTCGATAATTTTCTTTGCCAGCGATGCACTTAAGAGTTCGTGACCAGCCTTAGCCCCACTTAACGCTTCATCTACGGAAGCGAAGTTATTTGCAATCAGCGCGGCACCCTTTTCGCCGATTCCCCTGACCCCGGGAAGGCCATCAGATGGATCTCCTCTAAACATGGCAAAGAGGGCATACCTATCCCCTGGTATTGCGTACTTATTTGCGACCCAAGAAATATCAACTAAATCATGTTGAGAAATTCCCTTTGCAAGATAGACAACTTTTACATCTCTCTTATCATCAACTAATTGAAAGAGATCCCTATCCCCCGTGACGATACGGATAGGCCCCTTCTCTCGCACAGCAAAGGTGGCCATGACATCATCTGCTTCATAGTCATCAACACCGACCATCGGAATTCCAAAGGCATCCAGCAAATCTAGCAATACCGGAATCTGCGGAGTTAGCGTCTCTGGCTCTTCTTCCACATCACTCTCATCCTCCAGGCGATTGGCCTTATACGCAGGAAAGAGATCGACTCTCCAGGAGGGGCGCCAATCCCCCTCTATGCATGCAACTATCCGATTTGGCGAATACATAGAAATTAAACGAGCGGTCATATCGAGATATCCACGAATGGCATTGACCGGCATTCCTGTTGGAGAAAGAAGTGTGTCAGGCATTCCGTAGTAAGCGCGATACCAGAGTGAGGCGCTATCAAGAAGCATCAGTGTCATAGTTCACCCAACATATATGAGACAACGCCTCTATCTAAACGCTTCACGCCCTCTCTGCACACCGGATGCAAAGCCTCTGATGCACCACCAATTTGAGTGAGCAAATCAATGAGCTGCTTAATGCAACGAACGAAGTCACCCACCGTCATATCAGTGCCTTTGATGACGCTGCTGAGAGAATGTCCATTGGCCCAGCGGTATGCGGCGTAGCAAAATCCAAAATCAGGTTCTCGCTGTGTTTTCACATCGAATTCATTTTCGATATCCTCAAGTTCCACCCATATTTTTGCAACGATAGCAAGGGCGTTGGCCACATTCTGATGGGGCATCTTTGGTGCATAGTTTTCGATACTGCGACTCTCATAGATCATGGCGGAGGCGACAGATAGCAATTCGGTTGGCGAGAGATCATTAAAGACTCCCCTGCGGATAGATTCGGTGAGAAGCAGATCCGATTCAGCATAGATCTTGGCCAGAATCTTTCCCTGCTCAAGCGGTTTCTCGCCCTCGATATAACCTAAATGGGTAAGGACATTACAGATGCGATCAAATGTTTTGGCAATTACGTGTGTTCGATTCTCTACGCGAAAGCGCAAGCCTTCAGATTCTCGGTTCAAACGATCGGCGCGTTCTGCGAAACGAGCGTGTGTCTCTCGATCATTACACGAATGGCAAGCATGGGCCCGAAGCGCGCGTCTCATCGAATCGAGTTCGTTCTCCATTTTCACTCGCTGACGCTGATCAAAGGTGCGGCGACCATCGCGTTTGCTGAGAAGCCTTTCCAATTCCTTAATATCGATTCTGACCCGCGCATATTCTGTGAAGTTTCCGAGATGGCATTTTGCTGACTCTTCTTGCTCCGCTGCAGCTGAATCATTTTTACGAATCTGTCTTACCAATCCCACGACTGCACGATCTGCTTGAAATTGAGCGAAAGATGATTCAAGACTTCCACGTGCTCGCTCTCGACCAAAGCGCGCGATCAGGTTGATGGACATGTTATAGCTAGGAGTAAAAGATGAACGCAGTGGGTAGGTACGAGTTGAGGCAAGACCTGCTGCAGTTGATGAATCAACAGTCGGTGACCATTGCACAACTGCGTTACCTTCAATATCAATACCTCTGCGTCCAGCTCGACCTGTGAGTTGGGTGTACTCCCCTGGTGTGATGGAAACGTGAGCCTCACCATTCCATTTGGTGAGTTTTTCCAATACGACTGTGCGTGCTGGCATGTTGATTCCGAGAGCCAAAGTTTCGGTGGCAAAGACAGCTTTGACAAGTCCGCGTTTAAAGAGATCTTCAACGGCGCCCTTAAAACTAGGCAACATTCCGGCATGGTGGGCAGCTATGCCGCGTTCTAGGGCAGTGAGCCAATCACGGTATCCCAATACCTCTAGATCCTCTTCGGCCAAGTTCTGCGTATAACGCTGGGCGGTCGTAACAATTTCTATCCGTTCCTCAGTGGTTGTTAACTTGACTCCTTCGTTAAGGCATTGCTTAACGGCGGCATCACAGCCAACGCGGGAGAAGATGAATGTGATCGCAGGAAGTAAATTCTCACGCTGTAACTTCTCGATGATTTCCGCTCGTGAAAGTCGGCTCTCGTTATCATTGAATCTATCGCGCCGGCCTCTCGGTGATTTCACTCGACGTAGTGCTTCGCGCTCTAGGCCTAAAATCTCAGGATTAATTTTTCCTGGTTCGTTGAAGAGATCGATCATGCGATCGCCTATGAGTACATGTTGATAGAGCGGGATGGGTCTTATCTCACTGACTATTACTTCGGTAGCGCCTCGAACTTCCCCTAACCACTCTCCAAATTCTTCAGCATTAGAGACGGTTGCAGACAATGAAATGACCTGGACGCTCTCCATGAGATGGATAAGTACTTCTTCCCATACCGCTCCACGGAATTTATCGGCCAGATAGTGGACCTCATCCATGACCACTGATCCCAAATTAGTCAGAGTGGATGAATTGGCATAGAGCATGTTGCGCAAAACCTCAGTAGTCATGACCAAAATATCTGCTTCCGAGTTGATATTTGTGTCCCCTGTAAGGAGCCCCACGCGATGCTCACCGAAACGCTCTTGAAACTCGGCAAACTTCTGATTTGAAAGAGCTTTAATCGGTGTGGTGTAGAAACACTTTTTACCGCGGGCAAGTGAACTAAAGGCTGCGAACTCACCCACTACTGTCTTTCCAGCACCTGTTGGCGCTGCCACGAGAACACCTTTTCCATCTTCAACGGCCTGACAGGCAGTGATTTGAAATTCATCGAAGCCGAAGTCAAACTGCGCGATGAATTCAGTTGTCAGAGGGTGACTCCCCCTCTTCTTGGCGGCTGCGTATTGCTCCGCCGGTGTGGTCATAGGGGCCATGTTAGTCCAGCGCCAGCGATACATTCGGCCGAAACCGGGGCTGGCCCAATTCGTTCGCCATCGGCATATGCAATCGCGTCAGCGCTCAGTTCAATCTTCTTTGTCCGAAATATCTCAACAGCTGGGTGTGTGATGTGTGAACCTGAGAAAACTCTAGGAAAAACTTTAATGAATTCCAATTTGCTTACTGGTTTCAAAATCATGACATCAAAGAGGCCATCATCGAGTTTTGCATGAGGACAAACGAGCATCCCTCCCCCGTAAGATCTTCCATTTCCAATCGCTATCAGCATTGCTTTGGTGGTGAAGGTGCGAGTATCAGAAGTTATTTGATATTCAATGGGCGCAAATCGTGGAAGCTCTAGTGCGATCGCCACGTTATACCGCTGTGGCCCACGGGGCCACGCCATTGCATTTGCCTTCTCATTTACCACCGAATCAAAGCCAGTGGAGAGAATCGCGGCAAACCATTCCGAATCGACATTACCGAGATCGATATGTGATGGCTGATTACTGGTTACATAATCTAAGTAGCTAGTGGAGTCCTCCAGCGACCAACCTAAGGAACGAACGATGTCATTTCCGGTACCGGCAGGAACTATTGCAAAAGGAATTGACCTCGGAACAACTAACTGAAGAACTAGATGTGCAAGTCCATCACCGCCAATAGAGATAACTCCTTCGCAAGAGTCGGTATCTAGAAAATGTTCGAGCTCAGATTTGAGTCCTTTCGCAGAAGCCGATGAGAAGACTCGATACTCCAATTTCCGTTGTTGGAAGTATGCGCTAACTCTCTCACCAACTATCGCGCCCTTGCCATTTCCAGAGGATGGATTGATGGCTAACGCCCACATCAGATATCGCCGGCAATCAGTTTTCTATCTCTACGACGATCATTGAGGATGGCGATGCCTCCAGCGAGAAGATAGAGAGCGATGAGTGGCACGGTCAGTGCAATCATCGACAGCGGATCAGCACTTGGAGTGAAGCCGGCGACAAAGAGTGTGATTGCAAAGACCCATATTCGCCAAGGCTTGAGTATCGCTCTGCCTGACAGGAAGCCGATGAGATTGAAAGTAACAAGAAAGACCGGCAATTCGAAAGCTATCCCAAACATGAGAATGGCGCGCAGCACAAAATCTAAGTAATCATCGAAACGGACCAAGTTGGTAAGGGCGGATGGCGTGAATCCAAAGAGGACATCTACCGCCACCGGAAGAATGGTGTAACCGAGATATGTACCGGCTGCGAAAAATGGTGTCGCCGCAACAATGAAGAGAACTGAATTTCTTTTCTCGCGGCGATGTAGCGCTGGAGCAATAAATGCCCACAGCTGATAGAGCCAGAACGGCGCTGTGAGAATTACTCCACTAAGGAGCGCCACTTTGATTTGAAGGTTGAGCGGACCTAGAACGCCACTGATGTAGAGAGCCCCGCATGTAGCGGCGCCTGATTCTTGTGCCGCCTTTAGATCACAGACAGGGGCGGCGAGTGCCACGATTATTTCGTTGTAAAAAAACCAACCGAGCGCGGATCCTAATGAGATAACAATTGCTACCTTGACAACCCTGCTTCGTAATTCACGAAGGTGTTCGATCAGCGGCATACGACCGCCAGCGGTAGCCGACATGCGAATTACTTCTCGTCAGACTCTGGATCTGCCTTCTTATCTGTGTTCTTGCCGTCGTTTTTCATCTCTCGCATCTCACTTTTGAAGATGCGCATTGACTTACCTAAAGAACGGGCAGAATCAGGCAGCTTCTTTGCACCGAAAAGAACGACTACGACAATCAGCAGAAGGAGAATATGGCTTGGTTCACGTAAGAAAGGCATGGGCAAACGTTATCGCAATCGTGAAAATTCAGCGATATTGAGAGGCCACAAGACCGGCTTGTCGCGCAATCTCGGCGCGCAATGCAGCAGGTTCTACTACCTCGATAGCCCCACCCGATGCCAGGACTTCACGAATAAGCCATGACTGGTTATAGATTTCTACGGTGTAGGTATCTCCAATACCCGGAGTGAGTTTGCCTAGCGTTTCAAAGACTCGCCTGAGATCATGATGAACCTTGATTGTTACTGACTCGATAGCGTCACTTTGAACTCGACCTGTTTGAGTTATTGGCTCCGGGAGAAGCTCCGCCTTTTGGATTCGATCTAATCTAAAGCTGCGAAGTGCATCGGCGCTCTCGCAGAATGCAAGAAGTAGCTCAACTCCATTTTCAATTCGCTTCTCGATCGGATGAAGAACTCGTTCGCTGGTGACATCCTCGGCAACAGAGTGGTAAGTGATTTGCAGTCTCTGTCGATTTTTAAGCGCGTCATCGATGGCCGTGATTACCCCACCGGAGATCATCGGCTCACTCGCAACCAATCGTTGCAAGGGCGTTCCGATAACTTTCTTGACTAGTTCGATATCAGAAAGTAAATCTGCACGCTCGGCGGAAATACTCTCCTTCAATAGATCAAGTCCGAAGAGAATCGCAGTGACTTCTTGAACAGATAGTGAGCGCACCACATTGAGGGCATCTGCATTACGGATATAGACGAACCCAGATTCAAATTCAAGCTCGATGAGATCAAATCGAGTTTCACCACACATCCAGAGCGCGTTTAAGTCACCTAGAAGTTCCTCTGTTTCTATCGAGAACTCAGCAGCCAAATCGGTGACAGATATGCCTTGGTGTGTGTAAATAAATGGAACTAAATCAAGCAGCCGTGCTGCCTTCTCAACCGGATTAGCTCTTCTATTCATGGCGCACCTGTACTGAATGAAGGGATGCCATGAGCGACTCTTTAACTTCAGTGGGCCCTATTACCTTCACATCATCTCTGTGCCACAGTAGATCACGAATTAGATCCTTCATATCCGAATACTGGTATTTCACTAAATCCCACTCGTCCTGGGACTCCTGAACACTCGCATGCTTGCGCAATCGATCGGCTTTTCCCTTGCGAACAAGTAACTGGGCTACATTCTTACGTGTGCGAGATTGCAATTGATTATGCATGGAGAAATCCTCAGGAATCTCATAGGAAGCGCCTCTCCCCTGTTCTTTGACCTCCGAGACGACTCGATCCAATCTAAAGAGGCGCACGGCTCTTCGTTCTAAATCATTTCCCGCGACATACCAAAAGCCATTTTTTGTTCCTACGCCGTAGGGTTCCAGCGCCCTATTTTCATCTGTGTTATCACTGGCACGGTAATCAAATGAGATGGTTTTGCGCAGAGCCAGAGCATCAATAACTTTGGCGAGATTGGTGTCGGAATTTCGCACTTGATGTGGATTCATTGGAATCCCATCGACATCGGATTCAATACCAAGAGCTTTTAACTTTGTGAGTCCAGCACTCGCTTTGGAATCAAGAATCGCTCCACGCCAACTCTGAGTTGCCGAAGAGATCAGCGCAAGCTGCTGCGGTGTTAACTCTGATATCTGTATTCGATAATTCTCTGGGCGTATTCGATAACCCACTTCATCTTCAAAGAGTGGGTCAAATGTTCCCACTTCAATATCTATACCAAGATTTCGTAACTCTTCCTTATCGCGTTCGAACATACGTTCTTTCGCATCTGGCTCACCCGAATAACCTTCAATATTCTCGTAAATCTCGGATTTCGTAATCCATCGTCCAGTAGCCAGAAGCGCAATGGTTAAATTAACTAGTCGCTCACTCTTCCGTGACACCGTAGGCACCTTTTGCTGGACGTCTGCGCCGAGCCAAGACTTCTACACCTGGCGCCATTCGCCGGCTTTGAATCAGAAAACCGGTATGTCCAATCATTCGCTGCTGCGGCCGCACGGCCAGGCCTTCATGATGCCAACCTCGAACAATTGTTTCCGAACTCTCGGGCTCAGTGAAGTGTCCATCAGCTTTGAGCGCTTCTGCTGTTGCAGATAGCTGTGTAGTAGTTGCAACATAGGCGAGGAATACACCGCCTGGGCGTAGAACCTCGGCAGCCATCGCTACACATTCCCATGGAGCAAGCATGTCAAGAATCACTCGATCATATTTATCGTCAAAGCTTTGCTCTTGCACAGAGCCAACATCTAACTTCCAGTTATTAGGAAAATTGCCGAAGTAATTCTCAATGTTTGCGCGTGCATTATCAGCAAAATCTTGACGACGCTCAACTGAATGAACAGAACCACTCTCACCTACTGCACGTAAGAGCGAGAGAGTAAGTGCTCCGCTACCCACGCCCGCCTCTAGAACGCGCGCCCCCGGATAGATATCAGCAACTCCCACGATCATCGCGGCATCCTTTGGATACACAATCGTTGCACCGCGTGGCATTGATAAAACATAATCAGCAAGCAATGGAATAAATGCAGTGAATTTTAGACCGGCTGTAGTGCTGACAACGGAACCTTCAGGTAAACCGATGAGGTCATCGTGAGAAATCCAGCCCTTATGGGTGTGCCACTCTTTGCCAGGAGTTATTGTGAAGCTATATAGCTTTCCCTTGGGATCGGTAAGTTGAATACGATCTCCGGCTTTGAAGAACCCATGGTCAGACACAGAGGCATCTTAGGCGAGGAATGACTCTTCGCGCTGGTACGGGCGGTATCGTCGGCGCCCATGGAGCAGTTGCGTCTTTCCCCCAGCAGAATGAATGACTTCACCAACTGTCCGCAACTCTATAAATATCGAGCGATAGACCTCTTGCCCGAACCTCCCAGCATCGATGCAGAACGAGGGAAATTAATTCACTCAGTACTAGAAGATATCTTTGAACTGCCCACTTCAGATCGAACCTTTAAGAGCGCCGTCGATTTACTTCCCTCATCGTGGAGTGCGCAATTAGAGAAGACTCCAGAACTTCGGGCTTTAGTGCTTGATGAAAAGGAATGGATGGATCGTGCGCAGGCCCTCTTAACGAATTACTTTAGCCTTGAGAATCCGACCACATTTGAATCAACCTATCGAGAACTTCATTTGGAGCGAAACATTTCAGATGAGATCTACCTGCATGGCTATGTGGATCGTCTAGATATTGCGCCAACCGGTGAAGTGCGAATTGTTGACTACAAGACCGGTAAATCTCCTAAGCCAGGATGGGAAGAGAAGGCGTTATTTCAACTACGGGTCTATGCACTTCTCTACTGGCAGAACCATGGAGTTCTTCCACGAATGCTCAAACTTATTTACTTAGGTGATGTCAAGACAATTGAGAGCCAGCCCACTGAGGCTCAACTGGCATCTACCGAGAAGAAGTTAGACAATATTGGTTCAGAGATTCTGTCCGCTATTAAAACCGGACACTTCCCCACACGAAAGTCAAAGTTATGTGATTGGTGCTTCTTTAAAGCAATTTGCCCGGCTCACGTAAAGTAGATAAGTACTAGTTAGCGTTGAAGTATTTAGCCTCTGGGTGGTGCACGATAATTGCTGAAGTGCTCTGCTCAGGGTGGAGCTGGAATTCTTCCGAGAGTTCAACTCCAATGCGACCAGGTTCAAGGAGCTCGAAGAGTTGCGTCTGTTGTTCAATATCAGGACAGGCTGGATAGCCAAATGAGTATCGTGATCCTCGGTAGCCTTGATCCAAAATCCCTTGCAGATCCGGTGAATCGAGATTTCTTACTGACATCTCTTCACGGATGCGAGCGTGCCAATGTTCAGCCAGCGCCTCAGTGAGTTGAACAGAGAGACCGTGTAGCTCGAGGTATTCGCGATACTTATCGGCAGCAAATAACTCATTCGCTGCTTTACTCACGGTATTTCCCATGGTCACAACGTGGAATGCAACAACATCGGTCTTACCTGAATCCTTGCTCGCGAAGAAATCTGCCAAACATAGTCTGCGATCGCGCGATTGACGAGGAAATGAGAATCGCGTTCTCTCTTGACCGGCAAGTGGTCCTTCATGATGCAAAATAATGAGGTCATTTCCATCTGAAACGCATGGGAAATATCCGTATACAACCGCTGCTTCCAGCCAACCGTTGGACTGTACTTCGTTAAGTAATTGACGCAGGCGCGGACGACCTTCAGATTCGGCCATCACATCGAACTCACCGCGAGCACCCTTAAGGCCCCATTGCCCTACAAAAAGCGCGCGCTCATCAAGCATGCCAACGTAGTCGGCAAGTGCAATGCCTTTAACGATTCGTGAACCAAAGAATGGCGCCTGCGGGATATCTATATCGGTGGCGACATCACTTCGATTTGTGTCAATAACTTTAGGTTCAGTTGATTTCGCAACTGCCTTCACTTTTCTCTCTCGAAGTGCCGGCAGAGCAGCACCTTCATCGCCACGCTTAACCGCCATAATCGCATCCATCAGACGCAAACCTTCAAAGGCATCGCGGGCATATCTCACTTCACCTGGAAATATTGCTGCTAGATCTTGCTCGACATATGCGCGCGTGAGAGCTGCTCCCCCGAGAACAATCGGCCACTTCTGATCGAGTCCGCGACTAGTAATTTCTTCTAAGTTCTCGCGCATAATTACAGTTGATTTCACTAAGAGCCCGGACATGCCCACAGCATCAACATCGTGCTCAATCGCTGCATCGATAATTTGATTCGCTGTCTGTTTAATTCCAATGTTAACAACTTGATATCCGTTATTTGAAAGAATGATATCGACCAGGTTCTTTCCGATGTCGTGCACATCGCCCTTTACTGTGGCAAGCAACATGCGCCCACGACCACCATCACTGGTCTTCTCCATATGTGGTTCCAGGTATGCCACAGCAGACTTCATGACCTCTGCGCTCTGCAATACGAATGGGAGCTGCATCTCGCCTTTACCAAAGAGCTCGCCAACCACCTTCATGCCTTCTAGAAGATGGTCGTTGATAATCGCTAGCGGTGCTATTCCATCAGTCATAGCGGCATCTAGATCGTCAGTGAGGCCAACCTTCTCGCCATCGATGATGCGACGCTCAAGGCGCTGGCGCAGTGGTAGCGCTGCTAGTTCGGAAGCTCTGATATTGCGAGATGCGGCTAACTCGACACCTTCAAAGAGTTGTAGGAACTCTTGCAGTGGGTCATAGGTGCAATTCTCCCCATCGAAAACTCGCCGGTCATAAATAAGATCGAGTGCAACCTCTTTCTGACGCGGCTCAATTCTTGCCATTGGCATGATCTTGGAAGGATGGACAATCGCTGAATCAAGCCCTGCTTCGACGCACTCTGAGAGAAAGACTGAGTTCAGCACAACGCGCGCGGCAGGGTTAAGACCGAAGGAAACATTGCTCACACCAAGAGTTGTTTGCACATCAGGGAATTCACTCTTTAGGGTGCGAATGGCGCTAATTGTTTCTAGGCCATCGCGGCGGGTCTCCTCTTGTCCCGTTGCAATAGGAAAAGTTAGGGTGTCAATCAGAATATCACCGACATTCATCGACCAATTTTCGGTTAAGTCTGTAATCAAACGACGAGAGACGCGCATCTTCCATTCGGCAGTACGTGCTTGACCCTCTTCATCAATTGTCAAAGCAACAACCGAAGCACCATGTTCCTTCACAAGTGGCATGATCTTGGCAAAGCGTGAAGTGGGACCATCGCCATCTTCATAGTTCACTGAGTTAATAACGCTTCGACCGCCGAGTGATTCAAGACCTGCCTTCAGAACTGCGGGCTCTGTCGAATCGAGAACGATAGGAAGCGTGGATGAAGTGGCAAAGCGAGAAGCAATTTCCTTCATATCTCTAGCGCCATCTCGACCGACATAATCAACAGAGAGATCGAGCATGTGGGCGCCATCTCGAATCTGATCTCGCGCAATCTCCACACATGTCGCCCAATCTTCAGCGACTAACGCATCTCTAAAAGCCCTTGAACCATTTGCATTCGTGCGCTCACCAATTGCTAAATAAGTCTTATCTTGCCTAAAGGGCACGTATTGATAGATAGATGAGGCGCCAGGCTCGATAGTGATAGTTCGTGCATCAACTTTCTTAGAAGCAAGCTTATTCACAACGGCCTTCATATGAGCCGGAGTTGTTCCGCAGCAGCCACCGATCAGGGTAATTCCATAATCATTGACGAAAGTTTCCAGTGCAACAGCCAACTCCTCGGGACCTAATGGATATTCCGCACCCTTCTTACCTAAAATAGGAAGACCAGCATTAGGCATGACCGAGATTGCAACTCGAGAGTTCTTTGATAGGTAACGCAAGTGCTCTGACATTTCGGTCGGACCAGTCGCACAATTCAAACCGATGAGATCAATATCTAACGGCTCAAGTGCGTTCAGTGCTGCTCCGATTTCAGAGCCTAAAAGCATCGTCCCTGTTGTCTCAACTGTGACTTGGGCGATGAGCATTACATCTCGTTTTGATTCAGTGATCGCTTGCCTCGCTCCGTTGACGGCCGCTTTAGCTTGCAATAAATCTTGTGTGGTTTCAATCAACAACCCATCGGAACCGGAATCGACTAATCCTTTTGATGCGGTGTAGTAGGCATCTTTTAACTTCTCATATGTGGTGTGACCAAGGCTTGGTAGCTTTGTTCCCGGCCCAAGAGAACCCAAGACAAAGCGTGGCTTATCACTGGTCGAGAAAGCATCGGCGGCTTGCCTGGCGATAACACCGCCGGCATATGCCAATTCATAGATGCGATCTTCGATTCCGTACTCGGCTAAGTTTGCCCAGTTCGCACCGAATGTATTTGTCTCAATGGCATCTACGCCGACCTCTAGGTAAGCATCGTGCACAGAGCGAACCAGATCTGCTCTTGTTACGTTTAGGATTTCATTGCAGCCTTCATGGCCCTGGAAATCTTCCAGCGAAGGGTCAGCGGCTTGGAGCATCGTTCCCATTGCGCCGTCGGCAATCACAGTTCCGTGAGCGAGGGCGCGCCGAAGGAGGCCATCAACGCGTTTTTGGGGGTTTTTCTCGCTCGTCACATCGCAGAGATTACCTTAAGGTGTCGCTGTGGAGATTCATCAAATACCTGCTTTGCGTTCCCCCGTGATGGTTATTGCCTTTTCTGGTTGGAATGATGCTGCCGAAGCAGCAACAGGTGCTCTTTCTCACCTATTAGGTTCATGGACTGACCCTTCGTTTGATGTCGTCCCGGAATTGATTGCAGATGTAGACCCAGAAGAGTTCTATGACTTTCAAGTAAATAGACCGATGATTTATGTCGATGAATCGAGTGTTCGTAATCTGACCTGGCCCGGAACACAGATCTACGCGCTGCGCACACCCACACTTGATCATGACTTCATCGTCGTACGCGGTGTTGAGCCATCAATGAAATGGAAGACCTTCACTTCAGACCTGCTTGATCTAGCTGAGGATCTCGAGATTGATTTGGTTATCACGATGGGATCAATGCTCGCTGATACTCCTCACACACGTCCTATTACTGTCAGTGGTAGTGGTGCGCATCCAGATATCGCACAGCGACTCGGAGTAGAGATAAGCAAATATGAAGGACCAACTGGAATCCTTGGAGTGATCCAGGTTGCATGTGTTGGTCGTGGAATAGATGCGGTTTCTTTATGGGCCGCTGTTCCTCACTACGCATCTAACTCGCCGTCGCCAAAAGCTTCACTTGCACTCATTAATGCACTTGAAGAGTTCCTACGAATTTCCATCCCACAAGGAGCTCTCCCTGAGGAATCAACCGCCTGGGAGATTGAAGTAACAGAGATGGCTCAAGAAGATTCTGATGTTGCCGAGTATGTAAAAGCTCTGGAAGAGAGTAAGGATGCATCTGAGCTCCCCGATGTCACAGGTGAGTCAATCGCTCGCGAACTAGAGCGATTCCTACGTCGTCAAAACGGAAGTTAAAGCGCGAGTCCGAGCAGAGTATCTAGCGCGCGTGAAAGCTCACCGGCTTGCCCGCCCGTCTTTCCTTCACTCGTATCCATCATCCAAGTGCGAATAATCTCTTGAACTTTATGCGTATCCAAATTATCGCTGAGCGCTGCAATGATTGCTGTGATTACCGGATCGGTAGGAGCAACATCGACTCGAGATAATTGCAGTCGAAGATCGACAATCTCAATTGATGCCCGATCAAGAACTTCACTGTTCCACATGAGGTCTTCTGAGAATTGATGACCCATCAGCGCCCATCTGATTGCCATGGGTTCCGCGCCTTGGGCAATGAGTGTGGAGACAAAGAGCAAGTTTCCCTTTGACTTACTCATCTTTTCGCCATCAAGACCAATCATCCCTGCGTGCACATAGGTGCGAGCAAATCTCTGGCGTCCGATGATTCGACTCTGAGCAGCTGACATCTCGTGATGTGGAAAAATTAGATCACTTCCTCCACCTTGGATATCGATTGCAAAGTCATCGTGAGTATCAGGTTGCAGGTAATGCAGAGCAATAGCACAACATTCGATATGCCAACCAGGTCGACCCATCCCAAATGGACTCGCCCAGCCAGGTTCACCTTTGCGCTGTGATAACCAGAGAAGTGCATCGAAGGGATCTTCCTTGCCAGAGCGCTGTGGGTCTCCCCCTCGTTCGGCGAAAATTGAAAGCATCTGCTCATCTGTGTAATGCGAACGAGTGCCAAACTCTTCATCTGAATGAATCCTGAAATAGAGATCGTTTTCGACGTTATATGTCGTCTCAGACTCCTGCAATTTAAGAATTGAATCGACTACCAGCGGCATGGCTTCAACGACTCCTACGTAGTGCTGTGGAGGAAGAACGTGAAGATCTGTCATGTCACCGCGAAAGAGCTCTATCTGGCAATTTGCGAGAACTTCCCAGTCAATTCCATCGCGCGCAGCACGTTCTAGCAACGGGTCATCAATATCAGTGATGTTTTGGACGAAGCGAACCTCTGAACCGGTCGCCTTGAGATAACGATGAATCAAATCAAAGGTGAGGTAGGTAGCAGCATGTCCAAGGTGGGTTGCATCGTATGGAGTAATCCCACATACATACATCCGATAAAGCGGCTTTACCGGAAGGGCCTCAATGCGGTTTGACGCAGTATTTAGTAGTGAAAGGGGTGCAAGAGTGAACCTACTTGAGAGCTGGGGTATGTATATCTCCGGCCAGGCGCGCATACCGGAACTTTAACTTAAAAAGGTGGCCATGGCACAGCAGGCCAATCTTCACTCGGAGATGGAAATTTTCCTGACTCGATGAGTTGATTAATTCGCTTTATCAGAGCAGTGAATTCATTTTCGGTGATTAATTCAAGCAAGTCTCCTGGCTCGGCTTGCAATCGGCCGGCTAAATCACTGAGACTTCCAATCTCCTCATCTGTAAGTTCGCGCATCGCAAACTGCCAGATAACAGTGCGCAACTTGTTCTCCTCATGGAAAGTAACACCATGATCACAACCAAGAAGGGTTCCATCGGTTACTGGCAGCAGGTGACCTATCTTGCGATCTGTGTTATTAACGACCGCGTCAAAGAGGGCCATCCGACGTAGATTCTCGTTATCTTCTCGGTAGTAGAGAGCCAAGTCAATTGACTCATCAATATCTATCCACTGCTGCACCATTCCCATGCCGAAAGGTCCATCGCGCAATACCGTCGGGGGAACAACCTTCCACCCTGAGAACTCACTGATTAAAAATGCTGCATATTCACGTTGCGCAAGATTTCCATCTGGAAAATCCCACAATGGACGCTCCCCTGCAATCGGTTTATATATCACCGCCATCTTTTCATCGTTCAAAGTACATTCGCCGTAGAGGGTGGCATTAGAGGCATCAACGAGTCGACCGGTAACTTCAAGTGTGCCGGAAAGTAGGTGATCGATGACCGTGCTCATCTGCGGTAACCATTAGATCTTGGACATAGATGGCCCTTAATGTCTATCGGTCCTCCGCAAAATGGACAGGGTTGGCGTCCTGCGCCCACCACGATGAAAGCCCTCTTAGAGAATCTATCTGCTTCACTCAGGGTAATTAGAACTCGCAAAATATCGAGATCACCAGTGAGATCATCGACATCAATAAATTCTGGATCTTGATCGCTATTCTCATTGATTGCTTGCATATCAACTTGTATCAATCCGCTCTGGGCGTCGAAGGCTAAACCAATCACACCCACGCGAAACTCTTCCTCGATAGGCGTACTCAGTGGGGCGTCATCTTTAGGAAGCCTGGAAAAAGAAATACTTGCATTGTTCTGTTTAATGTCGCGGATTGTGTAGAGCAGCCGATCTGCGAGTGCTTGAACCTGTGTTTTCTCCAATGAGACAGAGATGAGCCGGGTTCCGCTCTGAGCTTGAATAAAGAAGGTGCGCTCTCCGGGTTGTCCCACGGTTCCCACGGTGAATCGCTCCGGTTGTTCAAAGAGAATAATTTGCGAACTCATCTCTTCTTTCGCCCGACAGCTCCGGCCCCACCACCGAGAAGCATTTTCTTGGGACGTGCACTAGAGAGAGAACCCTCTAGTCGAGTGAGATGATCATTAAAGAGTATTAAACGTGCACTATCCCCATCGTATTCAAGCATCGTAATAGAAGCCGGATCGATAACTAGAGACTGGAAATGATCGAGTTTCATCTTCAACAAACTAGCGACCATAGCCTTGATGACATCGCCATGGCTGACGAACAAATGAGTCCCCTTGGACTTTTCGGCAACCGCTTCGTCAATTGACGCGACTGATCGCTTTTGCATGGCCGCCATACGTTCACCCTGTGGAAACTCGACCTTACTAGGTCTTTCCTGAATCATTTTCCAGAGTGGTTGCTTTGAAAGTGAGTTAAGTTTCTTACCGCTCCAACTGCCGTAATTCATCTCAATCAGTTTTTCATCCAGGATGAATTTTTTGAGTCCATTTGAATTCGATGATTCAAGCCATGGTGCGAGGGTCTCCTGACAGCGCTGCATGGGGCTCATGCGAATTGAATCAAATGAGACCTTACCAATGCGTTCTACTAAGTCGATTGCTTGCTGGGATCCCTTTTTGCTCAAGGAGATGCCAGGTAATTGACCGGCCAGAATCCCAGATTCATTGGCGATTGAATGTGCATGTCTTAAAAGGATTATCCGCGCCACAACACGAAGGTTATCGCTAAATTTCTAATCACGACTTTTCCGCTTTCACCTTGCTAAGGTCTGCGTCATGGAGATGAGACGCGCTGGAAATAGTGGCCTCACACTCTCTCGTTTAGGCCTGGGCACCATGACATGGGGTCGAGATACCGATACTCACGAGGCAGCCGATCAATGCCGTGCCTATATCGAGGCCGGCGGCAATTTCTTTGATACCTCTCCCACCTTTGGTGACGGAGATAGCGAGCGAGTTATTGGTGGCCTTATTGGTGCTCTCTTTAACCGCGAGGATGTTTCGATTGCAACCAAGGCCGGAGTTTCACATCCGGGTGGAGTTCGCACGATAAATAACTCTCGAACATCTCTTATCGCTGAATTGGATAAATCACTTTCTCGACTTGAGACTGATTATGTGGACATGTGGCAGATTCAGATGTGGGATGAGAACACGCCACTGGAAGATACTCTCTCCGCACTCGATTATGCATACACATCTGGCAAGGCCAGGCATGTGGGAATCTCTAATTTTTCCGGCTGGCAAAGTGCGCGCGCAATCACGATTCAAGAAGGAAATTCAGCGAAGGCGCCGATAGTCACAAATCAAATTGAGTTCTCACTTCTTAATCGCAGCGCCGAACTCGAAGTACTACCCTGCGCGCGTTCGATTGGCATTGGCATCTTGGCTTGGGCGCCCCTTGGTCGCGGCGTCCTGACTGGAAAATATCGCACTGGTATTCCAAGTGACTCGCGCGCGGCAGCTCCACATTTTGTCAAACATGTTGAGCCCTATTTGCAAGAGAGATCAACCCGGATTGTCGAAGCAGTATCTGTTGCAGCCCAAGGCCTGGGCTACTCGCCGCTGGAAGTTGCGCTAGCTTGGGTACGAGACACCCCAGGAATTACGAGTGCGATTGTCGGCGCCAGAACTGGTGCGCAACTTCGAGGAATCTTGAAATCGGAAGAGATTGTGCTGCCAGAGATTGTCCGTAGCGTCCTGGATGAAATCTCAGCTTAAGCGTTCTCTAAAAACTCTTTTAGAACATGAACCCCGAAGTGCAGGCCTGAAATAGGGACACGTTCATCTACCCCGTGAAATAAGGACAAGAAATCTAAATCTGCTGGAAGTTGCAGCGGACTAAATCCGTACCCGATAATTCCAAGTTCGGAGAGCGCTTTATTATCTGTCCCGCCACTCATGAGATAAGGAACCGGAATACCTTCAGGATCATGAGCCACAATTGCCGCACACATCGCCTCCACGAGATCTCCTTCGAAATCCACCTCGAGTGCGATATCGCGAGTGATGGTTTCAATTTCAATCTCTGGACCAATGATTGATTGAATAGTTGCATTCAGTTCATCTTCATAGCCAGGCAAGAAGCGGCCATCAATAACAGCTGATGCCGATGCTGGAATCACGTTCTCTTTATAGCCAGCCTCCAACATCGTTGGGTTGGCAGTGTTTTGTAGCGTTGCTCCCACCATGCGAGCTGCTGGACCAATCTCTGCCAAGAGCGGCTTTAGATCATCCGGATTAAGCGGCTTGCCTGTAACTTGCGCAATTTTTTCGAAGAGAATCTTGACAGTCTTTGTATATCGCTGCGGCCATTGGTAGCGACCAATCTTTGCGACCGCCTCAGTGATTGCAGTGATTGCATTTTCATCATTCATCATTGAGCCGTGTCCGGCGCGACCATGTGCAGTGATTTTCATCCAATGAATACCTTTTTGCGCCGCTTCGATGAAGTACAAACGCTTTCCACCGGTGACTGTGACTGAAAAACCGCCCACTTCAGATACTGCCTCCGTGCAACCGGCAAAGACCTCTGGGTGAGTTGAAGTCATATAGCGCGAACCGTAAGAACTACCCGCTTCTTCATCAGCGAAGAATGCTAAGACGATATCTCTTTCGGGTTGATATCCAGTGCGAGACCATTGACGAACAATTGCCAAGATCATCGCATCCATATTCTTCATATCAACTGCCCCGCGACCCCAGATCATTCCGTCCCGAATTTCTGCAGCAAAGGGATCGACAGACCAATCCTTTGCATCAGCAGGAACAACATCTAGATGACCGTGGACTACCAAACCACCTAGGGAACTATTCTTTCCGGGAATACGCGCAATCACATTGCAGCGATTAGCAGCGGATTCGTAGATGTCAGCCTTGATGCCGACTTCAGCAAGGGATGCAACGACATATTCCGCACACGCCTTTTCATCTCCTTTACCTTCACCATAATTAACTGATGGGATACGAATGAGATCCTGGCAGATAGAAACAACTTCGCTTTCAATACTCATCAACATCTCTGCGCTACTCATGGTCGTATTCTGCCCTTTCATGGCTCTTTTTTGCGCCGACGGCGCCAGGTTGATATCGTTACGCCGTTATTTCGACTCGAGCGCATAAGATTTATCTTCTAGCGAGCGGGTACTCGTCCGGGTGGCGGAATTGGCAGACGCGCTAGCTTGAGGTGCTAGTTCTCGCAAGGGATTCGGGGTTCAAGTCCCCGTTCGGACACAGTTACGGTGGTGCAGTAATGAATATCAATCAATCACTTGCACTGATTAGACCTATCCCGGATTTCCCCAAGCTTGGCATCCTTTTTCAAGATATCTCTCCTTTGCTCGCCAATCCAGCGGCATTTGCTAGCGTCATTTCTGCCCTTTCTGATCTTGGTGGAGAGGTTGATTATGTTGCCGCACTCGATGCCCGCGGCTTCATTCTTGGAAGTGCGGTGGCACTACACAAGCACGTTGGTTTCATTCCCATACGCAAAGCCGGCAAATTGCCTCACACTACTTTCTCGCGCAGTTACAGCCTTGAGTATGGAGAAGACAAATTAGAGATCCATCAAGATGCGATGGCTGCCGGTTCGCGCGTTCTACTCATAGATGACGTCTTAGCAACGGGAGGAACTCTCAAAGCTGCAATCTTGTTGATTCAAGATCTCGGCGCAGTTGTCACAAGTGCTGCAGTCCTCTTGGAGATTCCGGGTTTGGCGGGCCGAGCCAACATTGCGCAGTTAGACTCTGCTCCCCCAATATTTTCACTCACACAGATTTAAATGCGTCTTCCTCAGATTCAGGGATTAAGAGCGTTAGCGGTAGTTCTTGTTCTGCTCTATCACGCAAAATTCTTATCCGGCGGATATATCGGTGTCGATATTTTCTATGTGATATCCGGTTATCTCATCACATCTCTTCTGCTTCGTGAGTGCGAAAGAGGAGCAGGCATTGCCTTCGCTAAGTTCTATCTCCGCCGAATAAAGCGTCTTTTACCGGCCTCTTCGCTCGTCTTGATCATCACAGCGCTGGCTGCCTGGCTGGTATATCCATCAATTCTGCGAGATGACTTGGGTCGGGATATTGCCGCAGCGTCGCTCTATATCTCTAACTATTTCTTTGCACTCTGGCAGATGGATTATCAGAATTTGGATTCCCTGCCACCGGTTGTGATTCATTACTGGTCTCTGGCTGTTGAAGAGCAGTTCTACCTACTGTGGCCGCTGATCATTTTTGTGCTCTTCAAAATAGGAAAACGACCTTTTGTTCGAGTCGGCATAACAGTAATTACCGCGTTCTCATTTCTCTTTAGTCTCTATTTGACTACAGCTGCTCCGATGTGGGCCTTCTACTCCCTTCCTACGCGAGCATGGGAGTTAGGAATCGGCGCCCTCGTCCTCTTCCTTCCACCCAAGTTAAGATTTTCGAAGAGCTATATCTGGATCGCACTCATACCTATTTTCTATGCATCTCTTAGTTTCAGTGACGTGACAGCATTTCCTGGAACCTCCGCTCTCTACCCCGTATTAGCAACCGCCTTGGCCCTAGCGTCTATCAGTAGTTGGCCTAAAATTATCGACACAGTTTCACGGTTTCGCGTTGTGCAATGGTTAGGAGACATCTCTTATCCGCTCTATCTATGGCACTGGCCGGTCCTAGTGATACCTAGTATTGTCTTTGGGGGCTCACTGTCCATCACTGAACGTTTAATTGCTATTGCTGCAACGCTGCTCCTCGCAGAGCTCACTCATCGTTTCGTTGAACAGCCGCTTCGCTATAGAGAGTTCTCCCAGAAGAAAATCTTCTCCTATGCCGCACTAGTAACGGCGGTAACTCTCACCTTGTCCTTCCTTATCATCAACTCTCATAGCGATGAGATCACCTTAAAATCTGGGCAGAAATTCACCCTTAAATCAGTGCTTGCTAAACCAAAAATTTATGGAGATGGTTGCCATCTTGAAAATGGAGAGTCGATTCCTCCTGAGTGCACCTATGGCAAAAAAGATTCGAAGAGAAGGATCGTTCTATTCGGGGACTCTCACGCGGCGCAATGGTTTCCTGCGCTAGAGAAAATTGCAGAAGACAATGACATTGCTCTCATTTCATTGACCAAGTCTGCATGTCCGGGCCCATCTGTTCGTAAAGTCGATCAAGGTAGTTATAAGAACTCCGACTGTTCTGCGTGGAGAAGTAACGTGTATAGGAGAATCGCAGAGTTGAAACCAGAAGCAGTCCTGCTTTCGGGGATGCAGTACTTCCAGAGACCTGATGGTTATCAATCTCGCGCCCAGTGGTGGCAAGAGGGTCAGATTAAGACTCTCCTAGCGCTTCAAGGGCTCACTCCAAAAATCATTTACATCGCAGATACGCCACATCCGAAGCAAGATATTCCTAGCTGTCTCTCTTCAAACAATGGAAACTGCGATAACACCGAAAAAACCCCGTCAATAACAGTTGATGGATACCTGCTTGTTGATCCAACTTCATGGTTATGTGGAAGAACGTGTCCCGCGGTGATAGATGGCATAGTCGCCTACCGAGACGCATCTCATATCAGTGTAGATATGAGTATCGCGCTCTCAGTGAACTTGGCAAGAGAATTACGCGCAGTTGGCCTGGATTTGGGATAGAGAATATTGAGACGATTCATGGCAGGATTCCCACGTGGCTGAACTGATTTATTACTGCGGAACTATGGATTCTGGTAAGTCAACCCTTGCCCTGCAGACCGCGCATAATCATAAATCGCGCGGGCGAACCGGCCTTATTTTCACCAGTAAAGATCGCGCCGGAGCTGGACTCATTAGTTCTCGGCTAGGTCTGCAATCTGAGGCGATTGAAGTTGAAACCACTTTAGATATTCATAAATTTGTGGTCGATCATCTTTCGGCTGGTGACCGTATTGATTACATTATCTGTGATGAGGCTCAGTTCTATCAGCCCGATCAGATTGATGGACTTGCAAAGATTGTCGATGGCTTAGGTATTGATGTCTATGCCTTCGGAATTTTGGCTGATTTTCGCACCAAGTTATTTCCAGGATCTGCTCGACTAGTTGAACTTGCCGATCGCGTCAACACACTTCAAGTCGAAGCCCTGTGTTGGTGCGGCTCACGAGCAACACATAATGCGCGAACCATCAACGGCGTCATGGTCACTGAAGGTGAACAAGTAGTGGTCGGAGATGTTGGCAAGAGTGACGAGATCGCCTATGAAGTCCTATGCCGCAGACACCATATGCGCCAAGTGACAGCTCGCGCTTCACGCGCGGGGCATATAAGTTCTGACCCATTGCCATTTACTCAAATATAGACAACCAAGAAAAAGAGGAAAAATGAATACACGTGCCTATGCCGCCATGACCGCTGGAGCAGATCTAGTGCCTTATCAATTCGATCGCCGCGAGCTTGGAGCTCACGATGTGGCACTCGATATTGCATACTCCGGAATCTGTCACTCCGATATTCACCAGGCTCGCGAAGAATGGGGCGACGCTCTCTTTCCCATGGTTCCTGGCCATGAAATCGCTGGAACTGTGACCAAGGTAGGTAGCGCCGTAACGAAGTTTAAAGTTGGCGACCTCATCGGAATCGGTGTTTTCGTTGATTCATGTCGCGTCTGTGAGAACTGTGAAGCAGGTTTGCAACAGTATTGCCTTCAAGGAATGACTGGCACATATAACAGCTATGAACGAGATGGCACAACACTTGCCATGGGTGGATATAGCAATTACTTCGTCATCAACGAAGATTACGCAGTGCATATTCCTAGCAATCTTCCATTAGAAGGTGTTGCTCCGCTTCTATGTGCGGGAATTACCTTGTACTCCCCCATCAAGCATTGGGGCGTTGGACCAGGAAAGAAAGTTGCTGTGATGGGCCTCGGTGGCCT
>Ga0214921_10001186_pt1 | contig 45119 bp, 51 predicted proteins | sample LL1505_MetaG_FD_177992 | JGI IMG/M metagenome (GOLD analysis project Ga0214921, IMG submission 177992) | Freshwater microbial communities from Lake Lanier, Atlanta, Georgia, United States - LL-1505 | ecosystem: Environmental > Aquatic > Freshwater > Lake | place: USA: Georgia | collected...
TCCATTTGTCCAGCTTGTTGGCGATGTCCAATTTGTTCCAGTGTTGTTCCAAAGAAATACTACAGCTTGAGATTCTTGAACAGCTGCAGACATTAAAAAAGCCGCAATTAATTTTGCGGCTGTGCTTCTTAGTAACCCTTTTAGTAGGTTTATTTTCATGATATTAGTTTACTCCTTTTTATCTTCATCTAAATGAATAGACACCTCTCGATAAGATTTGTTCAATCTGTTTTTTATGTATGCCCAATCTTTTAACATGAAGTCCTTTTATTTTTCTTTTGAGTCATCATCTTGTTTATGTGGGTCTATAATATATTCTCCAGTTTTTGGAGTAGTTATATTAGGCACATTTATAGTAAAAGCTCTCATTGAAATTGTTTACACTATTTTTCTTCTATATAATAGTTCTTTTTATTTTTTGGAGCTATTTTAGATATATAAGCTTTTGCAGATTTTAATCCATCTTTAGAATAAGTGAATACACCATGTAAAAATTTATCATTTTTTGAATATATTGCGTAGTAATGGGTTTTTTTAGTTTTTGGCATTTTTTTTCTCTTCCTTTTCTATTTTATCAGACAATTTTTGAATTATATCTTCTTCAATTTTACTTTTATTAATTAAGAATTTTAATTTTTTAATAAGACTATTTTTAGTAGATTCTAATTCCTTAGACCATGGTAGATCTTTAATTTTATCCAATTCAGCTAATATAGATTTTCCTTCTTCTTCTATCCATATACAAGTAGAGAATACACTATCTGCCTCTTTGCAGAATTGCTTATATTTATTACTCTTTTTCATAATCTTGTAGCATGGATTTTAATAATTTTAAATGATAAACATCCCAGCTTTCGCCATCTTTTATATCTTCTGGCTTTCTAGAAGAAATATCATCATAAATTTTTTTCTCTATAATTTGATCTAATAACCTTAAGATATTGTTCATATATATATATTATACAAATATAGTTGACTAATATCAAAATATAATGTAATATAATATAGTTCTTTTATATTGGGCCCGAATTGGTTTCGATTTTAGAGATTGAAATTAAAATGCAGGTGGAGGTTGAATCGAGGACTCCTTAAAAAGTTTCAATTTATATTAACTGCCAAAACAGCAAAATATAAAGGTCATATTTCAGCAAGAGTCTCTCTTGTTGAGATGGCCGAATCTGTAGCCTAAGTTACAGCGTGACTACCTTGACACATCTATTGGATAGTTGCGTAATTAGATGTCTTATTATTGATAGTTTTTTTATTCTATTAATATTAAGTATTAAAAATAAAATCGCTAAATATGTTTGTTATTTATCTATATGAGGCTAAAAACAAAAATAACTAAACTTGTAGTATTTTAATTTAAATTTTTAAAAGACCGCAGTTCAACTCTGCGCGGGTCCAAGAATTATTGTATTGTTAACTTTAATAAGTGTAATATAAAAGAATATGGAAATAGATTTCACAAAAGATATATTAGCTGCAAAAAAAGGCAAAGCTCCACTCAATAAACCCTTCAGACTTCCTTCTGGTAGCAAAAAGAAATTTGGCGTTTATGTTAAAAATGATAAAGGTAATATTGTGATGGTTAAATTTGGTGATCCAAATATGTCCATCAAAAGAGATAATCCAGAAAGACGAAAAGCTTACAGAGCAAGACATGGTTGCGATAATCCAGGCCCAAAATATAAAGCTAATTATTGGAGTTGCAAAATGTGGAGCGCTAAACCAGTAAGTAAGATAACTGGAAATGAAGAAGTAACTTTAGAAGCAGATATCCAAGGTAAAAATAAAGGCCTATGGTATAATATTCAGCAAAAGAAAAAAAGAATGGGTAAAAATTATAAACCAGCAAAACCTGGTTCAAAAGATCGTCCATCTAAAGAAGCATTTAAAAAAGCTCAAGGAGCAGATTATCTAAATGAAGAATATGAATGGGATAGCGAGACAGAATTTGATCAAATTGAATTGTTGAAACTAAATCCAGCTTTAGCAGAAGCTCCAGAAAGCGCAGATGAAGAATTGCAAGAATATAAAGAAGATTTTTACGAAATGATTGTAGGGTCTATAAACTCCATACAAGTTCATTCTCAAAATATTTTAAATAAAATAGAAGACCCAGTTGTTAAAGAAAATTTAACAGAACCATTTTTACAGCAAATGGTAGCACTTGCGGAAGATTACATGATTACAATTCATAACTATGTTATGTTCAATAAAGAAACAGAAGAAGATAATTTAGATTAATTTAAATACCGTTTCGATTACCAGAAAATATTATTTCAGAAAAATCTTGGGTTTCTTGGTAGATGTAACTTTTTATAAAATCTTTCATGGCATTTAAAGAATCAAAATTTAAATCTCTTTGATGAATCGTTGTATGATCTAATATAACTTTAAATTTGCCAACTTCCTCTAAAACATCGCACTTATTAATTATTAATTTATTTGTTCCAGATATTTTAATTGCTTTGACTAAGTGATTTAATCTCAACCAATTAGCTAATCTTTTCCTTCCAGTTGTGGATCCATATTCACCTCCTACATTTATAATCTGTTCTAAATCTTTATCATTCCATAGTGAGATCGGAAACAAAGGATCTACTCCACTTTTTGTATCGTAAATTTTTGCTACTCCAATTATATCTCTTATTTTTTTAGGACTAAAACCTAGAGAGCAAGCACTATAAGGTAATGTCTCACTACTGGTTACATAAGGATAATTTCCATAGTTAACATCTAACCAAAAACTTTGAGCTCCTTCACATAGAATTTTTCCATTTAATTCGCCATTCCAGATATATTGTTTATCAATATAATCTTTAGCTAGTTTACCTACCCTTAACATTTTATCAGAATAAGCTGGTGCGATCCCTTGCCCAGTAGTTCCGAGTATTTCTTTTAGATGCATTTTATCATAAATTATGTGTCTATCAGTTATGATATGAGCTTTTGAACTTACTTTTACTAGAGATGTATTAAAACCTTCAGATTTTAAGTACTCAATTTCTTCATAAAATTTATCTACATTGATTACGCAATTTGGCCCAATTACACTTATCTTATTTTGAAAAATACCGCAAGGAATGATATGAGTTTTGTATTTTTTATTATTAATATATACTGTATGTCCAGCATTTGGACCTCCATTCCACCTACAAACCATATCATACTTAGAAGCTATAGCATTACTTATTTTACCCTTACCTTCATCTCCCCATTGTGTTCCAAATATTATATCTACAAAATCTATCATTTAGCTTAATGAGTTTTCAGTTTTTTCAATTTGATCTAGTGAGGATAATGGCTTGGCTTCATTAGAAGATTTAGCCTCGTTATGCTCTTTTAACTTTTCTTCAAAGTATTGATTTAATAATTTAACGCAATATGTACGACCATTTTTTCCACAACAATTTTTAAACTTAATGCCTTCTAATTTACAAATTTCATTTCTTTGCATCTTTGGGGCGAGTCTCCTAATCGGAGCTCTGTCATGGGCTCTTAAATAAAGAGGAACTATTGGATCAATGTCTTCCATATTAAAGATACTTTTCTACAAATTCTTTTGTTGGATTTCTGATATCAAAGATGCTTACATCAAAAAGATTTCCATCTTGGTTTTTGACCTTGAGAGTACTTTCATTGACTATATCTGAAACAATACCAAACCAATGAGTCATCTTGATGTGGTCTTCTATTACTAAGACCTTCTTTCCAAACATTCTTTTTAAGACATTAAGTTTATTCATTTTTATATTGTAAATTAAATATTGGATAAAGTCAAATTAAATTTTGCCATGTGCAAATCCTTCATACATATTGTTGCTTGTTGTTCTTACTGCTATAATTTTATCTGTCCAAAGACCGCCTCTCATATCTTCTAGTTTTCTGAACCCAAGGTAACTCATAGCACTTCTCAAGCCATTAGCAAAATCATATACTATATCTTCTAAGGATTTATTTTCTATAATTGGTATGAGGGTATTATCCCCTTCCACAAATAGATTCTTCTTTGTGCCATCATGCAAATCATAATCTTCTACTACATCTTTAGATGCCATTCCTCTATATTTTGCATAGAGTTTACCATCTTTCTCTATAAGATCTTCATCCTCAGTTACATCAGCTAAACCAGCAAAAATCCTACCACATATAACAGCATCACAACCGCTTGCTATGGCTTTGACTAAATCTTTTGGATAACGTATTCCTCCATCCGCTAGAATACTGGGCCTATTTTTTGGGTCTGGATTATCTTGTTTAAACAAATCAACTTGAGATAATTCCCAATTTCTAATAGCTTTCCATGCATAATAATTACCAGTAACGCTTGGACATCCTATACCAGTTTTCATTTGGGTCAAGCACATACTTCCTGGACCTATTAAATGTCTAAATCCATCGGCTTTAAGATTAGCTAATCTTGAAACACTTTGCTTTGTTAAGGTATTTCCAACAATAATATCTTGAGAAAATCCAGCTGTTTTATACCATCTTAAGAAATCTTCTACATTTTTAGCTAAACCATTAGCTGTGTCTAAGAAATATAGATCTGTATAAGTACTTGTGGCTCGTATTCTTTGCTCTGCGTCTTTTAAACCAATGGCTGTAACGCAAAAGTTTGTCTCATCTTTAATAAATTTAGCTTTGCTTCTTTGATCATCTATTGACATGAAGCGATGAAGCACTCCTGCTCCACCAATTTTATTTATTTTTATACACGCCTTTACAGAAGAAACTGTATCCATAGGAGAAAGTATAATAGGAATTTTAATATAATGATTCCTCGATATTTTTGTTGTAGTGTCTATTTCTTTTCTAGAAGAAATGTCCGAAAAATTCGGAAGCAAGGATATATCATCATACCCAAGAGCTTCTTTAAAATAATCCATCTATATATGGTAAAATAATTTTAATTTAATGTCAAGTCTTAACAATCCACCAAAGATCATTGCCTTCAGAGTATTTAAAATTTGTTTTATTTAGTCCATTTTTTACTGATTGCCAACTGATATCATCTCCAGCCATAATTCCATTAATTTTTAATTTTGGCATCCAATTCATTATGTCATTAAAAACAGGTTCTGCTTCATGACTTCCGTCAATAAATATAAAATCAAAATAATTATCTGGAAATAGTTTAGAGCCTTGGACCGATTGGATTTTATAACTTTTTATATTTAGAAATGGGAAAGTATCTTTGACTTGAAGAAGGTAATCTTTTACTTTAGGAAGTTCCCATCCATCTACAGTATTATTTTCGCTTCCCATGAATGACTCTAAGGAATTGTAATCTAAATTTTTATGAAAAGTCGCTAGGGCTAACGTCAAAATTGATCCTCCTCTATAGCTTCCAATTTCTAGCACTTTAGAGTTGTCAGGTATGCTTTTGACTAGGTTGATATATTTACCCATGCTTCCATTTTTTAATAAAACCATCATTCTGTGGAAATTCTTATTTTCAAAAATTATATTTATAAAATCATAAGACAATTTATCCCAAGTTTCTGCAAAATTTTTATTAATCACCATAATTTTATCTTTATTATTAATTAGATCTTCTAAAAGATGATAATGACTAGAGTTTATTATATTTTTGATATTATCATTTGTCGCTAAACAAAGTTCTCCAAGTAGTGCATAATTTACAAAATGAGCATATATCCATTGTTGGTTTATTGGATCTTTCTCAGAGTATCCTTTTGTCCATATTTTACCCATTGATGGAGAATGAAAAGATCTCATCGGTTCATTTTGAAAAGTTCTATTTATTAGTCTATCATTTTCATATACAACTATGGTTTGATCGTATGTCCAATGCATTGACCAAATTTCATTAGTTAATAATTCTACGTTTTCGCTTTTTGTATGTTTGTATATAGTGGCATTCAATACTCCTTGATCTCCATGACCAGGATATATCTTTTCTTGTTGAGGTCCATATACTGCTGAGTTTGTGAATATAGCAGAGTCATTTAAAATCAATTTATTTATATCATTTTTAGGAACAAAATATAAAGAGGTGGACATATATTTTTTATTTTGTACATTAATTTCAAAACCATAAGGTTGATAGCTTTGATCATAATAGGGTCCAGCTCCATCTTGACCACCTCTCATCTTGCCATCAGATAAGCATTTTTCTATGACATCGTTCAAATTAGATACTATACAGCAATCAGAATCTATACCAATTAAAATATCATGATTATCTTCATTCATTAAATCCGCCATAGCATAAGTCTTATATTGCCAACCACCTGGAACTCTGTTTTCTTTATTAAAGTAATCTTTGTCATATATTTTTATATTACTTTTTTGACTGAATAAAAGTTTTTGATGCTCGCTAAGTCCTTCTGGAGTTCCAGAATTATAATCTATAATTGCTATGTCTGCTTCTGGATGATATTGTAGTATAGAATTAACTGAGGCTAAAGTGCCTATAAAGAAATTCTTATCAGTCACAGTTATGAATAGAACTTTTCTATCGCTATCTTTGATTAATTCAAAATCTACATTAATTGTATTCATCATGAGTTATATTTTAATACACCTCCAGTGTAATAAGTTTCTACAGCTTTAATAACATCTTCAGCTTTAATCATATTCAAACATTTTGCTATATAGACATCTTTCTCTTGCTCATCAAATGGACTTTTAAATTTCATATCAATTTTTTCTGGAAATACACATAAATTATCTTTATCTTTTTCATCTCCATCTCCTACTTTTGTAGCTCTAGATTTCCAGCATCCTCCATTGTCGCAACATGGAAGGGCTCCATTTAAAGATAGAAATCTATGATGCGGGTAAGCTTCCCATTGAGCTGGCTCTCTTCCTCCTGCTAATACTACTGCTGGCCTATTAATTGGTGGAGTAGTTTTCATTTCTACTCCAGCTGCTAAATGCATAGCGAATGTTACTGGACATATTACTCCAGAAGCGTGATACATTAATCTTATGAATTGTCTAGTATCAGTTTTTCCTATTAAGTTAATAACTCCTTCAAGTTTGGGATGAAAATGACCTTCCTCACCGCATTGTACAAAAAGAATTTTATCTTTGAAATGATCTACTACTTTTTGATACTCAAATGGGTTCCACCATTTAGCAGTAAAATCATATTTGCCTCCAGACATTAAAATCCAAAAATTTTCTTCAATACCCATTTCTTGTATTTGACTAATCCAACTTTTTTCTGTATCAGAAATATGAATATCAGGTTTAAAAATTCCTTGGGGTATTTCTATTTTTAAAGTTCTTTCTAGGAATATCCTGAATCCATGTATAAAATGATAAGGATGAGTATTACTCCTATGAATTAATGGATACTCCATTTTTAAAACTTGTACTTCTGGATCTTTTTCATCTAAATCAGATAGATGTGGATTATTTTCCCAGATTTGCATAGCTGTTGTTCTAACGTCTATTTGCCATTCTGGAAAAGCTTTCTTCAGATCTCTTACGGCAGAAGTCATCATTAGGATGTCTCCTGGTGATTGAAAGTTTGTTAGTATTAATTTTTTAATCACAAAGTAAATAAAACCGTTCCGTTATGATTAAAAATAAATTTTTCTTTACTCAGCGCATTTTTTAAATCAGTTAAAATATTCTGATCTAATGAAGAATTTAGTTTTACATAAACTTCTTCAGCCTTAGCTACATTACCAGCTTTTCTGCAAGAACATCCAGTAAAAGCAGCGTCCATATAATCTTTAAATTTAGATAAGAATGGGCATTTATATACTATATGTTCTTGAGTTTTTATAGCATTATAAAATTCAATAGAATTTTCAAATACAATGATATTATCCATATACTTTCCTTTCTAATATTAAATACACAACAATTGATGATATGTATATGACTGGAAGATAAATTATATTATTCATTAATATAGATGAGCCTAGAACAATCCAGAAATTAATACAAAATGGACAAGATATTAACTTAGTAATAAAATTAGGGTATTTAATTAATAAAAATGTCATAAAATCAATATCTGAATTAGAGTTTTTATAGGCTAGGTATTTGTCAACCTTGAGTAATTTATCAATTTTAAATAGTTTACTATATTCAACGATGGCCTCTGTTTTAAACAAAATCGTTAAACAGAATATTGAAGTAAATATTTCTATAAATATTTTATTTAATAAATCCATTTGACAATATTATATATAAATTGTATACTCATTTCAAGTTTTTTTATGAACAAAGACAAGATATTGAATATAGCTAAGGTATTATCAGATAATATAGCTAAAATATCAGAAGATCCATATACTAAAGTCGGGGCCATTGTTCTCAATAAAGAAGGTAGGGTGCTATCTTTAGGTTATAATGGATTAGCTCCAAAAAAGAATGTGAGCAAGGAGTTCTGGAAAAACAGAGATATCAGAAGAAAATACATGATCCATGCAGAAATGAATGCTTTGTCATGTATATCTAGATATGATAATCCTTATTACCTGTACGTTAATTTACTACCATGTGGGTATTGCGCTAATTTAATTGCTTCTTATAATATTAAAGAAGTATTCTATAATCAAGAATATCATTTAGATGGCTCTTCGAAAGAAATTTTTAAATTTTATAAAATAAAATCTACAAAGTATAATTAAAAAATGAGAATAATAGGTATATCTGGCGTAGCTACTTCTGGTAAGGATACTTTATGTCAATTAATAATTGAACATCTCAAAAATAAAAATATAGAGTCTAAGAGATTAGCTTTAGCTGATAAGTTGAAAGAAGATATGTATTCATTTGTGAAAGACAAGTTAGATATTAATTTATTCAATCCATCTAAAGAAGACAAAGCTATAGTAAGACCACTTCTAGTATCTTATGGTAAGATTAAAAGAATAATGAGTCAAGGCAAACATTGGACAAGTCTTTTAGATAAAGATTTAGAACAATTAATGGAACAAAATATAAACCCAATAGTAACTGATATTAGATATAGCGAATATGATGAAGATGAATTTTTCTGGCTAAAAGAAAGAAATGGAATTTTGATACATCTAACTAGGCTGGATGAGAACGATGAGCCTGTAGAACCAGCTAATAAAGAAGAACATTTTAATGATAGAAAATTGCGAGATTTGGCAGACATTAGATACTCGTGGTCTACTGAGAAACAAATATGCAATTTATATGAAAAACATATATCATTATTAGAGGAGATATACTATGCAACCATTTGAAAATGATTTGGATTTAATTAATAATATAAAAAATAATAATTGTGCAGATGACTCTATCCGAGCTCTTGAACTAAAACATAGCGGGATTTGTCATCAAATGATCAAGAAATATTACTCTGCATTTTTAGAAAAAGGTATAGATCCTTTTGATGTATCAGAAGAAAAAAATTATATAATATATAAATCTGCACTAAACTTTGACCCAAATAGAAACGTTAAATTTTCTACTTGGCTTGGTAATCAAATGAGATATCATTGTTTAAATTGTTTGAATGAAAAAGATAATTCGATTTTCTTGAATGGATTAAGTCTTGAAAAATTTCTAGATTCTAATCAAGAGATAGTTAAAGACGAAAACTTTTTGAATAGAGAGTGCGAATATATATTTGAAATAATAAAACAGTTAAAGGATAAAAGAATAGAAAAGATTTTTAAAATGAGATATTTCTCTAATTCAAGAAAGAAGTTCACTTCTTGGGCTAAAATAGGTAAAAGCCTTAATATAAGCACTCAAACAGTTATTAATTTACATGACAAAGCTGTTAAAACTATAACTAATAAACTTAAAGGTAAAAATTTTCTTGACAAAATTTAAAAAAACAACTAACATATTAAATATAAACATGAATACAAATACAAATAATAATAGTAACACTACTAATAATAGTGATTGGTCTAAAAGAGAAATTGGTGCCCTTTGGAAGAAGGATGGAGCAACACAAAAATTCCTATCTGGATATGTAAAAATTGACGATATGGGTACAGAAAAAGAAGTCAAAGTAGTTGTTTTTGCTAATAAAAATAAAAGCAAGGACACAGCTCCAGACTATAGAATTTTTATTTCTAAACCAAAAAACGAAGCTATTGAATCTGTAGCAAAGCCAGTTCAAGCTCAAGCTAAGACAGTAAAGCAAACCCCAGCAAAGAAAGTTGTTCAAGAAGTTGTAGAAGATGAAGATGATTCTATCTTGTGAGATTGAATTTTAATTTACCTCTAAATTCTGTAAGTTTTGGACAAGTATCTTTCAACTTGTTGAAAGAAGCTTATTCTAGGAATTTAGATGTATCTTTATTTCCAGTAGGAAACGTAGATTTAGGGTCATATAATATTGACCCTAAGTTTATTGAATGGATCAAATCTTCTATAGAAAATAGCCAACTGAACTTTAAGAGATCAGATAAAACATTTAAATTATGGCATCTTAACGGAGGATGTGAATCTTTTGGAGAAAAGCAAACTCTATTTAGTTTTTATGAATTAGATCAACCTACTGAAACAGAAGTAAATATTGTAAACAATTCAGATAAAGTAATTTTCTCATCTAATCAAGCTGTAGATTGCTTTAAAAAAGCTGGATGTAAAAACGTACATTATGTACCACTTGGGTTTGATTCAAATAGCTTTAACTTGACTAATAAAAAATATTTTAATGATGGAAGAATTATATTTAATCTATGTGGTAAATTAGAAAAAAGAAAGCACCATGGTAAAATTATTCAATCATGGATTAAGAAATTCGGAGATAATAAAAAGTATTTTCTTCAATGTGCTATTTATAATAATTTCCTGGATGAAAAAACTAACCTTGGCTTAGTATCATCATTTGTTGGTGGTAGAAAATATTTTAATGTTTCTTTTTTGGGCAATATGCCCAAGAATGAATTATATAATGATTTTTTAAATAGTGGTAATATCGTTATTGGTATGAGTGGTGGAGAAGGTTGGGGTCTACCAGAGTTTCATTCTGTAGCTTTAGGTAAATATGGAGTAATATTAAATGCTCATTCTTATAAAGATTGGGCTAATTCAAAAAATTCTATTCTAGTAGAACCATCAGAAACAAAAATAGATTCTGAAGATGGAGTGTTCTTTAAGAAAGGCTCATACTTTAATCAGGGTAATTTATTTGATTTTAATGAAGATAAATTTATCGAGGCTTGTGAAAAAGCTATTAAAAAAGTAGAAGAAAATGATGTTAATAAAGAAGGTCTAAAATTACAAAAAGATTTTACATATGCTAAGACTTTGGATAAGATACTAGAAATACTCTAATGCCACAGTATCTATATCAAAACCCTAAAACTCAAAAAGTGATAGCACTGATTCAAAGTGTTAATGATACTCATGAGTACTACGATGAAAATGGACTGAAGTGGGATAGAGTTTTTACTCCTCCAGAATTAAATACTCAAGGTACTCTAGACATGAATTGCACTGCACAACAATTCTCTGATTATACTAAAAATAAAAAAGGTACAATTGGTGATTTGTGGGATAGAAGTGCAGAGCTATCTTCTAAAAGAGAAAAAATATACGGGAAAGATCCAGTTAAGAATAAGTATTTAAAAGATTGGAGCAAGAAACGTAAGGGTAAAAAACATCCATCGGCTAAGGATGCGTAAGTTAAAGATTATTTATCTTTTCTATTTATAAAAAAGTTTTGAATTGCGTCAAAATTTCTATCTAATTTAGATTCAATCCTATCGAAATAGTCATCGAATGATTCTTTTGTTACATAAGTAGTAGATATTTTTAAAGCTAAATCAGCTAATTCTTGTTGATGTTTTCTTCCCTCTATCTCCATTTCTTTTCTTAAAGCTATAAAATCATGGAAAGTTTTGTCATTTATATCTTTCATTAGTTTTTCTTGCTTATCAAATAGAGAAAATACTCTAGTAAATAGCCACCCTCCTAAAAAGGACAAAGCTCCTAATACTAGATTAAATAATATAGTAATATCTACATTCACATAGATATTTACACATTTAAATTAATAATATTATAACTTTAAATCATCGAAATCATCATCTTTAATATCTGTTTTCCTTGCGCCTATTTTATAAGATGAGATCTCAGTTTCTTGTGGAGCTACCTGTACTTTGCTACTATCAAGATAACTGTCTAGCCATCCACCTATTGGGTTATCTTTTTGATTAAATATTTTCTTATATCCAAGACTTCTGAGCCTAGAATCGCATAACCATTTAGAATAACCATCCAAAACTTCTGCATTTAAACCTAATAAACTACCTTTACTGAATAAATACTCAGACCATTCGCTTTCATTCTTAGCTGCTTGTTCATAAAATGCATATATCTTATCTTCACTTTTTTTGACTATAGAAGTAAAACCTTCTTTATCTTCGTCTCTTAAGATTTTAATTAAGTTTTGGCTTGTTGCAAAATGTAGAGCTTCATCTCTTTGAATAAATTTAATAATTTTAGAATTACCTTCCATCTTACCACGATATCCAAAATAAAAAGAACAAGCAAAAGAAACATAAAACACAAGTCCTTCCATGACATTAATAGAAAGAATAGCATCAAAAATTTTCTGTTTAATATCTTTCTTGTCGTCACTTCCAAGTATCTTGTCAAAATTATTTCTAATTAATTCTGCTCTGCTTGTGATCTCTTTGTCTTCCATTATACTATCAAAAAATTTAGTAGGATCTGCATATACATTATTTAATAAATATGAATATGAATAGCTATGAATGCCTTCGAATTGAGCCCAAGTATTCATGCAGATTTCTAGTTCTGGATTACTAACATAATCTTTAAGAGAATGAATGCTGCGAGAAAGCATGCTATCTCCAAGAGTTTGAAATCTTAGGTTACTATCGAATACAAATCTTTCAGTATTAGTTAAATTTTTATAATCACTTCTGTCCTTGCCTAAAGCTATCTCATGTGGCCACCAGAAGTTTTCATTTTGCTTTTTGAATAGCTCAAAGAAAATTGGATATTTAAAACGATCATATCTTTGAAGATTTAAATCTTCTCCTAAGAATAATGGTTGTTTTGTTGTATCAATATTCTTAAAATTTAATACTGTCTTCATTTAAATAATATACTCCAATCTTTATGTATGCCACCATTTACATAATCTAAATTTTCAATAGGATAATTTTTACTAATTAATAATGGTGTTTCTTTTATATATTGTTTATTAATAAATGTGAACTCTGGAACTATTGGAAACTCTATGTTATTAATATGAGTAATATTTGAATGATTATTTCCATGTATATGAATACATATGAATTTTTCATTTATTTTATTTAAACATTCAACGAAATAATTTACTGGGGCTCTATCTATATGAAATTCTACAATCATTTGTACTACATTAGATAGTGAATTAATGTCTATATTTCTAAAGAAATCAAACTCACCGCCTTCTATATCTATTTTAAGTAAAACTTTTTCGTTAATATCTTGATTTGTAGACAAGTGATTCGAAAAATTATCATACTTATCTTGTTTCAAAAATGATAACCCTTCTTCATGATTAATGACATTGCCTTCTATTTTAGGAAATTGTGATATTGTTGGGTCATATAAATGAATTTTATAGTTAGGGTTATGCTTTAATAAATCTATCTCAAATGAAATTTCTCCACCAACGCCATAAGTATATAGTACATTAGATAGCTGTAAATATTTAGTGTTAACTATATAACCTCCATCACTCTTATTTCCGTATCTAACAAGATCTCCTTCTAAACAGTATGGTCTAAAAGATTCTACTGAGAAATTACTCATAATTTACATGCTCCTCCAGAGCAATCATTATCAGTTTTTTGATCCATTAATTGTTCCTTATCTCCATCATCGCTATTATTATAGTAAAGACTTATTAATCCAAGGCTATAAGCTAGCATAATTTCTTTCATTACCTTAGCGTCTGGAAGGATATTATTCTCATAATGACTATAATTATAGTATACATTAGTTGATATAGCCATGTCAATATATTTTTGAATAATTGCATTAATTTTTAACAATCCAGTATTATCTTTAAGAGAAAAAGCTAATTCATAATTATCATGGTATTTGCCTATTCCTGGAACTAGGACTGGTAGCTTGCCCATTTTACTTGTCTTGTAAGTAATTAAGCTGCGGATTGGTTCTACTCCATTTGTGGATGATTGAATTACAGAACTACTCTCGCAAGGCATACATGAAGATAATGTAGAATGCCTTAGCCCATATTTTTTAATATCTTCTCTTAACGAATCCCAGTCTAGACTTAATTTTCTTTTACATATTTCATCTACTTTATCTTTATAAGTATCAATAGGCATCAATCCTTTAGAATATTTTGTATTTTCAAATTTATCACATTTACCTTTTTCTTTAGCTAATTGAAGACTACTACTTAGAAGATAGTATTGAAAATGTTCCATCCATTCATCAACAACTGATAATGACTTATCTGAAGTATATTTTAATTCATTTTTAGCAAGAAAGGCTGCGAGATTGGTGATTCCAACTCCAAGACTTCTACGTTTTTTAGCAAAATTTTCAGCAGCAACATTAAAGTAATCTTGAAGTTCAATGATTTCATCAAGAAATCTTACGATAAGATCGCAAGTCTTTTCAAGATCTTGCCAGCTTTTTATTTCTAGCATATTTACCGCCGAAAGAATACACATACCAATTTCAGCATCTTTGTCATTATAATCATTTAACGGGATAGTTGGATGAATAACTTCTGTGCAAAGATTACTCATTGTGACTTTGTCTAACCAAGCTCCATGATCATTAGCATGATCAACGTTTAAAATATAAATTCTGCCAGTCTCAACTCTTTCTTTGATTATAAGAGAGAATAGCTTACGAGCAGATATTTTCTTTTTAATTTTTAGTTTTTTTGACTCACATTCTTTATATACTTTATCAAAATCTTTAGTTCCCCATGCTTCGTAAAGTTCTGGAACTTCTGCATTGTTAAATAAAGTAATATCTTCATCTTTTAAAACTCTATCATAAAATAGTTTACTCATTCCAACTGTATAGTCGAGCTTCCGAACTCTATTATCATCTGTGCCAGCATTATTTTTTAATACAACAATATCATCAATTTCATAATGCCACCATTGAATATTACAAGTCGCACTTCCACCTCTTAAGCCGTTTTGTTGCCAAGCCTTAACGCTACTCTCATATATTTTTAAAAATGGAATAAGTCCAGTATGTACAACTTCTCCGTTCTTAATTGGAGAACCAATTGCTCTGATCTTACTTACGTCAATTCCTATACCACATCTATTAGCTGTAGCCATGCTAACTGCTGTAGCACTAGCAGTAATACTTTCTTTGTTATCATCTACTCCGATTAAACAACAACTTGCATAATTTTTACTAGGAGTTCTTACCCCTGCCATTACTGGAGTTGGTAGATTAATCTTATGCTTACTTATAGCGTCATAAAATTTTCTTATATAGTTTAATCTAGTTTCATTTGGATAACTTGCGAAAGCATATGCAGATATAAGTATATAAGCAAATTGTGGAGTTTCATATATCTTTCCAGAAACTCTATCCTTTATTAAATACTTATCACATAATTGTTTTATTCCAGCATATGTAAAAATATAATCTCTTTCATGATCTATAAATTCACCAATTTTATTTATTTCATCTTCATTATACTTTTCGAGAATAATAGGATCGTAAATTTTATTTTTAAGTCCTTCTTTTAAGAATTCTAAAAGCCTTGGTGCATGCTTTCCTTTCCATACGTCTTTCCTAAGTTGATAATTTAAAAGTCTAGCAGCAACAAATTGATAATTAGGTTTTTCTAATGAAATTAAATTAGAAGCAGATTCTACTAATAGACTATGTATTTCTTTTGTAGATATACCTTGTGTTATATTTATCTTAGCATTTATTTCTATATCAGTTAAACTAACATCAGAGTAACCATCTATAGCCCATTTAATAACTTTATTAATTTTATCTATATTAAATTTTTCTACCTTACCATCTCTTTTCTTTACAGTTATGTTCATACAACGCTAGAAACTATATTACAATGGTTTTAATAAAATTAAAAGTTTATTTTGGATTTTAAGAAACAATTAAAACTTTTTTTGTTAACAAGTGTACATTAAAAATATTAACTTTTCCCTGAGCTCCTAAAAGCAAAAGCAGAGCTTTTCCCCATAAAAATGGGGAGCAAAAGATCTTACAATCTACTTTTCCCTTGAGTCCCAAGAAAGATAAACTTTCTATCGAAAATGCTTCAACGATTGCGGGGACCTTCGCAACCTCCACATTAACCCCATGGATCCGTTCCCAATTTGTTTAGAATTGGTTTAACGACTTACAAAGCTCTTACAAGCAGAGGTCGTCTTATAGATCTTCTCGATCACCGTTTGACAAGGAGTACGGTAAACCCTTGCGCTTAAATTGGGCGCTATGTATTACTATTTATTATATGACTAATATATTCATTTGTAAAATTAAATTGATTTATTTTTAAAAAAAATATATCATATACAGATGGAAATAGCTTTAAGACTAGAAGGAGGGTTGGGGGATTTGCTATTACAGAATAGACTCGTCCCAGCCATCAAGGAAAAATATCCAAATTCTAAAATAATAGGATATTTTAATACAGACAAGAAATACGCAGATTTTATAACTAAATTTTTCCCATTTAATTATAATGAATATTATACTTATAAAAATGTAAAAGAAATTTGTGACCTAGATCTAGGATTTGGCAAAGAGAATCTTGGACACTTTCTTTTTAATACACCAGAAGAGTATATGCAAAAATTCAAATCTGCCGATAAGTTTTATAATTTATGCGTGGACGAAATGAAATGGCTGGATGTAGATTTTGATTTACAAAGATATTTTTACTTCTTTACTAGACCAAAAGAATTTAATATAGATCTTGGTAGAGAATTTCCTGATAAATTCATATTAACTCATTTATATCCAAGACCAGATAAAGATTGGCTTGGAAAAGAATATATATCTGAAGTTATTAAAAAGTTAAAAGGGATACTACCAGTAGTATGCATAACCACAGAAGAGCACAAAGACTTTTATTCAGAATTTGAAAATGACAAAGACGTTATAATATATCCATGTAGTCTAGACCAATCTTTCGAGTTAGCCAAAAGATGTCAAATTTTTATAGGTATGGACAGTAGTATAAGATATATGCCTTATCATTTTTCAAAAACATGTTTTGTATTTTCTAAATTTTGCAAAGATTTTAGATCTCCAGTCCCATCTAATTCTTTAAGATGGTTATTATTCGATAATCATGTTATACCACCACATTTTCCAGTAGAGAATATAGAAAAACTAATTAAAAACGCATTAGCAAGTAAAGCTTGCGCGCTATATCCATATGTGATAGATAATATAAATGAAAATTTTGTAATAAGATAATGAATAACTTTAAAGAAACATACTATGGAAAAAAGATAGATACAATGAATATATTGAATATTGATGACGCTTCTAAATTTATTAACAATAAAAAAACTATTGTGATTACTGGAGTGTCTGGCCAAGATGGTAGCCATATGGTAGATTTCCTTTTAAAAAATACAGACTATGTTATATTCGGTGGCGTAAGAAGATTAAGCGTATACAATCATGAAAACATTAAGCATATTAAGTCTGAAAGATTTCATCTTATTAATTTTGATTTGACTGATTCTCATGCTATATCTAGAACTGTAGAAAAGCTTCAGCCAGATTATTTTATTAACTTTGCTGCTCAAAGTTTTGTAGCAAGTAGTTGGGACTTTGCTAGACAAACTTGGTCAACTAACTCAACCGCAATTCTAGATATTCTAGAAGCTATCAGATTATATAAGCCTACTTGTAGATTATATCAAGCAGGCTCTAGCGAAGAATTTGGTAATGTTGTATATACTCCTCAAAATGAAGATCATCCACTTAGACCAAGAAGCCCATATGGAGCAAGTAAAGCTGCTTCTAGGCAATTAATAAAAGTATATAGAGAATCTTATAATCTATACGCTATACAAGGATGGCTCTTTAATCACGAAGGCATCAGGAGAGGCGAGGAGTTTGTCACAAGAAAAATTAGTAAAAATATTGCTAGAATTAATTTTGCAATTAAAAATAATTTAGATTTTGCACCTTTAGAATTAGGTAACCTAGAAGCAAAAAGAGATTGGAGTGATGCAGAAGATTTTATAGAGGGAGTATGGATGATGCTCAATCAAGATATATATAATAAAAATTATACTGGTTTGCCAACAGATTATGTTTTTTCTTCAAACGAAACTCACACTATTAAAGAATTTGTAGAAAAAGCTTTTGAAGTGGTAGGAGTAAATGGCAAATGGCTCGGCGAAAATGAACATACAATATACGTTAATCAAGACAATAAAATTCTAGTACAAGTAAATCCTAAATTTTATAGACCCGCAGAAGTTGATTTACTGTTAGGGGATTCAAATAAAGCTCGCAAAGAACTAGGCTGGACACCAAAGATTTCATTTGACAATTTAATTAAAAAGATGGTAATATACGATATTGAAAATCACAGGACATAAACTCTGTCAATTTATTATAAAAAAATTTGTAAAAAATAATATAAATTGGCCAAAAGAAATAAAGATAACTAAAGTTTTAGTTTCCAAACATAAAGATTATTCGTTCTGGAATAATTTAAATGACATTACAATACCCAGTACAGCATGGTTTTTAACTCCAGATGGAGAAACATTTCTAGCACTCCAAGGAAAAAGGGAAAACCTCAAGGATATTAATAAAATAAAATATAAAATATCAGAAGACAAAATAGGCGAAGATAAAAATACTTGCCAAAAGCCTAAAAGTGTCCTACAATTTATAAGATCATGGGAAGAAAACCTAAAGAAGAAGTAGAAGTACAGTCTGGTCCAACAGCATCAGATAGATTATTGTCTTTCTTAAAGGACAATAAAGAGGATCATTATAATTTTGAAGATGAAATTTATTACAAGGTATCCACTGGTAGTCTTAATTTAGATATCGCTACAGGTGGTGGTTTGTGTCCAGGTTTGCATAGATTCATTGGAATGAATGAAGGGGGCAAAACCTCAGAAGCACTCGAAGTAACTAAAAATTTCCTAAAATCAGTAAGTGGGTCTAGAGCTTTGCTATTTAAAGCCGAAGGAAGACTAAGCAAAGAGATCAAGGAACGCTCTGGAATTAAATTTGTTACAGACCCAAAGGAATGGGAAGACGGTACTTGCTTTGTATTTGAATGTAATATATTTGAAACAGTATCAGAGTTAATGAAAGATCTGATTCAGTCTAATGATGAAGATAAAAGATATATATTTATTCTTGATTCTGTTGACGGCTTGATGACTAAGGGTGATTCACAAAAAAGTATGACAGAAGCAACCAAGGTCGCTGGAGGAGCAGTAATTTCTTCAATGCTTATGAAAAGAATCTCTCTTGCTCTTTCTAAACGTGGTCATATGGCTATCTTTATAAGTCAAGTTCGCTCTGATATTAAACTTGATCCTTACGCAGCTAACAAAGATATTAGACAAACAACTGCTACTGGAGGAAATGCTTTATTGCATTTTGCTAATTGGATTCTTGAATTTGAGCCGAAGTTCAATAAAGATCTTATATTAGAAAAACCAAATGAAAAATATGACGCAGTCAAGAATAAGATAATTGGACATAATGTAAAAATTGCAATCAAGAAATCCACAAATGAATCCACAAATTCAAAAGTTCAGTATCCTATTAAATATGGTCGCAAAGATGGTTCGTCAGTATGGAAGGAGTATGAGGTTATTGATCAAATATTAGCTTGGGAATTTGCTATAGCAAAAGGAGCATGGGTAACATTTTCTGACGAGATAATCGAAGAGCTTAAGGGCAAAAATTTAGAACTTAAAAAACAACATCAAGGGATAGATAATCTTAGGTCATATCTAGAAGAGAATAAACCCCTGGTCGATTATTTTTATACTAAATTTATAAACACTCTTGCATCATGAGGTTATTTAATATTAACGGTCAACTCGTTAATAAGAATGTTAGAAAAAATCTTGTAAATTGGGACGGTAAAAGCAGAAGTAATCTTCAATTTAAATTCAAAAAATTTTTTTATCCTTTCTGGAAAAATCATATCGTTTACGAAGAGTTCCCAGTTTACGGAAGTATGCTTAAAGTAGATTTCTTAAATGCAACAAAGAAGATAGCCGTAGAGATACAAGGGAATCAACATGAATCATTTAATAAATTTTTTCACAATAACTCTAGATTAAAATATCTTCAAAGCATAAAAAGAGATGTCAAAAAAGGAAAATGGATTGAAGACAATGGGTTTAAACTATTAGAATTATACGAAGATGATTTGAAAAATATATCACCACAATATATAGAAGAAAAGTGCGGAATATTAATTATTTAAGTGTAAAAAAGGGTAGTGACAAATAAGAAGAAATTTAATTTTCCTAGTAACCTTTTAAAACAATTAGACGAATGTAGTTTCGGGGGCTATATTTTATTTAATTTCAATGAAAAAGGATCTCCACAAGTTTATACTAAATTCGATAATCAAATGAATGCTATGGCTTTACTATATTACCTCGGATCTTGGATAAATACAGTTGATCAAATGAACATGGACGCAACAGCAGACGCAATAAATCAACAAAACGAAAAAGATAACGATCAAAATGGATTTGATTCAGAAGACTCTGAATAAAAATACTTACTTGACTTTAATTATATAAACAAGTATCATTTATATAATGATATATTCTTTGCAGGTAGAGCGCCATGTTTTAAGTGGCCTAATCAGGCATCAAAATTTATTTGCAGATGTAGATCTTTTTATTAATGAAAATGACTTCTTCCATGAAGTTCATTCTACTATTTATGCTGTATATAAAAATACCCAATACAAAGGTGAAAAAGTAGATAAAGTTTTGCTAGCAGAAAAGATTAAGAATTTAGGTATATCATTTAAAGATGATATTAATATTTTTGATTATATAGATAATTTAACTTTCTCACAGATAACAGAAGAAGCCACTCTATCTGCATGCAAAGAATTAATGAAATTAAGAATAAGAAGAGAAATTTCTCAGACAGCCGATAAATTAAATAAGTTCGTAAAAGATAATGGTGATGAAGATATAGATAAAATTATATCTCAAGCAGATGCAATTTATAATGATAAAATTTCTTCATATGAGTTCAACGATGAACCAGTTAATCTATTCACTGGTTTAGAAGATATAGTAGAAGATATTGGCAATAATCCTAAAGAAGAAGTCGGTCTTATAACTCCTTATCCAGAATTCAACAGGCTTTATGGTGGACTGAAAAATGGAAACATATATGCAATAGTAAGTAGACCTGGACAAGGAAAATCTACATGGATAAACGACATGTGCTTTAATGTGGCCAAAAACCCTAAAAATAAAACTAAAACTCTTATTCTAGACACAGAGATGCAGACTCTAGATATACAGCTTAGAATGGTTTCGTCAATGACAGATGTACCTATGTGGTATCTTGAAACAGGCAATTGGAGAAAGAATCAAGATATGACCACTAAGGTAAGGGCAGCATGGAATACTATTAAAAATTATGAGTATTATCATTATCATGTAGGAAATAAAAACATAGACCAAATCTGCTCTATTATCCGTAGGTGGTATTTATCTAAAGTAGGCAGAGGAAACCAAGCTTTAATAGCCTACGATTACGTTAAGTTAACTGGAGAAAAAGTAGGGCAAAACTGGGCAGAGCATCAAGCAATAGGAAATAAGATTGACAAATTAAAAAGAATTTCTGAAGAAATCCAGTGTCCTATAGTAACAGCAATGCAGTTGAATAGAACTGGAGAAAATTTTAATAGAACATCTTCTAATGTAGTAGACGATAGCTCTGTGATTGCACTTTCAGATAGGCTTCAATGGTTCGCTTCTTTTGTAGCTATTTTTAGAAGAAAAACTTTAGATGAATTAGCTTTGGATACTCAGCAATTTGGTACCCATAAATTAATACCAACTAAAACAAGATTTCAAGGAAAAGAGGCTGCTGGTCATCAAGACCTAGTAAGAAGATTAGATGCCAACGGCAAAGAGACTTGGGCGCAAAATTATTTAAACTATAATGTAAACAATTTTAAAATAGAAGAAAGAGGATCTTTATTAAATGTAGTTCAAAGACAAAGAGAGCAATATCAATTAGATGATCAAAATTCTAATGATGGAGAGGTGTTGTGAACGTATCTCTAGTTTCTTTAACTAATCCTATTATAAATAGATTAAATAATGCAGAAGATTTAGTAGCTTACTGTGCTAGAGTAAGTAATCCATCCAATCAAATGAATACTGAAACTGCACCAAAACTTCTAGCGTTTTTAATTAAACACAATCATTGGAGTCCATTTGAGCTAGTAGATATGACTGTAGAAATAAAAACCAGCAGAGCCATAGCTGCACAAATTTTAAGACACAGGTCTTTTTCATTTCAAGAGTTTAGTCAAAGATATAGCATAGCTAATGAATTTCAAGATATAGAACTTAGACTCCAAGGAGATAAAAATAGACAAGTAGGAGAAGAGCTTATTGATAAAAATAATCCAGCTTATAAACAGCTTAGTGCCTTGATAGCAGAATCTTTATCCTTAAGTCAGCATTGTTATGATTCAATGATAGACAATGGGATAGCAAAAGAAGTAGCTAGAATGGTTCTACCACTTACAACAGAAACTACAATGTATATGAAAGGGTCACTTAGAAGTTGGATTCATTATTTAGAGCTTAGAACACAAGTCAATACTCAAAAAGAACATAGATTAATCGCTGACGAATGTAAAAACATTTTTATAAAACAATTTCCAACCATATCTGAGGCACTTCAATGGAAGAAAATATAACAAACATATATCAAATATTAACTAATCTTGGATATTCTCTTAAAGATTTCGGAAGAGAGTACAGGACTAAACCTATTTACAGAGATAGCGATAATGATACAGTATTAAGAATATATAAAGATACTGGATTTTGGGTTGACTTCAAAGAGAACGTAAGCGGAGATTTCACTTCTTTAATTAAGAAGAGTCTAAAACTTGAAAACAATGAACAAGCTAAAGTATGGCTTAAAGAAAAAAAGTTCACTTTTATTGATCAAGTAACCAAACAACCTCAAGTTTCTGATAAGAAAACTTTTGATAAAGACCTTTTGTTGAAATTAAAAAAAGATCATCAGTACTGGATTGACAGAAATGTTAGTGCAGAAACTATAGAATCTTTTCAAGGTGGACTAGCATCTTTAGGCAAAATGAAAAACAGATATGTATTTCCAATATTTAATAGCAAAACAGAGATAATAGGATTTTCTGGAAGAGATATAACTAATGAAAGCAAGATAAAATGGAAACACTTGGGAGACAAAAGCTCTTGGTGCTATCCTACATTTCTTAATATAGAAAATTTAAAATCAGAAAAACAAGTGTTCCTTATTGAAAGTATCGGAGATTGCTTATCTCTTTGGGATGCTGGAATTAAAAATACTATAGTCACATTTGGATTAGATGTGAGTATATCTATACTTAATTTACTATTAAAGCTAGACCCCGATAAGATAAATATATCATTTAATAATGATTCTCAAAAAAACAATGCTGGCAATCAAGCAGCAGACAAAGCATTTAATAAATTGTCAAGATATTTTGATAGAAAACAATTAAATATTAGCCTACCAACTAAGAAAGATTTCGGAGAGATGTGTACTAATGAAATTATAGAATGGAAAAACAAAATTTGAAAGCACTATCAGCATCAAGAATTAAAACATTAGAGACCTGCTCTTGGGTTTATTGGAATAATTACCACACCAAAGTACCCCAAAGTCAAAACGATGGAGCTTTGAGGGGAACAATATGTCATACAATTTTTGAATTATTATTAAATAAAAGACATCTTAAAAATTACAAAAGAATAATAAAAAGTAATTCTATAGACGGAGATGAAGCTGTATCTAAATTAGTTAAAAAATCTTGCAAAAAAGTTAGTTTAAATGAAGATAATTACAAGCTTTTAGATCAAATGATAATGGTTGGACTTAAGCATGATTTCTTTGGAGAAGACGGAAAAATTGTAAAACCAGAATTTCCTTTTGAAATTAAAAATGATAATCCTAAATATCATATTAAGGGATTCATAGATAAGCCAATTAAAAAGAAAAAAGAAATGCATATAATTGATTATAAAAGTTCTAAATATAAATTCAGGGGAGATGACTTAGAAGCCAATATACAAGCGATGATGTACAGTCTAGCTAGTAAGAAATTATGGCCTACATTAAAACCTATTGTAAAATTCTTATTTTTAAGATTCCCTAAGCAACCAATACAAGAGCTTAACTTCTCAGAAGATCAAATCAAAGGATTCGAACATTATTTAGAGCATATTAATGAATATATAAATAATTTTGACGAAGATTCAGCAAAGTCTAATTTTGCTATAGATAGTGAAAAGAATAAATGGATGTGCCAAATAGGAGGGTGGAGATGCCCTTATAAAGATTCTTATAAGTATTATGTAAAAATAGACGCTAATGGAGAAGTGATAGAAACAAGCTTAAAGAATGATCTTAAAGAACAGGAAGGCTTCTCTGTTGAAGAAAGACATTATGATGGATGTCCTAAATGGAAAAAACCAAAATCAAAAGAAGCAGATGAATTTTTAGATTGACTTGACTAAATATTATAAGTATAATTTAGCGTATGGAAGTACTACCTCTTTTTAAGTCACATTATAGTATTGGAAGATCAATATTGACCCTTGAAGATGAAGAAGATTTTAGTGACAATCCAGATTCAATTATAACAATATGTAAAAAGTTTAATATTAAAAATCTTTATCTAGTAGAGGATAATATGAGTTCCTTTCTTCAAGCATATAATACTACAAATAATAATAATATAAACTTAAGATATGGCCTGAGAATTACTGTGACAGAAAACATAGAAGACAAGACCGATCAATCTAGAAACAAAAATTGTAAATTTGTCATCTTCTTTAAGAATGAGAATGGATACAGAAGAATGCTGAAAATTTTTAGCACTGCTGCAAAAGAAGGATTTTATTATGAGCCAAGAATAGACTACAAAACTTTGAAGGCTAACTGGGATGAAAAAGATTTAATGCTATGTGTCCCCTTTTATGATTCTTTTATTTATAATAATGTCCTTAAAGGATATCTTTGTACGCCAGAGCTTAATTTTACTAAGCCAATATTCTTACTAGAAGATAATGACATGCCATTTGACAAATTAATAACTGAAAAAATTAAAGAATACATAAATCATACTAAAGATTCTTTCTTGAAAGTGAAGAGTATTTTCTATAAAAATAAATCAGACTTCAAAGCCTATCTTACATTTAGATGTATAAACATTAGGACAACGCTTAATAAGCCAGAATTAGAGCATATGAGTAGTAATGAGTTTTGCCTCGAAAGCTGGATGGAGAATAATAAAAATGGATGAGCATTTATTAAGATACGACAAAACTAAAACTTTTACATTTATTGATTGTGAAACTTTTAATTTATGTTTAAATTTTTGCCATAATCTCCCTTGGCAAATAGGTATGATAAAAGCAAAAGGCGACTATAAAGTAGATGATAAAAATTTTTATATATCTTGGGATACGGATATGAAGATAAGCCAAGATGCAGCAAGAATAACTAGGTATGATCATAAGAAGGTAACCAAAGAAGGACTGAATGTAGAAGAAGTATTTCCAACTATAAAAGACTGGCTTGACCATTCTGATTATATAATTGGCCATAATATTCTAGGTTTTGATATTTATTTGATAAAAGAATTGTATAAAAAAATGGGTTGCCATTACAACCATCTTCTTAATAAAATTATAGATACAAACTGTATAGCTAGAGGAGTCAAAATGAATATCCCGTACAAGAAAACTGACAACCTTTTGGAATATCAATATAAAATATATCATACTAAAAGAAAAGACATTAAAAGCTCTTTGTCTTTACTAGGCAAAGAAAACTCAATAGACCATGATTATGAAAAATTGCACGATGCTTTAAATGATCTTGACTTAAATTTAAAAGTATGGAATAAATTGAAATGGCAGATTGATATATAATATGGCATCATTAGACGATATTTATGATATGCTTGATAAGCTAGATGCTTCAAAAACGGAGTATCTATTAATCACCATACAGAAGGGTAAAAAGCAGGGCAAGGCCGACGTGTTCTTTTCTTTAAATGATGATAACTCTGTAAAAATTCTCACCAAAGGACTTAAGACCTTTAGGGAAGAACTAGAGAAAAGGGGAAGTGATACAGATGAATCCTGAACTTTTTGATAAAAATTTTAGCAAAATCTCCTTGCCTTTGCATGGAGTAAGACTTCCAGAGTTTGAAATAGATAAAGTTTATAAGCATAAATTAGGAATCAGCGAAGATACTTCTAATTATGATTTCTTAAGAGCTTTGATGCTTAAAGGGCTAAAGTCTTTGAATCTAGATAAGAACTCTAATGAATATAATAAATATATAGAAAGAGCAAAATACGAACTAGAGACGATTAAAGATCTTGGTTTTATTGATTATATATTGCTGGTTTGGTATGTTATTAATTATTGCAAAGAGAACAATATCCCAGTCGGACTAGGAAGAGGATCCGCTGCTGGATCATTAATATTATTTCTAATTGGAGTTACCCAAATAGACTCTGTAAAATACGACCTTTATTTCGAAAGATTTATATCTAAGATTAGGGCTAAGAAGCAGGTTATTGATGGGATAACATATTTAGATGGTAGTTTAATGTGCGACGTTGATTTAGATATTTGTTATTATAATAGACATAGGGTATTAAAACATTTAGAAGAAAAATTTAAAGGTAAAACCAGCAAAATTTTAACATTAAATACTTTGAGTGGCAAATTGCTTATCAAAGAGTGTGGTAAAATAGTTGGAGAAAAATCTGATCAGGAGATGACAGAAGTATCTTCACTAATACCTAAAGTATTCGGTCAAGTTAAAGATTTAACCACAGCATATGAAGAAGTTAAAAAATTTAAATCTTGGTGTGATGATAACAAAGGTACTTATAATATAGCCTTAAAATTAAGAAATTTAATTAAGAATAAAGGAGTACACCCTTCTGGAGTTTTACTTTCTTACCATAATTTGGATGAATCATGTCCTACAGAATTTTCTAGCGACAAAGAGCCAGTGTCTAGCTTTGATATGAATTGGGTATCTTTATTTAATATTAAGTTAGATATTCTAGGTCTAAGAAGTGTTTCTGTTGTAGACGATGTATGTAAAAGGGTTGGCATTAAAATTACTGATATTGACTTAAACCATGAATCAATATATAGAAACCTCCAAGACTTAAAAAATCCTCATGGCTTATTTCAGATTGAAGCAGACACAAACTTTAAAGTATGTAAAAAAGTCAAACCTAAGAATGTAGAAGAGTTAAGTGGAGTATTAGCATTAGCTAGACCTGGAGCTCTACAGTTTGTGGACAAGTATGCTGCTCACACTAATTTTCAACAATCTGAAAGTATTCATCCGTTCTTTGATGACGTATTAAAAGATACTGGTGGAGTAGCGTTGTATCAAGAGCAATTAATGAAAATGGCTCACAAAATTGGATTCACTCTTGATGAAGCAGAAATCTTAAGAAGAATTGTAGGCAAAAAGAAAACAGAAGAAATCAAAGCTTGGAAAAAGAAGATCGAAGATAAGATTAAAGAAAATAAAATCCCAAAAGAAGTAGGAGAGATTCTCTGGAAGATCTTAGAGGATTCAGCTAATTATTCCTTTAATAAATCTCATTCATTAGCCTACGCTGCACTAGCGGCTTGTACAGTTTACCTAAAATTTAATTATCCAAAAGAATTCTTTTTATCTTTACTGAAGATGACCAGACATGAACCAGACCCAATAGGTGAAATATCAAAAATTCAAAAAGAGATGAGTTCGTTTAATATTAAATTACTAAGACCTCATATCATTAAATCTGATATGGATTTTTCGATAGAAGGAGAAGATATAAGATTCGGGCTTCTTTCTGTAAAAGGAATTTCAGATAAATCAATAGAAAAATTAAATTCTTTCAGAAATAAATATTCTAATAAATTTGAAATCTTGCAAGCTGCAGAAGAGGCGAATTTAAATATTGGAGTATTATGTTCTTTGATTCAAGCTGGAGCTTTAACTGGATTCAAACAGTCCAGATCTAAAGTTGTTTTAGAAGCGCAATTATGGAATATTTTAAATTCAAAAGAAAAGAAATACGCAATCTTATTTGCCGAGAAATTTGACTATGATCTTATTAAAATCATCAAACATCTAAATACATTTACCGATGAAAAGAATAAGGTAATTATAAAGACATCTAGACTAGACACTATCAAGTCTAGATATGAGCCTTACCTTAAAATATATAATCAAAATAGTAAAAGCGAAAGTTTTGCAAATTGGTATTACGAAAAGAAGCTTTTAGGTTATACTTACGAAAAATCTTTAAAAGATATCTTTACAGAGAAGAGAGAAAACCTATTATCCCTTAATGAAGTAATAGATTCAGAAGTAAATAGTAAAGTGGCATTTGTTGGACAAGTGATGGATCTCTATTCTGGAATAAGTAAAAATGAAAAAAAGACTAGGTTCTTGAGGGTTAAAATTTCAGATGAAACAAATGAATTTAATGTATTAATGTTTAATGATAAAATAGATAATAATAAAGCTTTAAATGGAAACAAAAATTATCAAGAGGATAATATCGTTATAGTAAAAGGCGTTAAAAAAGAAGACTGTATATTTGCTGATATTATGGCTGTTCAAGACCATTATATATACATGAAATTGAGTGAAATTAAAAATATATAAAAACTTGACTTTTATCTAAAACATCTATATCATATATAAATTATGATAACATTTTATAAACCAAATAGTAAAAATACTGGCACAGCTTGTAGCTTTAGTGTGAATCCCAAGGATCAGTCCATTTGGAGTTCATTGATTAAACAAGGTTCATGGAACGAATCCAAGAAAATAGGATCATTTTCAGAGAATCAAAATAATCCAAATAAAAGCGTAAAACTTAAGTTCTCATTAAATGAAGCTGCTGGCCTACTAGATTCATTAGAGAGAAATGCAGAATTTTCTGCATATCACACTTCAGAGAAGCAGTCCACTCAAATTAAATTCTCCCCATATATAAGAGAAAATAAACAGGTTGGATTTTCTTATATGGTGTCAAAGACAGACAAGCAAAATAGTGAGAACAAACAATCATACCTTATTGGATTTTATTTTAATGAGGCCAGGCTTTTAAAGCAATTTTTATCATACGCTTTAGATTCGGTCTTCGAATCGCAAAGAATAGAGACTATTAAAAAAATTAAAAATTCAAGCAAAACAGAAGAAAAAGAATCCCAACAATCAGAAGATGGTGATCTCTGGTAGTTGAATGAAGAGAATAAAGGTACTATATCAATCAGATTTTAGTTTAGCCAAAACTGGTTTTGGCAGAGCAGCTAGAGCTTTGCTGACTTATTTGTATAAAACCAATAAGTACGATATAGTCCATTATGCGTGTGGATTACCAGATGGCCATCCAGAGTTGAATAAAACTCCGTGGAAAACCATTGGGGCACTTCCAGGATCTCAAAGAGAGATGGAGGAGATAAATAAAGATCCAAATTTAGCTAGGGCAGCTAGTTACGGGGCCCATCGAATTGATGATGTTATACATCAAGAGAAGCCAGATGTATATATCGCTGTTCAAGATATATGGGGAGTAGACTTTGCAATAGAAAAGAAATGGTTCAATAAAATAAATTCAGTTATTTGGACTACTTTAGACTCGTTACCAATACTCCCTACAGCAGTAGAGAAAGCTAAAAAGATTAAAAACTATTGGATTTGGAGCAACTTCGCCACAAAAGCTTTGCATGAATTAGGCCACAATCATGTTAAGACAATGCATGGCCCTATAGAATCTTCTAGTTTTTTTAAATTAGATAAAACTCAAAGGCAAGAACTAAGATCTAGATTCTCTATCCCTCAAGATGCATTTATAATAGGTTTTGTTTTTAGAAATCAACTTAGGAAAAGCGTCCCTAGTCTACTAGAAGGTTATGCTCTATGGAAAAAATCAAATCCAAGTATTAAAAATACATACTTATTACTTCACACACATTGGGCAGAAGGATGGAATATTCATAAGCTAGCCCTTGAACTTGGAGTAGACCCAAAAGAAATTTTAACAACTTACATTTGTAAAAACTGTGGTAATTATGAAATTAAAAATTTTAATGGCCAAGATTTAGATTGCGGTTTTTGTGGAGCTAAAAAATCTCAAACAACCACTAATGTTGGATTAGGAGTAACTGAGCAGCAGCTTAATGAAGTATATAATTTGATGGATGTATATTGCCATCCATTTACTAGCGGTGGACAAGAGATACCAATCCAAGAAGCCAAGCTCACAGAATTAATAACTTTAGTTACTAACTATTCATGTGGCGAAGAGATGTGCGAACCAGAAGCTGCGTCCTTAGAGTTAGATTGGTCAGAATACAGAGAGCATGGTACAGAATTTATAAAAGCATCTACTAAGCCCTCATCTGTAGCAAAGCAGATTAATAAAGTTTACAACATGAGTCCATCTAAAAGAGATGAACTTGGTAAAAAAGCTAGAGAATGGACTATCAAAAATTTTTCCATAGAAAATGTTGGAAAAGATATAGAATTTTTTATAGATAATTGTTCTTATACTCAATATGATTTCAACGAACAAGAGGAGCAAAAAGATCCTCACGCAACAATTCCTGATATTAAAGACGATGGCGACTATATACTATACATGTATCATAACATATTAAAAATGAAGAATTTAGATCGCAACGATGATGGATATAAATACTGGGAGCAAGAGCTAGCCAAAGGAGCTAAGAGACAAGATATAGAAAAATATTTCAGACAAGTAGCAATGAAAGACAATAAAGAGAAGAAGATGGACTTTGGTTCTTTCTTAAATAAAGATGACGAAGGCAAAAGAATATTATTCGTAATGCCTCAAAGTGCTGGAGATGTATTTTGGACTACTTCTTTATTTAAATCAATTAAAGAAATGTATCCAGACTATAACCTATACTATGCGACAAAAAAAGAATACATGGATGTGCTAGAAGGTAATCCTTACATTTACAAGACCTTAGAATATAGCCCAGTCATGGATAACTTATTATGGTCAGAAGGTGCTGCAGACCATAAAGGATATTTTGAAATCACATTCTTGCCATTTATCGGCACTCAAAGAATGTTAAATTACCTCCATAATGGTAAGGATAAATTAGCTTTTAATATTAAAGCTTTTTAAAATATGAATTTATATTCTGAAATATCAGCTGGAGAATTAATAGATAAAATATCTATACTTCAAATAAAATCTGAAAAAATAAAAGATGAAAATAAATTAGACCACATCAATAGGGAGAAAGAAGTCCTATCTAAAGAAGCTCAAAAATTACATCTTCATGAAAAATGGCTTGATAAAATAAAAGAAGTCAATTTTAAATTATGGAAAATAGAAGATGACATCAGAGATAAAGAGAGAAAAAAAGAGTTTGATCAAGAGTTTATTGAATTAGCTAGAGCCGTTTACTTTACTAATGACGAAAGGTTTAATGTAAAGAATGAAATTAATTTATGGTATAGCTCAAATATAGTAGAACAAAAGAGCTACGAAAAATATAATTAATATATGCACATACTAGAGCAATATGCCGTGAATTGTGGGGCTAAAATAGATAAACCATATATTTGTCCAGAATTTTTTCCGCTACCATTCAATAATAAATATATATGCTTGCATGCTGGAAGTGGAATGGATTCAAAAAACTATGACTTTTATGATGAAGTGACGAGCTTGATTTTTCCATTCTTACTTAAAGAAGATATAAAAATTATACAAGTTGGAGGCGAAAAAGAAAAACCAATTAAAAACTGTTGGGCAGCTCTTGGAACTTCCAAAAGACAAATAGCTTATATAATATCTAATAGTGAGCTTTATTTTGGTAACGACACTATGAGTATGCATTTTGCGTCTTATTTTCAAAAGAAAATAGTTTGCGCCTCCACTGTTTTATTTGATAGTTGTTTTTATCCATACTGGAGTGATAAAAAAGATTATAAAATTATAAACTCAAACAGAGGCGACAAGAAGCCATCATTCTCAGCTTTTGAAAATCCTAAAACTATTAATTTTATTAAGCCAGAGGAGATAGCTATCGCTATATTGGATTTCTTAAATATAAGACACGATTTAGAAAATTATAAGACTATACATCTAGGTAAAAACTATTACAACACAGTAATCCACATGATACCAGATCATATAGCTCAAAAAAGCGAAAAGATAAATCATTTAAATATAAGGATGGATATTGTTTTTGAAGAGCAAATTCTTTCAGAGCAGCTCAATCTAATAGAGTCAGTTATTACTACCAATAAGCCTATATCTGAAAATATATTAAAGTATTATAGAGATAAAATAATTAATATAAATTATATTATAGATGAAGATAATGATCCCAATTTTATTAAATTAATTAAGAGCTTAAACATCAAATACAACTTATTATCTAGATTACCAAACGATAAACTTAATTCTTATAAAATAAATTACATGGATTTTGGTAATATACATTCGATAAATTTTGATACTTCGGAGATAGAGAAGATTATATCTGAAAGTGGCAAAAAGAATCTTTTATACAAAAGCAATCATTTTATACTCAGTAAAGGCCAAATATATTTAAGTGAATATGATTATTTCTACGGAGGTAATCCAATCAAATCATTTAAAGATAATGTATCAGAATTTAAATCAATAAATATCCTAAAAGAAGACCCTAGTAGATTTATGATATTCTCTATTGACAATTAATTATATTTCTAGTATAGTTCTAATATGGATACAGAAACAACTATTATTCAACCAAATATATCTTATAGCACAAATGTAGTATCTGAGCCAGAAGCTCTAAATAAGCCACCAAGATCTATTTATAGAAACAAATACGGCTTGATTGAAGATCAAAGTATCAAATACATTTTTAATGAGGATAATACTATAAATTGGAGAGCGATGGTTAAAAGTAATTATCTCGTACCTAATAGACAAAAAACGCAAGAAACAGACGTATCTAAATTAGAAGACAAAGACTTGTTAATACTTCTAGGTGGAACAAAAGAATTAGCTCAGATAAGGGGATATACAGATGTATCGTATAATGTAGTAGCTGCTTCTGATAATTATTTTGCAACAAGCTGTAGAATAACGTGGATACCAAATTATGAAACTGAAGGCCGATGTGTCACTTTTGAAGCGCTTGCAGATGCTTCATTGCATAATACAAAGAGCTTTGCTAAATTCTTTTTAGCAGCTATCGCAGAGAACAGAGCATTTGTAAGATGTGTTAGAAGTTTCTTGAAGATTAATATCGTAAGTCAAGAAGAGCTAGGAGATGCAAAAGTTTTAGAAGAGTCTGTACAATCTGATAATCCAACTTCTCCTTACGTCTTATTAGAAAAGATTATGAAAGAGAAGAACGTTAATTTTGAGAATCTTAAAAAGAAATTACTTAAAGAAGGCGTAGAGGGTGCAGATAAATTTGACTCAATTTCAGATATACCCAAAGTCAAAATATTTGAATTTATTGATAGACTAAAAAAACTTAAATAAATTACTTAGCCATGATATTCCATTTATTAGTATAACTTGGTACTAAAGGATCTATTATATAAGTTTCTTTATCTTTTGCTTGTTCGCACTCAAACCCAGAAGATTCATTTTCATTTAATACATTGTAAAAACTCGGAGGAATACAGCAGCTAAAATAACCATCAGAAGGTAGTGCAGCAAAAATGCTCAAAGATCCTAAGCTTCCAAAATAAACATTACCTACTAAATTTGGCCCCATATTGCTAGTAAAAGGCCCTACAAACAAACTAGCTGGTACGCTATATCCACAACTACCGCTTTTATGTTTAATATGTTTACCTAAAATACTTCTTTCTATTTGAGAGTCTTTGGACTGATTGTTATATTTGACCATTGATTTTATATTTCTAGAAATAGTATATTCTGTAAAATTTAATTTTATATTTAAATTTGTACCTACCACTTCGCCACAACTTAAATGATCTATCATACTTAATTCTGCTTTTTTGGAGTCTTCTAATTTTATAGGTTTTTTGAAATTTTTAGTGATTTTACCCAATATTTCATATTTATTATTTGCAAAATCTTTTAAATTTTCGCTATACTTTTTATATTTATTTTTATTATCATTTGGTGCGGATTCTGAAGCTGAACCGTAAAATGTAGTATATATGCTTCCAGCTACAAAATGAGCCATACTTGGTAAAAAATCATGCTCTGCAGAGCCTCTTAATGTATAGAATTTTTCTTCTGGCAAAAAATTAACAAAAGATTGATATTTTAATTGATTGTCTTTATCTAATTCTGGTGCACGGATTATTCTTACAGTCCTTTCCCCTCTTGTGTCTTTTAATTTGTAAGTTTTATATGTATATATTTTAGAGTATATTTTTTTATTCAGAAAAGCTGAACCACCAGTAGTATTAAATTTAGATTCATATCCTTGAGCAATTTCTACGGCTCTTTGATATGCAACTAGTGGATTAAAAGGATCAAATCCTAATCGATTAGCTATACAATTTGTATCGCAAAAAATCGGAGAAGAAGTAACGTTTCCAACTAAAGTTAACCCTCTATAAGCTGATTCCATAAATATTCTTTGGCCAGCTTTAGCTAGTTTAGTAGGTCTTTTTTTGATATAAGTTTCCAAAGCTTTCTTTTGATCACTTGTTATAAATTTAGATTTTTCTAATTCTTCTAAATTTTTAGAATTTAAATTGTTAAAAAAATTAGTTTCTCTATTTATTGGAACAGCATTAAAGCATATAAACTTATCTATTAGACCAAATGGATTAGCACTTTTACTATAATTTTTATTGAAAGAAGTCTTAGCAAGCATATTATGTTGCTCCAGAAATGTAATCAAAAAATCCACCAAAATATGGTATTCCATGAAGTACTGGCCAACCATCATAATTAAAAGTATTTAATAATATATTATTTTTTGTAACTTGAATTAATTTTTGACTTTTCTTACTTATATTTACAGAAAGTCCATCTTGAGATGGATCATCAGTTAAATAACCTATAACAAAAACTGTAGCCTTTTGAAATCTTACAGCGCTCTCTTCTTTAATAGAACCATCATCTTCGTATTGTAAAGGTGGATTAAAAATAATTGGCTCAGGGAACCCTGACCATGGTTCTTTTCCACCAGCTATAACTACCTCTGCACTTTCAGGAGTTAAATTTGGGTACACATTTACTTTTAAAAAAACTATTGAGTTTGCTTCTTTAAATTCTAAATTCTGGTCTAGTCCAACTATTGCATGTCCACTTATAGATCCTTCCTTTCCTTGTATAACGCCTTTTGTGGATTGATCAATATATCCAGTATGTACCATCATGTCTTTCCAACCAAAACTCTTATATATTACTGACCTTGGATTTATTTTAACATATTGTTTTTCTCCAGAGCTAAACACACTCATTTTAAATGGATGGTCTGCTTCTGTTGATCCTCTAATTCCAACTGTTTTTAAAGTTCTCATGATTCTTGTCCTCCTACTATAGTTAATCCAGTTCTTAAAATATCATTCATGTATATTTCTAATTTAGCTACATCAGTTTCTTGAGATTTAGATGGGTCAAGATAAGATATCTTAAGTTTATAGTAATTTTCTGGACCAAATTTTATTTCGCTTGGTAATGATTGAATTGAATCAATAGTTAATACTCCTCCATTATCTTTCACGCTAGAGAATACTAAATTATCTGGAGTTGTATAAATATCCCAAATTCCAGTGAATTCTTTGTAACCAATTTTTCCAGTCAAGTTACCGTATATATAATCTTTAAATTCGCTATAGAATATACCAGTTGGATTTAAATCAATCTTAGGCAGGTAAGCTTTAAATAAGCCAGTTGGATAAAGTTCTTGGTAATAAGTTTCTCCATCTTTTAAATAGCCATTATTTGCTATTAATGGTTTATCTGTTCCACCAAATGAACTTACTTTAATTGCATTTCCATTTTTACCAGATACTGCGGATATTAATTTTAGTCTGTTATTAGATACAATCTCTGAATAAACCCCATAAGAGCCACTACCGCTGTTTATTATATTATTTAAAGTCTCTATAGAGTTGAAATTATTTGGTGGAGGGAATGTGGCATTATCTTGTTCAAAAGTGAATATAGATATAAAGTCTGGGATTAAATCATTTTCTATTTTAATATAGTCACCATCTGTAGGATTATTATAATTTAATAAACCTGTAGAGTTTATATATCCAGTCTCTATAAATTGATAAACTGGATTTAAAGGATTTGCATATTTATATCCAGAGAAACTTAAAACTCCACTATCTTGCTCTCCAACATAACCAGTTATTTTTCCAGTTATAACACCAAATCCACTTAGGCTTTTTCTAAGTAAAGGATATTTTGGTATATATCCGAAAATTGGATAAGTACCATATTGCTCTACATATCCAGAATTATTAGTCATATATTTATTTAATTCAAAAATTCCAGGAGGATATATTCCAGAAGTTTCTCCATCTCTAGTGATAACAGTCAATCTATATTGCGGCCAAGTATCTCCAGTTAAAGTTTGAGCGTAAGGCAATAATTTGTAAAATGAAACTATTTTGTTTATTGGATCATAAAAATAATCAGAAAGCTCCGCTAAACCAGTAAAGAAAACTTCATAAAGATTATCCCTGCTCGCATATGGTGCGCCAATAGCAAACTTAGGCACTTTTATTTCTTTTTTATATTTTTGACTTGAAGTATATAAATATCCAGTAATATCTTTGTCTTTTCCGTAAAGAGTGTTTAACGGGTTATCTTGCTCTTTCGATTTAAATATCAATCTAACATTATCACTTGAATCAAATTCAATGTCTTCATAAATAGGATAAATCTCTTCTCCCATTCGATATTTGGCTTTAGAAAAGAATCTAGAAGGATTAACGAAAAATCCAGTAGTTTCACCAGTTACTCTTAGATATCCACTTGCATCAGAATATCCTTCGTCTTTGACTATCATTTCACCTGTGACTAATTCAAAAATTTGAGCTTGGTAATTTGCATCATATAAATCATCTATTCCAGATAATACAGCTCCACTTTGATTAAATTTATACTTAGAATAAAGCAGTACGTTAGAAGCAATCATTTTATTTATATTTTTTTGCACATATCCTTTTGAATTTAATTCAGCCCTAATTCTAGGATCAATTGGTGCACTCCTAAATCCAGACATTAATATTCTAGCGTATTTGTAAGACATTTCCTTTTACCTTTATAATTATATTACACTAGAATACTCTAAAGAAGAGTTTACCAAATATACATTAACTCAATGTATTTTTATTTATAATACTGTTAATTTCGTTATTTGATTTAGTTACAGAGGAAAATGTCTTTGACGATGTTGATGATTTTTTAAATTTATTTATTATATTTAATGTTTTACTCGTTGATCCTGCTCCACCATAACTAGGTGTTGTAGTTGTAGTTGTAGTTGTAGTTCTGGGGTTTGATCTAATTCCAGCCATTCTTACCCTATTGCACAAACATGCTGCTCTTCTAAGCTCAGCCGCACTACCTAAACATTGAGTTACTGCTGATGCACTAGATATTGGCACCATGTCTGGACCTAATACTGGCAAGCATGTAAATGGAAATTCACATTCTGGTGGTCCTGGAGGCGTTACTGGTTCTGAAACTACGAGTTCTTCAAGAACATTGTTTTCATTTGGTAATGGAAATGTAGGATTTGGTTTAATTCTTTCATATACTGAAGGAGGAGGAGTAGCATCTAATATTGGGTCATTGAAATTTCCATCTTCATTTGGGCTTCTAGACAAACTTGAAGATGAAGCCCAATTTAAACTTAAACTGCAGGAAGATTGTCCGTCAGGACAACCTTTGCCACAAGTGTTATTTGGGTTAAATTTGACAAAATCATTTTTAATATTTAAAACTTTAGGTTGATATTTTGGATGATTTTGATCAACAGAAGCTGAATTCTGACAATCAATTGGGCTGAACTGCGCTTCATCAGGTTGGCCATACCACATTAATTCAAAATTTGCTTTAACTTCGTTTGATGGAGACCCCGTCAAAGACCAAATTGGTTTTTGGTTGCTTATATCAAGAGATCCTCTTTTTGCATATCTTCTTCCATATATACTATCAATATCTTGATAATAAATTCCACCAACTTGTAAAAATCTATGTATTTGGCCAACGTATTTTTCTTTATGAGTTACGCTTATATCTGCAGAAATTTGTCCAAGATTTGAAGCTGTAATATCAATATCAAAAGCAGCAATGTCTTCTACTCCTAATTTAAAACTAAAAGAATGCTCTGGTGTAGTTATTGTTTGCTCTTGTAAATCTCCATTTTTTACTGTTAAAAATTTGTTTTGATTTATTTTTAAATTTAAAGAATTTTCTATAGGAGTAAATCCTACTTCTTCAAAAAATTCAGTTTCATAAGGTAATAAATATTTATGGAATTTATTACTATTTGCATTACCAACGCCAGTAGTGCCTTGCCAATAATGTTGTGAAAATTCTGAATTAGACGTATCCTCTAAAGATGTTGTAGTACTATACCCAGTCCATGCTTTAAAATGACATTGATTATAATTATCTGCTGACAAAGGTATCTTGCCAAAGATAACATTTTTAGTAGAGTGTTTCCAAAATGTAGAATATGGAGCACAATTCATGTCTAAAACATGATTGTATACTCCACTCAGTTCAGGATAATTTTGTCCACCGCTTATATATATTTGCTTTAAACTTTTATTACTTATATCTACTTCCGATACAAGACCTGGAAATATTACAGAAGATTGGTAATCAAGTTTTATCTGTAAAGTGCCAGAATAAGTTTTACCATAAAAATAAGTTTTTTTACCATATGCTAATGGAGCATTTTCTGAATCTAAATACATTTTCTGCTGCATTGCCCAACAAACTCCAGTTACTTCATTATTACTATTTTTTTCAATAGTATTTGCGACTGGAACTAAAGTAAGAAAAACTGGATCACACGACATTTTAGACTAGTCCTGGTATATCTACTAATTCGCCCCTGCAATTGTCTAAAGGAAGCTTTGAAAATAATTGATTTATATCGCTTGAGTTACTAGAAAGACTTGAGTTACTAGAAAGACTTGAGTTACTAGACGAACTGGCACTAGGTAAAACACCAGGAATTTCTATCCTTATACTATTACTCCAACCACCATATAAAAAAGCCATATTATTTATTACACTAAATAAAATAAAATTTAAGCTTATTATCCGTTTTTAATATTGAAAAAGATCTAAAAGTATACTTATTTTTAATTAAATTTATATAAAAATCGTTGTAAGCTTTGTCGCTATCCTCTATTTCAAATATTTTGCCACCAATATAAATAGAAGGATTCTCTTTAATTAAATCATCTATATCTTTCTTGACTTGTAGATTATTAGAGATAAATTTACTAACAAATTGCTTTGTTTTATCTGGGTTACTAGAGCAATAAGCTGTTATATCATTTCTACAAGAACAGTTTGGATTGTCTTTATATGAAGCAATCTTATCTTTAATTTCTGGAGCAAATTCAGTAAATTCTTTTTGAAAGATTACATCTGTTTGTATTAACTTTAAAACTATAGGAACCAAAAAATCGCTTAAATTTTCTTCACTTATTATATTTTCCATATTATATTATATATGGATATATGTTATAATTTCTAATATTATTTAATTAACAGATTTTGCCTTCGCCAGCAAAACCATTTCCCTTTAGTGTGTATGAAGCATTTCCTTCTACTATTAAAGCACATCCTGGTTGGGGATGATTGTTCTGTATGTGTCCACCATTTTGGCCTAAATCTCCACCCTTATTTGATGTTGATCCATATGGACCACCACCTTTTCCACCACATAAAACTTGACCTGGTCCTTCTGCGTCACAACAAATTGGATAATCTCCACCACCATTATTGCCACCACCTGGAATTCCAGCTCCCCCGCCACCCTCTCCGCAAGTATTAGGATTATCTGCTCCTTGAGCACCGCCACCACCAATAACTCCATTATTAACAATTTCTAGCTGAGTGCCATTTCTGATTTTAATTGCTGGGCCTGGTCCAACTAGTCCATTAATATTTCCACAAGTAGGTCCACCAGCTCCAGCTATAACTCCATTTGTTGGATTACAACCGTTACCTTTAAGTGGACCAACTTCTAGACCTATTTTCATATACATTAAACCAGCTGGATTATTAGTCCAATCTCCTACATCAATAGCTGGTTCTGAATTTTGATTAGAACCTCCGACATTTCCTTTTATTTTAAAACATACTTTTTTAGTACTAGCAGTTAAAGGTGTACTTGCTGCATCAAAAATTGATCTTAAGTTTAATTGATATAAAGTTACATCTTCTGTTCCAACCTCTAAACATATATCACAATCCTTATCTGAGCATCCTTTTCCACAAGGTGTTACTGGTGCGGCTGGTCCAGCTGATGTTGGTGGAACATAAATGTAACATGTAGCAGAAGAAGATCCACAAGTTGGATATGGTGATGAAGAATTACTTGAAGTTGAATTTGATGAAGATGACATATTATTTATTACCCTTTATTTTGACTATATGAAGAATTTTTTCTGATGCGCCAACAGGGTTATAGCTTCTATTAGGTTCGCATGTTTTTATTGCACATCCATTATCATCTACTCCTCCATCCGTTAAAGTTTGGCCAGGAGGACATACAGTTGGATAAATGCTACATGGATCAGGATTAGGAGTAGTAGTCGTAGTTAGGGGTGGAGGAATACACTTGCAACTGCATTTCCAAATTTGACATCCATTTGCTAATGTAACTAAATATGGATAACAATCTTTAGGACAAGTTGGCTTAGTAACTGCAGCGCATGAAGAAGCTATTGCAGTTATAATTCTGAATGATAATCCAGTTCCTTGAGCACTTGTTGATGAAGAATCTCCACAGCATCCGCATGGACAATCATTTGGATCAGGCATTACTTCTTCGCACTTATAACATTCTGCGGAATAAATTGGACATCCTTGAGCATCGTATCCATCTATTTTTCTCATTTTAGTTGTACAATTTGGTCCAGGATCACATGGTTGAGGTTCAGTGCATCCTGGAGGTTGATTAGACATACTAGAATTAGAAGTTGAACTTCCAGAAATACATAAGCAATTCTCATCTCCGCATGAATTTGGAACATCTGGTCTGCAATATTTAAATGTTCCTGATGAACAATTTAAAACTGTTGGAGAACAACTTGATTTGCTACTTGAGCTGGTAGAAGATTCTACTCTTGTGCAAGGTCCATAAACAGCACATCCACAAAGATCAAAACCTGTTTGTGTTCTTAAGAATCCAGGAGGACAAGCTTCAAGATTTGTGCAAGATGATCCACAAGAATTACTACTAGAAACTTTTTGATCACAAAATCTTAATAAGATTGGTTCGCTATTAGCAGCATTTATCCATCCAGTACAAGGACAATTTGTTGAAGATCCAGGAGCATAGTAATTTATTATTTGCTTTACTCCATTTATAGTTTTATAAATTTCCCATCTTTGAGTAAATGTATTATATGCAATGAAATTTAAAGATACTATACTAGTAGAGCTAGAAGAACCAACCTGACCAGTTGTTTTAACGTAAGTAGGCGGATTGTTATTACTTAAAGTATAAGTACCAGCAAATATAGTATTACTTAAAGTTTTTGTTTGACCGACGGAGCCATTACATTCTATGCAATAACATAAGCTATACGTTGGACAACCTTGGAGATCATATCCAGTAATATCATAATTATAGCCTGTTGGACATTTAGGTGGATCGTAGCAAAATTGAAAACTACTACTAGAGCTAGATCTTCTAGAGCTAGAACTAGAACTTCTTCTAGATGAAGAACTGCTTCTTGAAGAATTTGATGCGCCAACTACAGTAGCGCATATTTGATTACTCCAGTTACCGTATATATAAGCCATATATTATCCTAATATTGTTACACCGTTTATTTAAATGTAAATATATTAAATTCATTAAATAGAAATATTAGAACTTCTTGAAGAACTAGAGCTAGAATTAAATAATTCTACTCTAAAAAGATATCCAGAATGTTCTACGGCAATACTCGGAGGATTATTTCCTCCTACAATAATATTATTAGTACCGCAAAAATTTGAACCAACTAAACTATGCCACATATGATATCCTTGATACACATGAGCCTGTTTCCAATTATTTGTATTTCCAGTGAAAAGATAAATTGCCCCAGCCTGATTTGGTCTATCTCCGTCATGTCCAAGATTTGCATTTTTATCTGAAACGATAAACATATTTCCATCTTTATTGAACTGAGGGGCACCGTAAATTACGTTATCCCGAGCATCTTTGATACCATAAAATGGTTGTTGTTTTCCTTGTGGACATGGTACAATTTTTTGACCTATTTTCCAATTTGACCCACTTCCTGTATATAAAAATATAGTAGATTTTCTAGTATTAAGATCGAAGTCAGTTGTGCAAAATATATTTCCACTTGGATGAAAACTTATTCCTCCAAATCCAAAATAACCAGAAATTTTTTCTCCTGTTATTTTTGCTGTTTCATTCCATATCCCCTGATTGTTTTCAAAAATATAAATTACTCCACTATAATCATGTTTTCTTCGTGTCCCTGCAAAAAGATTTTTTGAATCTGGACTAAATATTGCAGGAATTTCTCCAAAAAAATCTCCTGGAACTATATCATTTGGTATAATTTTTTGTACATCGTGCCATACATTATTTGCTCCTTTTTCAAAAACATAAATTGCACCAACTCCTCCATCAGTATCTATATTCCAATTATCTGAATACGCTGTCACAGCTAATAAATTACCTTCTTTATTTAAATGAGTAGGACGAAAAGCGTCAGGCGTTAGCTGGCCTGCAAATTCTGGTCGTATCCTTAAATTTGAGTCGATAAATTGATGAAATTTCCAATCATTTGCATTAATTCCACTACCAGTCAGTATAAATGATTTTGTATCAATTTCTTGATTTTGTGGAAACATTGTATAAGAATACTTGCAAAACATCGTGTCTCTATTTTTATTTAAAAATCCTGCGGTTAGATAAGTTCCATTAGTATCTATACTATCCATTGTTATTTTTGAATGTTGCTGAAATTGCATTGAATTATATACTGAATCCATTGGTTGATTTATAGTCATATTAGGATCGCCTACTCCAGTAAAAAAGTATATTCCACCTCCTCTAAATTTTTCATGGCTATTATTTGAAGCCGTAGCGATAATAGTATTATTTCCAGTGTTATAATCAACTATATAAAAAGCATCTTCTGAACAAGTTGCACTACTAGGCCAAACTGGATCATTATTTACTAAAGATGTAAGATATCTAATTCCAATTTTATTATCCATTTCACAATTATATTGCTCTAAAATATCAATTGAAGAACTTGAGTAGCTAGAACTTATTGAAGAACTAGAACTAATATTTAAACAAGCAGGTATGTTGACTCTAATAGAATCATTATTTTGATTTGTATACCAAGCTCCCCAACCAGATATAGATCCATCATTCAAAAGAGCTATCGAATTTAAGTGACCAGCTTGTACTTTTTTAACTTGACCTTGAATTGATGGTGGTATTATAAGTTGTCCAGCATCAAAAGGACTAGCCTCTACATCAAAAACTTTTCCATATCCATAACCAGTTAATGTTCCATTCTTAAAATGTATTAATACATGAGCCAGGCCATGAGAAATTCCAGATATATCATTTCCATTTATATCAGAATATGGAATATTATAATTACTATAATCAAACCAACCTGTTAAACTACCATTTTTCAAAATTGCAATCGTAGGTAATCCAGCATAAATTCCAGTAACATTTCCTTGTACTCCTTGGGGAGGAGTTAAGTCGTTTTGAATTATTTGATTTTGAAGTCTTGTGCAAGTCCCCCAACCAGTTATAGTACCATCTCTTAATAATGCATAGGCATGATTTCCACCAGCAGATACATCAACAGCGTTATTAGAGACATAGTTAGGAACTTCTAATTCACATTCTTCGTTTCTTCCAAAACCAGTTATACTTCCATCTTTTAATAAGAGAAGATGGTATTCTAAACTAGTGCTAATTTTTTTAATATTATTCTGTATAGATTCTGGAAAATTATAAAAATCAGTACTATTATTATATCCAATTGGTTTTGGATATCCCCAACCAGTAATTCTACCATTTTTCAATAGAGCAAAAGCGTCAAAATTTATTGCAAATACTCCCGTTACATTGCCTTGGATTTCTTGAGGAATTTCAAGGGGTTTATTAAATTGCACATTAGGAATAGGACTATATCCTCCCATGTCAATACCAAAACCATTAATAGTTCCATCATCGCGTAAAGCCAAAGTAAACTCTTGACCAGCTGCAATTCCAACATTATTACAATTTATTTGTATTTTAGAACTTCTTGAAGAACTTGAAGAGCTAGATCTCCTAGAGGAACTTGAAGAGCTAGATCTCCTAGAGGAACTTGAAGAACTAGAAGATGAGATTGGAGGACAGCATGGATACTCTGTGTCATCTGCGCATCTGCATTGATTGTTAGGATCTTCACAATGACAGCAGCAATACTTGCTAGAACTACTGTCGTAATAAGTATCATATCCACCGCCAGTTGGACAAGATACTTGACCATCACAAATTCCAGCACCAAGCAAAGGATTATCAACATAGATTGCTTCTACTAAGAATCCTTCCAACGTATCATTCTCACAGACTGCACGACTAGTAGAAGATTCTACATCTGTAGAATTTTTACTTCTGCAAGATATTCCGCT
>Ga0214921_10001187_pt1 | contig 45115 bp, 36 predicted proteins | sample LL1505_MetaG_FD_177992 | JGI IMG/M metagenome (GOLD analysis project Ga0214921, IMG submission 177992) | Freshwater microbial communities from Lake Lanier, Atlanta, Georgia, United States - LL-1505 | ecosystem: Environmental > Aquatic > Freshwater > Lake | place: USA: Georgia | collected...
CTTGGACATAGCCTTGGTTTCCAACGTTCTCCAAGTCCGAAATCGAGATTTGAATATCTTTTATAAATTGATCTATGTTGATAGCATCTTTACATGTATCATTCAAAAAGAATTGTATATTGAAATGATTGTTTTGGGTGTTGTTACTGTTAGTATTATTAGTATTGTTAGTATTATTAACGATCATTTGTTTACTTGTTAATTCAACGAGTTGTTTATGATGTTCTGCGTTTTGTTCTAATATTTTATTTTGTAGTTCTCTGTTTTGTTCAATGAGAACATTTTGTATTTCTTTGTTTTCTTTAAGAATTTCCATAAACAAATCAGGTGTCAATGTGTTTTTAACTGGGGTATTTTCAATATTTGGTTCGACCTTGGTAAAGTTCTCGACAATAGTATTTTCACATAATTGAGAACATTTTTTTTTATGTTTATATAATCCTTGTCTATGTATATATTTTTTTCCACAAACGCATTCATGAGCGGAAGGTTCTGGAAAGAATTTGTCATCATTTGTAATCCGTTTATGTTTAGCAGTTATTAAATGAGCATTGTATTGACTAAGTCTGCTCGTTGTAAAGTTGCATTTTTCACAACAAAAACATTGGAAAGTTTTGGAAGGAATTTTGTCATCCTCTGTCATCCTAATATAGGATGACAAAATTCTTTCTAAATCATTTCACATAAAATATGTAAAAAATTATGCAGCCAAGTTTTTCCAACATTTTTCCATTTTCACTGCATCATCGAGTAAAATGCATTTTTTCAACATTTTTTAAAAAGTCGATCGAGGGTTTTGAAAAATGGACATTTTTAAAATGTCCCAAAAAAAAAATCGACCCGACTTTTTTTCTTTGTTTTTATAATTTTTTAAATAATTCTACAAAAAGTTCTCAATATATACATTTTTATTAATCAAATAAATTTTCATTTTCTATTTTTACATAATATTTTACATAATCGGTATCGGTTTGAACAACCTTAAATATATACATATTTTGTTCTTTTGATTTATATAAGCCGAAACAAGTATAACAACCACCAGTCGACCCGAATATTTCATATTTCGGGTTAGGATCATTCTTCATTTTGTTATACATTTTTTTACCGTCACAGTAATCTCTATCTGAAATATCGAACTGTCTTATGTTCTCTGCTGGTTCGTTTTCTGAGATAAATTTATCTAGTTCATCATATAATTTTTGTTTATGGGTTTCGCTATTTCTTTCAGCATAGATTTGTCCACATAATCTAGATAATCCATTATCATCATAGAAAAGATCTTCATAGAAATCGTCAAAATAATCTTCTAGTTGTTTTTCTAATTTCTTCTTTTTTAAATATTGTCTATATCTTCGCCACTTTTTTTGTTTGCGTGTTAGTGGTTTAGTATCTGGAACGTTAGTGTTAGTATTCATATTAGTAGTCATGTTGTTGTATATTTTTTATTTTAATATAAAAAAACTATTCAATTTTTTACAAAAAAAACACGTGTTTTCGATAACAAGTTTTTGAATGTTTGAACACTATATATACGGTATCTCGATATCCTACTCATTTCTCGATATCCCACTCATTTCTCGATATGTCACTCATTTCTCGATATCTATATATTAGGGTTTTTGACAGATCTTGGTAAGGTTCTCGGCTACGAGGGGGTGAACGGGCGTAAGGGAGGGTTGCCTGGGGCGATTCGCCAGGACAATATGACAGGACATTGTCTAGGACATTGTCTAGGACATTGGTGAGGACATTGGTGAGGACATTGGTGAGGACATTGGTGAGGACATTGGTGAGGACATTGTCTAGGACATTGGTGAGGACATTGGTGAGGACATTGGTGAGGACATTGGTGAGGACATTGGTGAGGACATTGTCTAGGACATTGGTGAGGACATTGGTGAGGACATTGGTAGAGAAATATCAAACATGTATTATTTATAGTAAAAAAACCCTTTATAAATGGATCTTTTTAATTGATAAACTAATGTTCTCAAATAGCTGTTTATAAATTACAATAACAATACAAAAATACAAACAACAATCAATATATCTATTTAATAAAGACCATTCTCCTCATTAAGTGGATGGTCATAATCTATCATAATCTATAATATTATTATCAATCAATACACCAAATACTTCATCAGTATTCCCAAAAGTTCTAATAATATAATCCACTTCATTTTCATCCAAGTTCGCACCAGCATCAGGAAGTGAATCAATCCAGCTCTGTAAATCAACTTCATTTAGTAGGCGATCACCAGTTACAATACCGAGACCACGACTATTATCTTTCAAAACATGACGACACATAGGACATGTATTATTTCTATCCATTGCAACCAATATACATTTCAAACAAAACTTATGACCACATTCAGTAACACAACAATTTTTTTCACCGATCGTTTCATAACAAATACTACACTCATTGGATTCAGGAACAACGGTTTCAACAACACATTTTTCAACAACAATTTCAATGTTCTCAACATTAGAATCTACACATACCGATTCACGGATATTTTTCAAATATTCATTCAAAGATTCATTAATATATTGATTAATTCCAGCCATATATTTGCTGGTCTTAAAAGAGTCATTTTTATAAGTAGTATCATAACATTCTTGGCAACCACCAATACCCATATGGGCGTATTGACAAAAATTATATGAAGGAGAGCAACCAGAGCACTTAGACATTTTGATTTTATATAATTGTTCTCAAAAATACATCAAAATCGATCAATTTTTTACACAAAAACACACAAAACACGAGAACGTATTTTTCAAATTATATAATCGAACAAAAAATAACATAAAAATGATTGGTGATTTTTATTAATAAAACAAAATGCAAATCGGCGCATTAATCATGGTGAAAAACGAAGAAAAATCTATCAAAACAACGATAGATTCATTGAAAGGTTATATAAATACCATTATTATCTATGACACAGGAAGTAATGACAATACATTATCAATAATCGTCAAATGTTGTCAGACGAATAATCAAACCCTTCATATAAAAACAACAAATATTTTCAACAATTTTGCAGAAAGTAGAAATGAATCTTTAGAATTTGCAGAATCAATCGATGTAGACTATTTGCTTTTAATGGATGCTGGTGACGAATTACATCTTAGCACATTTGAAATGTGTAATGGTGTAAAAACGGATTTATCTATAAAAGAATTTACAAGTATGATACCAAATAACACTTACTATGGTATTTTAAAATTAAAATGGTTGGAAAACGATATTATTACAGAACATGATGGTTTACGTCTTATCAAAAACAAATCTCAGATAAGATATGATGTACGTTATCCAGTACATGAACAAATCATCATCAAAAATAATAGTACATTATCGATCAATAAATTTTATTTGTATCAAAACCGAGATAAATATGGAGAAAATACAATGAAAAGAATAAAGAGAGACATCCAACAATTATCAAGTGCCATAAAATGCCGTCATAATTATTACTATTTAGCACAATCATATTCAGCTATAGGCGACATAGATAATTCTTACAAATACAACTTATTGGCATTAGAAAACCAAGATGGATCAGTAGATGATATATTGATTATTTCAAGATTGATTTATTGTTCTCTTATTAAAAACATGGATAAAGGAACTATCATAAAATATTTCAATCTAGCATTAGATAAAAAATGTCAACTAATAGAACCATTTTTGAACATATTAAGATATTGTATCAATAATCAAATATATGATATTATCGAACCCCATTTAAAACAAATAACCGAGTTTGATAAAAAAACCGGCAATCACTTCAATCATGAAGATTATGATTATAATCGATGGGATTTAATAGTTAGATACTGTATTCTTACCAAAAGAAATCTAGAATTAGGAAGAAAAGCATGTAAAAAAGCAATCGATTCAAAACATAAACAAGACGATATTACGAACCTAACAATTATTGAAAATATGATATCATATTTAGAGTCTTCCACTGATACACCTTCAACCAATTCAAACCAATACGGTACATCAGAATCAATACCTATAACAGAGACAACACCAGAATACATAGAAACAAAAAGCGAAAATCATATTGAAAATCAAATAGAAACTATTATACCAAAAAATAAGTCCATAGATTTTCAAACCGATATAGGTGTGTTGATTATGGTAAAAAACGAAAGTGAATCAATACAATGCACAATTGAATCTACAAAAACCCATTTTGATCATATTATTATTTATGATACAGGAAGTACAGATGATACAATTTCTATTATCAAAAAAATCTGTAATAAAAATAATCAATATTTATATATCAACAAAGCAGATACTTTCAAAGGTTTTCCACAAAGTAGAAATGAAGCGATTGAATTCGCAGAATCTGTCAATACAACCTATTTACTAATGATGGATGCAGGCGATGAGTTCAGATGTAAATTATCAAAACTAGATTTTATAAAAAATATAAAAACCATTTTTTTCAGAAATAGTTTCGGTATTGTACAACAAATTTGGGAAGCAAATAATATAAATTCTTCTCATTGTGATATACGATTTATTAAAAATAAAGCAAACTGTAGATATAGTCTAGACTATCCTATTCATGAAAAATTCGTTATAGATGAAACTAAAGAACCTCCAGTTTATCTTGGTAATATATTTTCTTTATATCAAAACAGAGAGCTCTATGGAAGAAACCGAAATGCAAGATATTCTTATGATATCGAAATGTTATCTAAAGCAACAGTCTGTACTCGTAATTATTTTTTCTTAGCTCAAACATATATGGATATGCAAGACTTCAAAAATGGATATATTTATAATAAAAAAGCATATGTAATGTCTAAAATAACAAAGAATGATAATGTCGACATTGAAACAGTATTAGCACGATTATTATATTGTGCAATATCTTGTAAAATGGACAATACTATAATTTTAAAACATTTCAACGAATCAATTGAATTCAATAAAAAAACAAATAGTAAATTAAATGTAGTTATTGATTCTTATATTTATTTTTTACATTATTGCATAGAGCAAAAACAATTCGATTTGGCATTACCCTTATTAGAACCTCTTTCCAATTTAGAAATTATTACAGGATCACCTGAAATAACTCGTTATGAATATTTTACTTATGAGAGATGGCATTTGATAAGTGTAATAAGTCTAATGACTAAACAAAAATTAGAGCTAGGTAAAATGGCTTGCCAAAAAGCGATTGATTATGCTCATAAACAAGATGATATAAATAATTTATCTTTTTTTACGGCCAGTTATTTCAGAGATCCACCATTTGTAAATGAGAACAAATCTAATGATAATGTAAATATTCAAATTACAGAAGATGATATAACAACCCAAAGCCAAAACATAAACAAAAAAAACCATAAAGGCCGGATAATATGTATTGATAATACTGCCGGGTTCAATAATGTATTAACCCATAAAGATTCGGAAAAAATAGCATTAGGTGCATCTGAACACCAATTATTTCATTTATTGAAAAATATTGGTCAATATAAAGAAGTACATGTATTCAAACTTACTATCAAAAAGTCAATCAAAATAGATAACATTTATTATAAAAACTTTAATGAATTTAATAATTACGAGTTATATGAAAATGATATCATTATTATTCAACGATTTATCTGTGAAAATCCTAATTTTATTAATAAACTAAAAAACAACAAGGTGTTTATATGGGTCCATGATATCACTGATTTTAATATATTTATTTCAGATGGTAGTTGTTTTCAATATTATAATGATAATCCTCAAGTTTTTAAAGGATATTTAACAGAAGCAATCATAAAAAACGATAATATTAATTTTGTTTTTCCAAGCAATTTTGGTAAGAATTGTTTTACAGAATTCTTGAACAGATATCAACTAAGTATTAGTTCTAGAAGATTACATATAATTTATAATATTTTATATCAGGAAGACTTTACACCATCAACAAATTCAAACACCAATACCAATACCAACAAATCAGTGGACCTAAACAAAATAGTATTTGCTAGTAGTTGGTCCAAAAATATTGCCTGTATCATCAAACTATTTGAACATATTCATATGCGTAATAAGGACTATATATTAGTGTTTATGGAGCATGGATTTGATACAAATAAAAAATATGAAAATATCATGCGGGAAAAGTTTGGAAAAAACGTAGAGATTTTAGGCCCACAAAACAAAGAGAAATATGCTGAAATTATAAAGTCATGTTTATGCTTATTGGTATCTACATTTCCGGAAACATTTGGGTGTGTTTTTACTGAAAGTCACTATTTAGGAACACCTGTTATTGCAGATTATAGAAGTGGTGCTGTAGCTGATCATTTGGATAAGGATTTTGTTATGAATTATGATGATCCAGAAAGTGTTTATATGAAATTAGAATGGTTACGTAAAGAGCGTATGACATTGAATGTTCAATTAGATGAGAAATTTATGTTCAAACCTAACTTTGAAAAATGGAAAACACTATTGAACCTATAGAGAACCCAACCACCTAACCAAACCAAACCTAACCAATAATACAACTTCAATAGATTTATACAAAAAAACAATGAAAAAATACCATTAAATAAAATGGTATTTTTTATGTTCTCAAATGGCTCTTTGATTAATAGTTACAAAAATACAAAATACAAACAATCTATCTAATATCTAATATCCAGCAATCTCTTTTCGGCAAAGAGGGCAATCATTGGTCATAAAATGACGGTCACTTCTAATCTGTAACTGTTCCAAGCATGGTAAACAAAGAGGGTGTTTACAATCAGTAACCCCACAAGTATCTTCATAGCATACAGAGCATTCTTGAATGGGTTTTGGCGTATGTGATTCACCATAATTATATCTGTTGGTTTTTTTATCAAATGAAATATTATCAAGTATTTGAATAAGTTTATTGACAGCGGTCTCGATTTCTGCGTCAGTAATGGGTGGCGAATCATTCGTATATTCATCGAAGCCAGGTCTACTAAATTTGGAGAACAACAAAGCCGAAGGAAAATGAAAATAATAATCAAACGACAAATAATCATTTGGATCTTCTTCGTTTTCGCGTTCTCTCCAATGAATAGTCTTTGAGTCGATGTCTAAACGAATAGCACTTGGTGTAATGACAATTTGACAATTAACTGAAAACCCACAAAGAGTATTACAAACCAATGGGATTGTTTTTGTTTTGTTGGTTTTACATATGTCTTTGATTTCATTGATTAATCCAGATCTATTATTAATAACTGACATATTGAGAACACAGTTTTTGAATCTAGGAGAACGAATACTGAACTTTTGATGTTGAAACTGAAGTCTTTGAAGTCTTTTAACGGTTGATTTTATCAATAATCTCAACAAAAGGCTTCAAAACCCGATCAATTTTTTTGCAATCCGAGAACGCGTTGATTGAACAACCAAGAAAAAAACCTAAAAAGGTTTTTTTTGTTGGCTCTTGGTTTGTTTTCGACGGTTTAAATCTCTTTTTCGGTCATTTGTTTTCGGCAAATTGGGCAGTTTGGCAAACGATTGTATAGTCGCATTTTGATAGCTTTCATTTTATTGAAGCAAGTATTACACAACGGATGTCTGCAATTTGTCTTGGCAGAGGTTTTTTCGAGGCAAACGGAACAATCTTGAAAATCCAAACCCTCGAAGGATTGAATCAAAAGACCAATTGCGTTCTCGATTTCTTCGTAACTAAATTCCCAGTTTTTGTCAGTGATTTCTTCAACTCGGACGACCAAGTTTTTCAACGGAAGATTTAAATATTTGTTTTTTCCTGGTATTTTCAACTTGGTTTCCAAGGCAATTGAAGTTGGACAAATCAAAAGACTCATTGTCACAGACAAATCTCGACAAGATTCGAAGCCCAACGGAATTTTTACGGGATTTTTTTCGTATTTTTTTTGTTGAATTTGACTAATTAAATCAATTTTTTTCTCTTGAAGGTCAGCAATTTTGAAGACAGTTGTCATTTTGATTGATTTTGAGACGATCGAGAACGTATCTAAAAATGAGTGTTGAATTAATAATATTAACGGATTTGATCTCTTTAACGGTTGTTGTTTTGTTGAAGTTGATTGAAAGTTTTAAAAGTTGTTCAATTTTTTGAGGATTGGAGAACGTGTTTGAAGTTGAAGTTGAAGTTGAAGTTGAAGTTGAAGTTGAATTTTTTCAATTTTTTGAGGATTGGAGAACGTGTTTGAAGTTGAAGTTGAAGTTGAATTTTTTCAATTTTTTGAGGATTGGAGAACGCGTTTGAGGTTGAAGTTGAAGTTGATTTTTTCAATTTTTTGAGGATTGGAGAACACGGTTTTTTTTGAATCTCGGAGAACGAGTTTTCAACTTCAATAAAAAAGATGTTCTCAAAAATAAACCAATTATATCATAATAGTCTAGTTACAAATCAACAACAAATGTTTTACGCAGTTGTAATTTACATACGTAATAAAAAAATACAATATGTACAGTATTTTTTATTGTATTGTATTTTTTATTTTTTTATTTACATATTATAAAAATAAAGCAATCATTCATATAACAAAACATTTTCGGCACACTCATAAGCAATAATATTTTTATACCCGTCATTTGAATTCGTTACTGGTGTAAAATCATCATCAATAAATGAATGTATGTTGTCACTTTCTACATAAATATCATCGTCATCCGAGCCACTATCAGAATCAATATCAACATGTTGATAAATAGGCTTGATTTGACTAATATCAACATCTTTCAAATAAGTATCAAAAGCACTCACAGCAGATTCAAAGTCATCGATCTCGATACCATTATCAATAAACCCTTTACCACGCTCACCATCATAATAATATTCAGCACAATTAGCACAATACCCAATAAACACATGATTAACACAACCATAGTCAGCACAATTAGCACACTGAGAAGGACCGCTATCAGCTTCATGAGTCATCGCCCATAAAACAGGGAAATTTTTATGATACCATGCGCCCTGGTATAGATATTTATCATCATGATACCAAGGTTCTTCGATATTGAATTCGAGGCATTCATTTTCAGTTTCATCGGCAGGATCGATGATAAAATCGGTATCGTTCATGATGTTTTCAGTGATATCGAAATAGATAGCCATGATTTTGAGAGTGATAGACTAATAGAAATAGAAACGGATTAGAAACAGATTATAGAAATAGATTAGAAATAGATTTGGAAACGCTTAATAAACTCTTAATAAAATAATTATTGTACAATAAATGATAAAAAATCGTTCAATTTTTTATGATTTGGAGAACGTAATAAAATAAAAATCAATATTTTATAATAAAGTTAAGAGTATAATAAGGAGGTAAAATATCAAATGCAGTAGTATTTCCAGTAGAAGAAGCAGCAGCAGTAATACCAGTTCCAGCCGAATTAGTACCTCTAACTGCATCTTCATCATACCAACCACCTCTAGTACCCCAAATATCAGCACCACGATTATTCAAATTAAACATACCACCTGCTTCAATGGGTATACTATGAGAATGACCCGGGTCAGAAATAGTAATAGTATGATTATGTGAAGGTAAATTATTAACATTTAAAGTAACACTACTACTACCACCAGTAGTATTTTTATTAGTACTATTAGCACCGAATAAAAACCGACCAATTAAATTAGGAGGAGTAACACTGTTAGAATTATTAGTAGTAACATTATTCATGTTATTTAATAAAGTAGCTAAATCAGCATAACGATTATCAGTAGAAGTTCTAGTAATTCCATCACAAATAATCCAGCCATTAGGATCAGAAGTACCTAAATGTAACATTATAGTTCCAACCGGTTTATATGAAGAAGTTATAATAGAAATATTATTATATGTAAATGCATTTAAAAAACTAGACATAATATAAATATTAGACAAAATAATAATAAATGTTAAAATATTTTATTTATTTTATAAATATTTATTCTAATTTTTTTAGTTTATTAAAAAAATATATTAGTTTATCATATTATTATTTTTTTAATTTAAATGAGAATATAGCTGATGATTTTATATATTTAGAAAATAATAATCTATCTGCTGAAATATGCAAAGAAATAATAAATAAATTTGAAAATAGTGATAATAAAATGCCTGGTATAGTAGGTGATGGATTATTACAAAAAGAAAAAAAAAACACATTAGATTTAAGAATAACTAATAATAATGATTGGAAAGATATTGACAATTATTTATGTAATAAATTATTTAATATTTTGATATTATATTGTAATAAAATAATAAGAAATAAGAATAATATAGTAATATGTGATATTAAGAATAATATTTATCCAAATTCAATTAATGGGAATAAAAATTTAAATGATTTTGGATATCAAGTTCAAAAATATGAAAAAAATAAAGGGTTTTATGTATGGCATAATGATTTTAGAGTAGATAATAAAGGTATTAGATATATTACATTTATTTGGTATTTAAATGACGTAATAGAAGGTGGTGAAACCGAGTTTTTATTTGGAAAAATAAAACCAACTACTGGAAAAATATTATTATTTCCAGCAACATGGACATATGTACATCGCGGTAATATACCAATTTCAGATAACAAATATATTGTAACAGGGTGGGTTGGATTATAAAATTTTACACCTTTTCTCATTTATACCACCATTATTTAAGATAATTACCTTCTATATCTCTTGATGCGTAACAAGATGATGCGAAGTGTCCTTCTCTACCACATCTAAAACAATAATAATCTTCACTTTCATTTTCTTCTTCACTTTCATATTTATTATATTTTTTATTACGATAATTACAATATTTTTCGTGATATTCGCATTTTTTTAGGTCTGTAAATTCTTTTTCACAATAATCACAGCCCCATATATTTTCACTACCATCACTTTCTGTTTCCCAATATTCATTTTCTTCACAATCTTTCGCAAAATGTCCATCTTTACTACAAATGAAACATTTATTGTTTGTTCCATTACTCATTTGTAGTAAATGACTTATTGTAGTTGTATCTAATTCAATTTTAACATAAGACCCACCACGAACATTTTGAATTCCATATTTATCCATATAAATTCTAGTATATTTATCTTCATCATAATCATCACAATTTGGAATAAGTTTAATTAATTTTAATGGTTTATACTTGATAGTCCAAGCAGAACCATTAAAATTAAAATGGCTTTCTATACGAAATTGTGGATTATTTGTTTTTCCAATATAATATTTACCTTGCTCTAACTTAAGTATGTATATAAAAACCATTTTAGTTAATAATATTTATATTATTAATAAATACTATTTAATTCAATTTTATTATAAATAATGGGCGTTTTAAATGAGAAAATGTGTAAATAATTATCTATATAAAATAAAAATCAATATTTTATAATAAAGTTAAGAGTATAATAAGGAGGTAAAATATCAAATGCAGTAGTATTTCCAGTAGAAGAAGCAGCAGCAGTAATACCAGTTCCAGCCGAATTAGTACCTCTAACTGCATCTTCATCATACCAACCACCTCTAGTACCCCAAATATCAGCACCACGATTATTCAAATTAAACATACCACCTGCTTCAATGGGTATACTATGAGAATGACCCGGGTCAGAAATAGTAATAGTATGATTATGTGAAGGTAAATTATTAACATTTAAAGTAACACTACTACTACCACCAGTAGTATTTTTATTAGTACTATTAGCACCGAATAAAAACCGACCAATTAAATTAGGAGGAGTAACACTGTTAGAATTATTAGTAGTAACATTATTCATGTTATTTAATAAAGTAGCTAAATCAGCATAACGATTATCAGTAGAAGTTCTAGTAATTCCATCACAAATAATCCAGCCATCAGGATCAGAAGTACCTATATAAGGCGCAATAGTGCCTACTGATATAATGGATGTTTCTAAATATGAATTATTATTATATAAAAATGCATTTAATAAAGTAGACATAAATATAAAATATAAAAATATAAATAAAAAATATATTAAAATAATAAAAAATATATTAAATTATATTATTTATAATTTCAACTATTTTACAAGTATTGAATGTAATATAATCTCATTAAAGATGCTAATTTGATAGTTTCATTGGTATAAATATGCAGATAAATTTAATATTTTATAATAAAGTTAAGAGTATAATAAGGAGGTAAAATATCAAATGCAGTAGTATTTCCAGTAGAAGAAGCAGCAGCAGTAATACCAGTTCCAGCCGAATTAGTACCTCTAACTGCATCTTCATCATACCAACCACCTCTAGTACCCCAAATATCAGCACCACGATTATTCAAATTAAACATACCACCTGCTTCAATGGGTATACTATGAGAATGACCCGGGTCAGAAATAGTAATAGTATGATTATGTGAAGGTAAATTATTAACATTTAAAGTAACACTACTACTACCACCAGTAGTATTTTTATTAGTACTATTAGCACCGAATAAAAACCGACCAATTAAATTAGGAGGAGTAACACTGTTAGAATTATTAGTAGTAACATTATTCATGTTATTTAATAAAGTAGCTAAATCAGCATAACGATTATCAGTAGAAGTTCTAGTAATTCCATCACAAATAATCCAGCCATCAGGATCAGAAGTACCTAAATAATGTCCAATAGTACCTACAGGAAATATACTTATATTAATAAATGTATTATTATTATACAAAAATGCATTTAATAAAGTAGACATAAATATAAAATATAAAAATATAATAAAACATAATTATCAAATAACATTCTCCACATTCTTCGTCAAAATAATAATCAAAACTAAAATCAAAACCCTAGTAATTTTTTGTATATTAGAATACATCTCAATGGAAGTCCATTTATCATCCAATCTACCATATTGATACCCCCTAAAATAAACCGAAACCCCAATTAACCCAAGACAAACAATATCAAAGTCCGTTTTAAAATGCAGATTCAATAAAGAATTCAAAATAAAGCCTTCAGGAAGTTCTCTAACAACACCATCCAAAAAAGTAGAAACAAATGCCTGAGAACTTATCAATGTTCTCAAAGGCGAAATAAGACCATCAACAACACTTATACAAGCCAAACCCAAAACAAATACAATTCGAGACATCACAAAATCAATATTCAATATCTACACCAATATCAATACAAATCCATTCAATTTTTTTCAATATCAAAAAATTGAATACCAAAACCACCAACAAAACAACAATAATATCAATACAAATCCAATACAAATCAACAATAAATCATGTCTCTACTAACAAAACTATTTCAATTTGTTTTATTAACATCAAAAAAATACAATATCGATGAATCTCATGGTTTATCACATAGTATGAATGTTCTCCATTTTGCACATAACATCTATGAAGCAGAAAAAATAAACTACCCCATCTTAGAATCCCAATCCAAAATAATCTATGTATCATCGATCATTCATGATATGTGTGATAAAAAATATCTCGATGAATGCGAAGGACTCAAAGAAATCAATGATTTCTTAGAAGACAAACTAACAAAAGAAGAACTCGATATAACAAAACAAATCATCAATACAATGTCTTATTCAAAAGTAAAAAAACAAGGCTTCCCAGAACTCCGTGAATATCAAATGGCGTACCATGTGGTACGTGAAGCCGATTTATTAGCAGCATATGATTTTGATCGTTGTATGCTTTATAATATTCATATGCAAACAAAACCCACTATCAATAACCCAACACCAATAAACAGCGATATAAAAATACTAGAAGCATTTAATAATGCAAGCGAATTATTTCAAAATCGGGTTTTAAAACATAATCATGATAATCTATTTGTTACAAGCTATTCTAAAAATAATTATTTACCACTACATATTGATACAATAAAACGTATTAATACATGGAAAAATATATTGAAAACTCCAATAAAATAAAATAAACAACAACGAGAACAAAATCAATATATATATATTTTTTATTATAAATACAAAAAATTGAATATAAATATATAGACAAATATATATACATAAATACAAAATGGAGTTAAAAAACACAATGACATATCATAATACAAGTGAATCAAACAAATCAAACAAATCAAACAAACAAAAACCAACCGATAAAGTATGCAAAGATTCATACAAAGAAATCTCAAAATATCCGATACCAGGTGATCCGTTAAGATATCCGAGAATCCAAGACCCAACAACAGGTCATACTCAGTATAACTATAAATCAAATTTTCATGATATTATACATTTGAACATGCAGGCATTAGTACCAAATATAGAACTCGGTTTATATAATAATCATACACATGATGATATCGAAACATGGATAAATAATACAAAAGCATATATAAAACTACTAAACGATAATATACAACATAAATGCAATAAAAAATTAAAAACTTTGAATCTAATAAAAAAACAAGCAGAATTATCGGATAAATTAGATGTAAACAAAATCAATACCTTACCAGATGAAATAATCAATCATATATACGGATATTTATTACCAGAAACCAGAATAAAATTATTATTAGGAAGATACCCCGAATATTCAAAAAATCTTCAAAAATTAACGAACGAAAATTTAAAAAAATATCTACGTTGCATCCAACAAACATATATGAACAAAATATTCGATTATAATATGCGATTTCCAGATAGACAAAGTTGTATACTAAAGCGACCCGATTTATATTTATCCTTCTCAAAAAAGCAAGATGGAATCGATCAACTAAAAACATTATTAGAAACAATAAGAAATGCTATACCAAAGACCGAAGACTGTAATCGTTATTTTCAAAATTACGCACTCAAGTTATTACAATCTATGATCTATATTAGTATATATAAAAACAAAGAACTAAGTAAAAACAAGAAACGAACACCGGTACCAGTGGTAGCACCTACAGCATAAACCAAACCAAACCATAAACCAAAAAAAATGATAACAATTCTGTTATTATTTTTTCATTTTTATCTATATAAACTAGTATTACAACTACAATCCAAGAATCGTTGTTTTTTCAAAGTATTCAATTCATTCCAATTCAAAGGGGGTGGTGTAGGTGTGAACCGAGAAGCTGACATAGGAATACGATTAGCCCTATTATTAGTATTCCTACAATCAATAAACTGAGGACAAGTAGAAACGACTTTATCCATGCCAAAAACTAAATGACGTCCGGAAGGAACAATATAATTAAAAGTAGGACTAGTATTATTGATAGTGTTTTCTAAATGGTATTGCTTGAAATCGATATAATCACTAGAATCAAAAACAGGAGGCTCTTTATTATGTAGAGATGAGTTATCTATCCTTAGTTTATTGGATGTTTTTTTATATTTTATATAATCACTTTGAGACATGTATATATATTACAGACAAAAAGAAAAGTCACTAATATAAAATATGTGTATGTTTCAAAGATCGATTATATACATATTCAATAGCGCAATTGCTACAATATAATTTATTTTTTTATACATTTTTTTTATTTTTTATTTTTATTTTTTATTTTTATTTTTTATTTTTATTTTTATGTTTTATCGTTTTATTCATTTTTGGTTTTTTGATATTTTTGAAGCTTTTATTTATTTTAATTACAGAATTATGTTTCTCTTCTTTTATAATTTTTTTAATATTTTTAATAATTTTATTTCTTTTAATTATAGAATTATGTTTCTCTTCTTTTATAATTTTTTTAATAAAATTTTTTGTTAATTGTCTTTTTGGGTCTAATTTAAAAAATGGGTTGTTGTTACCTCCTAAATTTTCGTTTTTTCTAATATTAGAATTTTTTATATGTAAATCAAAAAACTCTTTTATGCGTTTTCTTCTATTATATAATTCAAATAATTTGGCATCTGCAGCTTTGACAACTTCATCGTTGACATCAGCATAACCAATAACATTACTATCTTTAAATTGAAGCCATTGGTAATCACTAAAAGTTTTAGCTGTTCCTTCATCATATTTTGGTGAAGTAAGATTGTATGAAAACGTAACAGCATTTGAATATAAATTTTCATAAGATTCTAATTTTGGTATATTATGTTCAAAAGCTGAACCAAAATCAATAAGAATAACTCTTCCAGGAATTTTATCAAAATACGTATAGGTTGGATTAATAACTAAATTACCCATATTTAAATCTCCATGAATATATCCTAAATTAAATAATCTAGCTATTTCATACATAGCCATATATTTAGCATTTTGTTTTTTATTTTCTGAAGTATTAGGATTATTAATATAATCGTGTAAAGTTATATATCCACTCATATATTCCATTATAATAATACCAATTTTAATATTGTAACGGTATATATTTTCTTTTATATCTTTTATATTTTCTATGTATGATAATATGTATAATAATATATATTCTGTTGTATCATCATTTTTTTTTTCTTTTAATAAATTTAATAAATATGATAAATTATTATTATGAATATCATAAATACTAGAAAATAAAATACCTGGACAAATAGGCTCGAAATAATAATCAAAACTTTTACCATAAATATCAGATTGTATTTTTATTTCACTTAAGAATTCAGATGATGTTGTATTATTAAGTTCAGTTATTTGGAAACCTTCTTTATTGAATAACTGAAAATTGAATAACTGAAAAATATTTTTTTCTTTATCAGGCTTGGTATCATCAATAAAAACTATTTTAATTAGTATTTCATTAAGTGGTGTATTTATAGAAACACTTCTATTTACAATATAAGGCGATGTTATATATTCGTTTAATGTTAGTTTAAATATAATACCTCCTCTACTTTTATATGTTAATATGTTACAAGTAGAATTTTCTAAAAAAAAATATAGTGCTGTATTATTATCGTATCCTTCAATTATAGAAACGCCTCCTTTTTGCATATTAATATATAATTATATTTTTATAAAATTATATATTAATATTTACACCCTTGAAAATTCAATCCGCACAGCGGATGAATTTTTACACCTTTGCACATTTAAAACGCCCATTTTAAATGAGAAATTTATTTATATTTAAATATAAAACCACCAGAACTTTTTGCGTTCCCTGCTAAAACTTTACCTATCTCAATTTTTGATGTAATATTATATTCTTTTTGTAAATATTCTTTTGCTTCAAATTGATAAGTAAAAGTTTTTATAAATGTCCCATCTTTTGTAAATACATCAAACGGTTTGTTATTTCCTTGTTTGTCCAATTTTTTTTTTATCCATTCTGGTGAACGGTTTTTTTGCGCTTCGCGATTTCTTACGACTGCGTCAGGATTGTTTTTGTAATATTGTTTTTTTATTTCGCTCTGTTTTTGTCGTTGTTCTGGATTATTTTCATAATGTAGTTTCAATGATTGACTCATTTGTTCTCTCGCTTCTGGATTGTTTTCATAATGTAGTTTCATTCTTTCACCATGTTCTTTACTTGCTTCTGGATTATTTTCATGATATTTTTTTTGTGCGTCGCTATTTCTTACGATTGCGTCAGGATTATTTTCATAATATTGTTTCAACGATTCACTTATTCGTTCTCTCGCTTCTGGATTATTTTCATAATGTAGTTTCAATGATTGACTCATTTGTTCTCTCGCTTCTGGATTATTTTCATAATGTAGTTTCAATGATTGACTCATTTGTTCTCTTGATTCTGGATGTTCTTCATAATATTTTTTTTGCGCTTCGCTATTTCTTACGATTGCGTCAGGATTGTTTTCATAATATTTTTTCAATGCCTCGCTAATCTGTTGTTTTTTTTCTGGATGTTCTTCATAATATTTTTTTTGCGCTTCGCTATTTTTTCTATTATCTTCTTCTGTAAAAACATAACCATTAGTTCCTTCTCCGCCATACGTCATATTATATCCATTTCCATTCATATAATATGAATTATACTCTGCAATATACCTAATTTCCTTTTCACATAATTCTTCTAATGTATCTGCTTTATCTATTTCTATAAGTTCAAATGTATCTACAATTTTATATTTTCTTAGAGCATTGTAAAGACATTTTGTATCGCCATTTTTTGCACATTGTTTATGTTGGTTTTGTCGTTGTTCTAGTGAAGTCGTAGTTAAACCAATGTAATGTTTTCCATTAGGGAATTGTATTTTGTAAATAAATCCACAAGTCATTTATATAATATTTATTACAGTTTATTTTTTAAATATTTTTTTATTATAGTGTTGGGCGTTTTAAATGTGCAAAGGTGTAAATAAGTTACCAGTTACAGATTTGCATGGAGAACCCCATAGGGGGTGCGAATTCAAATCTTCGCTGGTATAAAAAGGATAACTAATATAAATATTTATATGAATATAAACAAAACAAAACAAAATATAATCATATATAAATGCTTAAATTCCCGAATATAATACGACGATTCTGTCATCGCCATTCCAGAGATATTATAAATATACCAATATCATCGAATCCACTAGTTGAATGTGAAAAAAAAAACAATTATATCAAAAAACAAGAAAAAAAAATACAAACTATAAAACCACTACCTATCGAGATACAATATAATAATAATAATATACTTTACAAAATATTGATTGAAATACCAAAATAAAAATATTATAACCGATGAATGTTATAATATTTTAGATATAAATAAATCATTATAAAGATAAAAACAAAAACAAAAACAAAAACTATAGAATATTCCATTCAGATATATGTGATTTAGGAATCATTGCTGCATCATTATCTACATGTTTAGATTTATTATTTTGCGTAACATTTTTACCAAGAATATTTTGCCCATTATAAATATCCAATATTTTAGAAACGATCGGACTACGTTCAATATCGGAATGATTCATCTCGATAATTTCAATACCAACACCATCACCCATATTACGAGCTTTATAATCACGAATTTTATTCATAACATCCAATAAGCCATTTTTATCAATACTACGATCAGATTGTTTCAAATCACCAGTAATAACCATTTTAGAATCATTACCAATACGGGTAGTCAACATAAGCATTTGGTTTGGTGTGGAATTTTGCATTTCATCTGCAATGATAAAACACCTTTTGAATGTACGACCTCTCATATATGCCAAAGGAGATATCTCAATTACACCAGAATTAATCATAAAATCCAATTCTTGTTGAGTAAAAAACTCCAAAAAGATATCCATCAAAGGGCGAGTCCAAGGATCCATTTTTTTCACCAATGTTCCAGGTAAAAACCCGAGTTCTTCTTCTTCAACAGGAACGACAGGTCGAGTCAATAATATTTTTTGATAATCTCCACGTTTCAGACCCTCAATGGCACTAACACATGCAAATAGTGTTTTACCACAACCCGCAGGACCAATACCGAAAACAATAGGAATACCATCATTTTGTAAATGTGAAACATATTGTTTTTGGTTTTCGGATCGAGGTAGATAACTTGGTATAAGACTTTTGGACCTGGTACGGCGACTACTGATAGGTAAACTAAGACCATGATTGTTATTATCGAAATCAGACATTGTTTTTTTCAAACGCATTTGAACCCCGGATGAATATATATGCCTAGTATTGACCAATGGTGTGAAACCACGAATGGAAACAAACCGAGTAACCAGAACCATAAGTGGAAACAAGGACCTAAGTTGCATATATATATACGCAATGTATTTTTATTTGATTTTTCAAACTATTTATCAAAATTTCGAATTACAAAATTACTAAAATGTTTACAATTTCGTTTATATAAATTCATTCCAGAGTCTATATTATTATGATTCCAACCATCTATAACCGTATTAATTTTGTTTCTCAAATCAATATCATCAATGTCACTAACATCAATATTCGGTAAACCATACCATTCTTCAAGATTCCATTCAGCCATTTTACGAAGGCGAATTTCAGCAGGTACGTTTTTACCTGTCAATAATCTCATCAATACATCAGGATTACTTTGATTGATAGGTGTATAATCAATAGTCTTAATACCAGTGTTATCAGGAAAAACAATAATATCATGAACTCGTAACATAGGAGCAAAATTCAAAATAGCTGCATATTCCTTTTTTATACAATTATTTATTTTTATAGCATTATTCATGAAAATCAATAAAAAAATTAAAAAAATTATTCTCATATATATACAAAAACAAAACAACAAAAATATCTAAATGACGAAAAACATTATAACAATAAACAAAATAACAATAACCAATATAATACAAGTATTTCTATTTTCTCTAGCATTATAAAGCGGATTTTCACTTTGTGGAATCATATTTTCGATATCATAAATCAAAACGCCCCTGCTCAAATTCAATTTTTTAAATCCCGTATCATATCTCTGTACCGACCAATCAACCTTTTCCACCAGTTGAAATTAGTTTTTTGTATAGTCTCCAAATCATCCATATGGTCCATCAAATCACGACACTTAGAAACAGCTTCATCCCATGACGACCCCCTAACAAAAATCGGTACATGACCACCATACCAAAACGTTCTATTTATTTCCTCATCTGTTCCAATAATAACAGGGATAGCACCACAAATAATAGCCTCATAAAGACGAAAACAATCTAAACTAATATTACCACGGCCATTAGGAGCAAAAATAGTATTCCTATATATTTCCGCCATGTCAGATGGTTGAACAGCTAATTTTGAAATATCATCTTCCCATGTATTGATTCCAGTCAAACAACGACCATTTTTGAAAACTTGTCCAAATCTTGAACACATTTCACCTCTGTCGTATTTTATTGTACCAACAAAAGCCCAATCTATGGACCTCTCTCGAATCGGTTTGATAGACCCACTATCAATGATATCAATCGAAGATCGATTCAAATAAGTTGGACCATATCCCAAAGGGAATTGAAAAGCATTCGGGTATTTTTTAAGCTCATTATGGATATGTTGTCGAAAATAATATTTTGTATGCTGCGCCAAGGATGCCCAATGACCATGTGATCCGGTTTCATCCGATAAATGAAAGACCATAAGTGGTTTTATTTTTTTAACTAGTTTTTCAACTTTTTCAAACGAATACGTATCATTAATAACCAAAATATTATTACCGATGTCATCAGAATCCACAAACAACGGATTTTTTTCATTGAAAAAAACAGTTTCGCTTACTAAGCCATTAAAAATATCATTTACAAAAAAACTAATTTCCCAATAAGAATTTTTTAAATAAAATGCACGAACCATTATAAATATATAAACACCCAATATTTATATATTTTTTATAACCATATCTACAAAACCAAGAAATCATGGTCCTTCAACCATACAAATCATTTTTCTATCACCAGAAAGTCGAGTTTCAGATACACCACCAATTATAATACGACTTTTAAAAAGCATCTTAGTTATTCCAGTATCGACTTTATAACCATTACTATTCAAATACGCAAGAACCGATGGAATATCATCCGCACCCATAAAATAATCCACATTTTTTCCGATGTTTCCAGTAATCCCACAAGCCGATTTCGGATATCTTAATAAAACATATGTACAACCACCACCTCTACCAAAATTAGGACTAGAGAACTGTCCGAATTCTTGGAAAGGAGATAATTTCGGAGGATTGATCATGGTAACAAGATCGGCTAATGGACCTGAAGGCATAACACTGATAGTGATTATATTTTGATATGTTTTATAATAGGTATTCAAGACAGGTTCCAAATATAAAACAAAAGTTTTATTCGATTTTGCAAAAGGACTTTCCATCTATATATATATTATAAAGACGATTTCACGAAAGAATAATCACCATCCGCACCATTATTTTGAAAAAGAGGGGCATCGCATTTCCATCCTAAGCTTTCAATGATAGGTAAAGATTCATCTGATTTAATAGCACCTTGATTATATTCTATATGTTGAAGTTCAACAATCATTCGATCAGCATGTCCAAGTGTTTCTAAACCACCTTGTATAATATCAATTTCAGCACCTTGAACATCTATTTTTACAAAATCAGGAAGAGGAAATCCCTTTTGTTTAACAATAGTATCCAATTTTTTAGTTACTAATTCTAAATATTTGTCTTCAGGAAAATGTATTCCATTATCACAACCAATTTCTCTATAATAAGAATTACCACCAGGTAAATAATCATTTTGATAAAATTTAACAACCGAATCATCTCGATTACTTAGTACACCAACATTATAATGATAGCCTTCTTCAATATATAAAAATTCAGCAGGAGCGAATGCATCGAATAAAATAAATGTCGCATTAGGCCATAAAAGTTTGGCAAATTTAGTCCAATGAAGTACACAAGATCCAATATCATATATAACTTTTGGTTCAAATCCCGAATTTTTTAGTTTAATCAAAAATTGTTTATGATTATTAGGTATACAATCATCATTTGATAATTTACATAAATAATTTTGTAAATGATCAATATATTCTTGATTCATATCAATATATATAATCAATCAAAAAAATATCATTATTTGAACGTAATATATATAGAGCAACGCGTATTTTAAATACATACAAACAAACATATAAACACTAGAATCAAAATATATATATTCTAATATGTCTAACATAACAAATTTTATGAATATATACTCTCAATTATTACAAGAGTCTAATTCTAATGATCAAATGAAATCCTATATAATAAATCAAGGAATAACATTAATACAATCAAGTCAAAACATAATCGAAAAAGAAGATATTTTATCAAAACTAATAATATTACATCCAAATGATTCTAATCTTTATTATATGATGGGAGAAACATTTAAAAAAACAAATCCAATAAAGGCATTATCATGGTATAAAATATGTCATCAAATTGACCCAAATAATAAATCAAATATAATAGACATGATGATAACATTTTTTGAAAATGGATTGACAACACGAGTATTCGAAATTATAAACCCAGAAATGCCAATTTATAACGAGCTAATGGAAGACCCACGTTTCTTAGGAACATATTCAAGATGTAATTTTCAACAATTATATTATAAAAATGGTGTACCATGTCTTTTGAAACTGATCAAACTAAGTTCAACCAAACCATCTATTACTAATGATGAAAAAGTAACAAAATGGGCAAATTATCATGATTTGGGATATGTATATTGTGCAATGGGTGAAATCGAAAAGTCTCTTCAATACACGAATAAAGCAGTCGATTTGGCAAATAAGTTCAATTTAAATATATGGAATAAGTTATTATCTTTTAGTAATTCTCTTTGTTATGCGGACTTTTTATATTCCGATAACGACGAAATATTCAAACAGTATTTGAAAATCAATGATTATTTACCGGATAATCCATGTTTCCATTATGAAGCACGTAAAAAAATAATAAAGAATCTTTATGAAACAACCAAAAAATTACCAAGGAAAATAAAAATCGGATATTTATCGAGTGATTATATGTATCATGCTGTTGCAAATTTTATTATTCCTATTTTGAAAAATCATGATAAAACCCAATTCGATATCATACTATATGCTAATCAACCACAATTTGATGCAGAAATATTTACATCATTGAATCTTCAATATCATATCATAAAAAACATGAGCGATAAAGAAGCAGCAACATTAATCAATAAACATGGTATCGATATTTTATTTGACTTGAATGGACATACAGTGAACAACAGACTAGGTTTATTTACATATAGTCCAGCACCGATACAAATAGCATATTTGGGATTTCCAAATACAACCGGTTTGAAATCGATACAATATCGTATAACAGACACAATAACAGATCCACCAACATCAAAACAAAGATATACAGAGACCCTTTTAAAATTACCAAGGTGTTTTTTATTATATAAATCGATCAATCAAGATGCACCAATCGTTCCACGAATAACACCATCAAACAAGACAATCACACAAACAAACAGGATAATCATAGCGGCAATAAACAAAGAAAACAAAAACTCGACATTTGCATTAGAAACATGGAAGAAAATATTAAAAGAGTGTCCAAACACACAAATTTTGATAAAATTAGAGACATTCGATAATAATGAGGAACGAATGGAATTTTATTCAGAAAAACTCGATACAAGCCGAGAGCGAATCATTTTAATAAATAAACTCCAGAACGACGAATACAATAAGCTTTTTACAAAGATCGATATTTTATTGGATACATTTCCATATTCAGGTACAACAACCACATGTAATGCTTTGTTTAATTCGATACCATTGGTCTCTTTATATAATGAGAACTACCATGCACATAATGTATCATGTAGTATTTTGACAAATTGTGGTCTAGAACAACTAGTAGCCAAAACGGAAGAAGAATATATTAGCATCGTGAAAAATCTAGTTGATAATCCAACAAAAATAGATGAATATAAACATACAATAGGTAAAAAATTCATGAAATTGATGGAGCCAGAACCTTTTATGAAAGAGTATGAAACAATATTAATGGATGTTTATAAAAAATATTATGGTATTGATACATAATAAAAAAAATATAAATACAATACAATAAATATATAAATGGAATTAGTAACCGAACCAGACTTATATATGCCTAGTATTGATAACATAGGTAATTATATAGATAAAATTCCATCATTCAATAATTTGAAACATGGAATGAGATGTCCTTGTGGAAGTAGAAAAGATAAAACTTATGATACGCATGGTGTATTTTCGGCACATATCAAGACGAAAACACATCAAAAATGGCTTAATAATTTGAATCTAAACAAAGCAAACTATTATATAGAAAATGAAAATTTGAAGACTACATTACAGAATCAAAAATTGATCATAGCAAAATTAGAAAAAGAAGTTCAAAACAAAATAATGACAATTGATTATCTTACACAACAGCTGACGAATAATAACAAAACAATAGATTTAATGAATTTTGATTGATTAGAATATTTTAAATAATGTTACATGACATTATTTAAAATATGATTTTCGCTTCATGAGAGTTTCGATCTCTCGACCTTGAGGTTAACAGCCTCACGCTCTACCAACTGAGCTAACGAAGCACAATAATATATTACGCCGAGGTCTTACTGGGATTTGAACCCAGGTTAGGGGATTCAAAGTCCCCGGTGCTAACCACTACACTATAAGACCCGAATATTTTTATATAAATGTACAAAATACATAACCATGTAAAGATGCACTAGATGAGATTCGAACTCATGACATTCAGCTCATAAGACTGACGCTCTAACCGACTGAGCTACAAGTGCAAATTTACTTTTTGCAATATATACAATATATACAATATGTACAAGAGTAGCTAGGCCCACTGTTATAATATAAGATATATCTTTATATGTTTTTTTATTATATCATATTGTTGACATATATAAACCATTTTGACTTCCTTGTGAAACAATCGTAGGTTCAGCCCAATAGACATTGAAATTGTATTTACGACAAACATCATTCAACCACCAATCGATTGCATTATCTATTTTTGTATGCTCAATAAAATCAATAATCTTTATAGCACATTTTTTAGAAATAAGATAAGAATCATTACAACGTGTAGCTCCATTACCACCCCAAAAAGTAGGTTCTAAACATTTTTTAAATATATTCGTATTTGATTTACTTACTATATCATATGGAATATGAAGATTACAACCATCACCAATAAACAACATATCCCAATCATTTGGTAATTGAGAAACATAATAGTCTAATCTTTCTTTGAACTGATTATGAAAAATAGCATCATCTTCTAATATAAGAGCATAATCATATTTATTAGTGATTTCACGATAACAATATAAATGTTTCAAAGAAAGAGATATTACAGGAGAACTACAATTCGATGTAAATTTATTTTTATCAATAGATGATAAATTATCTTTATCGTATTGAGTAACAAATTCTGCTTCAATCCCATTTACCAATAGTTGTTTAACCATATTTTGGCGTCGTTCAACCAGTTTATCATAATGAACAACAAATATTTTCATTATAATAAAAAAGACAAATTTTTTATATAGTTTTCACAATGTAAAAAATTGAATAATATATTTATCAATAATCAATAATAATCAATAATAATCAATAATAATCAATAATGTCACAAACAAAGATCGAAACAATGTATACACCAGAATATATTCATTTTATTAAAACATTTATAATAAATTCTTGTTATATGGAATATTGTAATCAAATATACGAAAAATCATGTTTATTAACAGCTCATGAAATTGATAATGATTATAAAACAATGTTGGAATCACATAATAATAACATAGAAATATGGGAAAAAGTATTCAATAAGAACTATGAATTAATTCATTATTATTTACATTTAACAACCAATTTTCAAAATATACTAAACGAAACCAACATTGTTCAATATAATCAAACACAATTAGCAAATGTATATGTACAAACTACATTCCAAGAATTCATAGATACAATAGAACATGAAAAAAAACAATATAATGAAACTAGTAATAAATTTATGATTTCAATGAAAAACAAAAAATTTAAAGATAAAATGGTTGAATTATATCAAACAGAATCACAAAAAAATACATTGAAAAATCATCTTGTATATATTATAAAATTACATATATCAAAACAATTAGGTAAATCTAGATTCTTTACAAATGAAGAAACCGACGATATAGATATTATGATAAATGCAGTACCTTATTTTGAACATATATCTAAAAATGGTTGGATAATAGAAGACATAAATTTAGGAACTATATATCATGGTCTCGATACCACACCAAAACTATATTTGTTTAGAACAATTGAATTACGTGTATTACAACAAATCAATAAAAGTCTGTTATAAACATTATAAAAACAAAACAAAAATAAATATATATATTTTTTATTGTCAATATATAGTAATTACAATGACAGAATTAATAAATAAACAAGATCATATAGAATTAATATCCCAAGGAGCATATGGTTGTGTATTTAAGAATGAAAACAAAAACAAGCCAAAATCCAAGGAAGAATACATAATAAAAATCCAACAAAAAGAAGAAACATCTGAAAATGAGACCTTGATAGGTAAAAAAATAATGACTATAAAAAATTATAAGAATTATTTCGCACCAATATTAGAAACGGAAAATATAAATATTAAATCAATAGATGATGATGAAGAAATAGAAAAATGTGATATTATTCATAACAATAAAGATCCAAAAGCAAAATATGAATCTGAAAAAATAAAATATGTAGGAAAAGATACATTGATAAAATATTATATAAACCTATTATCAAACAAAAATTTTATTAATATATTTATAGAAAATCATATTATATTATTAGAATCGTTAGAAAAATTAGAATCAGCACAAATAATTCATTATGATTTGAAAGAAAACAACGTAATGATACAAGATACAGATAAACGCCCAATTATAATTGATTTTGGTTTATCAATTGATGTGACAAAACCAATGGAAAATTTTTTTTATAGTTATTATACAGAATATGCACCATGGTGTATCGATATTATTTTTTTATCATATATGGTAAATAAAGTAGGTAAAGAATGGCAAACCCAACTAATAACATCTAATAATATAAAACAAATATTAGATGAATTTTTTAAAAATAATCCAATTAACACGAAATTATTGATCGAAGATGAACGTAATTACTGGAAATCAAAATTAGAAAATTATTTTAATGTATTTATAAATAAACAATGGAAAATATTATATGATGAATTAGTCAAATACTGCTTTACTTGGGATAATTATAGTATATCTGTTATGTATTTGTTTATGATACATGAATTAGAATTACTACAATATTCATCTAGTACATTTTTGAATGATTATATAAATTTATTAAAAACAAACATAATGTCAATACCAAATGATAGAAAAAAACCTACTGTTTTAAAAAACAAAATATTGAAAATATTTAATTCGATTCAAAGAATTAAAGTACAAGATTTGAAAAAAATATTAGTAGAACAATATAGTACGAAAGAAGTCGCCAAAAAAATAGAGAAAAATATGGCAATATCAATAATAGACGAGAACAAAATCGAAAATATTATATATAAAAATCAATAAAAACTACAAATATAATTTTCTAAAATATCATACCTATTATTATTCAAAATAAAACGAACATTATCATATGTATCATTATCCTGTTTCTTTTTATTAGTTTTTATAAATTTCAATAAATTACATAATACATATAAGAGACCATTAGAAATACCAGATAACAAATAGATGTTTTCAAATGGTTCAATTATTTCTTGTTTTGATAAATTCCAAAACATGAAAATCGGTAAATTAAGATCATATTTCAAAAAAGGTTTCTTGAATGAATCCATATTAATATGATGAAAATCACTGAAAAATACTAATTTCATGTTTTTAATAAATCGATTCGTAGATTTAGACTGTAAAAGGGAATATACTATCAATTCCATTGCATCATTTATATTTATCAATGTATTTGTTCTAGAAACAGTAGAATTTTGAATGTTCTCAATTATATCAATAAAATTCGTTTCAGAATCGAGAACTATCCAAGTAGATTGATAATCGACCGCTAAAATACGTTTACCAAAATTACTTCTTTCGGCAATCAAGATCGCATATCCAATAGCACTATAAAAGGATTCAGAGTCATTCAATTGCATATAAAAAGAAGCATCAATAATAGGTAAAACATTATCAAAATCATTTATACAAATTGTTTTGGAGAACATTCGCCATTGTTTATTTAATAAGTCTTTTTCATAACTATTATCACATGATTTCAATAACCGATATGCCTCTTTTACAAAAAAAGCAACAGGATAAGAATTCGATAAATATTTATTAAAATAACCATGATATTGAGAACAATTTTTATCATTATCGAAATGTTCTCTAATTTTCTTAGAACATACTTGAAATTTTTCTGATTTTCCAAACATCAAAGATCTTTGTTTCATCAAAGTATAACAAGGAATATTATTTGGTTTGATTTCATCCCAATTTTGAGAACATAGTTTAATTTCAGTAGTATCTATGGCCTTGTTCAATGTACTAACTTTACGACGATATAGGCGTTTTGCTTTTAAAATAGCTTTCGAATAAGATGCTTCATTATAAGACCTATTATTATTATTATTATTATTTAATAAAAACGGCTTATTGTTTTTGATCCAATCGAGAACTAGCATATTGAATAACCAATGAAATTTCTTATGTTCTCTAGGAATCCATTTTGAAACATTAGAAATATGATTTCTAGACCGGGCATAAATTGAGAACCGCCATGTTTCATAATCTTTTTTTAATTGTGAATTCATCAAATCGATGCAATACTGAATCAAACCATGGTTCTCTTTTTTTGGTGAATTTTTACGAATATAATCACATAAATATTTTATATCACGCCATGAACCATATGGTATATTCAGATTATCAAACGGTTGTACAAAACGATGGATGGCATAAATAGCCAAAACCGGAAAATTATCAAAAAAAACCATCAATAACATATAAGAAATATCATGTTCTCCCTTCCCAAAATAAATATCCCTGGTATGTCCGATCATTCTATAAAATATTATTAAATATTCTATGAATAAAGGATCCTTTTGTATGTTTTTTTTTAAAAGTTGGAGAACATCGGATAATTTTTTAGATAATTCGAGAACATTTTTATTATCGGTTTTTTTAAATAAATTAAAATAAAAAAATACAATTTGTTCTTTGAAAAATTGGTGAAAATCAACCTTTTTAAGTATTGGAAACTGGTTCTCATCATCAATATCAATCATCATAATAATAAATATATATTTTGTTATCTATATTGTTTTATTATATGATAACAGGTCTCATTTTACGTGTTTTGTTTTTGGTTTTATAACTATCTGAATAATAAATAGTATCAGTAGAAATTTTCACTTTTTTAGTACCTTTGTTACAGGGTTCTCGATGTTGATTTTTTGAATCGAAAAACGAAACATTTTTTAATATAGATTTCATACTTTTACGGTTTTTTGTATTGATAGTTTCGACTTCTTGAAAAATAAAATAAAGACAATTGATTCCATGAAAAATAAAAATAGAAGGACTGAAAACGATTTCATCAAAAACCGATATATTTTTAAGTATTTTCGTAGAACTTGGATCAGGTTCTCCACTAATAAAAGTTTGAATATGTTCCGGTTCTAATTCTACATGGTATTGTAAAATATCGATCAGCTTATATCTTGAATTAAGAGTTTTGATTTTTTTATTTTGAATAATTTGTAGAAGCTTTTCTTTGTTTAATAGAGAACCATTGGAAACAACTTCTAAATCGTATTTTTCACATAGGATTTTATCAATATATTGATTTTGATTAACATAAATGAAATACATATTAATAGTTTCCATAGGTTCTCGATAATAGTTTTTTTGAATGTTTTGAATACGTTCTTGTTCATTAAGCCATAACATATCTAAATCATCGTTATCCATAATTTGTATTATAATTGTTGCTATATTTGTATTTTCGATAATAAACTAATATCAAAAACAATTTAAAAAATATACATAATATATATTGTCTCGAAACAGCAGAATTGAATGATGTATAAACCATGAAAAAATATCTAATATAATGGGTTTTAATGTATAAAAACATTAGAAAATTATGTTATTCATGAATTACATCTAAAACTAATCCAATTATACTTTAAAGTAAAATTTCTTGGATTAATTTTATTCGAGATAGCGATTGATATAATCAATCAATGGGTAAAAAAACAATGTTTTTTTGATGATATCCGTATTGGATATTATCAATATCAATAATTACAAATAATCCAATCTTTAGATGGTGGATGCCAAAAAGGTTGATAATAAATTTTCCCATCACTTAACCATGCTGCAATATAACTAAGAGAACTTGATGAGGTAACCAATACATCAGCAGCTACTAATCCAATAAAAGTATTTGAAATGGATTCATCCAAATGAAATATAGTATCTTTATTTTCATAACATTTAAATTTTTCTATTAGTCCTTGTGAATATATATGAAATTCTATATTTTTTTCTGAATATTTTTCACGAATATAATTTATAACATTCAAATAATATAAATCGGAAATTTCTTTACGAGCATTTCTACCATCATGTTGATTTTGGCGACGAATATGAACCGCAATATTTATTTTACCATTTTTGAAATGATTTTTTTCTTTATTTTCCCAAAAAATATTTTTTAATCTCAACATAGAATTACTTTTCAAACAAATATCTATATTTTTTTCAATAAATGGATAAATAGTTAAACAATCATTCAATACTGTTATGTTTTCATTTTTGTTTACATTATAAATAGTATAATGATTTTGAATATTCATCAATTCTTCTATTTTATTCAAAAATAAACTATCATTATCATAATTATGTTCCATATCTTCTATTTTCCTATGAATATATGTGTATCCATTCAAATCTGAATAAATAATACACCATAATATATTTTGAAATTGAGAACCAAACCCATCGCTTCTTTTATGTCTAACGGAGTATTTTTGCATAGTATATACATAATAATATATTTATACTATTATAAATTATCTAATAAATTAATAAATTTTTTTTCACAAATATCAATAGAAAGGTTCTCCAAAATATATTCTCTTGGTCTATAAGTTTCTATTTTGGATAAGAATTTTTGAAATTTATTATAAAAATTTTCTATATCATATGTAAATTCTCCACAACGTTCATCCCAATAAGGAATAGTGGTAGCAGGAATATCATGATAGTTACATCCGTATTCTTGATTCATTGATTTTACAGACCAAACAAACAAAGGAACATTACATGAAAGCGCTTCTTCTAATGCAAAACCCTGACTTTCATGACAGCCTAACCAAATACCATATTTTGCTTGTTTCAAAAAATCAATATATTCCTTTTCATCGTATTTTTTTTTATAATCAAACACTACATATTGTATGTTTTGTGTAGATAAAAAATATTCGATGTATCTAAGTTCAAGAGGATCTCTATTTTTGAAATAAACAAATACTTTGGATCGATAAGCAGGATCAATGGTTTGATTGAATTTTTCAGTATCAACACCAAAAGGTAAAATTCGAATATTTAGATTTTCACATATATCAAATAATCGCCATGAATTAGCAGCCCAATAACTAGGTTGTATATAAATAGAATTTTTATTTATAATCGATTTTATTTTATAGTTTGGAAAAGTAGAGAAATGTGGACCAAAAATGAATTTTTTATCAGGAAAACGAGAAACATCGATGGGTTCAGAAGGACTATAAACTATATCATATTTGGATATATCAATATTTTGTAAATCATTAATGATATCGATATCGACTTTTGTATATTTTTTTATTGAATTCAAATTTTTATGATGCATCCCATAATTAATAAGAAGTATTTTCATATATATTATTATATAAACTTATATCTATATAAATATATCTATAAAAATATAGTATAAAAATGGAAAAATATTTTCAAAATATCAATATACCTCAAAATATAACACATGTCAAGATAGATATCGGATTGGGTTTAAATAATGTACAGTCACAAAATTGGTTGAGAAACGATAAGAATTTATTTGTATTTATGTTTGATCCAAATATAGATAGTATTATTAGTTCTATGAATAATATGAAATACATTGAAGAAGATATAAAAAACAATAATAATTCTTATAAAATAGTACCAGTTGCTTTATCAAACGTTTCAGAAGAAACAACTATGGAATTTTATAGTATGTTTAATGATGGAGGTACATCTAGTTTATATAAGCCAATTAATATTAAAAGATTAGGACCTATAAAAAATGTAACAACTATTCCAGTATATTCATTAAAACAATTTTTCGATCTATTTCCTTGGGATAGATTTAATTATGTTGATTTTATAAAAATAGATGCACAAGGTGCTGATTTAGATATAATAAAATCCGCTGGTGATTATTTAATGGAAAAAGTTGTATTTATAACAGCAGAACCAGAATGTGAAGATTATGATAATTGTTATCATAATACAAGTGAAAATATGGAAAAATATTTGATAACACAAAATTTTATAAAAATAAAACATCCTAATACAGATGATCCTACCTTTATTAATAAAAAATTTATTAATTTATATGAACAAATTTACATTTTTCAAAAATAAAATATAAACCTTATCTATAATATATATATGGTTTTACATACTTTTGGTGATAGTCATTCTAGTTTTGGTTTCAAGGACATTGAAAATATAAATATACATTGGGTTGGTCCTTTATTATGTTATACATTTGGAAACAAAAAAATAGATGCATTAAATATAAAAGATCATGGAGTAAACGATAATGACACAATAATATTTTGTTTTGGTGAAATAGATTGTCGGGCTCATATTTATAAACATGTAAATGAAAATAAAACTTATCAAGAAATTATAGATAATATTGTAGAAAATTATTTTGAAGCAATAAAAGAAAATATAAGCCAATATAAAAATATTAAAACGGTTGTTTATAATGTTGTTCCACCATCTGATGTTTATTTAATTCATACAAAAGAAGAAATAGAAACAAAAGTAATGATAAAAAATACAAATGAAATACCATGGAAAGGATCTAATGAAGATAGAAAAAATTATGTAATATATTTCAATTTGAAAATAAAAGAATTATGTATAAAATATAATTATATTTTTATGGATATATATGATAAATATAGTGATAATAAAGGGTTTTTAATAAGAGAATATAGTGATAAAAATGTACATATTACTGAACCATTTTTTATGAAAGAATTTCTAATAAACAATAATTTATTATAAAATCAAAAAATTGAAACCGTTTTTTATAAATAAAAACAATCATAATTACAATGATTCCAACGGAACAAAGTATCCATCAAATATTTTTACGAGAATATCGAAAACAATTACGGAACTTTTTATTGACAACCCGTTTTAATAATAGTACATGGAATGAAAATGTACAATATAGAACAACTCATCCAAAATTAGGGTGTATATATTGTTCTCCATCACAAGTATCACAAGCAATACCACCCGAATCAGTAATGTTTATTTTAGAAATGAATAATGATACAAATAAAATAATGGGAATAGGATTAGTCAGAAATCATGCAGCCATAAATCAATATAGTGTATATGAAGAAGGAAATTATAATCGTTTTGTTTATACTGGTAAAACACGAATAGACCGTGAAGATATGACAGAACAAGAGGAACAAGTAATGAAAATATTCGATATTTTATGTTTTACAGGAAATCGTCATATGAAACGTGGACAAGGATTAAAATCGTTTCCAATTGACATGCTTTATAGATGTAGTAAACGAATTGATTTAGTTAAATTTATAAGTGAAATGTTTAAAATACGATTATCAAAAACAAATAATCAAAATAATCAAACATAAATAAAATTATATAAATGATTTGTATATCAATTATATAAATGAATTCAAAACAAAAATTTGAAGAAGAATTATATAATATAAATGATTACACTGACGAAGAATTATATGAAATATTAGATCTATTAAATCCATCGGATAGAGAATTAGAAGCTAAAATAATATTTTTTATTCAAAAATATCAAAATATAGGAACAGAATCAGCTATGAAAATATCAAAATTTTTTGAAGATACATATAATCATTTTTTTGATACAGATGAATATCAAGAAGGATTCGAAGAACAATATACAAACCAAGACGATACAACAGAAGGTTTTGAAAATATAAAGACATTATATTCAGACGAAGCAAATATAAATTATATATCGAATGATTATAAATCACCAAACGGAAATACAGCATCATCTGGTAATACAGTAACCCCTAGTAAACCAGTGGCGAATGAGAACAGAAATGAAAATGTGGTTTTCACTACAAATCTAGAATATACAAAAGATCCATTAAATCCATTATTAAAACAAACCACAAGTAGAATAATAAGTATAGATAGTCAATATAGAGATGATAAAACTTCATTAACTACTGATTTTTCATGTGAATTATCAGAACCATTAAGAGATGTAGTATCAATGAAATTATATTCATTTCAAATACCATATACATGGTATACAATATCGAAAAGTTATGGATGTAATTTTTTTTTTTTAAAAGGAAACACAGATGGAATAAACAGTGGTATACATGATATATCTTTTTCAATAAATCCAGGAAATTATACTCCGAATGAATTATCTAAAACGGTACAAGAATCAATAATAAATGCTAGAGATATTTACACAGATATTAGTTTTGGAATAACAAATATAGATTATAATTCAAATACATCTTTATCAACATTAACACTCGATATAAAAAATATTTATAATGAAAATGGTTATTATATGAATTTTCCTTATTTTACAAGTCCTTATCGAAATGACATTTTAAGAAATGATAGTATCCCATCTTTTTTTGGATTTGAAACAAGAAATTATAATACTAATTCTATAAAATCAAAATATAGTTTACCATTGATTAATGATCCTTTGAATAATGATGATAGTAATATATTTTATATAGATAGTAATAATAATTATTTCAAAATAATTAAATACATTGGTGTAGATGAATATAATAGTAATTCTATTATAGATACTGATTTCAATGTTTATTTTAATTTACCAATACCTGGTTTTTATAGTAGAAATAAACTAGTAAATGATATTAGTAATTCAATATATAATTGTAAATATTTAGATAATACTTATAATGTAGGTTCTTCAATAAAAAGAATCAATGTAGATCCATCTAATAATATGAGTCCACCAAATATCAATATACCACCTGATATTGATAGTAGTATTTATGTCAATATGCCAAATAAATCTTATTTTGAATTGAAAATAAAACCAAATCGTTTTACTACACTAAATTTAAATGATTCTAAAATGGTAATAGAATTTCCAAATGAAGTATTAGAAAGATCACCATATTTTATATGGAGAGGTGATAACTCATGTTTTAGATTTGAAAAAAAAATTAATGAATTAAACACAATTTATGCTGAATATCCGATAGTAAAAGAACCACAAACTTTTATAATTGATAATAGTGTGAAAATACAATTAAAGTGTGTAGAACCAGGATTTGATATACCAGTAAATGATATTACAATAATTATTCTACCAAATATAAGTAAAATAGATAATTATAGTTTCATACCGTATGAAACAGAGTTATCTTATATTGATGTAATAAATAATGGAATAAGAAATGCTGATATTATATATAATGGAAGTTTAAATAGTAATTCACCAATTGGAAGTAAAGCATATATAGACGATAATGGTTATTTCAATTTTTATTTAGATATTGAAAAAACATTTAATGAAAATACTTATAATATGGATTTAACAAATTCAATATTTAATACAATCAATATACAATTAAATAATAACGGAAGTAAAATATTAACAGATTTGACACGTACTTATACAACTTTTATAAATTTTGGTAGTATACATGTTACAAATGATATGATATTAACAGAGATATATCCTAAAACTGAAACAACCAGCGGTAATCAAGGAGATGTTAGATATATATTAAAATTTTCTGAAACAAAAACATACACAGATTATATTTTTTTTGAAAATGATGTAAATAATATTTTTAGTAGTTATATAGATCCCAAATCAGGAAGAACGATATTTGCTGGATCTAATTTATCCCATATATTAACAGATATAGGATATCAAGTATCTTTAACTATAAAAATAGCAAAAAAATTAGTATCTAAAAATTATAGTATAAATTTTATTGATACAAACACTACGAATGAATCATGGCGTAATTATTTATTCATTGATACACTTTTATACAATAAATATTATAATTTTAGTCAAGCATTTTCAAATCCAAATACAACTAAAATAATAAATGATTCAGGTAGTGAAATATTATATATAGACAGTATGAATGCAATAAGAATAAAAGGAATAACCCCACTTATATATAGATATTTAAATATACAAAAAAATATAAACGATAAAATAAATTTTATTGCATATGAAAATGGTATAGTAAGTTCAACTGGATCAAATAACTTAGTAATAGATATATTGAAAGATAAAACAAATAATACATTAGCAATTACAGTAAAAGAATTAATTAATATAATAAATACGCAATTTGATAAAAGTACTTATTTTAAAGGTTCTAAAATTTCAACATATTATATTGGTAATTTTCAATATTTAAAAATACGCATGAATGTAAACCGAATATACACAATAGCGGATTATAATTTAGTATTTTATGATGAATATAGTTTTGTAAGATGTAACTTAGGTTCATCAAGTGTACAGAATACAACATGGGATTCGACATTAGGATGGATATTAGGATTCAGAAATTATACGATATATGAATTAACTGATTTTGAAATTATTAATGATGTAATAACAATAATAGGTGATACTGGTGTATGTACAAATTTATATAATTATTTTTTATTATGTTTGGATGATTATAATCAGAATCATTTGAATGATGGATTAGTAACGATTGCGAATAAAGAAACTTCAATAAGATTACCTTCATATGCAAATCCAAGTAATAGAACATGTGATCCAGTAAATGGTGAATTAACATATAACACATCAGTATCTACTAATAATAAAAAATTAACTGCAAATCAGATTTATGCATTAACTGAAATAGGTAATAGTCAATATAGTATAGAAACTACTGGTTCATCTATAAGTTCGAAAAGTTATGGTAATAGTCCATCTGCGAAAGATGTAATAGCAATATTACCAATGAAAGTAGCTGGTTTACAAAACGGTGCTTCATACATGGAATTTGGAGGTACTTTACAAAATCAAGGAAGAAGTTATTTCGGTCCAGTTAATATTCGTAAATTGGCTATATCTTTATTGAGTGATCGTGGAAATAAAGTAGATTTAAATAATGCAAATTGGTCATTTTCATTGGTCGTTGAATCATTGAATAAATTGAAACCAACAAAATAAATATATATATAGTATATGTTTGATAAAATATTGAATATATCATCTATAAATCCTAATATTATAGATATAATTGGATTATCTGGACCATTGCTATTGTTTTCAATTAGTATTATAAATTTATGGAAACAAAAATATATATATGGATATTTAGTTTTTTATATAATAAATACTTTTATAAATAATTTATTGAAAATATCAATAAAAGAACCTAGACCAACCAATAATACAATAAATGAAAAATATACAGAAATACATAAATACGGAATGCCCTCATATCATGCACAATCAGTAGTTTTTTCTTTGGTTTATTTGTATTTGGTAAATAAATCCGTTTTTTTATTATTGATCGAAATTTTTATAGTATTTATGACTTTATATCAACGGTGGTATTATCGATACCATTCAAAAGAACAATTAGCTATCGGTAGTTTGGTAGGTGGGATGACTGCATATATAGGTTATTTTATAACAAAACAATATTTTGTTACAAATCGATCTATATAAACCAAAATAATAATATTTTGTTTATGAATATTATTATTTTACAAATTATTTATTATTCAAATATCTAATTATGTTTGACATTTGTGTTTTCAATTCGCTCAATTCAGATCGTAATTCTTTGATAGTATCGGCTTGGTCTTTTACTATTTGTTTTGTTTCTTGAAGCTCTGTATCGAGTTGTTTCACTGCACCAGTTACAACCGTAAATATAGAATCATAGTTAATACTTAAGAAATCATTTACTTCTTGACCATATAAAAACAAGCTATTCAATGATGTATCGAGTTGCTTCGTTAATACAAGCGTCTTTGAATCAATGATTTTATCAATAGTGCCATACAAAATAGTATTATTAGAAAAGTCTTTGAATTTTAATTTTACTGGATAGTCACATAATGAAATATCGGATGTGAATTTATTATTTAATGTTATGGTTTTACCATCAATATCAATATTTTCATAAATATTTGGAATATAGTTAGTTTGTTTTAAAACCGAATTTTCAAGACTTTTTTGAATTTGTTGAGCAATGAAACCAATAGAAGATTTTTGTTTCGAATCATCGATAAACTGATAACTAACTGGATTTATATTTCTTAATGTATCCAATGCGAATTTACCAGTTATGTCGTTGATATTTGTTTTGATACGTTGGTCTGATGTAGCATTGAAAGATGCTCCAGTAATTTGTCCGGTTGCACGTATTGTGCCTGTCACATCCAATTTGAATGTAGGAGCCGTATTACCAATACCAACATTACCACTATTTGGATTCAATAATAAAGGATATCCTTGAGGCGCACCTGGACTATCAATTATTGTTTGAATATAACCAGATGAATTATTACCACCAGTATCCCCCCATAAACCTATACAAAGAGAATCGTTTATGTCTGCGTCACCTCTTATTTTTATAGCAGATTTATTGGATGTGTTTAATAATGACATTGTAGCATCACGATATTGAGTTTGTTTGACGTTTATTACTCCATTAATTGATAAGTCTTCAGCAATTATCATAGTATAATTTGTTGTAGAAGTAGTCATGATAGTATTAGCACTATAACTATTAACACTCAGTCTACCATAAATAGAAACATCGCTACCAATAGATAATCTAGAATTCATAGATACATCACCTCCTACTAATAAATGATCTGATATACTGAAATATGGATAAGGTATACTAGAAGTATATATAGATGATGAAGAACAAATAGCAAGATATTGACAATTAGACGAAATTGCGCAACCATTAAACACATCGGATAACGTAATTGATGACCAATTTTCACCATAGTCAATAGATTTATATACTGAACCATTACTATATATTGTCGATCCAACGTTATTATATGTTAAAGATACTGCTAATAAATATTTACCTGAAGATGAACAACTAACATATTGCCAAGCCTGTCTAGTAAGTGTAGTTTGAGTAAATTTAACACCATAATTAGTGGATTTATAAACCGTATCATTTATTATTTGTGAATAGGAATTGAAATTACTACTTGCACATGCATAAACATACTCACCATTAGCAGAACAACATATTTGTTGCCAATATTTACCACCATTAGTATTAGTACTAGTAACAATAGTTTGATTCCAATTACTACCAAAATCATTTGAATAATAAATATTTTCTCCATTCAGACTATCTGAATTACTACTAATTGCAGCAGCATATATATATTGTCCAGAAGATGAAATACAAACAGATTGCCAATATTTATTAGAAGCAAGACTTATGTCATTATTACCAATATAATTCCAATTATTAATATTACCATAAGATGTAGATAAATATAAACTATTATTTTTAGAACCCACTATTACGTATTGTCCAGAGGAAGAACATGAAATAGAACTCCATTTATTAGTAGATATTGTATTATAACATGGTATCCAATTACTACCAAAATTATTAGAAAAATATATGTATCCACTTTGAGCATAAGTTTCTGAATAATTAGGGACAGCATATTGATATTTTCCATTTCCAGAAACATATACAGAATGCCAACCATAGGAACTCAAAGATCCATAACTAGTAGCAATCCAATTAATACCATAATTATTACTAACATAAATATTAGTATTAGAAACCGCTGTTTGATATTGCCCGGTTAATGAGATGGATAAATTATTATAGCTACCAGCAGGTGAATTTACATCCCAAACTTTTCCAAAGCCATTATAATAGTCGAGTGATAATTCTGCAGTAGTCAGAATCGAATCATCATTTAATTGAATAGGAGCAGAAGTACCTGTAATATTCAATAATCCAGAAATATTCATATTATTAGTAGATAACGTACCAGAAAAAGATTCATTATAAAACGGCGTAATAGATGTATAAATATTTTTATTAGGTGATATTAATGATAAATATTGACCAGTTGCTGAAATAGAAATACCTGTCCAATAATTAGAATATGTATTATTTTTATTCCATGTAAGACCAAAATTATAAGAATACCAAATACTACCAGGATTACCAGGAGAACCTGTAGAATCAGATTGTGTAACTGCTACTATATATTGCCCATTACCTGATATTCTCACGACTATCCATGAAGCAAAAGTAGCATTAGATACTGAATAAAATGAATTTCCATAATTAGATGAAAAATACAAAGTTCCATTTGTTTTTGAACTTGAACCACCTGGTGTGTATTTGCTTATAGCTGTAGTAGTATTAAAACTTCCAGTTGATACAATCATATACTGTCCTGAATAAGACATTGAAATAGAATTTATAGGTAAAGCATTTTGATAAGCAGTTTTTACAGTTGCTCCATAATTATTAGATACATAAATAGATGTTTGATATCCACCTATACATACATATTGTCCATTAGACGATGTCGCAATTGCTTGCCAATTTCCACTACCTACTGATGCATTATTGGAAACATTTATAGCATTAGGTGCAGCCCAAGAAGATCCATATGTATCACTATATAAAAATTTATCGTTATAAACACTAGCATATTGATATAGACCATCTGAAGATATGGCTAATGCATTTATATATGCAGTATATGATAGAGTATTTTTGAATGTTAACGACCAACTAATACCGTAATTACTAGATGAGAAAATACAACTAGTAGGATCAGTAGGTGTAGAAGTAACACCATTTGGTAATACTGCAGATGCAATTTGGTATTGACCGGTATAAGACATAGCAACAGCAGTCCAATTAAAAGAACTTATACCTAATGCAGAATATGAATTAGATACAGTTGATTTGTTCCATGTTTCTCCAAAATTATTAGAATAATAAATATTTCCGTAAATTTCTATAGCAACTTGATATTCACCAGTAAATGACATTGCTATATCCATCCAATTATAATGTGTATTATTTTTTTGAATGAAATTAGTTAAAAAATTATATTCACTATCTAATGGAACAATACTTGTCATAACACTCGAATTTGCACTAGAACCTGTACTAGAACTTGCAATCTCACCTTTAACAAGTGAAGTTATAACGGTTGATAATCCGGAAATAGCACTGGTTGGAATAGAATTATCAGATAATGAACTACTTTTCAAAAATAAACGGCCGTTCAAAGAAACATCTCCGAAAATATTAACTCTTCCATTTAAAGACGTGTCTGAAATAACAGAAAATTTACCGGGAATATAAGTAGTTTCAGTAGATGTACCCAATACTAGTTGATTAGTATAAATACCAGACATAGGTTGTGCATTATAACCAATAAAAGTATTTTGTGTATACACACGTTGAGATACAGGAGATGTAGATAACGAATCAAATGTATCAGAAAATGCTAATGCACCTAAAACAGTATTTTTATTACTGGAACTATAAATATTACTACTAGACATACTGAAATATCCGATTGCTGTATTGAAATTGGATGTATTATTATCTGTACTTGCAGATGGTAGATAATTTTGACCATAACTTCTTGGTATTGTTATAGAACTAAAAGTAGAACCTTGAGAACTCCATGTATTTATACCAAGATTAACCATAGACCCTGAACCTATTGCTGTATTACAATGTCCAGCTGATAAATAATTTAATGAATTAGATCCAATAGCTACATTATTAGTCGAATCATATGTATTTGTAATGTTAGATAACGCATAAGAAGAAATAGCCAAATTATTAGTAAAATTATTATATGTACTTGTTATTGTAGTATTTTCACTAGTATATAAATTATATAATGCTGATCCTGGAATATACTGTCCTAAGATGAGATTATTTCTAGGATTATCAATGAATAAATCTAAATTATTTTCTATATTAATGTTACTATTAAATGGAGAAAAGAATATATTAAAATTTGGAACATTCGTATCAAAACCACCACCACCAGAATATCCGAGAGTTGGGTTATTTGAAAATCTTGGATTACCAGTAAGTGCATTCAATGTAAATATATTATTTGACAATGATAAATTAATATTATCAGTAAATAAACGATTATTCATAAAAGCATCTCCTTTTACATATATTCTTGAGTTCAATGAAACATCATTACTAATAAAGAGTCTGGAATTCATAGATACATCACCATTTATATTCAATCTATTATTGAATGATACATCGTCATTTACATATAATTTATTGCTCAAAAATACATTATCAATAACATATAATCTAGAATTCATAAATACATCACTATTTAATAGAGTTGTACCTAATACACCTAATTTTTTATTCAAAGAAACATCACTTGCTACAAACAATCGCTGATTCAATGAAACATCATCACGTATAGTAGTTTTTCCTAATACTTCGAAATTTTTATTAAGAGAAACATCACTTAGTACAGATAAACGTGAATTTATGGAGACATCACCACTTACATAGAGACGTTGATTCAATGATACATCACCACCAACAAACAATCGTATACTCATAGAAACATCTTGTCCTACAAATAATCTATTATTAAGTGAAAGATCTTCTGCAATAATAAGTGAATAATTAGTAGTAGTAGTATTTATTATATTATTATTTGTATAATTTTGAACATTGAGTCTACCATAAATAGTCAAATCATTACCAACAAATAATCTGGAATTCATTGAAACATCTTTATTTAATATCGATGTTCCAAAAACTTGGAAATTTTTATTAAAGGATACATCACTAAGTACGGATAAGCGGGAATTCATAGAAACATCACCATATTGTATAGTTGATCCAGAGACATCGAGGTTTCGATTGAATGAAACATCACTTAGTACAGATAAGCGTGAATTCATAGATACATCACCACTTACATAGAGACGTTGGTTCAATGAAACATCGCCACCAACAAACAAACGTAGATTAAAGGATGCATCACCACCAACAAAGAGACGTTGATTCAATGAAACGTCATCTCTAATAATAGTTTTTCCTAATACTTCGAGGTTTTTATTCAAGGAAACATCACTTAGTACAGATAAGCGTGAATTCATAGATACATCACCACTTACATAGAGACGTTGGTTCAATGAAACATCGCCACCAACAAACAAACGTAGATTAAAGGATGCATCACCACCAACAAACAGACGTTGATTCAATGAAACATCATCGCGAATAATAGTTTTTCCTAATACTTCGAAGTTTTTATTGAATGATACATCACTTAGTACAGATAAGCGTGAATTCATAGATACATCACCACTTACATAGAGACGTTGGTTCAATGAAACATCGCCACCAACAAACAAACGAAGATTCAAAGATACATCACCACCAACAAACAGACGTTGATTCAATGAAACATCATCGCGAATAATAGTTTTTCCTAATACTTCGAGGTTTTTATTAAGGGAAACATCACTTAGTACAGATAAACGCGAATTCATGGATACATCACCACTTACATAGAGACGTTGATTCAATGAAACATCACCGCCAACAAATAAACGAAGATTCAAAGATGCATCACCACCAACAAAGAGACGTTGATTCATTGAAACATCATCACGCATAATAGTTTTTCCTAATACTTCGAAGTTTTTATTCAGAGAAACATCACTTAGTACAGATAAACGCGAATTCATCGATACATCACCACTTACATAGAGACGTTGATTCATAGAAACATCTCCTCCAACAAATAAACGAAGATTCAAAGATACATCGCCACCAACAAACAGACGTTGATTCAATGAAACATCATCTCGAATTATAGTTTTTCCTAATACTTCGAAGTTTTTATTGAATGATACATCACTTAGTACAGATAAACGTGAATTCATGGATACATCGCCACTTACATAGAGACGTTGATTCAATGAAACATCGCCACCAACAAATAAACGAAGATTCAAAGATACATCGCCACCAACAAACAGACGTTGATTCAATGAAACATCATCGCGAATAATAGTTTTTCCTAATACTTCGAAGTTTTTATTCAAGGAAACATCACTTAGTACAGATAAACGTGAATTCATGGATACATCACCACTTACATAGAGACGTTGATTCATAGAAACATCGCCACCAACAAATAAACGAAGATTCAAAGATACATCGCCACCAACAAACAGACGTTGATTCAATGAAACATCATCGCGAATAATAGTTTTTCCTAATACTTCGAAGTTTTTATTCAAGG
>Ga0214921_10001188_pt1 | contig 45115 bp, 61 predicted proteins | sample LL1505_MetaG_FD_177992 | JGI IMG/M metagenome (GOLD analysis project Ga0214921, IMG submission 177992) | Freshwater microbial communities from Lake Lanier, Atlanta, Georgia, United States - LL-1505 | ecosystem: Environmental > Aquatic > Freshwater > Lake | place: USA: Georgia | collected...
CACGATCCGTTTGATTTCATGGAGTTGATTTCGTTGGAGGGAAAGACAAACTTCTTTGAGAAGAAGGTGTCGGAATACTCGAAACCTGGTGTTGGAATGAAAGCTGAAGATATGGTGATTCGACTTGACGAAGAGTTTTAGATTAGAACTGGCGGACAATAGGTTTAGAAGATGGAATACGGGGTTTAGCCTGAATTCCTAGAATGTAGTTAATATTTTGAAAAGTAAGGGGTGCAGCATTTTTGTTTGAAAATGAAGCTAGAAAATCAAGTGGACGACGAACTGAAGGTACGGGTTGGTAAAGGTGAGTAATTACCTTTACTCCATTATCTCCGCGAGCATCAATTGCAGCATACTTTTTTAACTGCGTGAATTGGGAAGCGTCAGGGGTGGGCATTACGTTTAAAGGCAGAAGCTTTATTCGGGATAAAGGTAAAATGGAACTTTCATATGTTGCTGTAGTCATTCTTGCCTCCATGGTTTTTGTTCTTTCAGGAATGGTCGGTTACCTATACTGGCAGCAGACGCGCATGCTCCAGCATCTTCAGTCATTAGCTGTCGTCATCTCAACGCAGCTTGTTCGCCCACCAGAAGTTCATCACGAGGAGCAGGTAGCGGATGAGACTCAGGTTCCAGAGACTGTTAAGGAAGAGCATGAGGAAGTTGAGGAAGAGGAGGAGGATGACCGCCTATCGGTAGAGAAGGTAGAAGGTCCTCCTGCCGAGGCTCCAGTAACAGTACCCGCCGCGGCTGCTGCTGCCGATGATCTGGAAAGCAAGACGGCTGCACAGCTCCGCGACCTTCTAACGCAGAAGGGTATTCCTTTTGGTAAGCGCGACGCGAAGGCTGTATTAGTTCAGCTACTAAAAGCTACGGCTTAAAACAATGAAGCTGTACAATCAGCACATAAATAAATTGGGTGAAGGGTATGATCAACTACTTGCTTTTGATTGCGAGTTTTGGCGAGTGTCCGGCGCTTCTGGATTTAGTGCGATTCCTAAAACTACCGAATTTTTTACGCCTCGTGAACTTGCTGGATTTTTCATAAAAAAGGATGAAAAGGGTAGATGGGAATATTCAGGTCACTTTTTCGTTACATTCAGCCCACCTAAAAATAAAGATGTGTCTTTCGTATCTTCAGAGTTTGCTTCAGTTTCTGCCAAAACCGCAGAAGAAATGAATAAGTATCAATCTGTATTTCAATCTTCTTCTGAAGTTTCACAGGATCTGATAAATGAATCTGTAAAGGTATATCTCGCAGATAAACATATTAAAAACAATCACAAACCCAATTCATGGATTAAAACATTTCTCAAAGAGTTTCAAAAATCGAGAGTCATAGTGAAAGGAACTTATGATCTGGATGCATTGAAAAATATGTGTGTCTTACACGGATATGATTACCCCGAACCTGCTGGAATAGTTGATATTGCTGAATGGAATACGGAAAGTCACCGGATTTGTGGAACTGCTAAGTTAGAAGGAACTTACGATTGTATTTCTCGAAACATAGATGATTCAGGGACGAAGACTCGGCGATTGCGAGATATCCTACCGCTAGGACGCGCTCATGATCCTGCTTCCGATGCAGCAATGACCTTTTTAATAGCGATTTATATAGTAGCTGTTCATGAATAAGTAATGAAACTCGTATCATTCGATGTGGGTTTGCGCAATTTGGCGTTTTGCGTTATGGAAGGAACAAACAGATCCAATGTCAAAATTTTGCACTGGGATCTGATTGATGTAATGGCAGAAGGAGCGGGACATGATGCTCCAAAATGCTGGAAATGCAAAAAACCAGCAAACTGGTTGAATGGAAAAAAAGTATATGCATGTACTCTTCATAAAACTAAATCTACAAAACCTCCAACCAAGGTTTCTTTGAATAAGAAAACTATTGAAGAACTGAAAAAGGAAGGTGAACCGTTTGGAATACATTCAACAACGAAAAAAGGGTATGTGGATATTCTTTATACTCATTATAACCTCAATGTTTGGAAACGATGTATTAAATCCACGAAACAGTGTTCAGTTGTAGATCTTTCAGTTCCTATTGCTGCTTCATTGGAATCTCGCAGAGAACTTTGGGAAGGCGCAGACTTAATTGCGTTGGAACAACAGCCTGATAAGCGTATGCTTTGCGTCCAAGCTATGATTCATATGTGGTTTGTGTGTCAAGGATACAAATGCTCAGGAGTTTCTGCAATTCATAAACTCACAAATATTGTGACGCTCGAAGATAAGACCAAAACATACAAGGGTCGTAAAAATACAGGAATTATTCATGCTTCTGAACTTGTTCCAGAACCTTGGAAGGCACATATGCTGAAACATCCAAAGAAGGACGATTTAGCAGATACGTTTCTTCAAGGACTATGGGTCATTGAACACACTAAGTAATTACAGTGCGTTTATAATTTTCATATCAAGTCCGTAGTTCACACAAATGGGAGATATCTTCGGAGCTGACTTTTTAACAAACACGAAGATCACGGAGGCACCTGATATGACGATGGCTGATCTGGGATCCATCGAGCTCCCAACTTTTGGAGAACTTAAGGAGGAGCCTCGCCTAATGCCTAAGCTGAGCGAGACAGGACCTGTACAGACCAGCGATGGACTGAATAATTTCAATGCCGAGCCGTTCTTCCAGTCATCTAAGCCTATGGCTCGAATGAACGAGGAGCATATCCTGAAGGAGAAGTACGAGATTATGCGTAAGTTCGAGCGTCTTGCCAAGCTCGGTGTTCCGATGCGCAAGCGATTCACGATCGATTCACCGCTAGAGGAGATGAAGATGGAGTTGGAGTTCATTCGTCGCGAGAAGGCGATGGATCAGACGATCAAGCAGTTCTGTGACTGGTATGTTACGGGAATGTCTGCGCTCGAGTGGAGCTCAACAAATGTAGCGTTCATGAAAGCGTTTGGACTTAACCTTTCTGGTCTGTCTGAGTCTGCGCAGATGAATGTAGCGGATATGGAGGAGGATTTCGAGGAACTGTATGATCTTTACGGTGACAAGCTTAAGATGCACCCGCTTGTTCGCATTCCTATCCGTACTTGTATGATGGTATACATGGTACACCTCACAAATCAGATGGCGCAGAAGTCTCCCATTCCCAACATTGATCAGATCCTGAAGACGAATCCAGATATTGCTCGTCAGCTAGCTACGGCGGCAATGCAGCAGCAGTCACAGTCTGTTCGTGGAAGTGCGACGCCTGCTCCCCAGCAGCAGCCAGTCCCAACAGGTAACCCACTTGCTGGTCTATCAAGCTTCATGAGCTCAATGATGCCACCACCTCCTCCTCAGCAGACAAATGTCCGCCCTCCTCCCGTCGCAATTAAGTCGGCAATCAAGATACCCAAGCCACAGGTAAGTATGTCGGTTCCAGCTCCAGCTCCCGCACCAGCTCCCGCTCGTGAAATGAAGATGCCTCAGGTCAATATTGACGACTTGCTCAAGTCAGTCAATGCTGGCGTCAGCATGGGTCCGCCCCCACCACAGGAGACCAAGAAGGTTTCAACTACTCCAAAGAAGGGTGGATCAACGGGTAAGAATTCAGTAACAATTAAGTTATAATGGGATCGCGACAAAGTAATACTTCATGGTGCTGGAGTCCAAGAAAACGGTGTCCAGAACATACGCCACCCGTCAAGAATAAAACTTTTGAGCAGCTTCTGGCAGAGGAAGATCAGAAGAAATGGTGGAAAGAAAACAAGTGGATTTATATTGAAGGTAAATCATATGATCACACAGATAATGATTGGAACAATTAGCCAAACATAGAAGGTTCTTTTGTATCGTACGCCGGCTGATCGCAATCCAGTAATCCGGCCTTAGAGCGAAGAGGATCATTTTTCATTCCCTCACGAGCATAAACTGATGAGCCACGGATAATACCACCAGCCAAAATCACAAATCCAGCAGTTAAGAGAATTGAAACAATTAAGTCACGAGTTCCTACAAAACATAGTGCGAATACTGCTAACCGACGAAGAAGGATGTTTTGACCATACTCTTCATCGTTTGCGCTGAACTCGTGGACAATATACCTACTGGCTACATTTGTCAGTAATATCATTATACCAATCGTAAATGGCGACGAAGCCACGGCATTAATATGCTCCATTACTTAATAGTTAGCATACTTTTCAACACCGTTGGTGGAAGACGCTGGCTTGGGATCCTGTGTTGCAGCTGGAGGGGCAGTGACAGACTTGCCCGCCGTAGCATGGTGAGCCGGCTTGTCTCCCTTCTGCATGATATCCTTAATTAGATCGGCAACTACTGGTTCAGGAACAGCTGAAGACTTTGGCTGAGCGGGCTTCTTGGCAGCCGGCTTCTGCTCAGTGGGATCAAGGTACTCGGTTACCGCCGTAGCCGTCATGATATACGCGATGCCCATAAATACACCTATTACCAAACTATGGTATACAGTAACATACAGTATAACCGCTAGGAATAGAGCGTGTCCTACTGGAGATCCTAGGAAATCCTTAATGTGGGCAGGCGGTGGGTGGGTGAAAAAGGCGACATAGACTATCAGGAGTCCTACAACAACCATCTCAGTGAGAGAAAGCTTCATTTGTTATTTCTATATCTTTTCTTTTGACTTAAAGATAAGTGGGAAGGATGGCAAGCCTTGAAGAAGTTTGGGGATCGTCATTCCCGAAAAAACATCATAACATGGCATCCAAGCATTACAAAAAGGAAGAACCGCGAGATCCCGAGAAGGAAGGGCGGATATTCCCAACACCTCAGCACCGCACGAACGCGGCTATCCAGCGCCATCGTAAGACAATTGATGATCTATCAGGAAGTCTTCCGATTGTGCAAAATGATGAAGAGGGAGAATCTAATTTTGCACCAGCCAAGGTCGAGCGCACGGAGCATTTTTCTTCTACGAAGGCAGGGTACACTAAACCATTTGTAGATTACGATCCGGGTGTGAATTTTGCGTATGCACCATCAAGTTTTCAGGCAGCTGCCCATGAAGTAAAACTTGATCGTATTATGCGCATGATTGAGCAGAACAAGACGGGATACGAGACACCGTCTTCACAGGATATGATGCTCTACATTTTTACAGGAGTATTCTTCCTGTTTACTTTTGATACATTTGTAAGTTTAGGTAAGCGTATGGGATAAGTTAAGCACGATCAGAAATACGAGTTTCAAACGATGAAAAATCGTCGAATGAGTTATCCAGCATTTCAATCTCAAACATAAGTGTGTAATTGATACCCGTATTAGAGTTAGCTACTTCTCCATCCGTAGTCCAGTACATGAAACCTGTATTGCCCTGCTGAGCGTGTGTACGCGTACGAATATGCATACGATCAAGTTTACCAAGAGCTGGTGAGAAATGCGTGATACTCTCGGCTGAGGAATTATCGTTGTACTCAATGAAGTTGGCTGGGGTAGTTCCATTTAGAACAGCCGGAATCTTAGCCATGAAACTGTCACGGTATGTCGAGCGGTTTGCGGCAATAACCGTCTCATCGGAATAATTGAGTCCTTCAACATCTACGAAAAAATAGTAAGTAGTCGCAGTTACCTTGGTGTCGCTGCCGAATGTTGATCCAACAACATTCTTGCCGTTGGCATACGGATGAGTTAATGCTCCAGGAGATCCTGTAGTACTGTCGTATATAGGAGGAAACTCGGCACTCATTAGACGAATAGATACCACATTTTCGTATACGCGGGGTAGATAGACTACAAAATCTCCATTCGTGTAAAACTTTGACACATCGCGATCCGCCGAATCGATGGATACTACCTTCTTAACAGTCTTGAGTTTACGAACTGGGTGTGACGGAGCCACAATTGTTCCGTTATAATCGAATGCCCTGTTCATTTGTTATATTTCACATGGGAAGTTTTACAAGTCTTATTAAACCAACTACGGGCTTTGGGAGTTTGTTTTGCCTTTCGCACTAAATCGGAATCGGTAGTGTAATGTGTCTTTCCACAAGTCAGCATACTGGCAGCGCGAGCATATCCCCACTGCTGAGCGGTTGCGCCGGGACGATGACCTGTTCGCCACGCCGCCATGCCCCGATTATAAGACTGTTTGACTAAGCCCAGAGGGACGCCAGTGGCTTGAGAATAAGCTTGTAAAGAAGAAGCTTTGGGAAAAAGGCGTTTCCATTCTTTAATATATTTAGATCGCCGTGTCTTCACACCCTTATCAGTTAAAAATGGTTTATATGCTTTTGGATTTTTCCACGACATCTTACGGCGTCGTGTTGCTGTGGATTTTCGTTGTTTGTTCTGTTTGGCGGTAAGACCACGATAATACCTCTCGGGCCAGTACATTATATTTACATACTCATTTTTCCCATGAGTGCAGTCACTTCGTCCTCAGGAATATGCTGCCGCACAATAGGTTCAAGATTCAGGGCAAAGAGGCGATACACTACCAAATCAAAGTTATCGGTTTCTCGAATAGACTTTTCTAAATTTTGCATGAGAACTTCACACCTCCGCCGATTTTCTTCCAGCTCTGCCGTCCTTTCAGGAGTTGTCTCAAGAATCAAGACATGATTAAAGTCAGGGAAATGCTTCCTCATGTCCATAATGAACTCCTTGTGCTCATCCTTCCACCACTTATCAATATCTTTTCGATCGGTAGAATGCCAAATCGCCCGCATCAGCGTCATATAGTTCGCATGCTTGTCTTCTGCAGAAAGCTCCATTATGCCATTACTACTCACTAATCTTCATCTTCAAAATTCCGTTTTCAACTTCAAGACACTTTCCACAGTTCGGACAAGGCAAATTAAGATTAATAGTTATGCTATGTGCAGGTGCAGGTGCAGGAGTCTCGGGCAGCGCTACCCGAACTGGATCAGGAGTCAGCTCAGTCGAGAAGAAAGTGTAACCTTCAACCTTGGCCGGTCCGTAAACAAAGTTCTTCACCGATTTCACCAGCGGCTTGCCGTGAGACTTCAAGTCCGTAAAAGCGCAAGCAGGGAGCCATCGGTAATAGCTTGGACTCATGAAGTGATAACCAGGCTGCTTGGAAACAACTTCAGCATAAGATGAACCCTCAGGAACATCGCGCATAGTTTCCAGTTTTCCCTCCGGAAACAGGAAGCGCGTCTTCAGGTGCTCGCGAATAAACTTAACATCCTTCTTGTTGTGTGTAATGAGTCGCGCAGTTGGGACAATGTAATAAGTCTTGCCAACAACGAGATTTTCGGGCTCAATGCGCTTGTATGACATCTTGTTTGCTTTAGAATGTCTGTTAATGTATATCAATTTGGTATGAACTAATCCGTTTTTAACGGGGAAGCATCTCAATTTCTCGTTCGCCCCGATGAATTCCACGACCGCCCCACCCCATACCTCCACGAATTACAGTAGGTAAGCGATCATACACTCGAGGCATAATTTGATACCATACTGGAGGCTCATTACGAGGACGAGAAAGAACATACAATCCCAAAAATCCGAATATTATCAAAATAATGATCCATAGTTCCATTATACTTTAATCATAGATCCTGTTATCCAGATAGTTAGAGCCGCTGCAATCTGCGCAATAATGTAAGATAATGCCTTCATCTTACCAATCTTTCCGTTCGCTAGCGCCCAAGCAGTAACTGCAGGATTGAAATGTCCTCCTGAAATCTTGCCTCCGAGTCCAACTGATAAAGCAAACGCCGCAACAACAAATAGAGGAGATGAAGTGAACGCTACAGCTCCAATCAGTAAGCATGTGCCAAGATACTCGACAAAAGCAGGAGTATACATTTGTATTATGTTAATAAGAGAATACATATGAAGTATTTAGTCGTTAAGGGTTGGCTAGGCTTCGGCGACCGTCTTGAATCCCTAAAAATGGGTGTAGCTTATGCTCAAGCTCATAATCTTCAAATATTTGTAGATTGGTCAGACTCAATTTGGTCTCACGGTGGAGAATCATTTTATACTTACTTTAATCTACTTATGCCATCTCTGAAATCATTGAAGGATATTCCTGCGAATGCAACTTATTATCCACCATACTGGAAAGAGAATATCAATAAACCTTTTTCCCAAGAACTGTTTGATAAACAGAAAGAGTTAGGACTGCAACTTGGTATTTTGAATAAACCTTATAATGCAGATGTGGTTGTTTTATCAAGTATTGGAACTAGGACAATATACGAGAATTCTGATTTTTTTGCGAGGGTGTTCCGAGTGGTGGATCCACGAATTCGTGATATTATAAACTTACGCAAATCCCAGCACCCTTTATCGAATTCTCTCGGGTTTCATATTCGTGGAACAGATCGTACAAAAACTCGTTTCAGGAAAGAATACAGTATCCAACTTATTGCTGTGAATGCCGTAATGCACGGAAGCTTTTCTGGACAGCCAATGATTACAGTATCTGACGATAAAGAAAGCCTCGAAATATGGAAACGATTTTATCCCGATACAACTATATTCAGTAGTGTTTCATTAGACAACAGTACTTCCAAAGGTATTCATAACGCTAATAAAGACGAGATCAAAGTTTCAAAGGATATCCTAAATTTAGATATGTTAGTTGATTTCTTTACTTTAGCCAGTTGTAAGCGAATTCTGAGTACTTTCAGGGATAGTAGGTTTGCGAAAGAAGCCGAGCGATTAGCTCCATATACGAATAGGATATTAGGAAACGAATAAAATTAGCTAGAATCACATAAGGGCATGCTTACGCTACAAGGGTACAAAGTCGATAAGAATAGTGTACCCAATCTTATCCAACTGAAAACTGCACTGACTGTACGACCCTATATTCCTTCCGTATTTGTGAAACCACAATATGTTCAAAAATATCCAGTATTCGTGGAAACAAAGGATCATATATTTGTTCCAAAACATTACGGCATTGCTGAATTTGGTCATCCTCCAAAATCTGAACGAGATGTTCCCAAAACTCCGGCAGAATTCTGGAAATTTGAAGGAAAGATTCGTGACAATCAAGTGGAAGTGGTAAATTCTTATTTAACTCCTGAACCACGAGACGGTATTATCTCTCTTCAAACGGGTGGAGGTAAGACTGTTTGTGCTCTGTACATCGCTTCTCAAATCCAAGTTCCTACTATCGTTTTAGTCCACAATACTTTCTTACGTGACCAATGGATTGATCGAATTAAAGCTTTCCTTCCGAAAGCCCGAATTGGATCACTTCAGGCTGATGTTGTGGATATTGACAATAAAGATATTACGGTAGCTATGCTTCAAAGCGTAGCGTTGAAAGAGTACCCTCGCGGAACTTTCGAACGGTTTGGTCTTGTGATCGTCGACGAGTGTCATCATATAGCATCGGAAGCGTTCTCTCGCGCCGTTCCAAAACTTACTTGTAAACATATGCTGGGTCTTTCAGCTACTCCTGAGCGAAAAGATCGACTCATGTGTGTAATCAACTGGTTTCTTGGTCCGATGCTTTACAAATCTGACACTTCCGATAAAGTAGACGAAAAAGTGAAAGTGGAAGTTTACGAATTCACAGGAGACGAAAAGTACAATGAAATTATTTACAATAATTCTGGAGTGATGTTTACGACCCTAATGATCAATAAGGTGGTAGAATACGAACCAAGAAACACGATGGTTGCTGGACTTATTGAAGATTTAGCGGATGAAGAAGGACGGCAGCTTCTGGTTCTTACAGATAGAGTAGGACATACGAAAACTTTATTTGATCTTCTGCCTGATAACAAAAAAGATATGGCATGTATTCTGGGTCGCGATGTTCCCGCGAAAACTCGAGCGGAATGGTGTGCTTCAAAGAAGATCCTGATTGCGACTTACCAGATGTGTAAGGAAGGATTCGATGTCGCAACCCTAAATACACTTGTAATCGCAACTCCTCGTCCTGATGTCGATCAAATTGTTGGACGAATCCTGAGAGTCGAAAAGAAGGGGAGAAAAGTAGATCCTTTAATTGTAGACATTGTGGACGAATCGTTCAGGCGTCAGTTTCAAGAACGATTAAGTCTGTATAAAAAGAGGAATTATACGGTTGAGAAAATGAAACTCTTATAGAAGTAATGGGAAAGACGCGTCGCAAGCGCGGAGATAAGAAAACACGCCGTGGCGGAAAGATTTTGGGCGAAGGGAAGTTTTCTGTAGTTGTAGACCCAGCTATTCCGTGCAAAGATAAACGCGATATGTCCAAGTATGTATCTCGCATCTCCAAGCGCATGAAATGGGACGATATTGCATCAAAAGATCATCCGAAACTCATGAAGAAACTTGCTGAGCTGGATCCAGACCAGAAATATTTTTATTATCCACAGTACTGTGAACCAGGTCCTATGTTAAAGGAAAACAAGCTGGATGGTGTGAATTACGAGAATAAAAAGTATTCGGAAATTATCCTTCGTGGAAACGATGTTTGGAACTCTTTAGGTCGCAAAAATCGGTCTTGGCAAGGATTTTTAAAGGGTAAGAAAATGGGTAAAAAAGTAGAGTTCGCTGGACGAACTCAGGAACAACTTGATCACTTAAAGAAAGCTATTGATTTGTTGCATGATAACGATATTGTCCATCACGATCTCCATGGACAGAATGTGATTATTGCCGATGATGGAATGCCGCGCATTATAGATTTTGGGTTTGCAACTGTAGATTCCCCTCAGTCGGCTATCGAATTAGAAAAGGCATACATTGATTTCGCGTGGCCCAGTTTAGATGTGAACTGGTTCAAGAGCCGTTAACCTAACCCAATAAAAACGAAAGCGCTCGCGAAAAAAAGCTTGGTTTAGGAGTCACAAAAGGAGTATTCATATCCCAAGATAGGGGATACTCGGACTTTCGAACATATTCGGCATTATACTTGATCTCTCGCCAGCTATTATGCTTCAAACGATGAAGAACAATAATATCATTAGTGTACGGATTGTAATTCACAACTCGTCCACTGACACCTCCAATCTGCTTAATAAAAACAGTGTCATTTGCTCGAAACATCCTTATTTAAATACCGTCGCCTTCGTCAAAATCAAATCGTCCACCAGCATTTGAGTAATCATCATGAGGACGATCAGCTTTATCGCCATAATCTCCGTAATCAGTTTCAATTGGCAAACCGTTGTCTCCTACAGCTACATCATCCTCTAAATCACGACGAGTAAATCCTCCTTCAGGAACTTCTTCATCAAATTCTGGATCTTTATTCCCCTTTTCAAAAGCAGGTTCTTCGTATTTGTATTCCTTGGCAAATATCTCGCGATCTTCGTTCGTAATAATGAATGGAGCAATTCCAATATCCAATAACTTCTTTGTCACTTCACGCTGTTCGTCGGTCATACCTCTCATACGCATCTTGAATGTTTCTCGCTCCTTGGCGCGTGTGACATTCACTTCAGTTTCAGCATCTTCTTTTTTAATAAGAATCATTCGCAGCGATAAATCGCGGTTCATAGCTAAACGCAATCCTTCAATGAGTTTATCTTCACCTTTAATTTCATCGAATAACTTGTACAAAATTCCACGAGTCGCATCACGAACAAGAGCACCTGATTCACGAGTATTGAGAGAGGTGGCAAATGTACGGTACGGAATAATTTTGGTAAAAGAATACTTCAACTCTGAAAGAATATCCAGAATACGATTTAATAAAGCAAGTAGTGCAATACCATCAGTATCTGATTTAATAAACGCTTCAATCGCATCCAACCTTACAGATTTCGGGAATCCCACTTTAAATAATCGAGCGATTTCCTTACTTTCAGGAAACTCAAACTTATACTTGAATGGTTCAGGATCTAAAAATTTAAGTGCTTTTGATGGATTCAGAGTTTTCCATAATTCCAAACTATCTTGGACAATTGTAGGCATAAGTTTTCCAGATATTACGCCGTAAGGTTTCAAAGAAACACACTCTCCCTTCTTCTCAGGTCCAAACCGTTCATTTGGAGCAAATTCGTACTTTGGAGGAACAATAGCTGGTAATTTGATTTGATTGACTTCAGCCGTATCTTCAACTGTAGAGTATCGAGCTTTAGCGGCTTCAAACTCAGTCTTGAATTTCGTGTAGGCTTGATTCAGGTATCGAGTTGTTTCGTCGCGGACTTTACGCTTATTTGTTTTTAGAGCGCGGAGAACTGTTGCTACAGGTTCTTTGAACGAGTTTGGGAATTCTTCGAATGTATTATTGATTGAAAAAATCACGGAATCCAGAACTGGGGAGTCTTGAGGATCGGTTGAATCGCGAGGGTACCCTGAAAGTTTCAGTACTTTTGAACCGAACGAGCGACGAGGAATGAGGAAAGGATTATGAATTTGAATAAGAACTACCGCCGCTGCAATTCCCAAAATACCTTCTACTCGTCGCTTATCTGGAACACTGAGTTTCGCACTCTTTCGTGCGGCAGCAGATACTTCACGCAAATTACCAATAATTGGAAGAAGTTGGCTTTCGGTAGGAAGAATTTGCAGAATTGAAAAAACAGTGTACAGAATTGCTTCACCCGCATTATTGGGATCAAATAGTGATCTTAAAGAAGTTAGGGAGTTCGTGAATGATGGGGGATGGGATTCTCCATGGTAAACTTGACCAGTTTCCAGTGCATCGTGCGATACAATTGGATTACCGTTCTCGTCGAAATCGTCCTGAGCTACAAATACATCGGCATTCACGCGCTCACTGCAAAACTTACATACTTGGAACCCTTCATCAACAGCTGTCCAAGTATTGTAAAACGCAAGTCTATCGTGTTCCATATCTCCTCCTAATTGAGCCAAAGTATGCATACACACCACAAACTTATTATTCACATCAATGTACTGATTATTTTGGACATTCAGATCGCGAACAAGTAGATTAATATTATGTAACTTATCGGCATCTTGAAGTTCCGTATCTTGAAGTATGATTTTAATATGTGTTCGCATCTCAGAAGTTTCAATTGAATCGAATTTTTCGTATACTGTTTCGGATGGTTTTTGAGGATAGTGTTGAAATATCTTAAGAAGAAGTTGGTGTTCGCGCATAAGTTCATTTGGAGTCGTATCAGACCACGCCTTTTTTCCTTTCGATACTTCACTACTCTTTTCCTGACCGATATACGAAGTGGGAACACAAACTTTTTCTTTTAAACGGTAAACTCCCGAAGCTAAAAAGTCTTGGAATGTATCTATCTTCAAGCATTCAGCTGGTGTTGATTCAGGAAATACTGGAAGTGGTTTTTCGCCAGGAGTATCGGGAGGAACACGACCTGCATCCCCAGCTTTTGTCTGGATCATTTTCACTACAAGTTGACCATTATCTTCCTGATTCATCAACCATTTGCGGGGAAAAATAGACTGACTCCATTTGGAATAATACGCCTTTTGAATATCTTCGTTTGGAGACACTTCATCTTCATCAGTTGGAAAAACGACGGATACAGGCGCTGGAGGTGTAAGTATATTATCTACTGGAGGAAACCGCTGTTTCCATACACTCCATGGAATTTGGCTTAAGTTCACATCATACAGTTTCAAATACTTCATTCCTTCGACATACGGATCAGTTGTTGATGGAACGGCATGGGACACAATAGCTTCAATGGAAGGAAAAATATCATTCAAGGGTTCGTTCGTAATATATTTTGATTCGCGACTTGATGATAGGAAAGGATGATCACTTAATGGAGTTGGGATTTCCAAAGGGCGTTCGCCGATATAGTAACCGATTTTGCGAACATCGTCGCCAGTATTTGCGACTGGGATAGGTAGAATCTCAAACGAACTATCTTCATGATGAACAGTTTTTGTGCGATTATACAAACTTAATCCTACAATTGTATTCTTTCCCTCCTCATCTGAAAAGGTCTCGGATTTTGTCAGTGGAACTCCATAGGTACCTTCGGATTTGTATGGTCGGGGCATAGCAGCTAACATCTGTGGGTAAAAATTTGGGTTTGAACGACGGCTCTTATCAAAGATCGGAACCCAGTTCTCAGCGTAAGGGTAAGCTTCGTACTTAAACGGTCCATAAATAGGTTTAATCCAAGAAACATTCACGGATTTTCGTGATAAGTCAATTTTGTAATTGGTTTCTGTGACAACAACATTATTGCCGTATAAAATTTGAATACGATCTACTTCAGTCTGGATTTTTTTGTATTCTGCGCGCGTTATGTATTTCTTCTTAGGAAGGACCTTGTTAAAGTAGTCATCAAGTTGTTCCGATAAAGTGAAAAACCGTAGTTCTTCGGGTCTTTCTAATTCTTCTTCAAAGGTTATCGTATCTATTATTTCGAATTCTGAAGGTTCAAACACCAGATCCTTCTCCATCGTTATTCTCTACCAGCAAACAATATTCCTCGATAATTCGCTTCGCCTTCGTAAGCACGCTCTCGGGAGTCTTTTTAGTTGTGAACTGTAGTTTCATCATTGGCTTGAGAGGATGAAGGATGTCGTATGACGCATACTCTACATCGGGATCGTTGTACAGGACTTCCTGAATAAGCGCTCCCAAAGTATGTCCACCCTGTTCGATTGACACGCTGTATGGTGGAACAGCATTCGGAATATCCTTATCGTACTGATCATGGCTAATATTCTTTAGAGCCTCATTCATGTAATTGTCAAGCCGCTTGCGCAAAATATGAACAGCCATTGATAGAAGCTCACGAGACTTCAGGACTCCAATACTCTCGATGCTCAGCTCGAAGCAGTTAGGGCGACCATCCTTATCGCGACTGAAGGAACGCTGAATAAGGAAGTTATCAAACAGACGAGGATCGCCGCCGCCATCAACATGAACCTTACGATCAGCCTTCGCGAGCTCAGGGTCTACATGCCACTTGACCGAGGCAGTGCATACATGTGAGGCATTTTCGGCATCCAGTTCAAGTCGACCCGTAATATGTACGATTTCACCGGCGCGAAGTTTCATAAACAAGCTGGGCGTATCGAAATCGCGATCGTGCATCATCAAACCTTCATTGCCAGCCTCTACCACAAAGTCATCAGTCGTAACCTTTCGAGCTTCCTTATTTGAAAGAATGCGGAGCTCGATTTTGGCGTCCTTGATCGTAGCGGAATCTGATGGCTTAACATTGACTGGAAGACGCTGAGTACGATGCTTCAGCATCTCATGTGGAATCTGTGAAGTGTTCTGAAGAATTTGGACATCGCCGATCACTACTCGAGGAATACCCGTAATGAGAATGCGTCGAAGAGCATTCACAAAGCCGAGAGGGAAATTCTGAAGCTCGCAGTAGTATTCGAAGCCTCGATTGGAAGTTTTGATATTTTGAACCTTAGCCATCTTAGTTGAATCCATACTTCGTTATGTTTGATTCCGTTTTTTTCCTGAAAACTCATAACCCAATGGCACAGCCTTACTTATTCTACAGCGATCGGGATCCGAATTCAAAGCAAATTATTGAGACGCTCAAGGCTCTGAATAAGGCCGGACTCTACAAGTTCGTAGACGCCCTAACTCTCCAGCCCAACCAGCGTCCTCAGTGGTTAACAAAGGTACCTACGCTATACATTCCCGACACGAAGGAGATTATCGTAGGCAAGGATATTTTTGGGTATATTGCCAAGCCTACCAATTCTCGCAACGAACTCCCAACAAAGCCTGCCGACGGTGGATCGAATCCCCAAAATCAACTTGGAGATTTGTCTCCTTGGGGATTTGAAGGTAAGGGAATGATTGGCGAGTCGTACTCTCTATGGGATAATCCTACCCAGTTCGCAAATAACGAAGGAGGTAGTTTATACACCTTCCTTGGTAATGTTGTTTCTGGTGGAGGGTCTTCCGAACCTACTTCAAAGAACACGATTGATAAGTCCAAGACATCTTCAAATTCTGATGTTGGTAAGCGGATGGAAGAAATGATGAATCAGCGTAAGTCCGAGTTTGTTGGAGTAGATCGTAAGTAATTACCTGCGCCGACGACCACCTGCAGATACATCGCCAATTAAGCTTACGCCAGTATAGCCTTGTTTCCATACAGGAGTGAACAAAACTCCCATTAACAAAATTACCACAGAGCTTCCGATAACCATCCAGTGAACAGCTTGCGGCTGTGAATCCTTTGGCACATATTTGGGAATCCACCAGTATACTCCGGATGTTTGGACTGCAATAATGGCAACAAAGAGAACAAGCATAGAAATGCTCATGGTATCAAACTCAGTTTTTAAAGAAGTCAACAAGAATATTAAAGCTGAATAAGTAACCATTGCCCAGTGAGTCGCATCATCTTGTTGGTCAGACGGTACATATTTAGGAATCACAAAAAACACAATTAACATCAAAAGAAGCAAAGATACTGCCGTTATTCCATAGGTTACGCGCGCATCCATTACAATTATTATGAGGTTTTAATAGAAAATACACTAATTCAGACAATGGCATCAAGGCAAGTGCTCACTCAGGCGTTTTTCGACCAGTTTACGGCATTTTCAACTGAGCTTTGTGAAATGTATCCCGATGATCCGGATTTTTCGATGTTTTCATCTACGCTCAAGCTGATGAAGATGACAAACCCAGCACTAGTCATAAAGTATGTTCGTGACAATGTCGTCCAGTTTGAAGACAAGATCATGAAGAAGGATGAAACATTCTTTCTTGATTATAATTTTGCGGAGTATGCTGATGCTGTAGATATGAATATTTTTCAGAAGCTGCGTCAGTATGTTTCTTCAATGAGTCCTGCATCTAAGAACAGTGTTTGGGTTTATATTCAAAATATTGTTCGTCTAGCTAAGGCTCTCAAGTGAGATAGTATCAAACCCGTATAAATCACGAGGCTGCAGAGTTTGGAGTTCTCGAATAGCATCTTCTGGACTTCCAAAGTTTCGGAATAGTATTTGGTTGACTTCGGCTGGTGACCAGCGGTAATCAAGGTCTGGAGTTGTCCAGTCCTCAAATTCTCGATCATAAAAGCTAGTAGCCATTTCACGAAGAATCTCGCGATTACACTTCTTGAAATGGACTATCATATCTATACGCCCTGGACGAATCAAAGCCTTATCGATTCGCTCAGGATAATTCGAAGAAATGGCAATAATACGACCTGAAGTTTCAAGTGTTCCGTCCAGAAGATTGAGGAGGAAAGAAAGGTCAATCACTTCTGGCTCATCTTCTTCCTTATGTGCTGCAGCCCACGCATCTTCAGGTGACTTTTCCTTCTTTATGACTGGAACTTTGAATTCGCGGCTGAGTACTGCATCTCCCATTGCATCAATATCTTCAATGACATACAGACGCTCATGAATTGGAATCGTATACTTCTCTACCGTAGTGCCATTATGTACATGGATATCGTCATTGTAAAATAAGTGAGTTAGCTGAGCCTTAGTCTTGATCTGACTCAAATGAATATTAATGATATGGCGATGAGCAGTATTGGCAATAGCCTTAATAGAAGAAGTCTTTCCACATCCCGGACCGCCATGAAACATGAATCCAAGTGTATACGGAATACCCTTATCTTCATACCAATCCTTGCGGGTCAAGAAAAACTCCATATGATTACGGACTTTCTGGCGTTGTTCAAAGAAAACATTATCAAAGGTACGAGTCGTATGGAACTTGTGCTTCGTATAAATGAGATGAGTACTCGGTAAAGGATTCTGACTTGAACGCTTATTTTTTACAGCCGTCATCATATCGAAATAATACAGAGAAGTTCCAAGCTTATTGGCTTGAGTTCGTTCGTAATCCGCATTACACCGATCTACAAAGTCACGAAGATACTGTGACTCATGATCGTAACAAAAAATACGAAACTTTACATTATCAAGTTCACCTTCTGTGTGTTTCAGGGAAGTTAGCTGGAAGTAGATATCCGGTTCTACCATGATTGGCTGAAACTCGTTGGGAAGGTAATCTTGGTGATTCACGAAAAGAAGATTGCGAATAGCGGGAATATGGCTTACATAATGAACTACAGAATCCATACGGTTCTGGCTGGTACTTACCGTTTGTCCTTGCTTCCCAGTAGTCTTCATCACACGCTCGCACTCAATCGTAGCGCGAATAGTCTTGTTTGGTGGTGGAAGAGGAGTTGACGGTTCAAGCCTTTTTCTCTGGCAAAAGATTTCTTGTATCCGCGGATACCATTGAGAATAGGATGCCACAATCTTATCAAATACGGTAATACCAATAAAACTGTATAAAGGGTTTCGTCCCATCCCCATAGACATTCCCATGGTCAGGAGCATTTGACTTCGCATAGCGTCAGCGATACTGGACTGTTGCATTATTGGTTATGTGCGGCATTATGAAAACGGAATTATTTCGCACACACTGGCAGATACCAAGAATGGGTGAAGTATTGTCTGTCCAAATGCCTCATGAGATTAAGCAGATCATTAAGCGCGTTCGCCCGTCGAACTGGGTATTTCCAACCCCACCTGCAAAGAGGTTCAAGTCATTTCATGACGATGGAGCTAAGGCGCCAAAGCTAGATAAAATCGTACAAGTAAACTAAATGGCTACTGCTAAACCCCGCACGGATGTTGATGTGAAGGAAGAACATACGGCTATTGAGATGGAGCCAGTATCAGCTGCTGGTCGTAAGCGCCGTGGATCTCGTCGTCGTGGTGGATTCCGTGAGCAGGGAGTAAATAGTGCCTCGCCAGTTCCAGCTGTAGGACCTCAGGGTCCTCTAGGAGGTCGTCGCCGAACTCGTAAACACAAGGGTCGTAAGCACCATACTCGTCGACGCCGTTAAGCGCGACGAATACACATATCTAAAGTAGGAACATTTACATTTACGGGCTTCGACCTTTTTAGTCGTAGTTGTTCTGAAGCCTTTTCTACAACATCGTTCGAAAGAGATACATACTTTTTGATATCCCGTAGCGGTCCCTGTACATTCATAGATGGAAACAAAAGACGGATAGGATGGAGTTCGGAAAGAACGATATTATTATCACCCGTAATATAGTCACGATACTGCTGAATATCTAAAGGTCCACCAAAGAGTCGAAGTAGATTTCGTGGTGGGGCGGGTGATAATTCGCGATTTATGTAAAGTGGTGCGTACAGGTGACCTAAAAGTGCATGACGGTTCCACTTTATTGATTCAGACACCTTATTATCCATATAATTATAGGATAATGCGCACTCGGGCGAACAAAAATACCCTTCGCACGAGTAGATATTATTATACACATCAAATGACAGAGGTAGAACAGATCCTACCCAATTAAAAGTATGGCAGCACCAAAAACATGCTGTTTGTGGAGAATACCGTTCAACCTGTACCTTTGAAAGAACAGACTTCAGCAGGTCTGTATTAAACCTTTCTGCGCTCTTCGACGCTTCAACACTATTCAGAATTTCCGAATAAGAAGTTGAATCGCCGGCAGGGGCAATTGCATCCGCATTCTCCGAAACCTTAAGGAAGAACACGACTGGAGAATCATCTACCTGTGTTGTCTTCGCCGTCACTTTAGCTTTTCTCGGAGGCATTTAGATTTAATAATCTTCAACTGTCAAAATCAAAGATGCGAATAGTATGCATGACAAATGAAGGTCAACTTCCCATGATGAAAAATATGCTTAATTCTGCACTGAAAGCTGGGTTGCCTATGTCAGCCTTTCATTGCTATATTCTTTCCGACCAAAAATCAGAAGCAACATACAATACTTCCGAATTCAAAAAGATAACAGTAAAAAAACTTGAAGTGATTTTGATGAATATGCAGTACGGACAGCCCGTCGTGTGGGTAGATAACGATATTGTATTTTTCAAAAACTGTTTAAATGATTTAATGTCGTATCAAGAATCGTTTGTTATGCAAGATGATTTATGGGGATTCTGTACTGGATTTTTTTTGGTACGACCATCTACATTCACAAAAACACTCATACAAAAATGTATAAATCGTATGAATTCAGAACCAGACAGTAAAGAGAATGACCAACATGCTTTTAATAAATTATGCTACACTATTCCAACAATTACTTTAACAAAACTACCTCAAGATAAATACCCGAACGGATTTGTATACTCAACTTTAAAAGATAAATCGGTTGCATACATGATGCATAACAATTACATCGTAAACACATCCGAAAAAGTCCAAAAATTCATTAAAGATGGCCATTGGAATCCTTCAGATTCAGGATATGAATTAACACATAGATACTGCATCTAAAACGAATTTAAACAGACAAGAAATTGTAGGTATTCAAGAAGATGGATCTGTCCAAGCAATACCGTAAACATACGCATCGTGAACACATTCTTTCTCTGCCCGATACTTACATCGGCAGCATTGAGAATACTTCAGAAGAGCACTACATTATCGACGGCGAATCATTCAAGAATGAGACGATCAATCCATTCAATCCAGGCTTCTACAAACTCTTCGATGAGCTACTTGTCAACGCACACGATCATGTCGTGCGTCTACGGCAGAAGCAATCTCCAAATCCAGTTAAGAACATTTCGATTACAGTTGAGGATAATATCATTACAATCCGTAATGACGGTGAATCCATTGATGTTGAAAAGCATCCCGAGTACGGATGCTATATTCCCCAAATGATCTTTGGCGAGCTCCTAACTTCCACGAACTACGACAAGAACGAGAAAAAGCTGGTTGGTGGCAAGAATGGGTATGGCGTAAAGCTAGTAAACATCTTCGCTAAAAAGCTGGTTGTAACCGTTGTTGACGGTACTCGTAACTTGAAGTATGTTCAAACTTTTGAGGACAATATGTCCAAGATTGGTGAGCCGGTAATTAAGCCTTCTAAGGTTAAGCCGTATGTCGAAATCTCATGGACGCCCGACTTTGCTCGGTTCGGATGGAGTTCGGCAGCAATCCCTACAGGGATCCTTAATGTCATCCAGCGACGCGTTTCTGATCTCGCAATGACAGTCGGAAAGGAAGTTAAAGTGACATGGTGCGGCACACAAGTTCGGTTCCGCGATTTTACAAGCTACATCTCCTGGTATCTTCCGAAAGATGCAGTCATTCTCACAGATGTGCCGCATTTCGGATGGCAGGTTGCAGCCAGCGATTCGCCTACGGACAAATTCTTTAGCGTGTCCTTCGTGAACGGTATTTGGACGCGTTCGGGCAAGCATGTTGACGAGATTACTAATCAGGTGGTTTCGTACTTTGTTAACCATCTGGAATTGAAGAAGAAGTTGAAAGTCAAACCTTCGCTCGTAAAAGATTCGTTATCCATTTTCATCAACTGTCTCGTGGAAAATCCGAGCTTTAACAGCCAGACCAAAGAAGTTCTTACCTCGAAAGTTTCATGCAAGTTATCAGAAGATTATCTCAAGAAGTTGGTCTCCAAGCTGGGAGTGGTTGACCGCGTCATGGCGCAGCAGGCGGTTAAGGATACGAAGGAAGCATCTAAGACCGATGGAAAGAAGCAGTCGAAGATTACGGGCATTCCAAAGCTAGATGATGCTGTACATGCTGGTACGGCTAAGAGTCAGGAGTGTGTCCTGATTCTTACAGAGGGAGATTCAGCGAAAGCGATGGCGCTTTCTGGTCTGTCGCAGGAACAGCGTAAGCTTTACGGCGTGTTCCCGCTGAAGGGTAAGCTTCTGAATGTAAAGGATACTTCTGCAAAGAAGGTCGAGATGACGGAGGAAATTGCGAACCTAAAGAAGATTATTGGTTTGGAATCAAATCGTAAGTATACGGATCTCAAGCCGCTGCGGTATGGTCGTATCATGATTATGACTGATCAGGATTATGATGGATCGCATATTCGCGGTTTGCTCATCAATGTATTCCACGAACTGTGGCATGAACTTATCAAGATGCCGGGGTTCATTACTTACATGGCAACTCCGATCGTGAAGGCGACCAAAGGTAAAGATGTCCGATCGTTCTATACGCAGTATGATTACGAGGAGTGGCGAAAGACGCCTGCATCGAAGGGATGGGGCGTAAAGTATTACAAGGGATTAGGTACTTCTACTCGCGACGAGGCGAAGGATTATTTCAAGTCTCTGAATGTTATCCCGTATGCGTTCGATGATCGCAGTGACGAGAAGATTGATTTGGCGTTCAATAAAGCCAAGGCGGATAACCGTAAAGATTGGCTGAAAACTTACAAGCGCGAAGATATCGTGAACACGACTCCTGGAAATTCCCTGAAGTACGAGGATTTCGTGGACAAGGATCTGATTCATTTCTCAAACTATAATTTGGAGCGGTCTATTCCGAACATCATGGATGGTCTGAAAACTTCGCAGCGCAAGATTCTGTTCTCTGCGTTCAAGCGAAACTTGAAGCATGAGATTCGTGTAGCACAGTTTGCCGGTTATGTTTCCGAGCATTCGGGGTACCATCATGGCGAGGCGTCATTGAATGATACCATTGTGGGTATGGCTCAGGACTTTGTGGGTTCCAATAACATGCCGTGGTTTGTGCCGCAGGGACAGTTCGGAACTCGCTTGCAAGGCGGCAAAGATTCTGCATCGCCTCGTTATATCCACACTTATCTCCAGCCGTATGTTTCTAATCTAGTTCCAAGCGATGACTTCCCATGCCTGAATTATCGTGATGATGATGGGTTGCCAGTCGAGCCAGATTGGTATGCTCCCATTCTCCCAATGCTGTTGGTAAATGGTTCGCGCGGTATTGGCACTGGTTACTCGACTTTCATTCCACAATTTAATCCTCGTGAACTCAAGGATGCTATCGTAGAATGGCTGGAGAAGGGAACAGGGTTGAACCGTGAGTTTGCACCATACTATTCCAAGTTTAAGGGTAAGATCACTAAGCTAAATAAGACAGATTATGAGGTCTCTGCTAACTTCAACATTTCTGGGGAGACGATCACGATTACAGAATTACCAATCGAGACATGGACGATGGATTTCCGGGAGAAGCTTGATAAACTACTTGCGGACGGTACGATCAAGGACTATTCCGATACCTCTACGGATACGGATGTCTTCGTCACGGTCAAGGGGGGACTCACAGAGGTCCAGAAACTACTGGTTGAGAAGATCAAGCTCACAAATATGCACGCATTCAACTCGAAGTGCGTCATTGAGAAGTATGATTCGCCGAATGCGATTCTTCGTGAATATGTCGGTGTACGACTAGAACTGTATCAGAAGCGACTGGAGTTCATGCTCAAGACACTGCGCGATAAGCTGCCGTATCATGAGAATGTTGTTCGGTTTATTCGGCAGCAGTGTGAGGAGAAACCTCGTCCTGAACTGCGGCGCAAGACTGCAGAAGAATGTGAGAAACTTCTTATGGCTGAAAAGTTTGAGAGAATTCGTGATGGATTTGATTACCTCCTCAATCTTCCTATTGCATCGCTGACACTCAAGCATGCGCAAAAGCACGAAAAGGACCTGGCAGATTTGAAGGCTCAGATCGTGGATCTAGAGAGTAAGAATGCCAAATCTCTGTGGCTATCCGATCTAGCCGCACTAAAGTTCTAAAATTAAAATAAATATTTCCAGTCTAATAATCCAGTCTTTTTTTATGGCGGTGCAGGTAGTGGGCTGCAAGGAGATGTTACATCTGTAGATCTTGATGTAGTATTTACACTACCATTAGCATTTGCAAGATTTGCGTATATATACAAACAATTTTTAGGATTTGCAGATGATGTAACAAGATCTAACTGAAAATCAGCATTTATCGGTGCGGACGGTGTTGGGTATGATGGACTATATACCCAACCAGATGAATCTACAATGTTTGTACCTATTGTAACGGGAGTCCACGAAGTTTGGTAGGAAAACTGGTAATAATATGTAAATGTTGTCATGCCAGTCTGATACGGTCTAAAATACCAAGGACCAGTGGGAGGAGGAGGAGAAGAATATTGAAACCAAGAATAAAATACAGGTGGGCGTGTACTTACTGGAGTATCGATAACATTAACATTTGTAGAAAGCAGAGCAAAGGTAGCTTGAGAGTTGTTCGCTACAGTGATAGTTCCATTACCAGCACCAAAACCTCCGCCTACAAATACGTATGGTTCTCCTTTACTTAAAATATCTACAAATGAAAAAATTGTTGATAAATTAGGGCCTGGAGTCGCATTGTTCGCCGGAATAGTTGTAGCAGACACTCTATCCACTCTAAAATCGACAGCAACACCATAACTTTGAGGATTCCAATGTCCAAATGATATTGGAGAAGGTTCTCCAGCACCTGTAAATATGCTTCCAGAAATCTGGTATAACCCAGTTACAGTTGGAACAAATCCTCCATTTGGATATGTGAGGCTACCAAATGCAAGGCCAGTGAGACCAACCAAAGTTCCTCCACAAGATAATGATTTTGTCTGAGTACTTTCAAATGCATAGGGCGGTGATTGAGTCCAAGCTTGTATTGCATCTCCACTTGGAAAATATGGTGTCGATAGAGTACCGTTACTTGAATTTATGAGTTGAACATCTGAGCTATAGTTTGTAACAAATGATGCATATGGATTCAACATGTCTACACCATTTCCAGGTCCTGTCGGTCCAGTAATTCCCGTCGGTCCAGTATAACCAGTAGCACCTGTGTACCCTGTGTACCCTGTGTACCCTGTGTACCCTGTGTACCCTGTGTAACCTGTTGGACCCGTTTGTCCTTGTCCACCGCCTGTCACTGCATTGGATGTTACAATTTCCTTTGTGGATGTATTGTAGGCTAATCCAAGTGTTTGGGTATTATCTGACCGAATAGGGGCAACATAAAAACAACCTGTTTGTCTGGGTACACCATTTAATTCGTCTGAAGATGCATTGATAATAGTTGTATAATTAGCTTGACCACTTGCACCAGCAAGATTTCCAATCGCAATTGAATTGAGACCTTGATCATAGTAACCAGATTGGAACCCAATAGCGACCGCACTATCTTGCTGACCGGTATATCCTGCGCGGTATCCTATCGATACTGACTGATTAGATGAACTGAACATAGCTGCGTTTTCTCCAAGAGCAACTGATTGGATTCCTTGATTCGTGCCTGCACTACTTCCAATAGCAACCGAACCGTCATCTTGGTCAAAACCTGCGCCATTGCCAATAGCTATTCCGCCAATACCCTGAGTACTTCCAGAACTTGATCCAATAGCTATTGAACCAAAACCTTGAATAGCTCCAGAAAGTCTTCCAATTGATACACATCCATCATCTTGAGATTGTCCACTAACAGATGTTCCAATAGATACAGATCCCTCACCTTGAGTAGCTCCAGTACTTTTTCCAATATATATTGCCGCATTAGATTTCACATCAACTTGGTTTAGATTATTCCAACGGTTAATACCATCTCCAATTCGAAGTTGATTATTTGTAGAATCGAATCCGGGTTCGCCTGGAAGCAGGATTGGATTATTATTTGACCAATTAATAGCAGTATCTCTGCGAAGTTCAAATCGAACTTGTGTTGTCATTACTTTTATGTAGATGAATTTCCGCCATTTAGTACGGGTCCGGATCGAGGTCTGCTGTCTTCTCCATTAAGAACACACCCTTCAGCAGATGAACTGGTTCCACCATATAAGATTTCACTTGGAGGTGGAAAGCAGCCTGCACACGAATCTCCAAATGCCCCGCCTCCACCAATAAATACTTGATCCTCTGTCCCACTCATTCCACCATCAATGACACATATGTTTTCTGTAGTAGCTATTCCGGCATCTACCGTCGAACAGTCGGGCGGTGGTGGGCATATTGGCGGGGGCGGAATAGGTCTGATTTTTGCAAGTGGACAGCATATTCCTGCCTGATAGTTTAGGCGAGTAAAATCGGCATTACACCCTACAGCACTGTAAATAGGGTTAAAGTTTGTAGCTCTTCCACCAGGATATTGTACTTTTACAAGTCGAGCCTGAGCTCGAACTCTTACTTTATTGATGTACGCTCCTGCGCTCATTATTTAACTACGCGTAACTTTCGTTTGACAGGAATCGGCGGCTTTACTTCAACTTTTTGAGCTTCAGCTAATTCAGATGCTTTTATCTCGTCAAAACGCTGACGCACGAGTTCGATCGGCATACCCCTGTACACCATCTCCAGCTTCAGTCGCAGGAGCTTGTCCATAATCTGTAATGGGAACATTTCTTACAGCGTTTTGCCATGGGATTGGTTTGAATTCAATCTTTTGAAGTTCAGTAGGGGTAGCTGTACCGTGACTCATGTACAAAAAGTAGGAAAATGATCCAACCACGATGAGAAGTAATACAGCATTAAACCACCATGAAATAATAGAATCACGAACTCCTCGTGCCCAAATAAGATTATTTTCAATCGCGGATACGTTATCTTTCACTAAATGAAACATCTCTACTGAAACACAAGAAGATTCCATGGCATCTCTGACGACAGTTTATATGGTCACTACAGTTTTGGGATCTTTAGGATCTATGGCTGCTGGGTTTGTGGCTAACCGTATTTCCTCACCCACTACGCTCGAAACCCAACCTGAACCCAAATCTGAGAAGAAGCAGGATGATCTTCAAATAGCAGATGTGAATGAAAGTTTAGAAGATCGGATATCCAATAAGTTTGGGAATCCACAGACCGCTAAACTTATTGCTGATTTTATCCAGCGCGATGAGAGTTCATACGAAAATGCTGATCCAAAAGAATTATCAAAACAACTAAAGAAGATCTGGTTAGTCACTCATCCTGATAAAGATCAGTGTCCTGCTGATCTTGCTGAACTATGTAGTATCGTATTCCAAAAATCTCAAAATATAAAGATTGTCCTACAAAATCGTATTCGTCGTAATGCTGTTCCTCCAATCCCTGATGAAGAATTTACTTCTTTAGGAGATCAGACACAGAAAGCCCTTGAGATTCTGAGCAGGCCTGCATAACTTCAACTCCAATATCATCAATTAAGCTCGTAAGGTATGTCTTAGAGATTCCGTGAAGACACACCTTAACATTATTCTTTCTTGTAGCCAACAGAAGTCGTATGATCTCATACTGCTCCTGTGGTTTTAGTTTTGCCATACATATGACTATTGGTACATCTTTGTAGATAAGATGTTCCCGAATAAGGTCCATTATTAGAATGAATTGAGTTTCTGTGAATACGGGTTCTGGTTAAATGCGTCAAGAATATGTGACTCGTTACGCTGGACATAGACATCCTGCTGTAGGGGAGCGTTGTATGTATATGATCCAAGCTGCTCAGCTGTCGCGTTGATACTGACAAGTCCGCCGTTGATACGAGCCGCATCAGAGAGAACAGTCTCATCTTTCTTCGTCTGGGCAGAGTACATATCTGATCCAATCGAGAATCCGGTACCCTGTGCACCAGCCGGTCCAGGGCGTCCCTCGGCTGTTAGCTTCATGAACTCCATGAAAGGCTCAGTGAACGCGCGAATGTAAGATTCAGCTACACCATTAGCACCACCAGCTGAACCATAGTATTGCTTCTCAGTAGTCTCGCGCGCCTGCGTCTTCATTGGCTGTTCGGGGTATACACGAGTAGCTGTTTGGGCACCTACCGCCGTATTCACACGATCCATGCCCAAAACAGCGTACCGATCAGGCTTGTTCTTGTTCACATCCGCCTGAATACCTGGCTGTGTAACAACATGCTGACCAGGAATGACCGGAGGCTCGTATGATAGTTTTGGCTTAGAAACTACACGAGCCTCGTCCGTTGTGCGGGGTAGAGCGTACTCGCGCATCTGGTCCTGCTGGAATCCGCCCTTGGGAATATTCGTGTACCCATCATTCGCACCTGGTCCTACATGAACCTGCTCAATTGGGAACACATTCTTCATGTTCTGTCCCGAAACCATACGAGACTGCATGAACTCGGACTCGTCCTGATTACCAAATGGGTTTCCTGTTCCGGGCTTGGCATCGTAAAAAGACTTTACTTCACGCTTCTGGAAATACTCTTTTCCAGCTCCAGCATGTGAGTCCAGAATACCGTTCGTAGCTCCAGAGTACATGCTCTGTGTTACGCGTCCACCAAAGAACGGAACTTCATTATTATGTCCCTTCGCCTCCTGAGAATGAACAACATCGTCGCGAATCTCGTCTGTAGGGCGGGGAGACGCATGTGATGCCGTGAAATTTTCGGTTCTGGTATCATTTACAGCGAGCATGTAGCCCACGGCACCGAGACCGAGTAGCAATGCTAATTCAATCATCTTTGTATTTACTTCTTCTTTTCTATTTTAACTGCAGTAGGTTGTACGGGAAATACAGCATGATCTTGCGGCTTATGCATTAACCAAGTCAGATGACGATGTGTCTGATCAGTTTCAGCCGCATTTTTAGGAGCGGTCACAGGGGCGAATGGAATTTCATCCTCGCCTGGGACATAGACTTTACGGTTAATTGGGCTATCGAGTGCGTAATTGCTCATTTATGTATGAGCAGATACATTCCACTCGGACCAGCCATCGCGATTAAAAGGAGATACTTTCATTGATTTGAGCATTGACTTGAACTTATCGACCATCTGATTGAATCCAGCAGGGTCGGCGCCAGGTAATGGGAGAGGGAGCTTGACTCCTGTATTATGTGGCTTCACGCCGTAGCAGTTGACTCCAAACTTGGTTTGAGGATCAAAATATCCTCCGTTAATTCCGGGGCGACCACAGTTTGTTTTGTTTACGGGATCCATCTGTAAGGCTTGCCATGTCGACTGCTGGGTTGGGAATAGAGCCATACCACCTAGTGTCCATCCATATCCGCACCACTCAGCTCCGCCAGAATACGCTTCATTTACCTGATCATACGAAGCCAGCTCACCTTCGTACGCAGCACAAACGGCTGGAGCTTCTTCGTATGTGTAATCATTTCCAGATACATAAAACACTTCCTTCTTCTCTATTGGCATCGTTGGAACCACGGTTTTCTTAGTTGCACTGGGTGCAGGAGCCTTCTCGTGAAACCCAATATCTAAAGTGTTATTCACAATACCCACGGTGAATACTCCGAGCTTGGATAGTACGAAAAATACAATACCCACTAGCACAAGAACTACAAGAAGTGATACTACACTTCCAGTCATAACTAAAACAACAACGCTGAGTAATGCGAGTCCAACTCCAGACACCATTAAGACAGTTGAACTATCCATTAATTTTCTAAGCGATAATAAATCAGTAGTCTCATACTGGCTGAAAGCGGAAATTGTTTAGGACCATGCTCGCTAACATTTGTATCATCCAATGTGTACCACGATGATCCCGGTGGCATATTTCGTCCATAACTCCACCAATGAGAACCGTTATAGCATGCTACTGAAATAAGAGCATAAGGTTTCTTATTCAACGACAAAACGCTGGAGTAATCAATTGACGCTTCTGTTGAAATATTGTGAAATATCATAACTTTTGGAAAACTTCCAATAAGTTGTTGTTTCACACATCCTTTCTGACTACACGACTCACACTTCCAGTCATCTATTTCATAGGGAGTTACAGTTTTCATGATACATTCGGAAATAGGAACTCTTGGTCCACCTGAAGTTAATGAATACTCGGTTACTGAATCTTCCTTAAGTTCCCTTTTTTGGCAACTCTTGCAAGTTATAGAATCAGCTACCTTGAAACGACATATTTCATCTAAGAATGGTAGTTTGTCGCACAAATACATCAGGAGTTCATGTGAATCTCCAATATCACGACCGGCCGGAAGTGTTTCCATCTTGACTGCATTAAAAAACTCTTTCAGTCCAAGTTCGCCTTTTGATGACCAAATCTTGTACAGTGCTTCATCAAGTACATTTGATGAATCGTGTTTTCCGTTGGTGTATCTGTCTTGTACTTCCGGTATACGAAATACCGCTTGAAGACAGGCATTTACCCAACAACTTCCACGAAAATTTTGCAGACCGAACATCTCCCTTATCTTAATGCTGTATCTTAGCAAAATCTGTTAAAAAGGGTTGCGGTGGTCCATCTGTAGGAAAAGCCTTTTGGAGATCAGGATTGAATTCATAAGTCTTGTCATCTACTTCATCTGATGCATGCTTAGAACCCGGCTTAGTTCCCGGCTTGGAACCTGGCTTAGTTCCCGGAGCAGCTGTGATTTCAGGACCATAAATATCGGGGTAGACGCCAGAGACAGTGGGCGATAACTTTGTTTTAGAAGGATCGGCGGGAGTGACTTGGGGTGCCCGTGGACCGTAAATGGGAATCTGATCCGTATCAGCTGGGTTCGCCTTCTTTTTCGGCGGAGCCTTATCTCCAAATGTTTTCAGTGTTGAAAGTAGATCTTCGTTTGTCATATGTTCCTTCCGGCTCACAAGTAGAAGCAAAACTGCAAGTCCTAAAAGAATCCAAAGAAGCATTCTTCTCTTTGTTATGAACAAAGAAATGGCTGGAAAGAAGTCACGCCGCGTTCATCCTAAGAAACGGTCAACTCGTCGTAAAACACTTCGTCGTCGCAAGGGAAAGAAGGGAGGTGCTGCCCTAAATGCTTGGCCGGTACCGAATACCGATCACTCACAGTCGATGAAGATGCCCGATAAGTCATTTAGCCGACCTGTTGGAACGCCAGAGGAAACAAGCTGGTTCATGCCTAAGTAAGTGTGAATAAGTACAGAGTCTGATTCAGATCCGCCAGAATCTCGTCGCGGATATTCAGGAGATCAGTATCTTTTGCATTGAGGAGTGTGGGTAGCTTTGAACTTAACCAGTCAATTGCTTGCTGTAATAAAACAGGAGCTTCACGATCATGGAAATTACGAATCATAATACGGCTTGTCCGCGAATTCAAGCTAGGGCGACCGTATTTTCCAACATACACCTCAACAAACTTGTCGATATTATCGTCGAGTTTGTCGACTAATTCATCGGTAGCCTTGTGACGAGCAAAGTTCTTAGTTTCCCAATGATATAACTTAACTTGATTTCGGAGTGTTAGCATGAGGTTGACGATTTCCCCCGACATTCTTATTCATATACGGATGATTTTGTTGTATGGGCATAGCATCCGTAGAAAAAACTCCTTTGGAAATAGCCTTATTTGAAGCATCAACGCCAGCCCATGATCCTGACATAGCATCATAGCGGGCTTGGATCTCTGGACTTTTGGGTGATAAATCTAAAAATCCTGATACACCTAGATCAGAACTTGATGTTAAATATGGCGCAGGAGCTGTTGTTTGAGGAACAGGAGTTTTGCCTAAAGCAGCTAAGTATCCTTCCCAATGTTTCTGCATTTGATTATCTACTTACTGAGAATTACTTGAAGTCGGGATTCCACGCATTCTCCCCATCCAAGAACTCTTTAAGAAACCAGTTCATTTCACGATTCTTAGATTTGTATCTCGCATGCCCAAAATCAATAAGGTAAATCTTGTCATCTTTTTCAATGAAATTGTACGGGGTGATATCAGTATACTCAATATCTTCATAGCGGTAAAGAGATCCCAACATCGTTCGGATAGATTCCCAAATCCATTCAGGAATATCTGAAGCATCCTCTCCGTAAATATCAGCTAGACATGGAGCTTCCAGATCTTCCATATAAATCTCATCGGATGTGACTGAAATGATTTGGGGGGAATATCCGTACATGATTGCGACCCTTTGGAGCTCTACCTCATTCTCGATCATACTTGGGTCAACAACCTTAACAAAAGGTCTCATGGTTACTCTCCAATTTCTCTGATAAAATAAATCCGTTTTAGACAATGAAGACAGTTAAGAGCGAAGAGCTCAAGAAGTTACTTAAGTCACAAACACCTGTAGCGGTATTCTATTTTATGGAAACATGTCCCCACTGTATTCCCATGCATACTCCATGGGATGAACTATCTCGTGAGAAGCCAGATACAAAGTTCGTGAAAATTGAGAGCGCCGATATTCCATCCGAAATGGGAATAAGTGGATTCCCCCATTTCGAACTTGTGAATTCTGGTCCTAAGAAGCAAGCTGATGGTCAAATGTCTAAAGAAGATTTAAAGAAGGCTTTATTTGGAAGCAAGCTTGGCGGGCGTCTTCGCAGGCGTAAAACTAGACGGCTCCGTGCCCGTCGGAACACTCGTCGAGTTCGATAAGTGTTTCAAAGAACCCTTAGCCTCGACATATCCTTCACTGAGCATCTTCGCATGACGGGCGAGTGGAGCGGAGGAGTAATCGGGCTCGTCCAAACCCTTAGCTAGCCACTTTAGGAATCCATCCTGATCATTGGGGATGGTAGCGCCCTGTAGCGTATGGAATGTCTTCATCGCCTGCGCTTGATCGAATAGATCGGTTGTGTCCATGTAGAGATCACTCGTCTTCTGGAAAGATTCGTATACAGCCTTATTCACATCAGAACGAGTAATTGGAGCCGCGTCGGGGCGGTTCGGGTTATCTCCAATTTCCGTCAGCAGAGGGTTCATGAATGGATTTTCTGCTGTTGGCTTGGTCTCCTCCTTTGAAGTTTTTAGGACCTTGGATACCTTAGATACGAAAGACTCCATAACCTTTCCATCGGGAAACAGTGTGAATAATCCTACAGATGTAGCCATTACCGCGGGGATAGCAAGGAGGTAAGCAGATACTCCAGTGGCTAAGAACAGAATAACCGAAAAGTATGTAGAGAAACGAACAACCGAGTTCAGAGCCTGAGCTGTTGTCATAGTCTTCGTAGGAACAAACTGGCTCCAAGTGCTTGGTGAAAAAAGAACAGCTGGGTCCTTGAACCAAATTTGTTCTGACATCTTATTTTTACAGTGAGTTTTTCTCCCGCTGTTTCTTCTGTAGACGCGCCAACATTCGCTGACGACGAGCCTCTGGAGAGTTACCCATTAGAACGGCTGCAGGTGTCTCTCCCCGTCCACCAAGAGCAGTATTGAACATATTTCCAAACATAGATGTAATTTTGGCTTTAACAGCTTCAACTTCCTGCGTAATCTGGTTCTTTGTTATCTCTCCGCGCTGTAACTTATTCTTAATTAGATTCTGGATCTTATCAACAATCTTCTTGATCTTTGGATGCTCAGGGTTCTGAATAATTTCCATAAGATCTTCTGGCTTTTCAAAGTTCAAATCGAGTTCAGTTAGATCAATTTGTTCTACAATACTCATAAATATCTTAGCTAAGCGCGTCTTCATCACAAAATCAATAATTTCCTTGATATTATCTTCCGACTTATCGTCAGCCAAAAGCTTAGAGATTTCTGAATCTTCCTGTCCAGTCTTCATAAAGTAAGACTTTGCTGCACTGATAAGTGTAGGTATCTTTTCCTTAATATCTCCGTGCATGAAAGATCCAATGCAGCACATTTGAAGCTGTTTCCAAAACTCGTCCTTAGGAAGCTTCTCTTGCTTCCAAAGATCCGAAAGGTTAACTCCCATAAGCACACGATCTTCATCGAAAAAAGACTCGTCCTTACTGAGAATCTTCACAATACTCGAGTAAAAAGAAGTCTCTACTGTTTTAACATCCTCATCAAGATTGATAACAGGAGAAACATCAGTAAATGTTTCTGCTATTTTCTGTTTGAAGGTTTCAAATGCTTCCATTTATAATTATACTTTTCTAAATGCTTAAAACGCTTACGCACGGTTACCTCCGCGAGACGCCATGAAACCCTTCTGCTCCTCAGATAGGCACACGCATCCCGTATCCGTCGTAAAGGCTGAAGGGCAGCAGTCGGCATCAACCTTGTTACCTACAAGGTACATGATCTCATTATCCTTCGCCGCGGCGGATGGTAGAGGAGACGCGCCCTTTAGGTCTGGAGTAGGCTCATTCGCAGCCCATCCAGAAATGCCTCCACCGATGCTCACCTGATCGTAAGGACCCATTCCGCCGTTGTTTAGGGGCATGCCTACTGGCTGCTGCATGAAGTTCTCCTGAGCTGCTCCAAACAGATTAAAACGAACAAAGAGTCCTGCTAAAACAGCAGCGACAAGGAACGCAATGACAAGATTCGTCTTATTCATCTTTTATTATGAAGAGGGAGTTAAAAACCTGAGGCTGCAATCATTGATGCCAAGACAATTGCCACAACTAACAATTCAGGCTGGAAGAGGGCAAGGATAATTGAAATAGCTAATAATGCAAATACAAAAGTTTTTAAGATGCTTATGAACAGAGTGACAAATGACCAAATAAAATCAACAATAGCATTCACCAAAAAAGCACCAATGTACCCTTCGCCAACAAACCGTTTCAGTACATCTCGAATCTTGATTAAGTAGTGAACAAATACACTTGTTGAACTTGCAGCTTTTGAAAAGGTAGTTGATGCAAATCCAAGCATAAACATGCGCATTTTCGAAATCATATCCCTAATTGCGGTTAGAGGATCCGCCATTTCTCCCAGAGCACCTGCAGACTCTGAGAATAGTTGATTTATAGCATCAATGATATAGCCGAAAAAGTGTCCTGCCATAGCATTCGTGCAGTAAGCAAAGTTTTCGGCAGTATCTACATCTGGCCGAATACTTCCGGCAAACGGCATGTAGATAGGATTACATCGGTACTCGTTCCAATGAAGCTTAATCTTCTCTATGGAAGTCGAAGCATGGATTATACACATAATCAAAATAGATATAGCTGCTGCCGCTATAACAACAAGCATCCCTATTTAATAGAGCCTTTTTAATTCCGCCTTCCTATCTCATCAGGAAATGTGCACCGGATCCTTCCATCAATAAGAATAGATAATACACCACTATTTGTAATCAAATTATACTGCTGTTTATCCTTCTTCCAATGTTTAGCGATTCCAACAACAAAATCATTCTCGTGTAAAATATCGCCAATCTTTATATCTGAAATCTGTACATACTTATCTTTTGTTCGAATCATTGTAGATGGATCGTATCCGAATGTATGTCCTGTCTCAGTAAAGTTCAAGAATCGGAACTCTCCAATTGTAAACGATCCTACTTCGGTATTGATACAGGATAACATTGAGCTACCTTCAGAACAGGGTACGGCTCGGAAATGTTTCGATACTGGAATAAATTTATTATCGTGTAAAACTTTGTGTGAACCTGAAACCTTAGTATTGCCCATTAGGTACATCGGAACTCCTTTTCCATCAATCGTGTATGTTGATGTGACTTTATTGTTATTTTTTAGAATATCGCCAAGTACTAAATCCTTCATAGCCTTGAAAGTACCATCATTCATTTCCATTTGGGTTTCTGCATCAAAACACAGTACGGACATTGTTTTTCCAATAGGTCCAGCTACAACTGATTCTCCAGTTTGCATGCCGCCATAAAAGATGTACATAAATGACATCATAATACCTACCACACGCGCAAGTAAGGTGCGCATGCGAATAATAATATACTGGAACTGTGACATCAAGTTTTCAATCTTTCCAAACACTGTTCCTACAATTCCCAAAAAGCCGTTACGAGTATCTGACATCATTCCGCGCATATCGTTCATAGCACCTGAAATATCACCAATCACTGAGTTGAATAACGAGAACTGTGACATTATGGGATCCATCACAAACCCAGCGTAATCTTGGAAGCCTTTCATCGTACATTTCGTAAAATTTGTGGACACATCTTCACCTACGAATCCTGCCATAGGCATATAAAGTGGATGGCAGCGATATTTGACCCAGTTCTTTTTAAGGAAACTTACTTGTGACAGTGCGAATAAATACAAACTCGTACATACTGAAACTACAATAGCCACAGCAACAACTGCAGTCTCCATTATATTACCAAAACGGATTTAACTAATTCAGATTTGTCGGGCGCAACATCATGGATTATCACTCAATGTCACTTGCCGAGCTAAAGCAGGTTGCTCGAGACCGAACACCTAAGATCAAGAAGTACTATATTATCCCACGAGCAAAGCTGATTGAGTTGCTAACTATGGAAAAGCTACCTCAGTCATTTATTATCGAGAAGAAGACAATTCATGAATTACGAAAGGAAGCTCAGGCTAAGAGCCTTCCCAATATTTGGAATCTGAAGCGGGGCGAACTTATGGAATTGTTGTATCCAAGTAAAATGGATTTGAATGATCCTAATTCTGATACTCTTAAGAAGGATGTACGGAACCAAGACTAAGGAGGAAATTACTCAAGCGTATACTTCCGCTCATAGCGGTGAATACTATCCGTCTAAGATTATTCCCGCAGGATATTCGGGTTTCATTCGAGGGTCTATTTACCGTGAGATGGATGGAATGGAAATTGTTGACGATACATTTCTAGAACAACCCATAGATGAACTGATTCAGGCATTATCTCCTATGGAAAAGGATGTAACACTTGGCATGTATCTCTTCTATATGATTTCAAGACACTTTGCTTGTCAACTAAATTATAATTATCGTGTTTCGGAATCTTATATTTGGAATGTTGAGGTGTCTTCAGATCATGGTATTTGTATAACCTTCTTTCTACCCGAAAAAGTTGGCTATATACCTATCATGAAGTTCCAGCATGAATCTGAAGATTACTATATCGAATTTACTGGAGAATCAGAACCGAGCTCGCAGGAGAATGATGAGGATTATGATTATTGAGAGAAACATAATAACCCAAATCATAGTGAAGGCTATGATATACGGATACAAATAATGAAACACTTTCGACAAAATAGGTTGAAGGATGTTTTTTTCAAAGTAAGTTTGGAATTCAGCCGATGATAGAAATGAAAGAGGATCGGACAAGGGGTGCTTTTTCATTCCACTTATTCTTCAGCCACAGAAAGCCGACTCGATTTTAAACATGTCGTTTATGATTTATTTTTTAGTATCTTCATATCAAAGAAAGATGAAGTCTGAGACAACGCGCCTACTTCTAGCACTTGCAGGTGTAGTCGCCGTCGGGTGGCTAATTACAAACTATTCTTCCGCGAAGTCATCTGTCGGTGAGGGCATGGAGCAGCTCGCCGGATCCCTCGGCGTTCAGGGACCTCTATCTGACTCCGGTCCGTATGGACAGCCCATCCACGACAAGGGTGGAAATGCCCAGCCCACGGAGCAGCTACAGGGTCGCCACCCTGCGTCCCAGTCCACATACTCTGAGACAGTTCTAAGTGCTTCTGAGCTCCTCCCCAAGGGAGAGATCGGTGCTTCATGGGCGGCGGTAAACCCTGCCTCCATGGGCGATCTAAAGGGACAGAACTTCCTAGATGCGGGCTACCACACCAACACGGCGGTTGCCGGTGTCACGCAGACGAACCGTAACGCCTCTTGGGATGTCCGCTCCGAGCAGCCTAACCCCCAGACGAAGGTCGGTCCTTTCCTCAACACGACGATCGAGGCGAACCCCTTCAAGCGTGGACTCGATGCGTAAATACAACCTCTTTAAATAATAATGTGGCCTGCTGCAATCGTAGGCGCTGGAATCGCTTTAGCATATGCTTCAACGCGAGGCGTAAAAAACTTAACTGAAGTCAAGAGCACGGTCGACGGAAAAGTATACCGTGTTCAGGATTTACCAGATAAACAATCTGCATGTGACCGTATGGCAAACATACGCCAAAATTTAGAAAAGCTTATGGAGAAGTACCGTTCTGATCCAGCCACCGCTGCAGATCCTCGAGTCAAGGTTATGATTGAACGATTTAATCCTAATAATATGTGCGAGAACGATCTGGATTCTGATTCGACATCATATTCAGAAAATAAGGGCGAGAAGATTGTGGTATGTCTTCGCGACAAGGCGCCACCACATAAACTCGTCGACATAAATACTGTAATGTTCGTAGTTCTCCACGAAATGGCTCATCTCATGACCACAACCATCGGACATACCCCCGAATTTTGGACAAATTTCAAGCGAATTCTTCAAGATGCCGTAGGGTGTGGAATATACCAACCAATAAATTATGCACGCTCGCCAGTTTTATACTGTGGTATGCAGATTACAGACTCTCCAATATAGAATAAGATGTTAAGGCGAGAACTTGAACAAATAAACTCAAAAGAGAAACATACTGTTTCCTTTTTTGAAGATGATAGTATTCAAGTGTTGAGAGAACAGATCGCCAAGTCGGCAAATAGTCATCCCGACCGTATGTTTATTCTGGTAGCCGTTGAGTTACCTGCAGATTACTATAAGAATCCTCTGCACTGGGAAGGACTCTTTGCTCGGCTATCTTACAACGGCAAACCTTTGGAAAAGAAGCCTTTTACAGATTACCAATTAAGTTACCGGTTTCCAAATACGAACTTACCTTTCAAAGAGTATGATCGTGCTGAATGGATGTCGTATCCTCCAGAACTCCAAGCTTTTTATCAGCCTTCATCGAAGTTCATAGAGTACCGTATTTTGGGAGTTGAAGAGAAGAAATCGTTCATTCTTCCTCTTGATAATGATACTGCTTTGGTCAACCGCATTTCGTCGGCAAATATCCCAATCCCGCAGACAAATGTACTTATTAGATCTATGTATTCTGCTGAAAGTATTCAACGATTTGTATGCGATTTCTACAGCGACGAAAAAGAACCACTCTACCATTATCCACTCCTAACTTCGGAAACTCCGACTGTATTATCGCTAGAATCTATTCGTCTTCTTGATAAGAACGCTAAACTCTTAACCGATTTACTTTCACTCAAACTTGAAGATGAAGGAGTGCCAAGTATTATCAAGACCAAGTTTTTTATTCCGTGGATTGAGACAGATTTTGGATCAGCGGTGCGTACTCGCTTTGAACAAATATTTTACGGAATGACAGTTTCAAAAGATGTACCCTACATTGGTCTTTTCACATCAGAAAATGAGATTAATCGCCACAAGTTCTTTGTAGAAGATGTGAAGAATAAACAGCCTTATATAAATACATCATGGTGGTCAAGCTGGACAAATATAACTAAACCACAACGAAACCGTCCAACTATTCTGCTTTACCGTGGAAAGTCAAAACACCATTTTGATCGAATTGCCGTAACATCTGACGATATGATTATTTCCACATACCGTCCTGAAAACTCCAAAGAAACATTATCTGAACTGCGTAAAAGTTGCGAGAAATGGTTAGCTGAATTTGATGCACTTCTTCCATATATTTCGGAAAACGATATAAAACAAGACCGTTGGGATTTACAGGATATGTCGTATATTTTGAAATATGATAAGTCTCTTTCTGACCTAAATCTACTTCGCTTCAACTGTATTTCATCAATGTACGGAATTGCAGATAAGTCTAAGGCTATGTTCACATTACTACGAAGCGATCACGAAAACCATGGAATAAGTTCAGTGGACATAAAGATTATTCAAATGATGCGTGAAGGACCACTTGATGCAGATAAAGTTGCTGAAGAGTTATCTGTCACTCGCGAAAATGCCAAGAAACTCATTTCATCTGTTTCGGATAAACTTGAAGAGAATTCTCGTCTTGGTGCGCGTATATTCCGAGGGTACCCAAGCGTAACATTCAATCCTGATTTTGCTGTTGTATCAACAGTCACGGAACAAGAGTATTCGTCCAAATATGTAGATATTCTGCGATACATTCTCAGTGATACTGAATCTGAAGATCTGAATAAGATCTGTCCTCCTCGTGTTCAAACGGTGGCTGTAGAAACTGCCGTGATTAAAACGAATGAGGAAAGTATTGATGCCGCTGCTATAAATGAGTATGATGACCTATTTGACGCAAGTTTTGAACCATCTGACGAGAAGAAGGAAGAGGAAGTACAAAGTGTAGCCGAATCAAATGCTCCATCTGAAATTGTTGCTACTGTAACTAAAAAGAACACAAATTACGGATACTTTCATTCTAAACTCCAAGAATTCGATCCTGAAACTTTTCCTGAGAATCCATTGTACCCAAAGAAATGTAACTTGAAACACCAACCAATCGTATTAACTGATAAGGACAAGAAGGAACTATCTGATAAAGAAAATAAGAATAAGGGTGAAGGAAAGTACGATCCTTACAAGAACCAAAAAGATGATAAGTTCTTAGATGTTGAAAATCCCGATGGAACATATATTTGTCCAGAGTACTGGTGTATGCGCAACGAGATTCCTCTGCGCGAAGAAGATCTGATTTTTGATGAAGAAGGAGCTCACTGTCCGGTATGTATGGGCAAACTCCAAACTTCTTCCAATGTAGATGTTCGACAGTATCCTCTAATTAAGCGCGATTCTGGGTTTGTGTTTCCAGGCTACATGAAATACACTTCTCCAAAGAACGGAAAGACAATGCCTTGTTGCTACAAGACTGCTCATTCTAAGAAAACAGATAAGGAAAGTGAAGTAAAAGATAAGTACTATGTATTCCAACCTAATCATCATGGATTGAAAGTAAACCGTCTGGCAAAACTTGATGAAACATTCATAAATTCGTTGCACTTATCTGAAAAATACAGTTTGTTAGATAACCAGCGTATTCCTGAATCCGCAAGTGGATTTTTCAGGGTTGGGTTAGGACATACATCTGAAACACTTGCATCGTTTCTTGGTATGAAGAATGTATCCGTTCCATCACCAAAAGATGCAATAAGTAATGTACTGAAATGTACATTCTTCAATACTTGGTCTAAAACTTCCGATACTCATGCTACCGAAATCAGTGAAAAGCTGAAAGATATTGAGCCAGATTCCACAACTCGATTCAGTCTTGCACATATCATTTCGGGAATTGAGGATGCATTTAGTAAGAAAGAGTTATCAGCTATTCAGGAACTGGAATACTCTGCTATCTGTCTCCAATGTGATATCATTCGCGTGAACCCTTCAACCATGAAAGTTGGATGTCTGTTTTATACTTCAATGGTTCGTCCAAAGAGCAGGTGTATTGCCGTATTACACGATAACGATCACTTCGATATCCTGAGTTATGTCCGTCGTGCACATTCTGGATTCTCTTTTACTTCAAATATTTACGAAGAACCTTTTAAGACAGAAACAGTCACAACTTTAGAAACACTCCGAACTTCAGCGTGTTCAGCTACTACTCCTTCGTACGAAATAGCGCTTGGCGTAGTTCGTAAATTGTACGCTACTGAAAAGTTTTCAATCATTCTTGACCCTTTACAACGAGGACAAGCGTTCTATATTCCAGACAAACTGGTCTTGCCTTTTAAGAACACTCCACTACCTGATTCAGAGTTTCCTCGCATTTCAGGGTACAAGGATATTGATCGCTTACCTACTTTGGAGATGATGAAGACAACTTTAAAATCGGCAACAGAGTCGGCAACAGGGTACAAAATTCAAGATGAACTTCATAACTCAAATGGCGAAATTGTTGAAATTCTGACAAGTAGCGGATTGCGCATTCCAGTCAAGCCACAAGCTGGAAAGAATACTGAATCATTAGAAGTTCTGCAAACAATTCAAGCATTGGGCGAAAGTTCCCTTGTATTTGACCAGCCATCGGACGAATTGAAAAACATTCACAACGAGATTTCATACGAGTCTGAAATTTATGAGTTCTTGCTTTTCCAATTAACGAAAGATCTGCAAGTCACAAACTTTGACGGTCTTCGTGATTCTTTGAACGAAAGTCCCTTAAGACGCAAAGCAGTTGAGCCGCGACTGAAGCGATGGTACGAAGGTATTACTCAGTTCATGAATATTGATAAAGCTCATGAATTCATATCAAAAATACGCAGTCCTTGTGGTCAATTTAAGAAAACACCAGAACTATGCAATAAAGGTAATATTTGCGGATGGGACGGAAAAGTGTGCCGTATCCGTATAAAGAATACAATTAATCGAGATAAACTTTTTAACCGGTTATTCACCAACTTATTCAATAATTCAAAAATTCGTTCTATGGTCTTGGACGGTCGAACGACGCCGTTTTTTAGTACTATTTTATACATATCTTTGCCGCATGAACTGATTGTTACGGATACTCAAATATCGTCGATATTGACTGACTGATTCTCATCAGGACCACGCTCAAACTCATACGCATTCTCACCTTCAACTTTACCAGCAATAACCGCCTCCTTATCGGTCTCCTTCGAAAGCAGGCGCTTATCAATTTCCGCAACTTCACGGATCTTTGCGAGCTGTTCATCTGTTACCATCGCAATCATCTCAAGGGCAGTAGATCCACTTAGTCCAGTCTCGCCGATGAGGAGATACGAGCCGACATTCACGAACGAAGAGTGTTTAGCCCGACCACGAAACCGACCAGGAATAATTACTTGCGCGATGTTGCCTTTTTCGCCGACGCAGTAGACGACTTCCACGCGCCCGTCGCCATTGTACTTGAGAACCCGTGCAAGATGTACATGCTCTGTATCCTTCGCGCGCAAATCTTCGATGTAGTTGCGGATAACGGGATCGCTCTTGTTAAAGTTCTTCTTGCCATTAGGATGCATCTTGTTACTTGTTTTCTTATTGTTGACGCCGTTACTGTATCTAAATCTTACCCAAACTAATCCATTTTCAAGATGCCTTAACATGATTTGCCCAGTAGATAAATAGGTATAGAAGTAACCCCATAATTAGCCAGCATCCTATCACACCTATAATTTTCTTTCGAGCATCGTATTTTTGTTCTACCGATTCCTCAGCAACAGGTACAGCTGCAGCAGCAGCTACAGGAATCGCTACATACGGAGGAGCACTAGGAAGAGGTTGATAAGTTTGAGGTTGGTTGTAGAAATTGAAAGTAGCGTTCATCGTTAGAATAGTTCAAATGGGTTAAAATAAATCCATTTTAATATGACCAGCGAGACTTACCTCCTGTAAAAAGAGAAGGAACTGGCGGATATTCCGTCTGGTATCCGTAGTAAGCTAGAGCCGCGCCTCCAGCAATCCAAAGAGCACCCCAAATCCAGCTCGTTGTGCGCTTCACAAACATTGAGTACAGAGTCCAAGCAACAAGTGCACCTCCAACAGCCATCATAACCCAACCTATCATTTGTTTATAACTAAAAAACTATTATTTGATGTCAGTCGACACCATGTAATAGATTTTTGCTCTTTTTTATTGCTTTTTTGGCATTTTACTCTTTTGTAGTTAATTTTTAAGTTTTAGGGGAGATGCCCACCACCAGTTTTACGAAACTGGAAACACTCGCCATTTACGCCGTTGGCTTGGGGAGGAAGTGAACCTTGAGGAAGCTCTGGAGGTTCAGGTAGGTGACCTCCTGACCGTCCTTGACGCGTAGGAGCTTGCCGAGCTTGGCGTCGGGTAGGATGCGGCGCTTGAAGCTGGGGTCGAAGCAGGAGTGCTCGCGGACATAGGTCGCAATGAACTTCGTGACATCCGTCTGGCTCTTCTGGCTCTTGGGTGAGAGACCCATGAAAGAGGCGAGCTCATCGGAGATCGGGCGGAGCTTCAGGAACGCGTTGTTGGCGCGGCGGGACTCCCACGCAGAGCGCTCCTCGGGCGTCATCGTCGCGGGATCCTTCTTCACACGGCGCTTGGAGTTGCGCGCATCACGCTTGAGCGCCTTCGTCGCCTCAACCGCCTCGGCAACTAGAGCGCGAACACGCGTCGTCGTCTCCGTGCCTAGGGCGCGGAGGCTCTCCTGTAGCGTCGCTAGGATCGTGGCAGCCGTGCGCTCGGCACCCGCCTCTACGGCAACGGCAGGGGCAGGGGCAGCAGCAGCCTCAACTACGGGTACTACAACCTCCGCCTTCGCGGGAGTCGTCTTCGTCGCCTTCTTGGCTGGCGTCGTCGTCGCGGCGGCAGTCGTCGTGCTTGGTACGGTCTTCTTTGCAGCTGGCATCTTCTTGTTTGTAATAGTAGTTGACTTGGCGGAATCCATTTCTAACGCGGGTTATGATTATAATTATCCTTACCTGTTTAAATCACAATCTTACAATGCTACTAATAATTATAAAACAAACAGTATACGGATCCGTACAATCATTCAAAATTGACAAAAGTACCCTAGCTACATTATAAGATGCTTGAAGCGATGCATATTTATATTTTCCAAACTTGCCTATTAAAGTTTTGACCCACATAATATACTTTTTCCGTGTTGAATTGGGTGTTTTATGTTCGGCAGCATAAGCTACAAGATCAACATGTATAATGTTCAAAAATATGTAGAGTTGTGTTTTATTGAGCGAAGCAAACAGAAGATGGTTCATATCAAAAAACCCATTCTCTTCAACGATCTGACATAATTCTAACCACTTAAGATCAACAAGTTCTGAAAATTGGGCATAAATTGGTTCTGCGTGCAAATTAAAAATATCTTGACGCTTTCGTATTTGACATAACCTTCGTAACCGTCGGCGTGTTTCTACATCTAATGGTTGGCGCGTATAAGGATTTAATGGTCTCAAGTTAGTTCGAGTAATCTGATACAAACTTCGAATATCGAACCACCAAACCTTATCGGCTTCAGTAAACGAAAAATAGTCTAATGGATGAACATCTTTCTTTTCATCCAAAGTCACTAATTCTTCTGTATTATGACAATCTTTCCGGTTCAGAACACCTGGTCCTGCTAATTTCAGTTTATTTCGAATAAAGTACCCTCTCCAGTTCTTTTGAATTATACACGCCTTACCGTTGTTTTGGTTTAAAACAGCCCAAATGCGTTTATCCTTCGCCTTAATGTGCTTTCCACAAAACTGGAGTCCTTTTAATGCGACAAATGTGCACTGATCCAAACTGGTTTTGTTCTTGCAAGATGCACATAGAACCATTATTCTATAAAATGAAACCTTTCGTTGAAAACGGATTCCACGACTACAGATGAATGTACAGTACAACCAGCAATCAAGATGAACGGCCCAATCCACTCAAGCTCTATCGATGTTAACCAGATCACCTTTGTCCTTGGCCAGAAGCGCGCAGGTCGTAATCCTCCCATCAACATGAAGTACAACGGTGGTAATTTGCAGATTCGCCTGCCTCGTATCGGCTACCCTGGCGGCTGCCTAGTTCGCGAGGGCGAGACGGGTGCTAAGACCTATACGCTGATCGGTTCCCTCAAGGGCTGCGATCCTTACGGCAAGGATCCTTACACGGGCACCGACGATATCGGCAAGCTCTACAACCTACTCGGTCAGCTAGAGAACCGCATCATTGCGGCAGCTGTCGAGAACTCAGTCGCGTGGTTCGGCAAGAAGCGTTCCGAGGAGGCGATCCGCGACAGCTTCAAGCGTATCCTCAGCTTCTCAACGGACAAGGTTGATGGCGAGTATGTGCCTAACGGCAAGTACCCTCCCAGCTTCCGCGTGAAGGTTCCAGTCTACGACAACAAGGTCTCATCAGAGATCGTAGATTCTAACCGCAACCCAGTGTATGTCACGCCTGAGACGCTGGAGACGAAGGACACGCCATTCCCCAAGGGCGTAGAGGCTAAGCTAGTTATTAGCGGCAGC